>Ga0181612_140221_pt1 | contig 34726 bp, 30 predicted proteins | sample HoacroProtozoa21_FD_119630 | JGI IMG/M metagenome (GOLD analysis project Ga0181612, IMG submission 119630) | Hoatzin crop microbial communities from Cojedes, Venezuel. Combined Assembly of Gp0051906, Gp0051904, Gp0051908 | reverse complement strand
GAACCTTATATCATGTAGGCGTAGCGTAGTTGGATAACGCATCAGACTCCGACTCTGAAGATCGCTGGTTCGAATCCAGTCGTCTACATTTCTGAGTTATCTCAGCAGGAGGAAGTGGAGCGAAGAGAGCATCACTATTCTGCTGGGATATATTTCATATTTACGGCAAATGTTTTTTAGTATTTTCTTTCCTTATACAGGAGGTTCTTATGAAAAAGATTAGTGAATTATTTGATACCTGTGTATCTTTTGTAGAAACGAATAAGCGTTATTTTGCAGCCGGTGTGGTTGGACTTTTTATGGTGTTTATGCTGGGGTGCGGAATTGATGCCATGGCAGATGAGTCAGATCCCACATCCAATGTCTATGCGGATTTTTCCGACGAAACAGAAAACGAAGAGTTACAGACCCTTTTAAACAGCTATTATACAGCCTATGCAGCCGGAGATATTACCACTCTTATGACTTATGCATCTCCCGTATCCGACGCGGAGCAAAGTTATATTACGGCACTTTCCGCATATCTGGATCATTATGATATTCAGGAGATTTATTCCAAGGACGGTGCCACCGACGGATCTTATCTGGTATCTGTATATGTGGATATTTATTTTACCGGCATGAGTAATGCCGCACCTGGACTTGACTTTTTCTATGTGGAGACTGCCGAGGACGGAAGCCTTTACATTAACAATCTTTACAGTGCATACAATCTCGCTAATGCAGAAAATTCTGTGGACTCCACTATTGCAACTATGATTGCGGAGTTTGAGCAGCAGGATGATGTACTGGCATTACAGGCTACGGTTCAGCAGGCATATAACGAAGTTATGCTGGAAGATAATGACTTAAAGACCTTTATGGAAAGCACCCTTCAGACGGCGATTTCCACCTGGGCAACGGATTATCAGGCATCGGTTCAGGCTGCAGAAGAAGCCGCCGCTGCTGAAGCTGCTGCAGAGGAAGCCGCTGCTGCAGAGGAAGCCGCCGCTGCTGAGGCCGCTGCCGCTGAAGAGGCTGCCGCTGAGGAAGCTGCTGCAGAAGAGACCACAGAGGAGACCACAGAAGAGGCTTCCACATCCACGGTATATACCACTGCTAAGGTAAACGTTCGCTCTACCGCATCGGAGGATGCAGACAGTTTAGGAAAGGTAGATGCAGGAACTGCTATGACTTCCTACGGTGAAGAAGGAGAGTGGACCAAGGTGGATTACAACGGCACCCAGGCATATATTAAGAGCAGTTATATTACTACATTGAATGCCGACAGCGCATCTTCCGAGATTACCCTTTCCACCACCGTGAATGTTCGTGCGGAAATGAGTGAGAGTGCCACCAAGGTGGATGTGGCTACCAGCGGATCTGCCCTTACTATTGTAGAGAGCTATGCCAACGGTTGGAGTAAGGTAACCTACGATGGTCAGCAGGGATTTGCAAAAAGCGAGTATTTGAATTAATGGACGGTATTCGACTGAATAAATATCTGGCAGAAGCAGGAATTGCCTCCAGAAGACACGCAGATGCTTTGATAGAAGCTGGTGAGATTACCGTTAATGACACCCCGGCCACCCTGGGAAGCAAAATCTTTCCGGGGGACCGGGTGTTTTATCAGGGAAGACTTGTGACTCCCGTGGAGGAGGACGTGTTCCTGCTTTTTAATAAGCCTCCCGGGATTGTTTGCACCGCAGAGAAACGGGAGAAAAATAACGTCATTGACTATATCGGATATCCTACCCGGATCTATCCCATTGGAAGGTTGGATAAGGATTCCAGAGGGCTTTTGCTTCTGACCAATCGGGGGGATTCCTTTAACGATATTATTAAAGGGCGTTCTGCCCACGAGAAAGAATATCATGTGACGGTAAACCGCCCTGTTTCCAATGAAGCCTTGTCTAATATGGCAAGGGGTGTATATCTTCCGGAACTGGATGTAACTACCCGTCCCTGTAAAATACAACGAGAAGGAAAAAATCAGTTTCAGATTATTTTGACCCAGGGGTTGAACCGTCAGATTCGTCGTATGTGTGAGACTCAGAATCTTCAGGTGCGGGATTTGTTTCGAAGCCGCATTATGAATCTTTCCGTAGAGGGAATAGAGGAAGGAAGTTACCGAAGTATTTCCCTTGAGGAGCAAGCGGAATTGGAACGACTTCTGGGGAAGAAGTTGTTTTAACCACATTTTGTATTAGAAGTACAGAGGAGAAATTTATGCCAATTAAAATTCATGGAGAGTTACCGGTAAAGTCCATTCTGGAACAGGAAAATATTTTCGTTATGGATGAGAACCGGGCAGATCATCAGGATATTCGACCCATTGCCATTGCTATTTTAAATCTGATGCCCTTAAAGGAGGATACGGAGTTGCATATGCTTCGGTCATTGTCCAATACCCCGCTTCAGGTGGATGTCACCTTCCTTACGGTGGAGAGTCATGAAGCAAAAAACACCTCCTTAAATCACCTGAATCAGTTTTATGAGACCTTTTCCCAGGTGAAGAACCGTAACTTCGACGGCTTGATTATTACCGGTGCTCCTGTGGAACTTATGGAGTATGAGGAAGTGGATTACTGGGAGGAACTCTGTGAGATTATGGAGTGGTCCAAGACTCATGTGACAAGCACCCTTCATATTTGCTGGGGAGCCCAGGCCGGTTTGTATTATCACTTTGGCATCCAGAAGCATATTCTGGATAAAAAAGTATTCGGTGTATATTCCCATAAGGTAAAGCATCATAAGGTGCCTTTGGTACGGGGATTTGATGATTATTTTATGGCTCCCCATTCCAGATATACCGAGGTGAATTCCCAGGATATTTGGGAAAATCATGACTTGTATACTCTGGCAGTATCCGATGAAGTGGGAGTTTTTCTTTGTATGAAAAAGGACGGAAGCCAGATCTTTTGTATGGGACATCCGGAGTATGACCGTTATACCCTGGATAAGGAGTATAAGAGAGATATACAAAAGGGCATTGAGATTGATCTTCCAAAGAATTATTATCCCAATGACGATCCCAATGAAAAGCCTCTTCTTCAGTGGAGAGGACATGCCAATACCTTGTATACCAACTGGCTGAATTATTATGTATATCAGAACACACCGTTTATGTTCTTAGGACCGGAACAGTAAAAAAGGAGCTGCCTCATTAGGCAGCTCCTTTTTGCTTCTATGGAAATGATGAAGGGATTATTTCTTGTCCTTTAATTCCTGCATCTTCATGGCGCGAACCTTTAAGGGCAGGCCGAAGAGGGTAATAAATCCCTCTGCATCATGGTGATCGTACAAATCGCCGGTGGTAAAGCTTGCTAAGGACTCGCTGTATAAGGAATAGGGAGAGGTGGTTCCGGCCTTAATAATATTTCCTTTGTAAAGCTTAAACTTTACTTCGCCGGTAACGTACTCCTGGGTGGAAGAGATGAATGCACATACAGCTTCTCGGAGAGGAGTGAACCACTTTCCTTCATAAACAATCTGAGCCAGACGGTTGCCCATGTCCTTCTTAACGTCCATGGTGTCTCGGTCTAATACCAGCTCCTCCAACTGAGCATGAGCCTCCATAAGAATGGTACCGCCGGGAGTCTCATATACGCCTCTGGACTTCATACCTACCACACGGTTTTCCACAATATCTACAATACCGATACCGTGCTTTCCACCCAGGCGGTTTAACTCGCGGATAATATCGGAAACCTTCATTTTCTTACCATTAACAGAGGTAGGAACACCCTTTTCGAAGGTCATGGTAACATACTCACCCTCATCGGGAGCCTTCTCGGGAGATACTCCTAATACCAAAAGATGGTCGTAATTAGGCTCGTTGGCAGGATCTTCTAATTCCAGACCCTCGTGGCTGATATGCCATAAGTTACGGTCACGGCTGTAACTCTGATCAGCAGAGAAGGGAAGATCAATACCGTGAGCCTTACAGTACTCAATCTCGGATTCTCTGGAATCCATGGTCCATTTATCGTCACGCCATGCGGCAATGATCTTAAGATCGGGAGCCAGAGCCTTAATACCCAGCTCGAAACGAATTTGATCATTTCCTTTTCCGGTTGCACCATGGCAAATAGCAGTAGCGCCTTCCTTGCGGGCAACTTCCACAAGTTTCTTGGCAATGCCGGGACGTGCCATGGAGGTACCTAAGAGATATTTGTTCTCGTATACGGCACCGGCCTGTACGCAGGGAACAATATAGTCATCGCAGAACTCGTCCACAATATCTTCAATGTAAAGTTTGGAAGCGCCGGAAAGCTTGGCTCTTTCTTCCAGACCGTCTAATTCTTCTTCCTGTCCGCAGTCGATACAGCAACAGATTACTTCGTAGTCGTAATTCTCCTTTAACCAGGGGATAATTGCTGTGGTATCTAAACCGCCGGAGTATGCAAGTACAACTTTTTCTTTCATAGGTCATCTCCCTTTCTAAACATTCACTTTTCTTATCATACACGAATCATATCTCACAGGCAAGAGAAAAAATATGCAAGTTTGATTTATAAAAAACCAACGACCTGCAAATAACTATTGAAAATACAATGGTATATATGTATAATTATGCAGAAATGATGCAAATAAATTCCCCGGGTTTTCCTTTAAAAAGAAAGTGGTATGCGTTTTCAAAAAGAAGAAACTGGGGTATACTTGATAAGATGTTTAGAAAAGAGGCAATTATGATAAACGTAGCAATTATCGGGGCCACAGGATACGCAGGAGCGGAACTGGCCCGTATCTTAATGAATCATCCGGAGGCAGAAGTGGTTTCCTACGGATCCAAGTCCTACGAAGGTCAGGACTTTTCTTCTGTTTATGGGAATTTCCGCGGGATGGCAGATGTGCCCTGTGAGAATCCGGATCTTTCGGTATTAAGTAAGAAGGCAGATGTGATTTTTACCGCTACGCCTCAGGGATATTTGGCAGGCTGTCTTACGGAAGATATTTTAAAGAACTGCTGTGTCATTGATTTATCCGCAGATTATCGATTAAAGGATGTGGATGTTTACGAGCAGTGGTACAAGTTGGAGCATAAGTCACCCAAACTGATTTCTGATGCGGTATACGGACTTTGCGAACTGCACCGAAAGGAAACGGTAGGAAAGCGTCTGGTGGCAAATCCCGGCTGCTATACCACCTGTTCCATTTTGACGGCTTATCCTTTGGTAAAGGCAGGATATATTGAAAATCAATCTCTGATTATTGATGCCAAATCCGGAACCTCCGGAGCCGGTCGGGGTGCCAAGACTCCAAATCTTTTCTGTGAGGTTAATGAAAGTATGAAGGCATATGGTGTGGCAAGTCATCGTCATACTCCGGAGATTGAACAGGAACTTTCACAGGCAGCGGGAGAGGAGATTCTGATTAACTTTACTCCTCATTTGGTGCCTATGCACAGAGGAATTCTGGTTACGGAATATGCCGATTTAAAACAGGTAACCTATGCTGACGGACATATGGATTATCCTAACAAGGAAATGATTCAAAAGGCCTATGAGGATGCCTATAAAGACGAGTACTTTATTCGCTTGCTTCCCGATGGTATGCCGCCGGAAACCAAGTGGGTGGAAGGATCCAATTTTGTGGATATTTCTTACGTGGTGGATCAGCGGACCCACCGGGTGATTATGATGGGTGCCCTGGATAATCTGGTAAAGGGTGCGGCAGGTCAGGCAGTTCAGAATATGAATATTTTATTCGGACTTCCGGAAAACACCGGCCTTCAGATGGTGCCCCTGTTTCCGTAAGTTTGTTCAACCAAGTTATTTCTATGGATTATCATTTTAAATGAATCATCATCAAACAGACCCTTTAAGATCGAGGCATTAAATGAGTGAACCAAAATATACCATCCGCACCATGACGGCGGCGGATTATGAAAAAGTAAAAATTCTCTGGGATACCATTCATGGATTTGGGATCCGGTCCTTAGATGATTCGGAAGAATTTGTCTTAAGGTTCATCCGCAGGAATCCCACCACCAGTATTGTGGCGGTAATGGACGGGGAAATTGTAGGCAGTATCCTGTGTGGTCACGACGGGCGCTGCGCATGTTTTTACCACGTATGCGTAAAGGAGGAATATCGTCGGCACGGCATTGGTTCCGCTATGGTGCGGGCAGCCATTGTAGCCCTCCGTCAGGAGAAAATTTCCGTCATCACCCTTCGGGCCTTTGCGGATAATGATACGGGAAATAAATTCTGGGCCCACGGCGGATGGAAGTTACGGGAAGATTTAAATTGCTATGATTTTATTTTAAATGAGGAAAATATTACCCGGTTTAATTTGTAAAGAAAGAGGTCTCCATGGAAGAGAAGTTTGTGATTGAAAATAAGGGTGTATGTGCACCTAAAGGATTTATGGCAGCCCACACGGCAGCGGCCATTAAGTATCAGGGCCGGGAAGATATGGCTATGATTTTTTCGGAAACGGATGCCAATGTGGCAGGTACGTTTACGACAAATGTGGTAAAGGCAGCTCCGGTTCTTTGGGACCGAAAGATTGTAACGGAGAAGGGGACGGCCCGGGCCGTTGTGATTAATTCCGGAATTGCAAATGCCTGCACCGGAGAAGAAGGATTTTCGATTTGCAGGGAGACAGCGGAGGCGGCAGCAAAGGAACTGTCAGCCGTGAAAGGACAAAAGGATGCTTCCGGGAAGGAATTATCCGATCAGGATGTTTTGGTGGCATCCACAGGCGTGATCGGAATGCAGCTTCCTATGGACCGCATTACAAAAGGAGTGGAGACTCTTTCCAAGTCTTTATCCGGTGAGGAAGAGGCCGGTCACGGAGCCGCCAAGGCCATTATGACCACAGACACCATTCCCAAGGAAGTATCTTTAAGTATTTCCATGGGAGGCGTGGAAGTTACCATGGGAGGTATGGCCAAGGGAAGCGGTATGATTCACCCGAATATGTGCACCATGCTTTCTTTTATTACCACAGATTGTAAGATTTCTCAGGCAATGCTTCAGAAGGCATTAAGCGCCGTGGTAGAAGATACCTATAATATGATTTCTGTGGATGGAGATACCTCCACCAATGATACCTGTGTTGTAATGGCCAACGGAGTCGCAGGAAATCCTGAGATTTCCGATGAAAACTCTCCGGAATACAAACTGTTTTTGGAGGCTCTTATGGCAGTAAATAAGGCTCTTGCAATGAAAATGGCAGGAGACGGAGAAGGTGCCACGGCTCTTTTTGAGGTGCAGGTACAAAATGCCCGCACCAAAAAGGAGGCGAAGATTTTAGCAAAGTCCGTGATTTGTTCCAACTTAACTAAGGCGGCAATTTTCGGACATGACGCTAACTGGGGACGAATTCTTTGCGCGCTGGGATATGCGGGAGTGGACTTTGATCCGGAGAAGGTGGACCTTACTATTGTAAGCTCCGCCGGCACATTAAAACTGGTGGAAGACGGTGTGGCTCTTCCTTATAGCGAAGAGGAAGCCGGAGAGATTCTTTCCAAAGAAAAGGTAAGCTGTATCTGTGATATGAAGCAGGGCAGTGAAGAGGCTACAGCCTGGGGCTGCGATCTGACCTACGATTATGTCAAAATCAACGCGGATTATCGTTCCTAGGAAAACACATATTAATGTGAGATAAGAGATAGATTACCATGAGCATGGTAAATGCAATCAGGGAGGAAAGGAAAGACACATGGAGCAGAACAATTTAGCAGATGTAATGCAAAAAGCCGAGGTGCTGGTAGAGGCACTTCCTTATATTCAGCGCTTTAACCGCAAGGTGATTGTGGTAAAATACGGCGGTTCTGCCATGCTGGATGAAGAATTAAAAAAACAGGTGGTTCAGGATGTGACCCTGTTAAAACTGGTTGGCTTCAAGCCCATTATTGTACATGGCGGCGGCAAGGATATTTCCCGCTGGGTGGAAAAAGCCGGCATGACTCCCGAGTTTGTAAACGGATTCCGGAAGACCGATGAGCCTACCATGGAAGTGGCGGAAATGGTTTTAAACCGTGTGAATAAATCTCTGGTATCCATGGTGGAAAGCCTGGGAGTATCTGCTATTGGTATCAGCGGAAAGGACGGCGGACTTTTAACCGTTGAGAAAAAATACGCTGACGGAAAAGACATTGGATTTGTGGGAGATATTAAGGAAGTAAATCCCAAGATTTTATATGATCTTCTGGAGAAGGATTTCCTTCCCATTGTTTGCCCTATTGGTATGGATCGGGATTATCAGACTTATAATATTAATGCAGACGATGCTGCCTGTGCCATTGCAAAGGCCATGGAGGCAGAAAAACTGGCCTTCCTTACGGATATTGAGGGTGTATACAGAGACCCGGATGATCCTTCAACCTTAATTTCCGAGCTGACCTTATCCGAGGCCCGGAAGTTAATCGGAGACGGCTATATCGGCGGTGGCATGCTTCCTAAGTTAAACAACTGTATCGACGCTATTTTAGGCGGCGTATCCCGGGTACATATTCTGGATGGCCGGATTGCTCATTGTCTGTTGTTGGAGATCTTTACCAACAGAGGAATCGGAACGGCTATTTTGGCAGATAAGGAGACGAAGTTTTATCATGACTAAGACAGAAACAATTATTACCAACAGTGAAGAGCATCTTTTTCACGTATATAACCGCTTCCCTGTGGCTTTTACTCACGGAGAGGGGATGTATCTTTATGATGCCGAAGGAAAAAAATATCTGGATTTTGCTTCCGGAATCGGAGTAAATGCTTTCGGATATTCCGATGAAAAATTTCTTTCCGCTGTTCATAACCAGGTGGATCAGCTGCTTCATATTTCCAACTTGTTTTATCATCCCGCTTTGGAGACGGCATCTGCTTCCTTATGTGAAGTGAGTCAGATGGATAAGGTGTTTTTTACCAACAGCGGTGCCGAGGCCATTGAAGGCGCCATTAAAACGGCCAAAAAATATGCTCTCTTAAAGCATAACAAGAAAAATGTCCGGTTGATTGCCATGGGACATTCTTTTCATGGACGCACCATCGGAGCTCTTTCTGTTACGGGAAACGATCATTACAGAGAGCCCTTTTATCCTTTGATGGACGGCGTGGATTTTGCGGAGTTTAACGATTTGTCTTCCGTGGAGAAACTTATTTCAAATGAGACCTGTGCCATTATTACGGAGCCTGTTCAGGGAGAAGGCGGTTTGTATCCTGCGGATCCGGAGTTTTTAAAAGGCCTTCGGAAACTTTGCGATGAGCATGGAATACTGTTGATTTTTGATGAGATTCAGTGCGGTATGGGACGGACCGGAGCATTTTATACCTGGCAGGAATACGGCGTACGGCCGGACATTTTAACCACGGCCAAGGCTTTAGGCGGCGGACTGCCGGTGGGAGCGTTCTGTGTTACAAATGAGGTTGCTGCTCATTCTCTGGTACCGGGAGATCACGGCACCACCTACGGCGGAAATCCCCTGGTATGTGCCGGTGTTACGGCTTCCGTGGAGCGAATGAAAGAATTGAATCTTCCGGAAAAGGTAAAGGCAAACACTTCTGCCTTTGAAAAGGTTTTGGATGATCTTTGTGAAGAAATTCCGGCATTTTTGTCTCATCGTGGAATGGGATACATGCAGGGAATTGTAGTGGATGAAGCCCAACCGGTAGGTGAAATTGTTAAGAAATGTTTAGATGCCGGGTTGGTGGTTTTATCTGCGGAGGGCAACGTTCTTCGCATGCTTCCGCCCTTGATTTGCCAGCCTTCACACATGGAGGAAATGGCAAAAATCCTTCGGGGAGTTTTTCTGTAACACTCTTGTTATATTTACAATTTTTGTGTAAAATTAAATCTCGAGGCAATGGGTACTTCCGGAAAGGAGTACCTTATGATACATAAGATACAAAAGGCAGCCATGGTGCTGTCTCTTTGTGTGATATTTGTTTCTTTTCAAGCCTGCTCCGGGACATCTTACCTGGAATCCAAAGAGGGGACACTGCTTTCGGAGGATTTAGCGACGGATGATGAAAGTGAATCTTCCAATCAGTCATCCGGTGCATCGGAAAATTCTCTTCTTTATGTGCAGGTGGCGGGAGCCGTGGAAAGCCCCGGGGTTTTTCAGGTAAAGGAAGGAACCAGGATTTTCCAGGTGATTGATCAGGCCGGCGGCCTCACGGACGAGGCAGATGCTTCGTCACTGAATCAGGCGCTTTGTGTGTCGGATGGAGATTTTATCTATGTGTATACCAGGGCGGAGGTCGAAGAGATAGGCGTTTCGGCAGAGACAGATTCGTCCGGCAAGGTAAATCTTAACACCGCAAGCAAGGAGACTCTAATGACCATTCCCGGCATTGGAGAGTCCAAGGCAGCGCTGATTATAGAATATCGTGAATCAAATGGAGGATTTTCTTCCGTTGAGGATATTATGAATGTCCAGGGGATCAAAGAGGGGACATATAACAAGATCAAGGATAGTATTACGGTTTGAGGTAGCATATGGCCAAAAAGGTTCTTGTGGTTGACGATGAAAAATTAATTGTTAAGGGAATCCGCTTCAGCTTAGAGCAGGACGGAATGGAAGTGGATTGCGCTTACGACGGAGAGGAAGCCCTTCGTATGGCTACGGAAAATGCCTATGATATGGTGCTTTTGGACGTGATGCTGCCGAAAATGGACGGATTTCAGGTGTGTCAGGCTATTCGTGAATTTTCCAATATGCCCATTGTTATGCTGACTGCAAAGGGAGATGACATGGATAAGATCCTTGGCCTGGAGTACGGTGCAGATGATTATATTACCAAGCCCTTTAATATCTTAGAGGTAAAGGCCAGAATTAAAGCAATTATGCGAAGAACCGCTCCCGCATCCAAGGATAAGGAAGCATCCTTGATTGAAAGCGGCGTGATTCGCATGGATACGGAGTCCCGCAGATTTTATATGAAGGATGAGGAAATCAATCTGACTTCCAAAGAGTTTGATATGATGTATCTTTTCCTGATGAATCCCAATAAGGTATACAGCCGTGATGCGTTGCTTAGTACCATTTGGGGAGAGGATTATCCCGGAGATGCCCGTACCGTGGATGTTCATGTCCGTCGGCTTCGCGAAAAGATTGAGCCCAATCCCAGCGAGCCCAGATATGTACAGACGAAGTGGGGCGTAGGATATTTTTATAAACCTTGAGGGAGACAGTAATGGAGAAGAAACATTCTCTTCGTTCATTTTTTAAAAGTTTAAAATTTCGTATTTTCTTGCTGACATTTCTGGTGGGTACCATTCCCTGTGCTCTTATTTGTCTTAGCATGTATTTTTCTTATGAGGCATCTTCCAGAGAGGATGTTCTCATTTCTATGACCAGTCAGTCACAGATGTTATCCAACCAAATTATTTCCAGCGGGTATTTAACCAATACGGATAATGACACCGTTAACACTCAGATTGATGCGGTGGCATCCGCTAATTCCGCCCGAATTCTGGTGTTAAACGACAGTCTTACAGTGGTAAAGGATACCTACACCCTTTATGAGGGAAAGACCGTTCTTTGGAATATGGTTATTTCCGCGGCTCGGGGATATACCACTACGGATACGTATTCCACTCAGCAGTTTATTACCACGGCCATGCCTATTTCCGAAGGGGTTTCCGATGACGGTGAGGCTTCGGAGATTTATGGCGTGCTGGTATTTATTGCATCCACGGATTCTTTGCAGCAATCCTATTCCCAGTATATTTCCTATATGATTTTCTTCCTTTTGGTGGATGCCATTATCAGTTTTTTTCTGGCCTGGATCGGTGCGGCCCATTCCACCAGAAGTTATGCCACCATGGCCATGCAACTTCAGAATATGGAGCGGGGACTTCAGGAAGGTCAGTTAAAGATTTCCTCCCCCACAGAGGCTGCGTTGATTGCGGAGCGGTTTAATCAGTATACAGATAAAATGAAAAAAATCGATGACTCCCGTCAGGAGTTTGTGTCCAATGTGTCCCACGAGTTAAAGACGCCTCTTACCTCTATGAAGGTTTTGGCGGATTCCATTGCTTCCATGCCGGATGCGCCGGTGGAGCTGTACAAAGAATTTATGGACGATATTGGAAACGAAATTGAGCGGGAGACTAAGATTATTAACGACCTTTTATCCCTGGTGAAAATGGATCGTTCCAATGCGGAAATGAATGTAGCCCCCATTAATATTAACGAGTTGGTGGAGGGTATTATGAAACGCCTGGGACCCATTGCGGATGAAAAGGGCGTGGAACTGGTGCTGGAAAGTTTTCGTCCCATTACGGTGGAAGTGGACGAGGTAAAATTCTCACTGGCTATTACCAACTTAATTGAAAACGGTATTAAGTATAATAACGAAGGCGGCTGGGTTCATGTTTCTTTAAATGCGGATCATCAGAACTGTTTTATTCATGTGGAGGATAACGGTCTGGGTATTCCTGAGGATTCTGTGGATCATGTCTTTGAACGTTTTTACCGTGCCGATAAATCCCACTCCACGCAGATTAAGGGAACCGGGCTGGGACTTTCCATTACTCATAATGTGGTGGTACTTCACCACGGAGAAATTAAGGTTCGCTCCGTCCTGGGAGAGGGCACGAAGTTTGCTATGCGTATTCCCTTGAACTATATTGCAAAGGAGGTGGAGGCCTAATGAAGCGTATACTTTCTCTTTTGCTGGTTATGATTCTTGTAACCTTCTCCGCCTGCGGTGCAGGGGATTCGGCCGGGACATCCGATACTTCTTCGGCAGATACCTCCGGAACATCCGATACTTCTGTGAAGGATGCTTCCGCAGAGGAATCCTCTCAGGAATCTTCCGAGTCGGATCTTACATTATATTATCTGGATACTTCCGGTTATTCTCTGGTGGAAGTGGAGTATGAGACGGAAGCGACTACCGCGTCCGATTTGGTGCCATTGATTATGGAACAGTTGGAAAAAAGTGACAGTGAAGAAGGATACCGGGCTGTTATTACAGAGGATTTTTCCGTTTCCGCATTCAGTGTAAATGATGAAATTCTTACCTTGTATCTTACGGCAGGATACAATAATTTAAGCGGTTATTCCGAGGTGCTGATTCGCAGTGCCATGGTGAAAAGCTTTTTAAATATTGATGAAATCAGCGGAGTGGAGTTTTATGTGGAAAATACTCCGCTTACAGACACCAGCGGAAATAATGTTGGAATCATGACGGCAGACAGTTTTCTGTCGGATTATGTAACAGACAGTAATACGCCGCTGAGTACTACGTTGACTTTGTATTATGCCACCGCAGATGGTACCAAACTTCAGAAAGTCACCACAGATGCATACTATAACGTGAATTCTTCTCTGGAGCAGGTGGTGATGTTTTACTTGAAGGTGGATCCTGAGGAAAGTGATGCCATGGCAGCTATTTCCGAAGAAACCAAGGTGCTTCGCATTTCCGTAACCGACGGAATCTGCTATGTGGATTTGGGAAGTGATTTCTTAAGCAGTACCGCCAACGTATCTACTCAGGTGGCGGTGTATTCTATTGTTAATTCTCTTTGTGAGCTGGATAATATCAATAAGGTTCAGCTGATGGTATATTCCAGTGACGAAGAGGGCAGTATTGATGTAACACAGATTAATGGTCTGTATGAAAAAAATACAGACCTTGTTGTGGAGGAAACAGATGAAACGTCCGATGACACTGAGCTTGTGGATGTTTCTTCTGGGGATTCTGACAGCAGCAATTAACGGCCGTCAAATCTTTTTTGTTCTGTGCTTTGTTTTCGGGATTTGCCTTGTGTTTTATAAGGCATCCTCCCGAAGAAAGGCCGGCCGTTTTTGCCTATTCTTTTCTTTGCTTTTTCTTTCGGGGATTTTTCTGTTTTTTAACCGGTCGGAAAAAGTATCTGAACTTCAATCTTTATTTCCCGCGTCAGAGTCTGTGGTTTTCCAGGGGAAATTATCCAAAAAAGAATTTAAAAACGAAACATATGTCTATACATTTTCCGACGTGCGAATGATAGAAGATTCCTCGGATGTGGGGACTTTTGGTGTATCAGTGTTTTCCTCAGAGGCAGGAATTTCTTTTGATGCAGAAAATAAGGCTGTTAGCGTCGGGAAAATCCTTCTGTATACGGAGGAGGACTGCTTGTATTTAGGGAGCGTAGTTTATGGTGAAGCCACGGTGCTCTCAATGAATCGTGCCCAAAATGAGGGAGGATTTGATGAGCAGCAGTATCTTTATGGTCAGGGGATTTTTATAAAAGGCCGGGTAGAAAAATTTACGGTAAAAAGCGTGCCGCGGATTCTCTGGAGAGAGGCATTGTATGAACTTCGCCTTTCCATGGATGCCTTTTATAATGAGGTGCTTCCGGGGGAGGAAGGCAGTATTTTAAGCGCCATGACTATTGGGGAGAAAAACGGAATGGACCAGGAGGTAAAGGATCTGTTTTCTTCCTCCGGATTCAGTCACATTCTGGCGATTTCGGGCTTACATATCTCCGTGGTGGGCATGAACCTTTACAGTTTTCTTCGGAGGCGGCGGGTATCTTACGCATTAAGCGGTCTGCTGGCGGGGGCGTTGGTATTAATTTACGGTTATTTTACAGGTGGCTCCGTATCGGCTCAGCGGGCGGTGGGCATGTTTCTATTGATGGTGCTGGCACAGGCTTTGGGGAAGGCTTATGATATGGAATCTGCCCTAAGCGTCTTTGGGCTATATTTTCTTTTGCAAAACCCTCTGGTGATTTATAATGCCGGTTTTGTGTTTTCCTTTGGAGCAGTGCTGGGAGTGGCAAAGGTGGCCATTCCATGGCAAATGGCCTATGAACAATTTCTACGCTATAAGCACCGGGAGCAAAAGGGCTGGAAGATAAATGTCCTTCAGAAAAAGGGTGGAGAGGTGTTGTCAGCTTTGGGAATCGTACTTTGGACCATGCCTATGACGGCCCATTATTTTTATGCGGTGCCTCTTTATGCAGTGCTTTTAAATATCTTTCTGCTCCCTTTTTTGGGAGTGATTTTAGGTCTGGGACTTCTTGGGGGATTGTCCGGACTTTCCATCTTACTTTTACCGGTCCATTTTTTGATTTACTTTTATGAGTGGGTATTGGATGCTTCTTTGTCTCTTCCCGGGGCAGTGCAAATCGTGGGGAATCCCCGGTTTTATACGGTGATTTTATATTATGCACTGTTGCTTCTGTGGACTCATGGGATGCAAGGGGCTGTAAAAAGATCTACAAAGAAACTGCATGGAGAGCAGGATCATAATGTGGTTATAACCACATTTCGGTTTGTGCCGCTTCTGGCAGCGTTGTGTGTTCTGATGTGGCTCCCGAAAAAATCAGAGAATCAGGTAGTGATGCTTTCCGTGGGACAGGGGGACGGTATCTATATTGAAAGCGAAGAGGGATTATCCGTTATGGTGGACGGGGGTAGTACCTCTAATGATCAGGTAGGAAGGTATACCATTCTTCCTTTCCTAAAGAGCCGGGGAATCCGGAAGATCGACATTTGGTTTGTAACCCATACGGATGAGGATCACATCAGCGGACTTTGTGAAGCCCTGGAGTACGGATATCCCATTCGCAAAGTAATTTTTGCCTCTTCCATAGAGCAAAATGAAAACTACGAGATGCTCCTTGCACTGATTAAAAAGCAGCAGGTGGAGGCATGCTATGTCAGGCAATGGGATGAACTGGGAGATGATTCCATGAGGTTTACAATGCTGTTTCCGTCTGCAGATTACCCTGTGGAGGGTGCTAATGAAAATTCTCTGATTTTTTATTTAGAGTGCGAGGATTTCTCAGGGGTTTTTACAGGAGATACGGCGATAGAACAGGAGCGGTTTCTTTTGGAGAATGAAGAGGTGGCAGAGTTTCTTAAGGAACGGGGAGGCGTGGATATATATAAAGTGGCCCATCACGGAAGCAACGGTTCCAACGACAGTCAGTGGATGGAACTTTTGAACCCCTCCGTGGCCATTTGTTCCGCCGGAAAAAATAACCTGTACCATCATCCCGGAGAAGAAGCGGTGGAGCGGATTTTGGATTTGGGAATTCCTATGTACTGCACCATAGACTGCGGACAGATTACGGTGCAAAAAGAAGAGGATAGCCTTATGCTTTTTACCTATCTGGAGGAAGGCGGACTATGGGAGGGGTAGGAACAATGCTACAAAAAGAAATAAAAACCTCCGGTCCAAAAGACCGGAGGAAATTATGCATGAAATGAATTACAGAGTCAGCAGCAAATAAATGGTGCCGAAGGGGTAAATTACTGGGATTACAAAGGAATCATCGGTAAGAGTAAGTAAATCCGCATCCTCGTGAACCGGAGGCTCTAAGGTAAGCTCCGTAGAATAGGCGTTGGACATATTTACTACGAAAAGTCCGTTGTGAAGATTTAAGAAATCCTCCAGGGATGCCTTTACATATTCGTCAAATTCTTCGAACTCCATCTTTGCATACCGGGATGCAAAAGCAATGGCAGCTTCCTGGGACATATCAATGCGGGAAGTGCAATTGGTGGATCCTACAATCTGCTGAGTTACGCAATAGTTGGTGGTGTACTCGGTGCAGGGAATGGGAGCCAGGGGAGTGAAGTCCTCGCCGATGAAACGAACCAGATTGTTGAAAATCAGATTCATATACATCAGAGCGTGCTCTGTAATGGGCTTCTCTGCAATGAGGAAGAAGCGCTCAATCAGGCCCTGGGTCTTTTCACTGCTTTCAGAGGAGGTGTTCAGCTCGTCCAGGTCATTGTCAGCCTGATAACTAACCATAAGCTCCTCTAACTCACCGTTGGATAATGCTTCCATATCCACCAGAGTCTGTCCCAAAAGAAGATAATCGGGATTCTGGGATTTAAGAAGGTCATCCAACTGGTCTTCGAAAAGATAGTTGCGCTCTAAAGCAATCTCACCGAAGCGCTTGTCCTCACGGGTCTGAAGAAAGCATACCTCATCTACTTCGGCGGCGGTCATATATCCCTTGTGCATTGCCAGTGTACCTAACTTAATGTGGGTGTCGGCAAGCTTCGCAATAGCGGTGGTTAACTGTTCAGGAGTCACCGCGTTTTTGCTGAGAAGATAACTTCCGAAAAACTGTGCATACATAGATTAATTTCCCCCTAAATGCGACTTCACAACATGTAAAACCTGGTCCTTACGAATGGGCTTCTGGATGAAGTCCTTGGCACCGGCATCAATAGCAGCACGAAGCTGAGCCTGGGTACCTACGGAAGAAACAATGACAATGTCTGCTTCCGGATCGTTTTCCATAATTCCTTTAACGGCGGAAATGCCGTCCTTAATGGGCATTACGATATCTAAGAATACTAAAGTGGGGTGGGTTTCGTTGTATTTTTGAATCGCATCCTCCCCATCCTTTGCCTGAACAAAGGTGGCCCCTGTAGCGTATTCCTGGATAATGTCAATCAGCTGCTTACGAGCTAAAATGGAATCGTCCCCAATCAAGATTGTAACATTCGAAAAATCCATTTGACATACTCCTTTATACTTGTGTCTCAAGAATTGTCCCGTAAGGCGGGAGTAATAAGTATTACTTAACAATTCTACAATATTACATTGAAATATTCAAACTTTTTAAGGCAAAATCACCAAGAAACATTCAAAAAATGCAAGGGTTTATGCCTGGGTATCCCGGTCGTTTAATGGAACATAATCATGATGCTCGCTGACGGTCATATAAGCAGGACGCATGATTTTATCTTTGTGGCAGATTTCCTCCATACGGTGTGCGCTCCAGCCTGCAATACGTGCAATGGCAAAAAGAGGAGTGTACAACTCTTTGGGAAGTCCCAGCATTTGATATACGAATCCGCTGTAAAAGTCCACGTTGGGGCTTACGCCTTTGTAAATCTTACGCTCTTCGGCAATGATCTGGGGAGCCAGACGTTCAATGGTGGAATACAGGGCAAATTCCTTGGTGTATCCCTTTGCCTGGGCCAGACGCTCCACATAGCCTTTAAAAATCTGGGCACGTGGATCGGAAATGGAATAAACCGCATGACCCATACCATAGATTAATCCGGCCTTGTCAAAGGCTTCCTTATGAAGCAGAGCCCGGAGATATTTCTCCACAGCTGCCTCATCACTCCAGTCCCGGACATGCTTCTTTAAATCATCAATCATGCCCACCACCTTCAGGTTGGCACCGCCGTGCTTGGGGCCTTTTAAGGATCCCAAAGCTGCAGCAATGGCAGAGTAGGTATCGGTTCCGGAGGAAGATACCAAATGGGTGGTGAAGGTGGAGTTGTTACCACCGCCGTGCTCCATATGAAGAATCAGGCAGACATCTAATAATTTTGCCTCAATGGGGGTGAATTTACTGTCATCCCGCAGACAGTGCAGAATATTCTCCGCCGTGGAGTACTCCTTCTTGGGAGGATGAATAATCAGGCTCTTGCCCTGATAGTAATAACGATAGGACTGATAACTGTAAACCGATAAAAGAGGAAACATGGAAATCAGCTGCAGACACTGACGAAGCACGTTGGCTTCTGAGGTATCGTCCGGCAGATCGTCATAGGAATATAAGGTCAGGACGCTTCGTGCCAGAGCATTCATCATGTTTTTACTGGGCTTTTTCATCAGCACGTCTCTTACGAAGTTACGGGGAAGAGAACGATACTGTCCCAAAAGACGGTTAAAATCATGTAACTCCTGCTTGTTGGGAAGTTTTCCGAACAGCAGAAGATAGGTGCATTCCTCAAAACCAAAATGGGTGTCGTTGCTTTGGTTTTTTACAAGGTCGAAAATATTGTATCCGCGATAGAAAAGCTCACCGTCAATGGGAATATTCTGTCCGTTTTCCCGGCGCATGGAATTAATCTCGGAAATGTTGGTAATACCTACCAGCACACCTTTACCGTTCATATCACGAAGTCCGCGCTTTACGTCATATTCCGTATATAAATCCGGCTCAATATAAGATGCCTCTTTGGTGAGATTGGCCAGTTGTTCAATCTGAGGGGTGATTTTACTAAATGAGTTTGTTGGCAATTATGTCGCCTCCCTTCTTGGAAAAATCATCTGAAAATAGATTCGATATAAGAACTCCTATGACTCAAGACTTTAACATAACAAAGTAAAAAAGGCAAGAAATCTGACTACATTGTAAATATGAAGAAAACTTGCCCCGGGGGTTTTTTTTATGAAAGCACTTATGGTATAATGACCTGGCCTGAAATGTTCGATATTTCCTGTTGTTTTTGAACCTACATTTACTTAATAGGGATTCCTACATTGCTTATTTGATGTCGAGCCTCCTTTGCTAGTGGATGGCAGAAAATAAGCTGCGGTTGCCCACCTAGCTTTCGCTAGGCGTCAAAATCACAGGGTCGGCATTTTGGGTTTACTTATGCTTATTTGAAAGCTGTGCTTTATCGGCACAGACTTTTTTATGAATAAGAACAGGAGACGTTAAGGAGGATATTTCAATGAAAGAAGAACTTCTTCAGATTCGAACGAAAGCAATGGAGCAGATTGAGGCTGCCAAGGGGACAGAGGCCTTAAACGAAATCCGTGTTTCTCTTTTGGGCAAGAAGGGTGAGATGACGGCAATCTTAAAGGGCATGAAGGACGTTAGCCCGGAGGATCGTCCCAAGGTTGGACAGATGGTTAACGAGACTCGTGAGGCCATTGAGAACAAACTGGCCGAGGCAAAGAAACGCCTGGATGAGGCAGAGATGAAGGCACGTCTTGAGAAAGAAACTATCGATGTCACATTGCCTGCCAAGAGCAATGTCATCGGACATCGCCATCCCAACACCATTGCCAGAGAAGAAGTGGAGCGCATCTTTATGGGCATGGGCTATGAGGTTGTGGAAGGCCCGGAGATTGAACTTGATTATTATAACTTCGAAGCTTTGAACATTCCTGCAGATCACCCCGCCAAGGATGAGCAGGATACGTTTTATATTACCAAAGATATTCTTCTTCGTACCCAGACATCTCCTGTACAGGTACGTGAAATGGAAAAGGGACATCTTCCCATTCGTATGATTGCACCGGGAAGAGTGTTTCGTTCCGACGAGGTGGATGCCACTCATTCTCCTTCCTTCCATCAGATTGAGGGAATGGTGATTGACAAGCACATTACCTTCGCGGATTTAAAGGGTACCCTGGCTGAGTTCGCCAAGGAACTTTTCGGCGCAGATACCAAGGTTAAGTTCCGTCCCCATCATTTCCCCTTTACGGAGCCTTCCGCAGAGATGGATGTAACCTGCTTTAAGTGCGGCGGCAAGGGGTGCCGGTTCTGTAAGGGCGAGGGTTGGATTGAGATTCTGGGCTGCGGCTCCATTCATCCCAAGGTTCTTAAGATGAGCGGCATTGATCCGGAGGAGTATTCCGGATTTGCTTTCGGTGTTGGTCTTGAGCGAATCGCATTGTTGAAATATGAGATTGACGACATGCGTCTTCTCTATGAGAACGATCAGCGATTTTTAAATCAGTTTTAATTGATATTTGAGATTGGATACGAAAGCAAAGTAAGATGGAGGATAAATAAATGAAAACTTCACTTGAGTGGATTAAGTCCATGGTTAAGGACTTGGATGTAACACCGAGAGAATATATGGATCAAATGACCATGTCCGGTTCCAAGGTAGAGTTCTATGAGTGCCTGGATGCGGATCTGGATAAGATTGTAGTGGGACAGATTAAGGAGATTGCTCCTCATCCCGATGCAGACAAGCTGATTATTTGTCAGGTGGATGTGGGTAGCGAGACGGTTCAGATTGTAACCGGCGCCAATAATGTTTCCGAAGGAGACAAGGTACCCGTGGTATTAGACGGCGGCCGGGTAGCCGGCGGACATGACGGCAGCAAGACTCCCGGAGGTATTAAGATTAAGAAGGGCAAGCTTCGTGGCGTGGAGTCCTTCGGTATGATGTGCTCCATTGAGGAGTTGGGTTCCTCCCGGGATGTATTCCCGGAGGCTCCGGAGGACGGAATTTATATTTTTCCTCAGGATGCAGAGGTGGGCAGTAGTGCCGTGACCTTACTGGGTCTTGACGACGTAGTGGTTGAGTATGAGATTACTTCCAACCGTGTGGATTGTTTCGGTGTCATGGGAATTGCCCGGGAAGCAGCAGCTACCTTCCGCAAGGAATTTTGTCCTCCTGTTGTAAAAGAAACCGGTAACAGCGAGAAGGCAGAGGATTTTATTTCTGTTTCCGTGGAGAATCAGGAACTCTGCAGCCGCTATGTGGGCCGCGTAGTTAAGAATATTAAACTGGCTCCCTCGCCGGATTGGATGCAGAAGCGTCTTCGCTCCCAGGGAATCCGTCCCATTAATAATATTGTGGATATTACCAACTATGTTATGGAAGAGTATGGTCAGCCCATGCATGCTTATGACATGGACACGATCAGCGGACATAAGATCATTGTTCGCAATGCTAAGGATGGTGAGCACTTCACTACTCTGGACGGTCAGGATCATGTACTGGATAAGGATATTTTAATGATCTGCGACGGTGAGAAGCCCGTGGGTATTGCCGGTATTATGGGCGGCGAGAATTCCATGATTACGGATAATGTTACCACCATGCTTTTTGAGGCTGCATGCTTTGACGGTACTAATATTCGTAAGTCTGCCAAGCGTCTTGGAATGCGTACGGAAGCTTCCGGTATTTTTGAAAAGGGCCTGGATCCCAACAATGCCATTCTTGCCATGAACCGTGCCTGCCAGCTGGTGGAAGAGTTAGGCGCCGGTGAAGTGGTTGGTGGAGCTGTGGATGTATATCCTACTCCTAAGGAGGCCATTAAGCTTCCCTTCGAACCGGAGAAGTATAACGATATTTTAGGAACAGATCTTTCCGGAGAAGAGATGCTTACCTATTTCAATCGGATTGAGCTTTCCTACGATGAGAAAACCAACGAGTTGACGATTCCTACCTTCCGTCAGGATTTATTATCCTATGCGGATCTGGCAGAGGAAGTTGCCCGGTTCTACGGCTATGACAAGATTCCTACCACCCTTCCCAAGGGTGAGTCCACCATGGGTAAGGTATCCATGAAGCGCCGGATTGAGCAGATCGCCGAAAATGTAGCTGAGTACTCCGGATTTTCCCAGGCCTATGTATATTCCTTTGAAAGTCCCAAGGTATTCGATAAGCTGCAGATTCCGGAAGATGATGAGCTTCGGAAGGCAGTGGTTATTTCCAATCCTTTGGGTGAGGATTTCTCCATTATGCGTACCATTTCTTTAAACGGTATGCTGACTTCTCTGGCTACCAACTTTAACCGCCGGAATAAGAACGTTCATTTATATGAGCTGGGAAATGTATATCTTCCTAAGTCTCTTCCCTTGACGGAACTTCCCGAAGAGCGGGAGCAGTTTACCTTAGGCTTTTACGGTGAGGGTGATTTCTTTACCATGAAGGGTGTGGTACTGGAGTTTTTGAGCCAGATTGGTTTAAAGGAAAAGCCGGAGTTTCAGGCTGACTGCAACCGCCCCTACCTGCATCCCGGCCGTAAGGCGGATGTGGTTTATGGTGGCGAGACCATTGGATATTTAGGCGAGGTACATCCGTTGGTGTGCAGCGCTTATGATATTAAAGACAGGGTTTATGTGGCAGTTATTGATCTGCCTTCCGTTGTGGACAAGGCATGCTTCATGCCGAAGTTTACCGGTGTTGCCAACTTCCCGGCATCTACCCGTGATCTTAGTATGGTGGTTCCCAGAGAGCTGCCGGCAGCTGAGATTGAAAAGGTATTTGATAACAAAGGCGGAGCATACCTGGAAAGTTATGAACTCTTTGACCTGTATGAGGGTGCACAGGTACTGGCAGGACATAAGTCCATGGCATATTCTTTAACCTTCCGTGCCAAGGATAAGAGTTTGTCCGAGGAGGATATTACCTCTGCCATGAATCGTATTTTGAAAGGATTGGAAGCTTTGGGAGTGGAGCTTCGGAAATAGTGTTTCATGATTGATTGGAGCGTTAAGGATTTTTCATATGAGCTGCCGGAGGAACTAATTGCTCAGGATCCTCTGGAGAGACGAAGTGATTCCCGGCTTATGGTGCTGGATAAGCATACGGGAGAGCGGGAACACCGGCATTTTTATGATTTGCCGGAGTATCTTCGAAAAGGAGACTGCCTGGTAATAAATAATACCCGGGTAATCCCTGCCCGGTTGTATGGTACCAAAGAGGATACGGGAGCTTCTGTGGAGATTCTTCTATTAAAGAGACATACGGATACCAAATGGGAGACACTGGTTCGTCCCGGAAAAAAATGCCGGAAGGGTGCCAGGATTACATTTGGTGACGGGAGTCTTAAGGCAGAAATTGTGGATGTTTTAGAAGATGGTAACCGGATGGTGGAGTTTTCGTTTGAAGGAATCTTCGAAGAGGTGCTGGACCGTCTGGGAGAAATGCCTCTTCCTCCGTATATTACCCATAAGCTTTCGGACCGGAACCGGTATCAGACGGTGTATGCCAAGTATGATGGATCTGCAGCTGCTCCTACGGCAGGACTTCATTTTACCCCGGAACTTTTACAAAGCATTCGGGATATGGGAGTAAATATTGCCGAGGTCACTCTTCATGTGGGGCTTGGAACCTTCCGTCCCGTAAAGGCAGAGCATGTCAGTGAGCATCATATGCATTCGGAGTATTATGAGATTTCTCCCGAGGCGGCAGAGTTGATTAACAGCACCAAGGCTTCCGGAGGGCGGATTATTTCTGTGGGAACCACCAGTACTCGTACTTTGGAGTCGGCAGCCACAGAGGATGGCCGGGTTCAAAGCGGCAACGGCTGGACGGAGATTTTTATTTATCCCGGCTACAGTTTTAAAATTATCGACGGATTAATTACCAATTTTCATTTGCCGGAATCCACACTGATTATGTTAGTCAGTGCCCTGGCCGGAAGAGAGTATGTGCTTTCGGCTTATGAGGAGGCAGTCAGAGAGCGGTATCGTTTTTTCTCCTTTGGAGATGCAATGTTTATAACGGATTTAAACCATGAGTGATAACAGTATTATTTTTCCAAATTTACATATTACCCTGGAGTCGGTAGGCCAAAGCGTTTCTGTCTTTGGCTTTTCCATTGCCTTTTATGGAATTGTTATTGCCCTGGGTATGATATTGGCCGGGGTTTTTATGATTCAAGAGGCAAAGAAAATCGGCATGAATGATGACGCCCTTTTGGATGTGATTATTTGCGGAATTCTTTGCGGCGTGGTAGGGGCCCGGATTTACTATGTGGTGTTCTCCTGGGATAGTTATAAGGATGATTTGCTTCAGATTTTTAATTTAAGGGCCGGAGGGCTGGCAATTTACGGCGGTATTATCGGTGGGGCCATTGGAGTCATTCTTTCCTGCCGCTGGAAGAAACTTCGCTTCTTTGAGGTGGCGGATCTTTCCGCCTTTGGTATTCTCATTGGACAGATTATGGGACGATGGGGGAACTTCTTTAACCGGGAAGCCTTCGGTGATTATACCGATGGATTGTTTGCCATGCTTCTTCCGGTAAATGCCGTGCGGAGTCAAAGTTATCTTACGGAGGCCATGCTTCAAAACACGGTGATTTATGACGGTGTGGAGTTTGTCAGCGTTCATCCTACGTTTTTGTATGAGTCCCTTTGGAATCTGGGAATTTTTATTGGCCTCTTGATTTACCGAAAACATAAAAAATTCCAGGGGGAATTGTTTTTCTGGTACTTAATGCTGTATGCGGCAGGACGGTTCTGGATTGAATCACTGCGGACAGATCAGCTGATTTTGGGAGATACCGGCATTCCCGTATCCCAGCTTTTGGCATTTTTAATCGTGCTTTGTGCCGGGGCATACCTTCTGGTGCGCTATGTAAAATTGATCCGAGACAGAAGGTCAAGCGTCCATAAGGAATAAACGAACAGTTTGAAATGAGCACGGCACAGAATGTCTTTCTGGTGAAATTGCACAAATTACAACTTAAAATTTTGTGAAAAATGACGGAAATAGTCGCAAGATGGAATATCTTGTGGCTGTTTTTTATTTACACCACAACATCTTGTTTGGAAAAAGCCACCACTTTTCCTCCACCTGCCGCAAACCTTGATTTTACGGGAAATTCTCCTTGCGCCCTGACAAAAAAGGGGGTAATATTAACACATAAGTGGAGGAAAGTGGTACAAGATGGAGTAAAGTGGAGAGGAGGTAAACCGGCATGTTCATGGGCGAATACAGTCATAGCATTGATCCCAAAGGTCGCCTGATTGTGCCGGCAAAATACCGGGAAGCCCTGGGACTGGAGTTTGTAGTTACTAAGGGATTGGACGGCTGCCTCTTTGTTTATCCCAAGCGTGAATGGGAATCCATCGAGGAGAAATTCCGACAGGTACCGCTGACCACCAAGGATGCACGTAAGTTTTCCCGTTTCTTCTTTGCAGGCGCAGCTATGGTAGAGCTTGATAAGCAGGGAAGAGTACTTCTTCCTTCTGTACTTCGGGAATATGCCGGACTGGACAAGGATGTGGTTCTGGTAGGCGTATTAAACCGTGTGGAGATCTGGTCAAAGGATCGCTGGGAAGATGCAGGAAGCTACGATGACATGGATGAAATTGCCGAGCACATGGCAGAATTGGGGTTGAGTATTTAATGAATGAATTTTCTCATACCTCCGTACTGCTTTGGGAAGTGATCCGGGAGTTAAATATTAAACCCGGCGGAGTGTATGTGGACGGCACCCTAGGAGGAGCCGGTCATTCACTGGAAATCATAAAGAAGGCGGGGCCGGAAGGAACTCTGATTGGATTCGATCAGGACCGGGATGCCATTATTGCTTCCATGAAGCGTTTGGAGGATTATCAAAAACAGGTAATCATTTGCCGGAATAATTACGAAACCATGCCGGAGAAAGTTCCGGAGCTTGGCTTTCAGACAGTGGACGGAATTCTCCTGGATTTGGGAGTTTCCTCCTATCAGTTGGATACAGCGGAGCGGGGCTTTTCTTATATGCAGGATGCACCGTTGGATATGCGTATGGATCAGCGAAATGATTTGACGGCAGGAGATATTGTTAACACCTATTCCAAAGAGGAATTAGTTCGAATCTTAAGAGTGTACGGCGAGGAAAAATTTGCTACTAATATTGCCGCAAACATCTTAAAACACCGGGAAGGAAAACCCATTGAAACCACATTCGAATTAAATGCCATTATTGATGAAAGCATTCCCATGAAGCAGAAACGCACGGGAGGTCATCCGGCAAAGCGAACCTATCAGGCACTTCGCATCGAATGCAACAGAGAACTTAGCGTTCTTGAAGATAATTTGGAAGGGATGATCGATCTTTTGGGAGAGGGTGGTCGGTTATGTGTAATCACTTTCCATTCCCTGGAAGACCGGATCGTAAAAAATATATTCCGCACAGCGGAAGACCCTTGTATATGTCCCAAAGAATTCCCCGTATGTGTGTGCGGCAGGAAATCCAAGGGTAAGGTAATCACAAGGAAGCCCATCCTTCCCGGCCAGGAAGAGATGGCAGCTAACAGCCGATCAAAAAGCGCCAAGCTACGGGTGTTTGAACGGCATTTAGCTACAGAGTAGTAAGGAGTGTGTGTGATGACGAATTTCGAAACCTTTTATTATGAGGACGGCAATGCCGCCCGTAAATACGCAGAGGCTCTTCCTAACCGGGAGACCAGACAGAGAGAATTAAGAGAGGAAAGAGAGCGCAACCGCCGCCGGACTCATGCCCGGAATATGCGTCAGATTCGCGCTAACCGTATGCAAGCTGTTTGCCTGGCAGTAGGTATTTTCCTTTTGGGCGGAGCTTTTGCAGGATATGTGCATCTTCAGAATACCATTACAGCCAGCAAAAATAACATCTCCTCTTTAGAGCAGGAGTTAAGTGATTTAAAGGCATCCAATAGTGCAGCAGAGAGCCGCATTGCTACTGCGACTTCTCTGGAAACAGTAAAAAATACTGCTTTAAATGAACTGGGAATGGTCTATGCAACCAGCGATCAAATAGTGTATTATAGTATCAGTGATGAGGACTATATGAATCAGTACACAGATATTCCCTGACGGGTATCACGTAAGTCATAGGGAGGAGAGGGCACAGCCCTTAAGTTGTTTTGACCAGACCAAGAAGACGAAATTCCAAATCAAACACGAAAATTAACAAAAGAATGCAAAGGAAACTCTGGATCGTATTCGGAATCGTTTGCGTTCTTTTTGCTGTATTAATCGGTCGTTTAATGTATATTGAATACACCAGCGGAGATAAGTACGAGAAAATCGTTTTGTCCCAGCAGGAGTATGACAGCCAGATTATTCCATATCAAAGAGGAGATATTGTAGACTCCAAAGGCACGGTGCTGGCCACCAGTGTGGATGTTTATAATGTCATCCTGGATTCCAAGGTTTTAAATGCCAATTCTGAAAACATTACCACCACATTAAATTATTTATCTCAGTGCTTCCCGGAAATTGATATTGAGGAGGCCAGAGACGTGATTGAAAATGATCCGGATAACCAGTACACCGTCCTGGCTAAGAAGGTTTCTTACGAGGAAATGAGTGCCTTTTCCGAATTTATGAATGACGAGGAAATCGGTGACACCATCTCCGGCATCTGGTTTGAAAAAGAGTACGAGCGTGTGTATCCATACAATTCCCTGGCGGCTTCCGTCATTGGATTTGCCAGTTCCGGAAACACCGGCGTGCTGGGTTTGGAAAATGAATACAATGATACCTTAAACGGTGTCAACGGACGAAGCTATGGATACTTAAATTCCGAGACGGGGTATGAATCCACGGTGATTGATGCGGAGAACGGAAATACCATTGTAATCACCCTGGATGTAAATATTCAGTCTATTGTGGAGGAGGCAATTCTTTCATTTAATCAGCAGTACGCCGATGAGGAAAACGACGGCAGTACCAATACGGCTTGTATCGTTATGAATCCCACCACCGGTGAGATTTACGCCATGGCTTCTTATCCTTCCTTTGATTTAAATAATCCCAGAGATTTAAGCAGTTTCTTTACGGAAGAGGAACTTTCCGCCATGACGTCCGAAGAGCAGTTGGATTTCCTAAATAATCTCTGGCAGAACTATACCGTATCCCATACCTATGAGCCCGGATCCACCTTTAAGCCCTTTACGGTGGCTACGGGATTGGAGACCGGTACTTTATCCGGTGATGAGACCTATCTCTGCGACGGCGGTGAGCAAATCGGAGATTACTTTGTACATTGTGTAAATCGAAGCGGACATGGTATTGAGACCATTCAGACGGCTTTGATGGATTCCTGCAATGACGCTTTGATGCAGATGTCCTACGTAATCGGTGCCGGTAATTTTGCAGAATATCAGGCCTTGTTCGGCTTCGGACAAAAGACCAATATTGACCTTCCCGGTGAGGCACGTACGGATAGTTTGATTTATACGGAGGAAGAGTTGGAGAGCACTATTAATATTGCCACCAATTCCTTCGGCCAGAACTTTAATACCACCATGATTCAGCTGGCCACCGCCTTTTCGTCTCTTATTAACGGCGGCAATTTATACCAGCCCTATGTGGTTGAAAAAATCACCGATGATGCAGGCAATGTGGTATCCGAAACGGAACCCATTGTATTAAAGAAGACCGTATCCGAAGAAGTATCGGAGCAGATGCGGGAGTATCTCTTGGCAGTAGTAGATGACGGTACCGGAGCCACGGCAGCGGTGGATGGATATGCCATTGGCGGTAAGACCGGTACAGCTCAGAAACTTCCCCGAACCGAAGGTAATTACCTGGTATCTTTTATCGGTTTTGCACCGGCAGACGATCCTCAGGTATTGATTTATACCATTGTGGATGAGCCTAACGTGGAGGATCAGGCTCATAGTTCCTATGCACAGGAAATTACCCACAATATTCTGGAACAGATTTTACCTTATTTAAATATTGAGACCCGGACGGATACCGCCGAGTCCACAGAGGAGGCAGCGCAATGACCTATTTAGTTACAGTGTTTTTACCCTTGGCACTGGCATTTATCTTAACCATTATTCTGGCAAAAGTTTTAATTCCTGTGCTTACCCGGTTGAAGGTGGGAAACACAGAGCGGGAGGTTCTGGAAAGTCACCAGGTAAAAAACGGAACTCCCACCATGGGCGGTTTGATTTTTTTGGTGGCAATTATTGTAACCGGACTGTTGTTTGGAGGTAAGTATCCTCATATTATGCCGGTACTTGTGCTTACGGCAGGCTTTGGAGTCATTGGATTTATTGATGATTATTTAAAAGTGGTGCTTCGCCGCAGTGACGGTCTCTTGGCATGGCAGAAGTTTTTACTGCAAGTGGTTGTAACCACATTATTTTATGTATACATTCGTTTTTATACGGATGTGACCCTGGAACTTCGTATTCCCTTCCTTTCCGAAGAAATGGTTTCTATAGGTGTTCTGGCGCTGCCCCTTTTATACTTTGCAGTCATCGGAACGGTGAACGGTGTGAATTTTACCGATGGATTGGATGGTCTGGCCTCCACGGTAACGGTTATTGTGTCCGGTTTTTTCCTGGTGGCATCCTTCCTTGTGGATGGCGGGATTGAGCCTTTGTGTGCTGCGGTTTGCGGAGCTCTTTTGGGATTCTTATTATTTAACTGTTATCCTGCAAAGGTCTTTATGGGAGATACCGGATCTTTGGCCCTGGGCGGCTTCGTGGCAGGTGCGGCATATATTATGAATATGCCTTTGTTTATTATCATCGTTGGTCTGATTTATCTGGTGGAGGTTATCTCCGTGATTTTACAGGTGGGCTATTTTAAAATGACCCACGGCAAGCGGATTTTCCGTATGGCACCCATTCATCATCATTTTGAGTTGGGAGGCTGGTCCGAAGTAAAGGTAGTTACGGTGTTTTCCGTGATTACGGCTGTGCTTTGTGTCCTGGGGATCTGCGCACTGTAAGAAACGGTACGTTTTTGTAAAATAAGGAGAGCAGCATGACATATTTGGTAGTGGGCTGTGGCAAAAGCGGTATTGCAGCCAGTGAGTTATTATTACAAAAAAATCAGGAAGTACTGTTGTATGACTCCAATCAGGAGTTGGACAAGGAGGCCTTCCTTCAGAAGAATCCTTCTTTAAAAAATGTGGACCTTCAGGTGGGAGAGCAAAGTGATGAATTTTTCTCACGGGCTAAAGTGGCTGTCTTAAGTCCGGGAGTTCCTACGGATTTACCTTTGGTGGAGCATTTAAAAGAACTTGGGCTTTCTATTATAGGTGAGGTGGAGCTGGCCTATAAAATGGGTGCCGGACGGGTTCTTGCCATTACGGGAACCAATGGTAAAACTACTACGACTTCCCTTTGCGGAGAAATTTTAAAGGCGAATTATTCCGATGCCCGGGTAGTGGGAAATATCGGGATTCCCTACACCACCGAAGCCCTTACCATGACGGAGGATACGGTGGTAGCTGCAGAGATTTCCAGTTTTCAGTTGGAAACTACCGTGGAATTTCACCCGGCAGTTTCTGCAATTTTAAATATTACTCCGGATCATTTGAATCGTCATCACACCATGGAGGCATATATTCAGGCCAAGGAGGATATTACCAAAGCCCAGACCTCTTCCGATGTATGCGTGTTAAATTACGAGGATGAGGTACTTCGTAAGTTCGGAGAGACCTGCGTTCCTAAAGTGGTTTATTTTTCCTCCGCCAGGAAGCTTAATAATGGATATTACTACGAAGACGGAGCTATTTATAAAGCAAAAGACGGTGTCCCTGAGTGTCTGGTACAGACTTCGGATCTTCACCTTCTGGGACTTCATAATTTCGAAAATATTATGGCTGCCATGGCATGCTGTGAGGCTTTCGGAGTACCCATGGACGTGATTTTAAAAGTGGTTCGGGACTTTGAAGGTGTGGAGCATCGCATCGAATTTGTTGCGAAAAAAGGCGGTGTATCCTACTATAACGATTCTAAGGGCACCAATCCGGACGCTGCCATTAAGGGAATCTCTGCTATGCCCGGAAAGACCTGCCTTATTGGCGGCGGTTATGATAAGGAGTCAGAGTATGACGAGTGGATCCAGGCCTTTCAAGGCAAGGTAAAACTTCTGGTCCTCATTGGTCAGACCCGGGAAAAAATTGCCGACTGCGCTAAGAAACACGGATTTACGGATTATGTCTTTGCGGACTCTTTAGAGGAGGCTGTAAAGCTTTGCAAAGAACATGCATTGCCGGGAGAGTATGTGCTATTGTCGCCGGCCTGTGCCAGCTGGGGAATGTTCGATAATTACGAAGAGCGGGGGCGTATCTTTAAACAGTTGGTTCATGAAATGGAGGATTAACGGGAGGCCTTATGTCAAAAGTAGCAGCCATTGAAAATCATAGGCGCTATCAAAGCCGTCAGAAAGAAAAAGGAGCAAAACTGTATTACTTTGATTACAGTTTGCTTCTTATTTTGCTGCTTTTAGTAGCCTTCGGAATGGTGATGCTTTATAGTGTAAGCGCTTATCAGGGTACGTTGAAGTGGGATAATCCGGCATATTATTTAAAGAAACAATTATATGCGGCTATGCTTGGTTTTGTTGTACTGTTTTTCTTATGCAAGGCACCGAAAAACTTTATTAATGCGCTTTTAACCCGTTTCGCAGGGGCCTTTTATATATTGTCTCTGGTGCTTTGTGTGGCGGTTATTTTCCTGGGAACATCCTCTAATAATTCTTCCCGTTGGTTTAAAATCGGCGGTGTTTCCTTTCAGCCTTCCGAGGTAGCCAAGGTGGCGGTAATTGTTTTTCTGGCTCTTCTCATTCAAAAGTCCAGAGATGCTTTAAGAGACCCCGGGAATGTACTAAAGGCCTTCGGGTTAGTGCTTCCTGTTATTGCGGTGGTGGCCTATAACAACCTAAGTACCGCTGTAATCATTGCGGGAATTGCCTTTGTGATGCTGTTTGTGGCAAGTCCCCGGAAAAAGATTTTCTTTGCAATCTTAGGAGCGGGAGCAGTGCTGGGAGTGCTGTTTATTTTGCTTCAGGGATATCGAAGCACTCGTATTCTGGTTTGGCTTCATCCGGAGGATTACGATACGGGATTTCAGACCTTACAGGGATTATATGCCATTGGCTCCGGCGGATTATTTGGGAAAGGATTAGGTGGATCTCTTCAGAAGTTAGGTTATGTGCCGGAGGCTCAGAACGATATGATTTTCTCTATTATTTGTGAGGAGTTGGGAATCATAGGGGCAATCGGGGTGATTATTTTGTACCTGCTTCTTTTGTGGCGGATTCTTTTTGTGGCCGTTCATGCCAAGAATCTGTTCGGGTCCTTTATATGTATCGGTGTTATGACCCACATTGCCCTTCAGGTAGTGTTAAATATTGCGGTGGTTACCAATACCATTCCCAATACGGGAATTATTTTGCCCTTTATCAGTTACGGAGGTACCTCCCTTTCCATTATTATTGCGGAAGTGGGGCTGGTGCTTTATGTCAGCCGCAGCATAGAACTGCCGGAGGTTGAATAATGGAAAAACAGATTATACATATCGATTTGGGAGAAAACACTCCGGAAGAGAATCCTCCCGTAAAGAAAAATAAAAAGAAAAAATCAAAAAAAAGAACGGTGGAACAACCCGAGAAAAAAAGAAGACGTCCCTCGAGGGAAGAAGCGGAGGAGGAGCGTCGCCCGAGAAAGAGTCCCCTGGCAATTTTTAACCGGATTTTGGCGGTGGTTATTTTAATTGTGGCCGGCGGCTTTGGCATCTTGTTTTTCTGTCCCTTGGAAGAGGTAACTGTGGAAGGTGCCACAGTTTATACGGAGGATGAGATTAAGGCTCTGGTGCTGACGGAAAAGTACGACTCCAATACGCTGGGAGCCTGGTTGATGAGTTACTTCCGACCGGATACGGGCATTGCTTTTGTGGATAAGATTTCTATCAAGCCTACGGCAAGAAATGCCATTACCATTACAGTGACGGAGAAGGAACGCTACGGAGTGGTTCCTTATAACGATACTACCTACGTATACTATGACAGTGAGGGCACGGTAACAGAGGTTTCCGACCGGTTTATTGACGGCACCGTAATCATTCAGGGAATTACTTTTGACAGTGAGCCGGAGGAGGAAGAGACTCTTCCTGTAGATGAGAGTAACGTAAAGACCTTGCTGCAGCTTCAGGAGCAGTTATACTACCGGGAGATTTCTCCTCAGACCATTCAGTTTGCGGAAGACGGCAGTCTCATTCTTTACATCGGAGACATTCAGGTGAACCTGGGAGTAAAGACCTCTCTGGAGCAAAAAATTCTTCGTTTGGCCAACATTTTACCTCAGCTGGAAGGGCAGTCAGGAACACTACATTTAGAAAATTGGGACGAGGAAAACACAGATATTGTGTTTAAGAAAAATCAGTAATTTCGAAAAAATGGGTTGCTTATTTGCTCGAAAACTTATATGATATTAGGGAATTTTATTGCGATATTTCTTTTTTTGAATAAAGCGTGATAATCAAGGAGCGTTTGAAGGAGGAAGTTACCTTGTTAGAATTAGGAACAAATGCCACAGAAGGAGATTCTCTTGCAAGAATTATAGTTGTAGGAGTTGGCGGAGGCGGAAATAACGCCGTTAACCGCATGGTTGAGGAGCAGATTACAGGGGTAGAGTTTATCTGCGTGAATACAGATGAGCAGGCTTTGACTCATTGTAAGACTTCCAATCAGATTCAAATCGGCGAGAAGGTAACAAGAGGGTTAGGTGCCGGCGGAGATCCTGAAGTAGGACAGAAGGCAGCTGAGGAGAGTGAAGAAGCAATTAACGCAGCCATTAAGGGTGCGGACATGGTATTTGTTACCTGCGGAATGGGCGGTGGTACCGGAACCGGTGCAGCTCCCGTAATTGCAAGACTTGCTAAGGAGCAGGGCATTCTTACCATCGGTATTGTTACTAAGCCTTTTAAGTTCGAAGCTAAGCAGCGTATGCATAATGCTATGGACGGTATTGATCGTTTGAGCGATTGCGTGGATACCTTAATTGTTATCCCCAATGACCGTTTGCTTTCTCTGGTGGATCGTCGTACGTCCATGCCGGAGGCACTTAAGAAGGTTGATGAAGTGCTGCAGCAGTCTGTTCGCGGTATTACGGATTTGATTAATAAGGTTGGTCTGATTAACTTAGACTTTGCAGATATCCGTTCCGTCATGAAGGACAAGGGGCTTGCTCATATCGGTATCGGTGCGGCCAAGGGTGATGAGAAGGCTTCCGAGGCTGTGAAGCTTGCGGTTGAGTCTCCCTTGCTTGAGACTTCCATTAAGGGTGCATCCGATGTGGTTATTAATATCACCGGTGATGTTTCCATCTTCGAAGCTGATGAAGCAGCTGAATACGTACATGATCTGGTTGGCGATTCCGCAAATGTTATCTTTGGTCTGATTTACGACGAGACCATGAATGACGAAATTGTGATTACGGTTATTGCTACCGGTCTTGAGGAGAATACTCCTAAGAGTCTTTATTCCGGAGTATCCGGTATGCAGTATTCCGCACAGGCACGTGCACAGAGCACTTCGGTACGCCCTGCGGTTCAGACCCAGAGTACTCCTGTATCTGCCGGTACCATTCCTACACCTTCCGTTACAGCAGGTATGGGATCGAATCTTAGCAGTACACAGAGCGCACAGGCTGGCGGATTTACCGGCATTCAGAAGCCCAAGCCCACCAGCAGTGGTCAAGAACAGGACATTCGGGTTCCTAGTTTCTTAAAGAATTCCAACAAATAATTTGTGGGTGAGATACAGTAAGGGAACTGAGCAATCAGTTCCCTTTTTTACTTTGAAAAAGAGGAGTCAGTATGAAAATAGTTTTTTCCGGCG
>Ga0181612_136901_pt1 | contig 34733 bp, 12 predicted proteins | sample HoacroProtozoa21_FD_119630 | JGI IMG/M metagenome (GOLD analysis project Ga0181612, IMG submission 119630) | Hoatzin crop microbial communities from Cojedes, Venezuel. Combined Assembly of Gp0051906, Gp0051904, Gp0051908 | reverse complement strand
CCGCTGAAATGATCAGTAATTTGTCGGGAGCCTCACCGTCAGTCCCAGGCAGGCCTCCGTGAGAGAGGGACATGTGAACACCGCTGCAGAGGTACTGCTCTGGCTGGCGTCAAATCACAGAACCACAGAGTGGTGGGGCTTGGAAGGGACCTCTGTGGATCATCTGGCCCAACCCCCTGCCGAAGCAGGGTCACCTAGCGCAGGCTGCACAGGACCTTGTCCAGGCGGGGCTTGCATATCTCCCGAGAAGATATTCAAGAGAAAAAGACCCAAATGGCAGCCACCTTCCTCAAGGGGAAAGAGGGTCTTTGCTCAGGGGCTTGCAGGGCTCATGGACAGGGCTTTAAACTAGATGTGAAGGAGAGGGGAACGTATCAGGCTTGCTGGCGACAAGCTGTGCGATGACACACAACGGTTGGAGGGACGGGGTGCTAGTACAGGCCCTGAGCCCGCTGCCGAGACGTGCTGAGGACACTGCAGCACAGTCAATGTCTTGTGGAGATGAGCTGGAGGCTTCTGAGGTAGTAGGAGCCAACAGGGAAATTTCCATGAGACACCCCAAGGGAAACAAGCGGTGTTCTCCTAAGGAGGGGACACAGCCAACAGCCCTGATGCAGTGTCTGCATGAACGCACGCAGCACGGGAAACAAACAGGAGGAACTGGAAGGCACTGTGCTGCTAGCAAGCTGTGATCTGATTGCCATCACTGAAACTTGGTGGGATGAATCCCACGACTGGAGTGTGGCTATCGATGGCCGCAGGCTGTGCAGAAGGGACAGGCAGGGAAGGAAGGGTGGAGGTGTTGCCCTCCACATGAAGAAATGGATAGAGTGTGAAGAGCTGTCCCTGAAGAATAGTCACACACAGGTCAAAAGCCTGTAGGTGAGGATCAGACAGAGGCAACAAGGAACCCTGGGGCTAGTGACTACTCCAGGCCGCTTGGTCAAGGGGAGCCTACTGACGAAGCCTTCTTCCTCCAGCTCCAGGAGGCTTCGCACTCGCAGGCTCTTGTCCTGCTGGGGGTCTTCAATTACTCCAAGATCTGCATGGAAAGCAGCACAGCGAGCTGTGGGCAATCCAGGAGACTCCTGGAGTGCATTGAAGATAAATTTGTAAGCCAGATAATAGACAGCTCTACCAGAAGGGATTCAATGTGATTCTGGACCTGTTGGTCACCAGTGCAAGTGAGCTAATTGATGATGTCAAGGTTGGAGCCAGCCTGAGCTGCTTAGGCCTATCATTCCTATGGCTTAAATATTCCTATGTAAGTACCTCCATTTAAGCAATTATAATCCATAACTTGTTTTCATAATCACCATTTATCTAAAATACAACCAGAATTCTCAGGACTATGGAGAAACCTTAATCACACTGTTGTAGATGCATCAAATATTAGAAGTGGACAAACAACTTCCAATGAATAAATACTGAGAGTGAAGCAACACATCCTCAGCCACTCAAAATACAAGGCAGATGTAGCAAAATCCCATGAGCAAGACTAATTCTGAAAATAAATACTGCTTGCAGGACAGCAGTGAAGTAACTTGATAGGAGAATTGCCTGTATTCAACTACTACCGCAACCACTGTAAATATTGCTCTGTCTTATTTCCAGCTGTTCTTCAGACAAGTAAATTTATGCAAGTTCAGAAATCATCTGTGACAATCTCCACTTCAACTTTCCACACACTTCCCCATTTAAAATCTAACATTCAATTCTAAATGGAAAATAATGTTTTGTTATCAGTTTTCCAGGCACTGACTCTTATTTTGTTCTACTACACATACATTTTCAAGCCCAGAGGAATGTTTTTTAGATATATGTGAATTCCATCGACTGCTATTTGAATGTTTTTTCTTTTTAATACATTGACCCTACTTTAGACCATACATTGGCTTTCTAGTATGATAAACGATGATGCCACATAAATTAATTAATTTTACATTTGTATTTTAATTATTGCAAAGTTGTAACACCTTGCCACACTACATTATGGCATGCCATACAGCATTTTACTTATGTGACATGGCAAATAACTGTCCCTCAGTGATGATATAAAGCCATTTAATGGGTTATATATGGTTACTCATAAGCAGGTTATATCCAAAAGAACAGGATTTGTTCTGCAGGGAAAGGTCAAAAGGAAGACTGGCCTGTTGGTCACTGACAACCTCAGATTCAGTGCCGACATATTCATGGAAAACCTCTCTGAGAAAGAGGTGGCACTAGCTGGCAACTAGGCACTACAACTTCCCAGCTTGTGATCCCAGTTCCCCTTCTCTAATGTGTCACTGTATGTGACTTTTCCATAAACTCTGCTTTGTGCCCATCTGCAGGTCTGCATTTATCACCCTCACCAATCCAATATTGGGATAAATTACCTCATTTTCCATTCCTAGTGCCCGGGATATGCTAGGTGGGTGTGGCTGGAGCTGTGGAAAAATTTCTGAAGGGGAAAATCCATTCTTTGTACTTCTTGTAAGAAATAGGTCCACACCAACTGGAGCCGAGAAATCTTCTGTAAGAAACCTCCTGATATATTTTTATTCCAGTTTTAGACCAAGCATGTAAATGCAAGCTGAATTTGGGATGACACGAAACACAGTTGCAGTACTGCATAATCCAAAGAAATGCTAGGTGTATAGCTATACAGTCTTGTAATGAACAAGGGACATCACTCAAAGTGGGAAAAGGATATCTGAAGTTCAGCAGATGCTTGGAGATTTATTTCTTTATGTTTTCAAAGGCCAGTTATATTGAGCCAGATCACCAATCTCTAACCAACTCTCCTTCAGTTATGCTTAGACTGGGCATATGGGGTAGGGAAGACAGCAGGCAAACTGGGTCCCAAAGACACAGATAGAAGGACCACTACAACTAACACATACGCTTACAAGGCCCTTGTATGGGGACAGCGGGTTTAGTACAGCTTATTTCTATTATTTAACTGTTGTGAGCTGGTGCTGACCTTTATTATGTATACCTCTGACTGTATTATTAAAGTAGCAAAATTCTCAGCACTTCCTTGTAACTCTCAAAGTGCAGGAGAGATTACATAGATTTCTGCAGCCCAGATCTAGGGCATTCCAAAGGGATCATTGCTGACCCATGCACCCTGGGGTACAAGTCTGAAAACCAGACACATGCCCAGGAGGGATCCAGAGCCACCTCCTATAAGGAAAGATTACATCTGCTTCAAACTGGTTTCAAATACCCATACAGTGTTTGGCTGAGTATACTTTCATTCTCACTAACAATTATTATGAGGCCAAGCAGGACTGGCATTTTAATCACAAGGGAGCTTAAACAGTCACATGCTAAACACCTGAGAATAAAAAGCCTGTGAGTATGAGCGAGGATAAATCAACATCCCAAATTTTCTAGCACTCCAACATTTTCAAGTGAAAACTGATTTTCCCCATAGACAGTAATCCACAAGTACATTTATTTGTTCTAATTTACCAGACTCATTCATTTTGGCACCATTCAAGCAACAATGTCAAGTTTCCACCTCATCTTTAAAGCTATATGCAAAGAGATTTTAGCATTAAAAACACAAAAAAAACTATTAAGTATAACAAAGCCTAATTTCTCCTGAAAAACGTGCAACTTTTACAAGCCCCCACAGTACAGCCTCACACAAGGTCAACAGGTCTTTTTTGAGTGCACGTATAACACAGTGAGTATCAGAGAGCGTGCATGAGCCCAGCTAAACGCACACACGCACGCTTTCCCTAGCAGGAAGACTGGGTGCTCTTTGACACTGGAAATGTCCTCACTGTGCAAGATGTTAAGGAAGGATTTCCTGCTCCCCATTCTCTCTAAAGATTTCTAGTGTTAAATTTCAAGAGAAGAAATCTAGGTCAACAGAGAACATTTTCTAGAGTGAAAGACAGACACACAACAAACACTGTAGCAACAAGAACAGTTCCTTGCTGTTGAAATTCAGTCCAGGTCATCAGGCTAGTACAAAGTACAAAGGCTGTCCTGCTTCAGTCTCATATACTATTTGCCACTTCTAAAAGAAAAAAAAAGAGCTCTAGGTTGTCCTAAATGTGAAAGTAAATGGCATCCTTGAAGTCTACGCTTCACATGGACAGATGAAACTGACCAAGAACTCCTGAAGCTCAGATTCAGAAGCCTCCTACAAGATAAGTAATTCCAGGCGTGCAAATTCTCAAAAGCCCTACAGTTTGTCTCTGAAAAGTTCTGCTGGTGATATTTAAAAATATAATTTATCAAAAATTAAATGAAGAAAAACATATGACTGATTTAAGAAGATACACATACACAAAACATGACTTTTTTTTGAGTGTAGGCAATTATATCAACTATATATTACATTAAAACATGTTTATTAAATTTGGTGGGAAATCAATACTGTTGAGAGTGTTTCTGGTTTCCTGAAGACAACCCGAGACCTTTTTAAGTTCTGTCTTTCTCAAAATGCCAAGATATTTCAACAATATGGGCTATGAGTCAAGATCTATTTTTAATTGAATTTGGTTTTGAAACAGATGTCTGGAAATCTTAAGCCAACACTTGGCCTACAGAAAATATTTAGGACAGTTTATCATTGAAAAAATGTTATAATGCCCCTTTTGATATAATGCTGCCAAAAAATGCCATTAATAGTACTGCTTATACTATAAGCTGAAAAGCAGCATAGCAAATACTTCTCATGAAAATTCAATTGCTCATACAGACTTAAAAGCAAACAAAAGAACCCCATATCTAACCCTTACCACCTTTAGAACCGCAGCACTGGAAATATACAGTCTCAAGAATCAAGGAAGGCCTTCATTTTATCAAGTAACTTGAAAAAAAGACTTCACTTTATTTAAAAATACAAAATTCCCCCTCCAAATCTCAGACGCCATGCTCAAACACTAAGAGGCAAAGGGACTTCATCTAAATTCAGTTTTGAGTGAGCAGGCAAATTAAACACATCTGGAAAAGATTTCAGTCAAATCATATGCTCATGTATACAATAAATAACAAAATTCTCCAAAAGCAGCTGAAAATATCTTATACTAAAACCAATGTGATCAGCTGAGGCTGTTGGTAAAGGATAAAGTGCACCAATATAGAAACCCAGCATGCCAGAGTTTACCGGTCAGTAGCTTTGGACTTTGTCAGTGTCTTTGCTTGGGCATTAGTTATATGAAGCATTTGGTGCGTATCGAGAGTGAGTACTAAACACTACCATACCAATTCATTAATTAATGTCATTAAGGAATGTTTTACATTTGCTTTACATTTTCAAACCGGACTTGAAATCGGCTATGTACTGTAAAGTAGTGCACAGAGCTATCAACAGCTAATTTAAAGGCTGCTCCCAGCACACCAAACTGCTTTCTCAGACACAAGCGTACTGCATGGTTAGTCACACAGGACAATACTACGTCGTCCTATATGGAAGTCCCTAGCTATACCCCTGTAGGACTCCCCTTCTCTTGCAGAAGTCCACAAAGCAACCTAAAGGCAAGTTCAGGAGGTAAACGGGATGCACTTCAACACAAACAGCCACACACCTAATACACTAACATATAATCTTGTAGCTTCTTGTAGGCACAGGCATCCTGTTATACTACCACTAAAGAAACTATCACTTGTACATTAAAATATTCACAGACACCTTCACCCAGCCTGTTTTCATACTGCTGGCAAGGCACAGCCTGCAGTTCATGAGACCAGAACAGAGGGATCTACTTGTACGTGGTGGTGCTACCTCAAACAAGAACTATTTTGGTTTGGCCCTCTCAGCAAATTTAATGAAGCCCATTACCCAATTTCCAATGTGCCCAGTCTTTAGCTGGCAGGCTTTTACAATGGTAAGCCTTTCATATCAAAGACACAAATCTTTATTAGACTCAGAGCACTATACAGTAATTTTTTGAATGCTTTAAACATAAGGAAATAATTTTATAAGCAGATAAACTGTAGGTATACTGTAGTATTCCCCAGGTACATGCAGCTGGTTTAATACAGTCTGAGGCCAGAAATTTTAAAAATTGTTTAATTTAAAGGAATTAGTTATGGAATTAAGTATTTCCTTGGGCACACGGAAATCCTGTTCATTGAGCATAGCTGGGGCTTGAAGAATAAGAGACTGCACCCTAATTTTCACCACTGGACTGTCATTCTTTCCACCCTTCAATCTTCTGAAGTCACCAGACTCACATGAAAATCAGCTGGCAGCTGGAACGTTGCAGGAATTTGTTTTTTTTGCTTCATTTGTTGTCAAATCAAGATTATTTATCTTTTACAGTACAGTAAGTGGTATTGCTTGATAAAAGATGAGATTAACACAAAGTCTAATATATTCTTAATTCATAGGAATAGGACTGATAATTAGCAAAGCTAAGATTAATTTGAATGTCAGTATAGTATTTCCTAGAGTCTTTTACTACAGCTTTAATCACGTTGATGATATTGAAAACAGTTTACTGAGAATTTTGAGGTAATAGAGGATCGATTAAGGAGATGTCCCCGAAATTAAAACTGACCTTTTCTGTACAAGGAAGCGCTCAGATCAAACACTGTGGATTTACTTGTGCAATTTCAGTGAGAGCTCTCCAATATCCATGTGCTGCAGAGACAAGGAGGCATCTTTCGTTTTCTGTCACTGACTGCAATGAATCTTAGCGAAGCAAGGGACACACGCATCAGCTCTTCCTGTAAAAGCACAGCAGGGATCACCGAGATGAATGGCAGATACTTTTCTGGGATTGTGTGTTTTAACAGGAGGCAAACGAGCACCCACAGCTGCTCCTTTGCTTTGCACACTGAACAATCTCAAAAGGGCAGGAGCAGAGCTTTCTCCTCTGCCTCCAGTCACTGAACACATAAGGAAGACAGTCAGGATTTATACAGGCTTTAGATTGTCTCCTACATGGTGCTTCAGAGAATAGGCAGTCACAGCACAGAAATGGCCAAAAACCTGCAGGGACCTTCTGTCCTTACTGCTTTGGCCTTCCTCACTCAGTTATTTTGCAAAGAAGCCTGGAAGTTGGTACCCGCAAATCAGCTGCCTGATTCCTCTGTATTTCTGAAATGAGGTCTATCAATCTTTTCACACACATTTCTTACAATAAATCTTTCAGCAGTGGAAGTAAAAAAGATCTAAAACAGCAAACGTTCACAGAGGTCTGAAGCAATCTCACAACATTTATTTCTGGAGATGCTTTTTAAATGTAATGAACAAGCGAAAAATTTTAGTCTGACATTAATTACTACTTTATGTCAATAAAAGTTTCCATAGTAAATTTCTCTATTAAAACAGTGGATATTGTTTGAAAATGCTGTAATTACACCGAGTACACCATTAAAGCAGCTCTCCAAAGAGAGGCTGAGACAGAATTCAGACCTGAGAACAAATTTCAGTTTGTGTCTCTGGTGGCGTTGCTGCCTGCAGAGCACTGGCTCCTGCCCCACGACTTTGGCTGGGATGAGGATGAAGGCAAGTGATGAGGATGTGTTGACAGGATGGCATGAGATTATTACCTACAGTTTGAAATATTTAATATCTCGTTGAAGGGCCTGTTCTAAGCATGCAAATAGTGGTTATCTCTGCTTTGCTGTTACATTAGCCTAGTCTACTGTCCTACTATGCAGAAAGCAATCTTACTATGTAGCCCTGGTTCTGACCCATAGATTAACCAAAAATGTATGGTATGACAGGAAAATTGGCCATGTGACCACAAAACTTATTTCTAACTCATAAAACAATGATTTATAATGTATTCTCGCTTCCTTTAAGTTTACCGTCCCTGTCCACCTTGAATACTGAATGCAGTTTTTGTCTCTCACATCTGTAAAAGATACCTCAGTAATAGATATGACTGAGCAGATAACATTAATCAAAGGTACGGAATAACATGCAGAAAGAGATTAATTAGTGGCATTTCTCAGTTTGGAAAATAGATGATTGAGGAAAAGTCACATATGGCACAGAGAAGGGGGCCAGAAGTAACAGCTCCCACCCAAACAAGGCAGCAGGTTTATATATATATATATGCATACACACATGAGGAAAATAAATACACCCACACTGTAGAACTTACTGCTATAATAAATTGCTCAGTACGATTATTCTTGCCTTTTTACATTGTTTTGTTTTTAATTGTAAACAATGAGCAAAGTTCTGTAAAAATAATTACAGACCTGCAAAGCAATTTTATAGGAACACTACAGTTTTATGATATTGCAATAGTACAACTTCAACAGTTCGTGAACGAAACAAAATGGGAGTATGGATTTTATTTATTTCCCAGTAACCGTATCCTGCTGAAACCTTGGAAGTGTTCTTTACTAATGAATCAAACCGGGTAGATTTGAACAACTTGATTCAGAAAGAATGTTAATAAATGTATTTACAAAAAGTCAAAATTGATTGGTCTTTTTGCTTTAATGAACAACCATTTTCAAGATAAGTGTTAGATCTAAGTTTGTAACCAGCTTTAGAAAAAAATTATGGAACTAGTGACTGACAATCTGGAGGAGAACACTATGGTGCGGCTTTTCATCTCCTTGGGGAACTGCACATTAGTACCATCCTCAACAGAAATAAATCAAGGTCCTGGAAAGTCTATCTTGTGCAGTAGCTGAAAACAAACTGCAGCTAGAAAAGAGCAGTAATAATCCACTAGCAACTCCTTTGTTAAGAAATCGCAATAACCAGAAGAACTCTTAGAAATTATCAATTCCATTAAAAGCTTTAATAAGATTACCAAATTTAATTACTGTTCTGTGCTACATTAATTTATAAAGGGTGGGTCCTCAATCTGAACATTTAATAGTTTCCAGAAATAGCCAATCCCATTCGAAAAGAAGCAGAATGATTTTTTTTTTTTTTTTTAATTTAAATAATCTAGCACCACTATAAGCCTTTTGGGAAAGACTTCTAGGAGTACTATAGTACCTAAAAAGGCTGATATTTCCTAGGTGTCTATTTTAATTGTCAAAGACCTTTGAAATGTTCATCTTCTGTATGTTAACCACATAAAAAGAATGAACAGGGTTACATTTAGGCTGTTTCAGTTTTATAAATATGATTTTACAAATTATACCACTAGAAAAGATAAGTAGAAGTAATTTTTAATACACAGCAAGATGCTTTTCTAACCAGATTAAGCAGCTGTTAACATTGTTTTTCTGCACAGCAAGAGCAAACGTCTACAATAACTAGACCTTAAAGGAAGAGGCAATCCCATTTAGTGCACATTGTATACATTTGATTTTATTCCCCAACAGCATTGAGGAGGAAATAAAAAAGAACTCGGTAAGGAAATTAATTTGCAGCAGTACTTCAGGCATGCACTTCTGCAAAAGCATAAGAATTTTAAAGGCATTAGAAAGAAGTCTTTAAGAAGCAAGAACAAAAGGAAAACACTCAGCTCCAACGTTCAGCTCCAGTGCCAACTTCTTCCCATCAGTCTGCTGTTGAAGGAGAAAACTATGTATTTCCTGGGATTTCTTCCCTATTCCCTGTCCTTAGTTTTCCATCAGGACATCATTATTCCGCTGAAATGCTGAGTGTTAAATCAAATGGTAGCTGTTCCAGGAAAGCCACAACAACGATAACAATGAAACAATAGCCAAGGTGAGGTTGAGATATAACCACCAAAGGCGTGAATGAAACATTGAGGAAGTTGCTGAACAGCAGCTACGTCCTGCAGGGCTCAATCCCAACTAGGATGATTCCACCCAGCTAAAAGTAATGAACCAACCATCATAAAAAAATTCAGGTAACAGGAGTTTATGGTAATGAAATGTATTACACTAGCCAGCACAAGAAATACCCAAAAGATTTAGTGAATGAGCCTAGTTCTATAGCATTTTTCTGAATATTTGCTTTCTGTAACACTAAAAGGGTTCTAATTCCCTACGGTGGTTAAAATAACATAGACAGGAATTATTTTCTTACAAAATGATGCAAGACTATCCCCTTCACACACTGCTATCAGTATGTCTATTTTCAAGGGACTGCTGAGGTCCCACAAAGCACGATCACCGCTCTTTACTCATTGCCTACCATGTTCTGCAGGATGGGGTAGGGCCTAGGGCACCCCCCTGGACTGCCGTGGTGGGCACGCAAAGCCTTCCAGGCAGAGTTTCTCCACTAGAGTAACTTGGGCAGCTGTAGTAATTGCCTTAACGCCTTCTAAAAATCACCTCTAGCAAACAGATGGCTTTGTTCATAAAACTACGTATGGGAATCACAGATTGGAGTTTTCACCTTGCCAAAATGATTTTTCTCCACAAGGTGTACTGGAAAGGTGTACCACTCGCATAGTGGTAATTTCAGAAACTTAACTACAAAAAAAACTATTAAGACTTTCAAGTACAACATCTAATTAACAACGATACTGAAGTTATGCTCTTGCATAACAGGATTCAGCCAGCTTCAGATCACTGCAGTAAATTTATTATTTCAGAAGTGCAGTATAGGCTAGTTTGAGTATAATAGTGAATTATACTGTTGAACTTGATTAAACAGTTTTGTTTCTAGCACAAGGATCTCTGCATTTGTACAGATCCAAGCTCCCAGCTTGCACTGTTCCTTTAGCCTGTGTCCCAGTGTAGGCAGTATGTACCACATTCCAACCAAAAACACAATAATCCGGTACCAGTCTTACAAAACAGTAAATCCTGCTGCAAGACATTAAGGTACATCTGTCCAGCTGAAATCCTCTTACAGCAAGACATTCATTATTGCAAGGAGACAGTGCTTAGCAGAAACCAAATCAAGGCCTGGTGATCTCACACAAGTACAAACACACAGATGAAACTTGCGGTAAGAAGGTAATGTATACTGAGTTTCTGACCTACAGCTTTAAAAACAGTTACATGTGCTAGTTATACTATTTTTTTAAAGCTGGACAAGGAAAACCTCTCCCCAAACCAGAAAATCCTTAAGCATCCGAAAGAAATTCTTGAAAGATTGATTACTTAGATTAAACAAATAATTAGGTTATAATAATAAGTTATTTTAGTTTTAGCAAAAAAAAGACCATTTCTTAAAGAAATGTAGTTTATTGCCATCCACTCACTGCAGTTTGTACACACCAACAAGCAGGTCTGTCCCTCCCTCCCCCATCTCACCACGGCATTAGCAGCTGAATGCTGAGGTCGCATTATTTTGAAGTCTTCATTATTTTTAAAACCTATGCCATCAGAATCAGGCTTCAAAATACTATGAAACATAAATAATCAAAGCTAAATGTCAGCTGTCAACATAACAAACACTGCATGAGGCTCATTTACTGAGGAATGGAATTGAGAAGTTGATTCATAAGCTACCTTTGCACTTGTGCGACCACAAACCAGCACATTGCAACGAGGACCATGCTGAACCCTGCCATGAGGTGGAGAGCAAGAAACAAGGGTAGTGGTGGACTGCTCGTGCCAGTCCAGCAGCTCCCTTTCCCCAGCAACATTAAAAGAACCAGTGCCAGGCAGAATTGCCAACAACAGCTGTGGAGACCTACAGTTTTCTCCAACTCTTCCCCTGTTTCCTGGGCTCTGAGCAGGCCTTCCAGCTGCTGGTATGACCGAGCAGTTCTGCTGTATGCCACTTCATAGTTTGGCACAAAATGAAAGATAAGGCAGTTTAAAAGAAGCTTTGTAGCCTCTTTTTTAAGCTAAGATGAAAACAAACAAGACAAAGGAAAACAAAAGGGTAGAAAAACACTGAAAAGAAAGAAGAAACCTGTGTTTCTTGCCTTATCCCTGTACCACATTCCCACCCAATATCAGAAGTCGTTTCCTTTGCATTCGTAGATTTACTTTCACTAAACAGTTCTCTACTCCATCTGGCAACAACCTGGGTCAGGGTATTGAAATGATATCCTCTGTGCTGCTAAATACTCCTGCTGATAGAGCGCTTGCTGGAGAGCTGCCAGCATGCTTAATTGCAAATGGAGAAAGCATTGGCCAAATGATTCCTTTATTTCCAAAAGCACAGATGAGGGTCAGCTCAGTAAATTTCTGTAGGTTGTAAAAGATTAACCCTGAGCATGATTTTGAGTATCTCCTCTTCCAGCTGACTGTCCATATTCATCTCACACGAAACAGAAGCAACGGAGATGCAACAGTGCTTAAGTCCAGCTATGTGAAATCAGCAAAAACAGACCTGTCAAATTTATTTCCTTTAAATTATCCTTTCTTCTATGCCTATATTGATGATTTGAGTAAAACAATTTTCTACAGACAAATTATGGGAAGCAGCATCAGGAATCTCTGTCCTGACCTGATTCCCCTCTAGTGTCCCAGATAAGTGGCCTGGCTCCCCTGGCAATGGGCTGCCTTGTCAGCCATGCCGCATGACAGCCAGGAGTGAGCAACAGCCTTCTCTTTCCATCCTTTGACATGGAATTAGAGAATTTACTTTTTCTGCAGCAGATTTTTTTTTTCAGTCCCCATTTAGATATTCTGCCTTTCTCTCCAATCCAGAAATGAAAGAAGATGATTAAGAGCGTGCTTTCTTTTGGCTTGCTCACAACAACACCTTGACAGATTAAAAAATAGAAGTAATTAAAAAAAAAAAAAATTACACCATCACCATATCCTGCCTCAGCAGCAGCACTGAGGCCCTTGCACACAACCCTGCCACCAAGTCCAAATTTAGACCCACTGCTGCAAGAAAGAAGGCTTTAGGATCTATCTTCCAAAACATTCCTAAAGATCATGCCATCACCAGTGACAAATGAAATTATGATGCTCAACACAAATACATCAAAACACATTTTTGGCATCGGTATCATTTTTACTAGGGAGGCGACAGTGCAGACATTAAGGAAAATGTGTCCTTCATTAAGTATTGAGGACTGACACTCATCAGAAATTTTATCTTTGAACAGGCCACATAAAATGATAATAAAAAAAGGCTCTCATTTCTTTACTCTTTCCAGCAGCGCGATGTAAGAGTATTTTATTGCATAGGATGAGAGAGTTTTTAGGAGGTCTGGCTTTCTGTATGCACATGTTATTTTGTTTTCTTCATGTCTACACTTGATTTGTCACAAAATTTTTAAACTAAAAATACGCATTCATATTCATCTGCATGAAAGATTTTAGTCAAATATTATGAAAATTCTTGACCAGAATCCATAGAGAATGACAACTCACAAGACAACATCTTTGGAAGTCTGAAACTTCTTCAGATCTCCAGTTTCCTACTTGGACTTACTGCTGAAAGGCTTTTGTCTGTTTGTGGTTTTTTTCTGAAAGATTTCCCTGTGTTCATATCAGAGCTGATGCAATGGAATACTTCTTCCTCAATTACAAAACGCTAATTGGTAAAACCAGAACTTTATTACAGCAAGTTCTCATCCCCAGGAAAAAGCTTTTGTCAGAAATCAATCACAAGTTCAGGATGGAAATTTCTAGTCAAGAAGTATGAAGCAAGGATCTTAGTTCAGATGCTCCACATCCTGGGTAAGCGTCCTGGCCACTAAATCCATGTCATATCATCAGTCTCTAGCTCCACAGTATGTAAATCATTCAATATTCATTATGGCTACCTCACAGTTACTATTTTGCAATCTTCCTCACTTTTCATAAAATATTTTCAAATGCTCTATTTGTCCTAGTTTGAAGATCCCAAACCTTATTACTGATTACAAACCTTAATACGTTTCGTAGTTCTTGTTTTCTAGATGAACATGATTCAGTTACTCTACAGTCTAGATAATTTTTGCATAGAAATTCACTTCCTGACCATCACATTAAATATTTCTGAACCCAGGTGAGTTATTATAGAGACACGGAAAGTCTACTAAGTTATAAATTTCAGCTATAAAATACGCAATGATCAAATATTCTTCAGGAGAAAGGATTTAATGTATATTTTTGTAACTAAACTGCGTGTGTGTAAATGCCAGAAAGTAGAACCGCATGCAGAGACTGCCGTGTTAGCGGCCCTGGCCTGGGGCTGTGCACGGACTACAGCAGGAATGCTGCTTTTTGTAACAGGAGTGGGGGTCTCTGCTGGTGGGGCTGTTGGGACTATCCAACGCAGTGCTGCACTGTGCCATGTGCATATCTATTCTGAAAATTTTCCAGCAGCACAAGGACTAAACAGGAACTTGGTTTCAGAGAAATGTCTGGAAGATGGTGCTGTTTTTTCTATAACAGCTATTCATAACAATTGCATCTCGCTAATCCATTTTCATCTGAAATCTAAGATCTTCAGGGATTTGAAGCTCCCTTAACAGCATAAATAAAAGTTAGAGATTGAAAGAATTTGCATACTTGTTTAGCCAGAATATTTTTACTCATATTTCATTGCTACTTATTTCCTGCAACTTCAGCTGAGTTAATGTATCAGAACTTGGCCCTCTCAGGAATTTCTGTTCCTCTGTTACACCATCACTAAATAAACTTTATTGTTTGCTGTTATTAAACATCCAGAAGTGAACAGTGGAGCCACAGATACTTTCCTGCAAGGTATTCTGTGCCATAAAAAGATATATAGTGCACAGAAAACCCTTTAAGTTTAAAAAGCAGACTATAAATTAAGACTTTCATGCTTCACACCATCAGAGAGCATCACCAAGTTGGCCAGGCCCCACAGAGACACAGACAACCCATATTTATTTTATATAGAACTAAGTGAAACTTTTCTACCGATTTAACTTCTATCAACTAGTAATTTTTATCCCCCCCAAAAAGAGTATTAAAATACTTCCAAGGCTACATAATAATAATAAAAATATTTATTTTTATAAACTCCACTTATTAACTTCATTTTTGTATAGCTTCTGCTTTCCAGTTATACTGCAAGATCTGTATTTGTACTATTTTGTTAATTTTTATAGCTTTAGATACTGTCTTATCTGCCTGAACAAACCAACTTTTAACTTCATTTTATCAGCACCTATTCTGCAGTGTATAAATGAAACAATTTATATAAAGAATTAAATTGAGCTTCTGAAAACAAATTCTACCTTGTAAAATTTACATTTGAATCACTTCTCTATCATCCCCTTCAACTGATCACAGATAAGCTAATTTTAGCAGCATTATACTTAGTCTGCTGAGGTCACCAAAACACAGTGAAGGGGAGAAATTCAATGGGGAGAACAGCACCTCAAAAATGAAACCGCAGACATGGCAAATGAAGCTAGCAGTTTTGTTGTTTGAAGGGCTAAGTGTATATTTAGGAATCATATGCATTCCATGCAATTAGCTTTAAAACATCCTTAACCACATCCAACTTCAGGCTAACCTAAAATAAGAGCGGAAAAAATGTAGCTCGGAGGAAGACAGGAGGAAAGGAACTTCAAGTTTACTTTATCAGCATATTTTTTTTTCAGCAAGTATTAATGACCACAGTAGTTTTGGCCCTCTCTGAAGCTGTTATGTCAACCATTTTTTTCTTGTATTTGATACCTTGTTCAACCCCAAAAAGAAGGGAAAAAATACAACCCTGAATTACATTACAGGTAATCATTAAAGTGTTTTTCAATGCATAGGATAGCAGCAGCAATTTTGCTTAGATGTACTGAACCATGGGTCTACCAGACATTGTAGTTTCTTAATGGTCAACGTCCGTTGTTTTTATCTCCTGTGATTTCTTTTACAACTACCAATAAAGTTACACACTGTATTAATTTTCACTGAGTCAAAATTAGGCATAATACACATTGGAAACCACGAACAAGAAAAGTTTTCAACACCTTCTACTCATCTTTCTGCCATTTCAAGTTCCTAAGGTAGGAGCTGAGGACATATGAGGAAGAGGCTTAGAAGGATGTAATTTCTGAATTTATTTTAGAGACAGCTCAAAAGGAAGAGAGAATTTGACACCTGCAGAGATGGAGACACTGGTATATTTTGAACAGAAGCACATGAAAAGCACACAGGTGTCTCAAAAATTTCACATCCATCTTTTACGGAGGAGACAGAGATGGAATTGTATGTTCTCGTAATCCCCCCAAGTCTGAGGTGCTGGTGGCCTTAAAATGATCTTTATCATGCTGCCCAAAAGATGTTTGCCCAGAAAGTGAAGAGAGATAGTCATATACTGAGTCATTCACTCCCTACTGAATGGTCAGTCAGATCCATGGTGTTGATCAAGGGCTGCTGGCAAACACTGATAGGTATTTTTGGCTTGTTATTAAGCATCCTTTTATCTGCATGTGTTGGAAATATGCTTGCACTGTTCTCTGTGCCTGAAGCATGAATAATTGATCCTGTTTTACTGCTGTCATCTGTGTGGTTTATTACGAGATGTTTATGCACTGTACATACTTTTTTTCCTCAGTTCAAGCCTGATCCTGCATCTCCTCCTCAGGTAAGAGATCCTTACTAATACGAGGAACACAGGCTACAAAATCATGTTTTCCTTTTCAGTGGATTAATCATGATTCACCCTGGTTACACTTGATGCAAATGCAAATTTCCATTTGTGAATGGAACCATTTTTCAGGGTTACATACAAAGCATTCAATATTTATTAACAAAGAGATGACAGTTATTACATGGGTAGACTTTGGCCCTGGAAAATCAAAATCACTATAGCTAGCTTAATGTTTTTTGCAGGCATGGGGCTTTACATGCTGTCTGTATTTAAAATGGAAAGTGCATTCCCTGTGCCACTGTCATTTACATTGGGAAGCCCATTATCCCTCAATAACTGAGTTTGACACCATTCTGGATGAACACCTGTATTCTATTTAGAACAGTTTACTTCATTTTCACAAAGCATTAGCACAGTCATGGATCTCTGAGCACTCATTGAAGGTCCTTATTGATGCAGATTTGTTTATTAAAAGGAAGAAGTCAGACTCATGTAAGCTATGTCCTGTACACAACTCCCAGCCAGAGTCTTGAGACTTCTGGCAAAGCTCAGGTCCTATGACTTGGAAGGAAGTCTTCTCAGGGCAAGTTCTTCTGTTTGAACACATCAGAAAAAATATTTTCTCAATCTATGTACAACAAGGATTCACTGGCTGTGCCATTTTACTTTCATAATTATGCATTGTTAATGGAATTAAGAGGGCTCTGTACGCTAGGAGAAATACTCAACAGCTAATTCTCTTGTTTTTTAGGCAACTGGAAAAGAGTTCAGCTTTACTCTAGCCTGTCAGTCACTTCTTTCTGTCAAACAGAAAAAAAAACCCCACATCAATGCAAAAAAGGCGACACCGGATTTGGACCTGACAGTATTCTAATGAACGCAGAAAAACCAGTACATTCACCAACTTTAAAGATTACAGCCTTTGAAAATACAAATTAAAAAAAAGTATCATGCTCTGAGCAGACAGACTACTGAATTTGTTCTGTCTATAGGAAGGCATGCACACTAAACATCTTTGTGATACATTTGTTCACCGAAGAAAATTGCAAGACAGAAATTACCCAAATGCTCTCCAAAAAGGCCAATAATTTTTCATCGTACAAAATACACTACAAACATGGACCTCATTTTCACTTACACACAGACTTCTTTCTGAATCTATCTCTGCCATGATCTGCATTTACTGTTTTACCTACTTTTCCTTAACTCCACACACCTGAGCTTTTAAAGCATTAATCGCTTGTCTTCTTCTCTATATCAGACTGACTAGTCACATCAGTGTTGCACATATATCAGTGCAGTGCATCACACCACTCTATACATCTGCAATGGTACATCATGGATTGCAGGCAAGAGGGGCTTGGAGGCAGTAGCAGATCATGAGCCCATGTGGAAGCAGCAGGGTAATCAGTGAGGCATCCCTGCAAATAATTCTTTAAATGACAAACCAGTTTGATTTCAGAAACAGTTCACAGTATTATCCAGCTCACGGTACAGAGAACATTAAAGATTAATATCAACAATGAATAGATTAAGAAAAAGTTTTCCTAATATGTAGCAGAAATAGGAATTGCCAGATACAGATAAAACTGAGATAGGTTTAATAACAACATTAACATAAGCCATATAGTGCTAAAATTAATGCAAAAGCTGACACTAGATGCAACCTCTATGTCTGCAAATTGTAAAACACCTTTGTAGATGAACAGCATCAGTAGGGATAGTTACTATATCTGTTTTGGTTCATTAGTTCTTCTAGGGCAAGAATGAGTTCTAAAAAGAATATGATGAGCACAGTTTACTATTGGAATCATGGTTTACATGCAGATTAGTATTAAAAGAATCTCAACAGTGATTCAGACCATCTCGGGGAACACACAGAATTTTGAAAAGGAAACAGGCTGAAACCTGTTGGATTCCCAAAGGGTACCATCAGAGAATGTGGGATCTGAATATACATTTAAAACATCTCCCACATTATGGAGATGGTCATGTAGGCCATTAGTTTGTTCAGGCAGTATGACAAAAAAAAAAAAGCATATTGCTCTTTCTCTTTCTTATTGGATTTAGAAGCCCAAGAAAGGTCAGACACGTGGCTTAGGTAGGACCAGGCATACAAGGTCTTCTTTAAAAGGGCCCAGTATGACCAAAAAAAATGGGTCAGCTTTTTATTTTAATGATTACCCTTTGAATGAATATTTATATAGTTGTATTAGCAATAGAGAGGAAGGCAATACTCTATTTGTATATGAAATACTTTTCCTGGACACATACATTTTTTTCTGTATTGCTTCAATAGTGGCTAATCCTGTCTTTAATAAAATGAAAGAAAGCAAAAAAAATATTAATAAACTTTTCCAAATAATATACAGAAAAAATAAGGGGAAAATTTAATAAAATTATTCATATTGTTCAACACTCTTACTATTCAAGATGTTCTTGTGAATCTTGCATCAGAGTGTGGTTATTTACCACTTTCTATGATGCAATTTTTGAAACACATCATTCTTGCCTGGAACGATCACTTCTAGCTGACGCTGCTGTTCTCATGGTTAACCAATTCACTGTATGCTGCTAAAACACTGCACAAGCTCCATCAGCTAAATGTGTGGCAACTTCCCTGCACCTGATACACAGAGGTCCCTGCTCGTTTTGCACTGAAGTTACATCCTTATGTTAACTGAAAAGCAAGATAGGTATGAGATTTAAACTCTGAGATTTAAACATCTCTGCTCTGCGAAGCAAACCTCAGCACTCGGTTACTTCTGAAAGCAAGATGCAGCTGTCTCGATGCTTTGGTCAGCAGAACAGAGATGCCTTGTGTCCTCCTCAAAGTTCTTTCTACAGGGCCAGGAAACCCAAAGCTGAAAAAAAACCCTCTACTGCATCCCTGAATCCTGCAGCTTTTTGGTATCCCAGCTGTTTTATGTTTCAGTACTGTACTTCTGTAATTGTTTTTAGTTTTGACAAGCTGTTAGATCCCTGAAGAGCAAGGTCCTGTGGTGCAGCTCAGTGAATGTCCTCATTAGTCTGCCTGCAGTTATTTTAGGGGCTCACAGTCTTCTGGAGTGAGGAGACCTGTTATTGCCAACCAGGACATTCATCCATCATTGCCTTTACTATCTAGATACAGTTTAGTGGCATTAAGTCTGACAGCCCTACAGGTTGTAACGTTATTACTGCATAGCTCAGCAGTGCCACTATAGTTTAAGGTCTGTTGGTATTACTATTATAAACAGCACTCCTCAAGCGGCTGATAACTTTGCCATTTGAAATTGCACAAGGCTAAAGCTCAAAATATAAAATGCCATTCCTCACACATTTTAAATAAAGTAAGCTTCCAATCAAAATTACTTGTTCTGTGCCAGTTTGTCAATACATCTATGCCTGAAATGTTTTCTAGGTACTTTCAGACACTGCTTTGCCCTCTCCATAGTAAACAAAAATATCCCTGTAGATGTCATGTATGCCCCTCTGACCCACACCACTCAGAACCACTGAAGGCAGTTCAAAGATTACTTCTGCAATTTACAGGCCTACGCAAAAAATGCAACTTCTGATTCAGGTCCCATATACTTTCTTGAAAGCCTATTTTTGTGCAGCTTGACAACATATTGGCTTCTCTTACATTTCCCACTAAAAATATAAAAATAAAAATTAAAAAAATGAACCAAGCTCTGCATTATGGAATTATTTTGAAGTATTTCTTCTCCATACCTTTCTCCAGAGGAATTTTTAGATATTTCCCCTCAATCCCCCTTTTCTTTTAAAACAGCTACAGCCTTGTCCCTGCACAGTGTTCCAGGCAAGTGTTTCACAAATAACTAGGAGCTAAGAGGCCTTGACTGAGTTCCTCTAACTGCTAAAAGGTCCACGTCCTAAGCAGTAAATCTAAGTAACAACCAAAAAAAAAACCCCAAACAGACAAAAATCCTTCCCTCAGGGTGGTATCACTTCCTGTGGTTTCTTAAAACTGCCCTGCAAAAAACAAGCTTCATTAGCATTGGAGACAAACAAACAAAAAAAACCTTAGCCAGTCCTAAAGTCCAAGGGAGGAGAGTACAGCTGATATTTCAAAAAAGATACCAGTAGCATCTGAGAACACTGTCAAAAGTACACCATAAATTTTTCCTAATATGTCAGATATACCCAAAGGAAGGACCAATACAACCACAGGAAAATTCTTCACAGATAATATAGATGCAGAAGTGCAGCCATGGACTGTTGAATTTTTAGGGATTGTGAAGAATTTATGATTATTCTGCATAAGCTTCCCTTAAAAATTCTAAATTTCTCCAAGCATTCATTTTAAACAATTTGTTGTTAAACTTTTGGGAACACATGAACAGATGGATATAAAATGATGCTCATATTTAAGTTACAGATTAAAAACTTCTAACACTGGAAGAAAATAGATGTGGATTTTTAAAGACAGCTGTGGCTAAGCTGAAAGTAAGCAGAAAGCATCCATATTTGCATAGGCAGGCCATATAAATGCATGTTTTTATTATGTAACTACCCTTCCTGAAGTGCAGTTATAGCTGAAGCATGTCTAATCAGTGCAATAGTGCTCCTTTATTTCTAGGAGTATGAAGGAAACAAATGGCTGTGCAAACTTGGCTTCACATTAAATTTAAATCCAACAGGTGGAAAAACTGAAAATAATACAGTTATATGGTAAAAAAAATATAACTTGTGTTATAGACGCTTGTGCTCAAGTCAAATTGAGAAGCCAATTTTTCATTAATCAACATGAATTTATTAGCAAGCGATAAAAGAGCAAACAGCGCTGGGCGGCCGGGGAGCTTTTCACTCTACCAGCAGCACGCGCCCCACCTCCACCAGAGTCCCTTTTTATAGTTTAGTAGTTCCGGTTCCACGTAGCACATCCTGGTATCCTTCTGCGGCTGCACATGCTGTTGCCAGGGGGTCGCTCTGGTCCCTCTGGTGGTCGTGAGGATGAAGGTCGTAGTCTTCCGCCGCATCGTGGATCAATTTCTTTCCTTATTTGGTCATATTGACCCAGAACATAGCAAGAAGTTACTTAACAGTTAAAATAAGTTGAGCAAGAATCTTTAGAAATCCCCACTTTATTTCTTCGACAAAGATTTAGGAAGCGGTTATGCAAGGGTTGCACATTAACAATAGAGCAAATACCAAGGGAAGAGGGGAGAAGGGGCGCCTCCTTCACCCTCTAGCCGGTTTGAGAACAAATCTTATATGCTTTGGTTTATTACAACTTGTAATAAAGGCAGAGGAAAAAAAAAAATCAAACCTTTAGAAAACTCTTGATGGATTTTAAAAGGACACAGAAATCGTAGCATAGTGCATTACGTGAGGCCAAGGAGAAACTATAATGCGATTGGGATCTGGGGGTCAAATACAGCAAATGTGCGAGCTGCAGAGTTATGGGCAAGTGAAGTGCTGTGTGGAAGGCTGCTGCAATAGCCATGCGTAACAACTGAATTAAACACCCAAAACAAGTACCCAATCAAAAAGGCTGTTACTGTTTATAAGGGTCTTTTTCAGGTTGGCATGGCGCTACCTGCAGTCAGTTGAACTCTCAGAAAACTTCAGTTTTTAAACCTGCACTTTTGTGCAGTTCCTTCAAATAGTCTCAGGTCTGCACAGAGGGATGTACACTCTCAGACAAGTGCAGAGAATACATACAAGCTGCTGCATTATCTTTTTCCATGCATCAGAAGACTAAATAAATTTACCTTTAAAAATCAGAATTAATACCGCATGTCTAAAAAGTGAAAGGCACAGTGGTTGCTGTTCTGATGTTTTTTTAGCCTTTCAAGCAGTCTCTGATATACTTTTTTTCCTCTCTCAGTTCTCAAGACCAATTATTTTCCATTTGTCAGGCATACAGCTGAAAAGATCTATAAACAACTTATCTTTATGTTATTGCTTTATGTGGGACATTTAGATCCCAGTATTTCCTTTTTTATAGTACACAGCTGTAACTCACATCAAGCAGTAACCAAAGACAAGAAGTTTAGATAAATTATTGAATCTTAGATTTTTTTGTGTCTTTACAAAGTTCAACATGGTTTTCAATGTGAATCTGAACAAGATAAGAACAGGTATTGGTTAGCACTTACTCAAAGAGTCCATGAGTGTTTAATGAAAGATGACCCATTTTCTTGTTCATTGTGAAATTATGACATTTTTCAAAATATTTTAAAAAGTAGTTTTAAGCAAACAATGTAAAATAATCTCGGTTTTTGTATTATAATAACAATTTCAAAATTATTTTGGAAAAAGTTCCATTAAAATAATGTTTGCAGAAAGTTGGTTTAGAAAAAGTGTCATTTTCTTTTGAAAGAAATTTATTTTTCCTTTTAATAAAACCCTAACTTTCCAGCATGAGTGTTACTGACCTCAAAACAAGCAACACAGTTCAGAGTTCATAAGAGTATCCCATGCTTGGAAGGATTTGCCTTTCTTAGGGATTTGAAACTTTTCAATTAATAGCTTCTGAATAAAGTAGGGAGAAAAAACTGCATGGAGACTGGTATTTGTAGTATAACTGCTATATAAGTAGAACCCTATACTTTTACATATGAAAAATATCGTGCAAAAAGAAGAGGTAGGGCACTGAACAAAGTTACCAGTCATACAGAAACTACTTAATATCAAAACATTAGTAACTTAATTCAATTTAAAGCATTATTACTTGACTCTCTCTGATACAATCCAGGATGTAATACTACTCCTAATTTTGTAAGTTATATCTATAAAGAGTGCTCTAGGACTGAAGTCAAGATACTCACACAGTGCATATTGCATGCTAAACGCTTTTCCCATTCCTATTTTCATATTAAGAGAAAGAAGAATACTTTATTTAAGCAGGTAGAAAGGAAACTAAAACTTATGTCTCTGCACATAATGAGAATATAGTTTATATTCACTCATGTTCACAGCTTAAAGAACAGAAGAAACCCCAATGGAAACACTTCTGTTTAGAGAAAGGAGAAAAAAAAAATAAAGTGTTCATTCTCCTCTTTCCTTTCTTCAATTTTGATTAATACAAATATTTACATGAAAAAGAGGATCCTGTTTAGGTGTTTATAGAGTCCATATATACCTTCTGAAGTCACAACCTTATGCAATATACTAATTTCCACAGCAACCACTTAACAGATACAAACAGTATCAATACTATGCTGAGGATTAACTGAAATATAAAGAAATTATCATCCCATTTTTGTGCAAATTTGAGTAGTATTATAGCAGAAAAAAAGAGGACACAGAATTTATGGTGTAACAGCAATAATTTAAACTTGAACTTGAACATGCCATCTATAACTTCTCACTGAACTGATACTGAATTTGCCGAAATGATTTTTGCTTCAGAAAATGCTGACTTGTCAGGAATTATGACTGCATTGATTTCCTGGATCTAGGATAAACTTTCAAAAGTCAGCGACCTTCTCCTCCCTTCCCCACCTCTTCCTGCTTATTTTCACCCACCTCTCTCATCCACCAAACAAAACCGAACCATCCATGTCCCTGAGAGAAAGTCTTCACCTCTGTACTGACTACACGTTTACAATCTCTTTGCTCCAAATCAGGGAAAGTCTTCCACTAAGTAAGTTCTGGAATCTCTCAATCTTTTTTCACAAAATATAAACTGGAAAGGGATTATACTTATGAAAAAAAAACAATTGCTAATGACAAGTTTCAAGGATCCTAGTAACTGATAAACCAAACAAGATTTGTGTCCCCTCTTTGGAAGCAGGGAGACAGCTATAACAGCCAGTGTTCCAAGTTCGGATTCGGGAAGAAATTTAACACAAATAACAGGACTTCAGGCTCTGGTTTATGTTTCTTTTTGTTTCAGTGACATGAATTTAAACACGACAGATTCTGAGTCCCAAAGTAATTAATTCTAGTAAACCACTTGCCTTCTCTATTTAGTCATGCCATATACAGCAGTGTTTACTGAAATAACCACTTAAGAAAACACAGTTACCCTCAGACTGTGATCATCCACACACCTTGCTCACGCAGGGCTTAAACTTGATAGAGAAAAAAAAGAAACTTTAAATTTCAGTATTACTAGGGGACACATGCCTGTAACTCGTCAGTTCAACGTTCAAAACCAGAAGTCATGGAAGCTGGCACACTAATGCAGTTTTCCTATGGTTTTGTTGCTTGAAATTGATTGAATTTTATTATATCTATAAAACAGGCTTCTCCTTGAGAGATGGCATCCACTGCACAGCAATCCTCTTCAAAAACCCTGAGCAACTCCCATGCAAGAGGGAATTTTCCAATATGTACAAATAAAAAACTGCAACTTGAGTTTTCCTGCAGAAGGCACTGTCAGTTTCTCATATTGGCTCTCTGATGCTGAGCTCTCATTGCATTCCCCCTCTCAGCAGGGACAGCACCCAGGCAATAATGTGATGGGTGCTGGAAGACCCAAACAGACCCTGTTGTGTTGTTATAGAGGCTTCCCCCAAGGATGCAGTTTTTTCTTTAGCTCAACGGCTTACATTTTAAAAGGACAGAGTTGAGTTAATAAATTGTCCCCAGGTCTGCCTTCTTCTCTTTTCTGCAGACAAAAAGAAATGCCAGGATAGATAACTTCAAATAAAAAGGAAAACAGGCTGCAAAACATAAACACATCCTAACATTTTCCTGCTGCTACTTCTCCTCGGTCAAAAATATTCAAATCAATCAACATTACATTCCTGGCACATTGCAAACATAAAGCAATTCTAAGACATATTTGTTTTGTTAAATATTTGTTTCATAGACATACTATTTTAATAAGAAATACATAAATTCAGTTAATTTTAAGATTCCACCTTTTTTCAGGTTACCTGTTCCCATTTCTAGCCCTTCATAAGCCATTTTGCTGCAGCTTATGGAGGCCAGGGAGTCTGTGAGTCAGGCTCACGGGCTAACAGAAGACACTGAAAGACAGGGGAAAAGCAAAATCTGAAGTGACATGCACATAGACAGAACTAGCTCCCTCCTCTTACAGAAAGCAGAAAAGATAGAGAGGTTCCACACAGGAAAGCCTCTATGAAAAGTAGTTTGGCACTTTGCTTCTGTCTAGGAGCTAGATGAGCAATAAGCCGCTTCCTTATGTTTTAACACCAGGCAGCAACAGCTTGAGCCTGGAGATCCAGAGCTTTTGGAATCCTCTCCAGCTGCTGACAACTCAGCCAGTGAAATCAGATTACTTCCAGGCATGGAGATACCCACGCCGCAGCACAACGCACACCTGGACCCAGTCCTGGGGACAGTAACTGCTGCCCGTGCACAGCATCATTTGTGTGAGAACACATCCCTGAGAGAGCTGGCAAGTACACTCACCAGAGCTGGAGAGGTGTGCAAAGTGACAATCAGTTTCAGTTTTCTCTAATAGTGAGAGGTTCAAATACTGTCATATAAGAAATCAATAGGCTCCCAATAAAACAAGCAACATCTCAAAACCAAAAAGAAAACCAGCAAAGGCAGAGCAGGTCTGTCAGTTCACTGGTCACTGCTGTGCTGCTGGTTATCAGCTCTGGAATGACACTCAAGGGTTGATAATAGCTCTGCAGTTAATGAAAGATTCCCCTATCACTATGAGAATTTGGATAAAGGAGTTGAACTCTTCATTTAGATTTTAGTCACTTTTTGACCTTTTCTCTAATTCGTTCATAAAGGAACTTCCCAGAACTGGCTTCTACACCTCCTCCTACAGTCCCTCCCCCAACCTCACACCCTTATCCCAGATTTAAGTAGTCCATCATCTTCTTCACTCAGCATAAGCTATTACTAAGCCTGAATGTCGTTACTGTATCTCTACTTTTTCATTCACCAATTTCTTTTCTGGCTTCCCAAGATCATGATCAGCTGTCTGACATTCCAGCCTCTGACACAAGCAACTTTCCAGACCCCTCACATCTCCACTAAGTCTAATTTTTCTTCTACAACACCTCCAAGAGAGTCTCTGTCTTCTTCCTTTGCTAACAAAATCCTTACAATGCTCTTATTTCATGTCTCAGATACTGCAGCATCCTATTCCCTGAGAAACACAATCTGACCTAATTTTTACTGTGGGATTTGAAAAAAATAGGCCCTTAGAACATTTCTTTATCACTAACTGACTTACTGTCCCTAACATCCTTAACCTGTTCTTCATCACCATCCATTTATTCTCCTGCCTTCCCCCGAAATACAATGCTGCATCACCCTAAGGCCTCTTGGGCTGTCTCTGCAAGCAGACTGGCTCTAACTGCTGGTCTGGGGCCAGTCACCGCCTCTTGAACACAAGAGACTCAGAGGCTGTATCATACTTGCAGGGCTGTAACTATGTCCTGCAGAGGCAATTTGAAAGAAACTAAGAGCAATTAAGAGATAAAGGTGTGAAGGAAAAACATCCAAAGTCTCCAGACTAGTGGCATTTAATTTGGGTCCTAAAATTAGCAAGTACATCTGGGAGCTTTGGACAAACGACTATTTTCAGGTATTACAAATGACAGATAATGTTATGCTGTGTGTTTGCACTGGGTTTAGTGGACAGTTTGACAAGTTTATTGCTTTTGTGCTTTAAGAGACTAGGATACCATGGAACTTCACATTCAAGATATTTCATCATAGACTAAAGTAACTAAAACTGTAAAGCAAGTAAAGAAAAAAATAGCTAATGCTAAGCTTGAAGATATTAAAAATGGAAACTGTTATAGTTACCAATTAACATTTAGATTGCCTGTACAAAGAGATGCCATAAATTCCCACACCTTAGGTACAGTAATTCCTTTTAATACCTCATTGTATTGCTGCCAAAAGACTGTCTCTTTGCTGTATACCATTTCAAGGAACATTTGTGCACTCTTTGGTTTCCAGAAAGTATTGGTACACATGAATGACATCAGCCAACATATTTCTCTTTGTAATCCAACTAACCCACGGTTAGTTTCTTCCCACAGAACCTCTCCAACAAGCAGCAGAGGCAGCTACAATTCATCTGAGCATTATTCAAGAGGAAAGGTACCAATTTAACAGCACTGAGTAAATGCAATGTTGTTAACAGAAAGAGGTAATTTCCTGCATTTCTATCACTAAGTTCTGCATAATGCACCCATAAATTTCAGCTGCAGCCTACACTGAAAACAGAATTTGGCTTTCCGAGCTCACAAGGCCTATGAGTGAATATCTGAGAAGATTTTCCACTGTTTTGTTTTGTGTCTCTACTAGGTTTTTGGTACTGTAACAAAAGCGCTATTCCATGCAGTCAAATAAACAATTTTAGTTCCAACTTCAAAATAATTGGACTTTCACATCGTGGAGTTTCTTAGTGGAAGCTTTTTCATAAATCTCCCACTGTGGTTTAAAAGATAAATAATTTTAAAAAGCTCTGTCTTATTAGGCACAAGCACATCAAATTTTACCTCTTGGTTTCACACTATTTTTCATTCGATGCATATGTACAGACAATTGTATTATTAAAAAAAAACCAAAACAACAAAGTGATGAAAACTTGAGGAATTTCAAATTAGTAATGAATTAATCCCTTTGCATCCACAGTAAGAATGTTCACAAGTAATTCAATGGGTTGGAAACATCTCTGTCCGTTAGTCACTCTGTTGTTCCAACTACATGTAGAAGTGATGTTCAACAAAAGGAGGAGCCAGCCAGTTCAAAGTTCAGTTTCTGGAAGAAGGCTAAAAAGGCAGGAGGCAACTAGAAAAAAAATCCAGAAGGCATCACCAAGATGAGCAGGCTGAAAATATGGAACACAAGGAAGAAGCGAAAGAACACACAGAGAAGCAAAGGGAACAGATGAGTATTATGCTTCAAATATATAAAGGATTGTTGCAGAGAATAAGGGAAGAAAATTGTTTTTTATGACCACTAGTGGGAGAAGAAAATTAAAGCTGTGCAAAGACAACTTACGTTCTGCATAAGGAAGCTGCAAGGACAGTGAAGCATCAGAATAGATGGGCTGGGAGGTTTCAGAGCTAGAAGTTTTTAAGAAGACACTAGGTAATTAAAACCTGTTGAAGATGACACCAGGTTATCGCCCCTGACTTCAGGCAAGATAACCACTTCAGGCCTCTTCCAACCTTGTGTTATATGATTACAGGGAAATTATGTCAAGAAACTATTCAGCCCTCAGCTGAACCCAAGCTTGCAGGTAGCATGGCTGCCATGGTGTAATTTGCTTCAGATTTCTGTCTTAAGCCTCATTTACCTGTTCATTTGCCCGTTGCCAGAGAAGCTAAAATTAGTCTACTCAGACCTGACAAAGCAGACATCTGATGCAGGAAACTCAGATATAAAGTAAGCATCAATTCTACTCATTCATTTTTGGAATGGGTCTCTGCTTAAAACAAACAAACATAATTAGAACCTAACCTTACATCTGTAATAGTAATTCACAGAGCTAAAGTCTTGGAGATAAATTAAAATGAGCTAGCAGACCGGAAGAGTGCCCCACAGTGCATTTCAACCTGGTCTCTATATCATGCAGAAATGGGTTTTAGCCAAGTCTTTTATAAGATTAGCTTTTCTATTTCCACACCAATATACTGCATCCTCGCTTTCCAGCTATGTGCATTCTTGGCCTTCATTCAGATATTTTGACATTCAAACTTCAAGAATCAAACCCATCACTACTCAGTCTAGCCAGTACCATCTAAAGTAATCCTCCCTTCTCACCTTGAACATAAAAACATCAGACTTACTGACTTGTTCTTTCCATTAGCACTGAAAATTTGCAGTATGAGAATATTCCCAATGATTTTTGTGGTCTTTGGAAGAGGACAGGTGATTTGCAAGTATGGGTGTGTATGCATGCAAATGGACAAAATACACTCAAGAAACAAAATTTAAAAGAGGAAAATTCTGAAGCATTTGTTTTTGTGAGGTTTTTTTGTTTGTTTGTTGGTTTTGGTTTTTAATTAAACCATTCACATACAAAGAGGTTGATTTGACTTGTGCTCTCTTCACTTGTCTATGAAAGAGGTACTCAGGATACTCTGATATCTGCCCCACAGCAAGAAACATTGTGACAACCAGTGTGCATGGCTCTGTGATGGGGAGCCCAACACAATGCTATGAAAAGCAGAGTACACAAGACTTAGAAATAAAAAAAATACAGGCAGCTGCCAATAGTGATTCCAGTTAATGGAAATATTCAATTACAGTTACCAAAACCTTGGGGAAGTTGGGCATTTTCTTAGAGAATTCATTGAGAGTTCTAATTTTTTGCCTAAGAATCATTTGCCTAAAAGATCTCAACCAAAGCTGAACTGTTTCCAGATCAATGATTGGCTTAAAATCAGGAATAAAAAAAGAAATTATCAGTTACATCTGCATAACTAATTCTTGATATTAATCAGCCTCATATTAACTTCATCAGCTTCACTGGAGATGCTCTTACTGATGTAAGCAAGATAAAAATCTGACCAAAAATTTAGGCTAGCTTTGGTTCCATTTCAGAGCTTTGCTTTCGAAACATTCGTTCCATTTTTGGCAGTAATTGTAGCAGGTTTTACAGCAGATAGTTATTGTAACTAATTTGTACTTACATGAATAATTATGAATGAGAAGAATGCTTGCTTACGGTACTCTCTCACATATGGAGAAGACCAGAAGCACAACAGCAGCTGTCTAGGCGCTGTCATGAATTTGTTGCTATTTATTCACTGAATGCTTATTCTTTTCTCTCCTGATGATAAACTGTGTAATGGAACCTCATACATTTCCCAACAACTTGTGCCATTGGTTTAGTGAATTATTGAACAGGCAAATCACATTCACTTGACAAAGACAGTAAACAAAATAACTACTCAATACATTTTAATATCTTCATATTAATCAATACTCATAAGCTACCTATTACAGAAAGCTTGCTTCTTTTAATTCTTCCATAAGTTCACATGTAATCAGTTACTGCTACTACCCATCTGAAATAACTCTGGGGCAAAATTGTTGGGACAAAATGATTGCTTTATTTTGTGCCCTTCCCCCCCCCTTAAATCCCAACACACTGGCACTGCTAAGACTGTACTTGATAGTCTGACTTTAACAATTAAGCACATTTCTGGCTTTTTTCCCCAGTGATTTTTTTTCTTGGACATATTAATTTCATTTTAAGTAATCTTTCTCTTGGTAGAAGAATAGGAAGAACTGGGCAAGTGCTGCCTCAAATCCTTCATTGTAATATATATTAAATTAAACATCCACTATGCAAAGCATTTTTACCACACACAAAACAACACTTAAAAAAGAATGCATTAACATTGGGTTTGTTTCCATGTTTGAAGGTAATCAACACCACTACAAAAAAACCCACACTGCATTTTGGACATTCACCAGAAAACATAAACAATAGCTATGAATTACGCAAGTTTAAAACAATTAAGCTGTACGAACAATATGCAATACGTTTCTAAAGCACTTCAGAAAATGAGTATTATTGAGACTGCAGTCTTTGAGGCTGTAATTCAAGCACTACAATTCCAACCACAGAGCTCAGGCCAAAAAGTTACAAATCAAGCTGACAAAGCAAGTTGATGAATTTTTACATGATTTTACAACACATACACAGATGGACTACACTAGAAGCTAGTATACAATAACATACATCTGTGCTACTGTTGCTGATGTAAGTATCAGCTTTTATTGCTGTCACGCTCTTTCACAGGTTACAGTATTCTCACATATTTTAATTAATCAGGCTTTCTAGCCCCAAATCTCTTTCCTACATAATCAGAAGAAATAGACTGGGGCTTTAAAAGTTGACCCTAGTTAAAGGCATATTGAAGAAACTTAAACATTTTAGCATTACAAACACAGAGATGTTTGTATTCAGATTCCACAGCCCCGCATGTCAAAGTACTTTAAAGAAACAAGATTACCCAAACAAACAAAAGATTGAGTTGAAAACTGAAAAATTCCTGTAAGTATTTAAAAAAAAAAAAAGAAAAAAGAAAAGAAAGTATTGCAATACTACTTGAAGAGTGAGACCAAGTAGTGATCTTCAATTGAAACCTCAGATATTGTTAAAGGCTTTGTATGTCTTTCCAATTTCCACAGCAGCCCAAAGCTCCAGCCAGCCTAACAAGGGCTCTTTGGGGATTTTTCCTACCTGTGCCTTCTTTCCAGAGGAATATATGCAGGCAGGAGGCATGCCCTGGACAACGCAGTGCCACCCCGCTGTGGTACCCAGCCTGCCATCACTAGCTATGCACTCACCAGTTTCCACCACTATGCCCATTGCCCCCGACAGCCCTTTCTCACCCCTTACAGTTTTGATCCGTCTGTTTTGCAGGCTGCCCAGAAAGCAATGTCTAGTGCAGCGGCACCAGGTCTGCTCTATCCCTGACACATCCTTGTCTAACTCAGTCTTAAAAAATTCCAGACGGGCAAAGTCTCCACTTCATCTCAGGGAATCTTTCGCAGTGCACCACAGTTAAGCCTACATTATCTCCTGTCTCTAAAGAAGGGAGACAGAAATATATCTCTCCACCATGTAATCACTTTGGCATTTTATAAAAATTCATGAGGCTACAAAGAGCAAAGTGAGGGGACAGCACTAACTCTCAGTGTTTCTTTGTCAATTACTTTTTCCAGACTTTTGATAATTTCTGTGACTCTCCCTTACATTCTGTCCATTTGGACTCATGCTTGCTCAGTCTCCAGACAGCACACTTTGTACCATCACGTTTCCACTTGTTTCTATTATTCCAGCACTTCAATTCCCTCTTCTAATTCATCTCATGCAAATGAAAGCTCAATGAGTTTCTCAAGAAAAAAACTGGACAAATACAGAAAAATATAGATTTACCACTAAAAAAGACAAGTGTTGAGATCTCTTCTTATCTTTTTCACCCTGAGAGAAACTGTCAGACAACTAGGATTTCTTGTGTAGTATAACAAAACCACAGGGGAAACTGAAGGACTAACATACATGAAACACACAGGGTTAAAACTGAGCTAGGATATAAAATTTCTCAATGCAACTTGTATGAAACAGCTGTTGGGCTCAGAGACACTATACATCCCCAGCGAATATTAAGCAAGTCAACAAAATTAAAGCCTTATAAAAGTAGCATGAATAGATACTTAACCTTATAATTTCCTCTACATTTGGGTATTTGCAAGAATTGGCTTCACCTTAACTCAGGATTAAGGCTTAGAATTCACAGAGTGCAATACAAAAGGTTTTTACTTCTGTTTTAGAAATACTGTCCAAGCTGCCAGGTAGGGTGCTATAAAGCCGTTTCTTTGGAAGGTCTGAGGCTAATAGTATGGTATTGTTCCCTACTGTGTTTATTGCAGCATTAGAAAAGAATACACACTTATTTAAAAACAACTTCAACGTGTATCATCTTGCCTGCATGACAGAATCCTTTAGAAATATACCCAACTATGCAGAAGCTCTAAAATGGCATTAAATCCATACTGTCTCCTCTGCATTAAGGCATTACATGTGTATTTCCATCTACTTGTACTGTCTTCTGCTTCATTAGCACGTCACAACAATTTCAGAAGCAAAATTCTTGCCACAGTGTGCAATGGCAGAAGAATCTGTGTAAGAATATTTTGAGTTACAATAAACAAAAGCACTGAAGCAAACTGAATACCCGGGACAGAGCAGTCGTCGGTGCCACTATTGCCAGGTGCAGAGAAACCACTGTGCAGAGCAGCATCTTCCACCCCAGCAGGCCACAGCAGTGCACAGCAGATCAATCATTGTTTTTAATCTCATTACCACCCCAGGGTTTTCTTTTCCCTAAAACTAGTTTGCTTGCCTTTTGATAGCTTAGGTTTCTTGTCCTTAGGTAACCACAAAAGTGACTAACATGAAATGACATAATTTGTCTCCTATATATTCATTTACACACAAACTTTGAGATAGTTCAAATTAAAGATGATGTTTAATCTGTCAGGAAGTTACATACGTGTCTGCTGCTAGCACTCATTAAAACCTAAGCGACTCAATATCTGATTGCATTCCAATAAAGAACGGATGCAACAGAAAATGTTCAGTTCTTAAAGCTGCACTGGCAAAGGAGGTTAAGTGCAGTGCAGTGTCTAAGTTTAGGCTAATGGTGTGCTTTTAGAATTTATATATAAAGCACACATCTAGTCATTGCAAATAAAGTATTACAGCACATTGCTTTGGAAAGAAGTCTCAGGATAACACACCAGTCTGACAGATGAACATTTAAAAAGACTCAGATTTCAGGGTCCCAAGTTAGTTCAGCTATTTTTAATGATTGCTGTGAATATTGAATATTAAATGAATAAAACTAATTTAACAACAAAAACATTACTTATTTCCTTAGAGCTGTTTTATATTTAATTCTTCTCAATAAAATATCCCTTGGGAGGTCTATGATAGCTTTCTGCAAAGATCTTTACAGCAAGTGGTAAGGTAACCTATCACCTTCTCCCACACACGATTCATCTCTTTGTCAAACCAAAACAGGCACAGAAAAGAAGGTGTCAACTGTTTTCACAGCCAGCTGGAATCACTGCTAGCAGGGCCAGCCCAGAGCTTCAACCTATGAGAAGAGTACCTGCACCAGTTACCACTCCTCTCTTAGCCCCGGTGCAAATTCAATAGTTTGACAAGGTTTCAACAGTTTTATCATACAAGAAAAGACAAATTTACAGTAGGAAAGAACCCAGTCTCCAGGCAGGAGACAAGAACTTTTGGATCTTTCAATCTTATTTTTTTTTTTCAAGCTGGTGCATTATTAACATAGATTTTACGAAGAGATGCAGCCTCAAAAGCCGGCAGCAACAGGCAAAGCAACAGACAAACAGCTCTCCTGCTCCTCTCCCTTTCCTGGGCTGAGTTACAAAAAACCAAACCAAAACAAACCCCAGAAAAGCAGTCATTTGGGAGAGTCCCAGGTAGTAACAGAGGCCTTGGAAAGATACAGATGGGATCATTCTCCTCCAAGCCCTTTGGGATCAACCTCCTCACTGGATAACCTATACTATTTAACTTACGTTGGATCAGCCAAGCTTACTCCCCTCCTTACATATCAGGGTTCGCACAACACAAGCAAAAACATCCAGCCACCATGGCCCCAAACACCTGCACACACAGAAAGATCTCTGCCTAACGTTATCCATCCTTTCCCCAAACACAGCTTCCTGAGATTTTTGGTTAAATGCTGGCCAGAGCCCATGTCCCAAGCCCACAGTTTCCTTCCCTGTTGCCTCCTGACATGGGTGAGTAGAGCTGGAGCTGGCTGCTGCCCTGTGAAACCTCTCCCACACCTGCTCGCATGCCCAGGGCCTGAATGTTTCTACTTCCAATTGGACTTCATATACTCATACACCCACAGGCTCTTTTTTTTTTTTTTTTGGGGGGGGGGGGGGAGCGGGGGGGGGGGGGAAAAAGAAAAACAAAATTAGAACTTCAGAATGGGGGGGTTTGATGTTGGGAAAGATT
>Ga0181612_163484_pt1 | contig 34742 bp, 29 predicted proteins | sample HoacroProtozoa21_FD_119630 | JGI IMG/M metagenome (GOLD analysis project Ga0181612, IMG submission 119630) | Hoatzin crop microbial communities from Cojedes, Venezuel. Combined Assembly of Gp0051906, Gp0051904, Gp0051908 | reverse complement strand
CAATCTGTTCCAGTGTTTCATCACCCTTATTGCAAAAAACTTCTTCCTTATATCTAGTCTAAATCTACCCTCTCTTAGTTTAAAGCCATTGCTTCTTGTCCTATTATATTTGTATGTAAATATTTATCTACTTTTGTCCTGATTTAGCAAAATTTGGATCCTGCAGGAGCAGACAAAAGAGTCCCTTCTATTCCCATCAGGCATCATTGCAGCTTCACTCCTGGCTGGCAAAGCATTTTACAAGACCAATGGAAAACTGTAATTCTTTTATCCGTGCTGCAAAACTTATTTCATAATTATGTGTGCTATTCTAAAATGTATATGCGGCCTTAATCCTCCTAATATGTAGGGTTTAATATGTATAAAAACCCTGCTATGTACATCATCTCAGCACAGAATTTCAATTGCTAGAAAGGCTGAGACTGAATTAAAAAGGAAGCACTGTGCATGGCAATGAGCTCATTTTGACAGGCTGAATTAATTTTAAATAATAAGGAAGTAATTTCCATCTCACTAAATGCCTGCATTTTTCTGCAAAAATAAAACACTGTAGTCAGAAAGGTACTCTTGAGAAACGTCTCTCATAGAGATAAGTAAACCAGATAACAATTAAAAATGTAAAAAAGTCATAATTGCAACAGTAAAAGGTTGTATTAAGTATTAATGCACTTCAAGCCCAGATGCTTTGATTGAGTTCTGCTTTATCTCATTAGCTTTATAATCACAAAAATGTCATCATCTGAAGATACATAGATTTAGGCACAGACAAGTACCTCTGGCAGTTAGACAGGGCTGTTGTAAGGATGCAGTCACAACTGCCTCATGCAAAAGGCAAGACTATGAGAAAAAAAGGGATGGGAAGATGTAGAGAAAGAGTTCCCTACACCACCACGACCACTGTCCCCACTGTCCCAAGACTTAGAGGCCTGAAAATGAAATGTTCTCTGAACAGTCATGTGGGAGATGTGGCTTTCTTTTGTTGAAGTGTGACCAGAAGAAGCAATGGTGCTGTGAGAATCAAATGTTATAATACTCATAACAAAACTGAGAGAGTGATGTTCAGCTCCCTTCTTTGGAAGGGAGGATTCACTCCTGTACTCCAGACCAGCCTGGAGAGTTTTCCTACCACCAGGCTGGGAACACAATAGGGCACATGGCACTGCAGTGATGGAGGTCTGCACCAGAGCCTCTGGGTCCACCCTCGGCACTAGACTGTAGTTTATTCAATTAACTATGCACAGGTAGACCCTGGTAAATCCATGACCAGTGCTCCCATGCCCTCGGGAGGGCTGTAACCACCAGACACTGTCCTAATCTCTCCTTGAATACTGAATTATTTTCTGCATAGCATCAGCGGGGGGTTTTAGGTCACGGGTGTCTGTGTTTGTGTGCATTCTCCTCTTCTCTAGTGTAGTCTCTGGGCTGGGGTATAGGGCCCTCTCCCGGGATATGAACAAAAATCCTCTTTTTATCCAAAGGCATGGTGATTTGAACATCCACCCAGGAGCTGGGAGATCCTAGTTCAGCTCTAATCCTTGTAATAGCTGCTTGACTGCAAAGTCTTCTTTAAAATGCAGCTTTCTTTGTCCTGTAAGTGAAACTGGGAGAAAGGGTATAAAAAAACAAGATCAAGGATGACATTGTAGCCTGGTGATGGGGGCACTAAGCTGCTGAAAAGGTGATCTCACTTCTGCTCTCTGCTCCCATCAATATTTAATAGTCTTTAAATTAAAAGTCGGGGATGTGTAGGATTGACTACAGGTCAGCATCCTCATACTTACATCTGAATGAATGAGATAGCGTTAGTATGGATGGAAATCAGCTATTAGCAATGAGCATGGCCAGTATGTCAGTAACAGACATAAATCTAAATGATTTAAACACTGTCCCCAAGAAACCAAAACAAAGAAATGGCTGCTCCAGTACAGAGACCCACACAAGCCCCACACCAGTGCCGAAACCTCCTCCAGTGCAGACACTCACTGAGACCTGAAACTGTTTGGCAAAAATCAGCCCTTTCTCTCTACGGATTTGCTCAAGGGACTTGGGAGAGACTGGCACTGCTGATCACTGAGAAAACAGCCATAAACAGCTTTCCATGCATTCAAAAGCAGCAATCACAAAACAGCAGCCTTTGAAGGATTCTGTAACTGAGCCACCTGCGCTGCCAGGAGGGGAGGCGAGTGCCTTGCACAGGAGGACGCCGGGCTCCCACCGCACCAAGCCGTCAGGCTCATTTTCAGTTTGTAGAGTTTGAGTGGCTGATGGCCAGAGCCACAGGAGTGTCCTCCTGCTCCCTTCCAGCTTGGCCCTGCCATCGAGGCATGGGAGAGCCACGGCCCGACATCTCCTCTGCTGTGATTCCTATTTCGAGGACAACTTGGGAATGGCACTAATTGCAGCTGTTAGAGCAAGATTTGCTCATCCTTTCCATTCTCATTAAAATGAAAAGCAATTTAACCCCAGGCAACGTTTCCAGATCTAGAGGAACCACATGTGAAGAGTGACCAGCAGCTTGTCCCCTTGTCCCTCAGCAGAGAGGTGGGCTTGTTTGCCATCGTGCCTTGCACAGGGAGGGCTTCCCACCGGCCGCACAGTTCCCTGTGCTGATGAGAAGCGAGGAGGAGGGCAGTCCTCCACGGAGGGATGCCTGCTGGATTTGACCAGACCACTCAGATCTCAAGCAGCTTCTTTTCCCACAGTTGCTAAGAAACCAAAACAGTCATCTTGGCTGCTGAAACAACTGTTTAGTACATTTTTTCCCCCATTTGTCTTGTTCTGGGTAACAACGGCTTTAAGCCTCTCAGGGCTTTCCCTGTGCTCCTCGTGGTGAAGAGCTGGGCAAGCACAATGCTGAGGAGGAGAATTTGTCCTTGGTAGCTTTTGCAGGAGGGCTCCAATTGCACAGATTATTTCTATATGTGGCCATCAGGAAGTTCCCTACATTAGAGTGACTGCAGCAGTTTCAGAGATGCTTATTCAGAAGTGTTATCCAAGAGATCCTTCAGCTGCCCATTCCAGCCGCTCTCAGCATGTCCACCTGAGTTGGCAGCAGCTCCAGACATGACTCTGATGAAACCTGTTGTCCAGCTCCTGCCTTACATCAGTGTTTCAAATGACAGTCCCCAGTTTATCCCTTTGCAGGCCTGGCTCTGGCTAGCTTCTCGCCCACGGCCATCTGCAGAGTGCATGTGAGCAGGGACGGTGCTGATTGCCCTGCGGGATTTTGGCTCTCCTTGCTGGAGTACCATCAGGGAGGAGACCATATGGGCATCCCCACAGCTGAGAGCCAGGCAGCCAGGGAGCCACTGAAGAACAAAACTCCACATGAGGTTATACCTGCCAGGAACATCACCCGGGAGAAAACTCCCACCCACATTTAGCTGCAATGACAGAAACGACCGAGAAAATGGACTCGGGCAAAGGGCAGGGAGCTGATTCCCGGGTCAAGGCAGAAGTAGGCTGCCGGATCCACTTTGTGTAGTAGCAGCACAAGGCATTTGCCTGTGGTTGAATGGGACTGGAAGGCTGATAAAAAAACCTCAGAGAATAACCTTCCCTGCATAAGTGACTCTGGGAATTTTGCTTCTTTATTCCTCTGTCATGTAAGGATTTTTCAGAGTTCAGCTGCATGTTCACAATTAATAACAGGTCCAACTCAGCAGAGACTTGTAGTGTCTTGGAAATGTCACCTACCAAGATACACAAATGAAGCTAAAACAACCTCAAAATATTACCTGCTCTGTGTGTTTGCTAATGGCTGCACTGACAGTGAGGGCTGGATTGCCATTCCCAGCACAACGCCTGTAAATTCTGCCGGTTCCCCCGTGGGCTTGGATTGTTTTTATGAAGTGGTTACGTGTCGTGCTTTCCTCATGCAAAACCTCCTGTTTTCCGATGGAGTTGTGGCTCTGATAGAAAGGTACAACCTTTTTTCCAGAAGCCTTGGTGGAAACCGGTGGCTATATCAGCTCATACATTTTGTAACTCTGGCAAATAAATCTGGGTGTTGTGCATGTTAGGAAAACGAAGATGTCTGCTGCACGAGAAAGAAGTGACACAGTGCTGTGAGCGAGAGTGACGTGGGCTGAGCTTTTGAACTAAGGATGTTCTGCTGAGCCAGTGCTCCTGGGAGCTCCTGCTCTGCCATGGGGTGGCCTGACAAGGCATTACTGTAGTGGTATAAATAGTGTAATGAGACAGATACGGGTCAGTGGGAGCATGAGGGCACGCCAAGAGCCAGGTCCATGGCAGCTGGAGGAGCCGGGGTGGCAGCGCACCCCAAGGAACAGGCAGTCCCCAGGAACAGGCAGGTGGGAAAACACAGTTTTCATGTGTAAGGTCAGACCAGAGGTTCGCTCAAGTCGGTACATTTTTTCTGGCAGTGGCCAGCAGTGGATACCTAGGGCAGAGCAGAAGGACAGGGAAAGCCACAGGGATGTTTCCCCGAAATATTGTACCATCCTCCAACAATCTGCAGCACGGGGACTTTGGGAGCCCAGCAGGCATTGCTGGATGTGAGGGCCTTGCAAATGTTTCTTCCATGAACATATACAGCTGTTTTGTGAACCTTTTCAGCACATACAGTCTCAGAGGCGGAACCATGGGCAAGTGAAGTCCAGGTCACACAGGACATTGCTGCCTGCCTGGCCTGAACCCGCAGCCCAAGGCACTGTTGTCAAGCACTTAATCGCCTTCGTCTCCTGAGGGTGAATCAGCAGTGACCTCACTTCTAACTCCCCAGCAGGCATCATTCACCCAGTCAGTCATTAATTTTTTAAGCGGCGTGTGAGCTTTCGGATCTAAAAGGCAAAATGGCTGGTCCCTCCATCCGAACAGCATGGCCTACAGTGATCTTGTGTGCGCCCTATGCTGAAGCAGAGAAGGAAACTTTCTGCAGATCGCTGAAACCGTTTGCTGCACCTTCTGGTAGTATTGTTGGTGGTGAGGAAAAACAGGAACATGAGGATTTCTGGTTAGCTGGGTAAATGTCCAAGTTACCTAATTGGGTTCCTCCAGACAGCTGCTCTCCTTAGCAAGAAACGTGACTGTATTATTCTATAATTGCACAGTGTTTAGCAAATCCTGCCAAAGGAATATATGGTCCCTGTTTTTTTATTCCTCTGAGCAAAATATTCATGTTTTTTTCAATATGTTTCTATCAGACATTGTTTGAAAACATATTTGACTGACTGACTGAGATTACTGCTCCTGAAAGGAGCGTGGAATAAGTCTTCAGAATGCTCCAATTAGAAAAGCAGCTCCTATCCCAACAGACAGTAAGAGCAGACTGTCATACCCTGCACATCACTAGGATGAAGTGTATTCAGCCAACTTGGATGACTTTTTGTGTTAAATGTTCTACCTGGGAAGCGATATTGGCTATTTAATGCTCTAATATGAATCCCCAGGCCAGCAATGGCAAGTTGCTACCTGGTTCACAGGCTTTTCAAGGGAGTCTGAGTGCAACCTGTGCTCTCATTCACGTGGGTAGTCTATAAATACTGCCTGCTGCCTTTCATGCAACATGATCATCAAAGGTTATGTGCAGGAGGCAGTTTTTGTAGGACTCAGTAAACTTTACCACTGTCAGTGACAGAGTTGCCTTTAAAGCTGATGAAAAGCTGTGCACTTTTACAAGTCTCTGGACCAAGATCATGGAGAGAGATTTATTACTAGGGGCATGTAAACTATGAATTAATTAGATTCTAAGCATGTGAATGGAGCATCATAATATTTTATACAAGCTATAATTAAGTAGACATAAAATGTACAAGCAATGCAGTGAAGTTATGACTCACATATATTTTGCAACATTATTGAAAACCTATTACAAATGACTTGACAATCTTTGCTGCAGGACATGATGTCCATCATGACTGACATCGGTAAAATGGAATTAGCCCTTTCAAACCCTCTAATTTGGGATGTAATTTTTGTAGCATCTTCAACTTTCAAAAAAAAAGACTGAATATCTAAAAATGTAACCCCTTAAGTCTACTGCAGGGCACCCAAAATCACCACCCACCTACAAGTACTTTGGGACATAAACTTGAATGAATTACTCTCGTGCATGCTTTCTTTAATCACCAGTATAAAATAGCTGTACTCTTTTTTGTTTGCTAACTTTGATATGTAACTGAGAAGTCTATTCTCCACTCTAAAGTGATCTACTTAATCACAACTAATTCTTGTTATTTAGAAATCTTTATGGCATCTCTGATCTTTCTAATCTGTTATGAATGTTGTCTTTAAAGAGTCTGAAAATTCACTTATTAATTACAAACTACTTCAGAGGTGGCTGCTGTTGGGCAAATAATTTTTTGTAAATCACAGATGTGAAATCAGCCGCTCAGGGAGGTTACGGGAACTGTTTTAAGCCTCACATCCAGCTCAAGCACCATATACAAGGCAGAGGTGAATGAATGTCCTCTGGATAGTGGGTAGTATGCTAAACTGTTCAATAGCGTCTGCTCAGACAGTATCTTGTGGTCACTCTGTCACTTTCCTTTATTTTTTCCCCTGGGAAAAGAAAAATAATTCTGCACATAGACATCCTGAGACACTTTGCTATCAAAATCTCACTCATAAATGCCTTTTCACTTTCCAGAGGGATTTTTTCCTCCACATAATTTTAATGTAATGCCAGGTCTTTTACAGGTATTTAAAATACTCTCCGTCCCTAATAATTTAGAATGGAGGCAGGAAACATGCAGCAGCTGTGTTTTCCCCCAAGAAAGGAACAGAACATGAACTGCAGGTCACCTGCTACAAAAACAAATGGCAGGCAAAGACTGACTCTGGTTTACTTTGAGGTAAACTCAAGCAAAGCTAATTTGGGCAGAAGCATGGCATTGATTTCTCCTCCAGCTGCCCCAGACATACTTTGTCTCCATGGAGGACTGTAGAGCAAGAGAGTTATTGCATGTGACTTGTTGAAGGCAATACCTCAACACCAGAGGCAGGAGTAGATGGGAGACCAAAGGATTACATGAAAATAGCACATACAAGCCTGATTTTGTGAAAACGGCTCAAACCCATGGAAAACTTCAAGACTGGAATTGTTTGAAGGTCTCTGTGGTGGCACTGTGGGAGGAGGTTCTGTGCTGCAGGAGGCCTGAGATGGAAGAAGGCAGCACCATGATAAGGCAGGGGAAAAGGGTAAGATGGAGGTAAGGAGTAGATAAGCAGGAAAACCCATGGCAGTGGTTTTACAGAAACTTTTGAAGGTTGGACCGTGAACTTGACAAAGAGGATCAAGGTGAAGCAGTGAAAGGATTTAGTGTGGTTCACTAGGGAATTGAAGTAAGAAATTGATTTTAGCTGTGACATTTTGAGGGAAGACAAGGTGAGCATCAAGAGGGCCAGAACAGAGAAGGTCATGGAGACTGAGGATGAAGCTATCAGGGCCTTACTGTGGGAACAAATAATGATGGATATTTTTGTAGGACGCTTTTGAGGGAATGACAGCAGGATTATATGACAGCATCAGTCTGGAGAGAAGAGGGAAGATGGTGATAATGTTGAAAATAGCACTAAGGGTGTGTGCTGCCTGGATGCAGAAGATAATAGGCTTCCAAACTAAAATCAAACAGAGTAGGCAAGTGAGGTAAGATAAGGGGGTCAGCTTTAGCTATAACTGTATAGTTATATGAAATTATGTGGCATTACTGTCCTGGAGAGCGGAGAATATTTTAAAAAACAAAGCAGACAAAGATGGAGACCTCAGGGGAATGAAAGAAATTTCCAGAAGTTTACATTGCCAAGGATGAGGATTTAGGAAGAGTGTGGACAGCAGCTGCATCAAAACAGGTAAGGGAAGCAGAGCACAAAACAGACTTTGGTAGTATGAAGGACAGATGAGAGACGCAGGGAGAAGGCAAGGCTGTCTGAAAAGCTATCCATCGTCCTGATTTTTAACCTGGTACAGCCCCCCATGCACATGTACTCTTCCTCTGTTCAGAAATGTTGCCTGGGCAGCATTTGAGGATTTGGATATTTGCCCAAAAAGTTTAGCAGATTGGCGGTGCGCATGTGCAGATCCACCCACCCTGCAATGCCTGCTCACTCGGCCCAATGTGTATTGCACACCGATCCCATGAGTACATGCCTGGGATGTGTCAGACTTGGAGGCCACAGTGCCCATGAACATGCCTGTATCCAGGAGAAACACTCCCTTTCTTTGCTGTCTTAGCAAGTTTCCCTTTCCCACATATTTGGGCAGAAGCAAATTTTACAGACAGAAAGGATTATGTGCTGGATATTGCGAATACCATTGATTGTATATATCTGTGCACACCTGATCTCAACCAGGGACCATTTGACCCATGGATTTTTAGGTGGCTGGGTTTGTCATGTCCTTGAGTTGGGCATCTAAAGTCTGTCCTACAGGGATTATATGATATTCAGCCAGAGGTGAGCACAGTCCCCACAAAGATACACTATTCATAGGGAGATGTAATGACTTAGATGAAATCATTACTTCTGCTTCCAGTAAGTTGTGTCCTGATTTAGTAACACATTCCTTTTGTAGATCATATTGTCTCTGGTGAGTCTGCTTTACAACAGCAGTGCAAACAAATTAAACAAAATTTTGATATGTTTTTATCAAAGATTTGTCCCTAGGGTCCTTTGATTTACTTCTTGAGATCTCCTCTGGCATAAACTGGATGGAAGCAATATTTTCTCCCCCTCAAAGCTGATCTGAGTTAGAACACCTCCGAGAATATATGAGCTCTGCCTTCAGAGCTGGCTTCAGGCATTCTGGGGAATGACTGCCCTCCCCTTAATATATAACAAGCTGAAGGTAGCTGTATGTCTTCATTTCAGTGAAATTGCTTTTTTTTCTGCATTTCCTTGGCATGCAGGTGGTGGTGCTCTGTGTGTCCTGAGCCAACACCAAAATGAAAAAAGCCTGCTGCCTTTTCTTGCTGGTTGACAAAGACAGCTACAGAGGTACATGCTCTCCTTGCCTTTAACCACCTTTCCCTCTCTAGTGAGGACCAAAATGAACAACACTTGACAGCAGGGAAAGATTCTTGCATTTTGAAACTTTTGTAATTGTGTCACAGAGGTTAGAGATGGGAATAACCTATTAATTACCCTTTACACCAATCCAGGTTTGTTGAAGATGGTTCTCTACAGCAGCAGGTATGATTTCCAGCACACAGTTTGATACAAAACAGAAATCTGGAATGGGAAAAGAACTGGTTCCACAGACACCAGAACAGAGTCTTTTTTTTGTCTCTAACCTTTCAGACGATCATTTTCTGCTGAAAATGCTGTGATTAAGAAGATGAGCACTTCAGGTTTCATGGTGCTAGCATGATTGTCAATAGGACTATGAAAGGGAAATGTATCTTAAGAAATAGGAAAATGCTCTTAAAGATAAGTGTTTTGAACAACTGGAAAATCCCAAAAAGCTGTTCATCGGAAAGTCAGGTAAAGCAGTGTGTGCAACAGCATCAGTCAGTTCTAGCTCAACTCACGTATAATAGCTTGCCAGGTTAATACATTTCCAGGTTAATAAGATGCTACTGATCTGTCTAGGTTTCTGCCCCTCCTGCCTGTTAAATTCTTTGAGTAGTCTGAATGCAGAGAAGGGGTATCACTTTCTGCCATTATAAAGGAAGGGTTTGCAAGCCAATGATACACAGCAAATGCAACCCTTAAAACAGCGGATAACTTCTGATCGTTTGGCTGTATTTGATGAGTGGTTCAGCTCTGGTTCCTACATACTGTGGTTCCCATGGGACTGACAGCAATCTCCTGAAACAAGAGTCCCTGGTGTAGGGCAGGCTTTGGGGTTGCAGACATCAGCACAACCAGCACACATGGGGTTCAGACACAAACCCAGCCAAGCTGTCTTCCGCAGTGAGCATGGGAGAGGACCCTGCTCTAGTATATGAACAACCCCAAGAACTTTGCCCTGCTTCAGATCTTCGTGATCTGTCTGGTGGCTGTTCATGATAGGAAAAGGTTGGAATTTTGGGGATTCCTGATGCAGAAAGTTTGGTCAGCCTTAATGTCTGGTGAATGAAGGAAGGTCAAAGGTCAGCTGAGCTTTTCACTGTTATTGACAAAGACCTTGCAATTTTCACATCCCAGGAACCTGTATAATCTTTGGGCAAGGGAGACATTGGTATTCCACTGCGCAGATTTTGCTTTCTCAGCTGTCCCATAGGCTTCTGGGAGCAAGTCAGTCTGTGGCCCTCAACCAGCAAACCACTTAGATGGGAGCACACCTCTCAGTCCATGGATTATCCTGCCGAATTTGTTAGGGCTCCTTACGGACTTCCAGGAAACAATGTGCTCTGCTGGGCTGGGTCCAGCGCCTCTCTCATGTCTCCATTTGCATAAAGCTCTCTCACATCCCTCAAAGCCATATTAATATGCTGGATGGGCTATGGACACTGCCCGGGACTGCGCTGCTTGCTTGAGTCATAACCATACTTTCAGAAATGAATGAGTAAGACTGTGCTTTTCCTTGAAGTTAAAAAGCACTGTTTTTTTGGGTTATGAGCATTATGAGTATCAGAAAGAGGAGAGATGCGCCTACACACTATTCTGGTGATAAACACATGTACTCCTGTTTACTCCCTGAATAATAAGACTTTGAGCTCAAAGTTGGCAGTGCTGGAGGGCATCAGCACATGGCTGAAAACAGCAGATGGGAGCAGAGGAAGATATGGTGCGTTACCCTTTTTGTTATGGATGGATCCCAGAGCCCCAAAGGTGGCATTGCAGTAGCAGCTTGAGTGTGCATGACAGGTTGGGTCAACTGGAAGTGTCAGGAGAGAAGACCCTCTGCAGATGACAGAGGCCAGCATAAGTATCTAGCAGTAAAGGACTGCCAGGGATTAGGGCATGAGACAAGAAATGTCCTGCTCAGGGCATGCCTAGCTCCGTGGTGCAGAGAATATCTAAACACAGGGAACAGAGGAAACCGAGCAGTGGGCAAGAGAGCCGGACAGTAACCATTTCAGAGAGCGTTGGCTTTTGATTAACGCTGCTCTTGGGCAGACAAAGGGGCATGCAGTAGCAGTGTTGACAGATTCATGGTCACCCAGGGTCACTGCGAGGAGCTGTGTGGCTGCTTGGGAAGCACAGATGGTGTCATGGTAAATCCCAAGACGTGTTCCTGTTACTGAAGGACTGTGGAGAGAAGCCACTTGGGAGAGATGCTGGAAACCAGTCTCCTAATCTGACATGGTCAGAGATGCGTGTGGCTGAAGGTTGAATGGAATTGTAAGAGACCATTTTGATCAATGATGACAGTCTGTGAATAATTTTCTGAGGATTTAACCTTCATGTGAGGGACAAAACTGTGCTGTAGGTCATTAGAAAAACTATTCCCATCATTTGCCCAGAATGACATAACAGGAGAAGATAATGGTGTCACAGAATTTGGTGAAGGATGAATGCTCTGAGGCTCGAAGAGGAAGACAGCCAAGACAACAGGGTTTGAGGAACGCAGGAGAGTATGATCCAGTGGGACATGACAGCTGACTCCGCGGACACTGCTGGAGTTGGCTGAGTATGTAATCTGGCCTGTTCTTACGCTAACAGGCAGAAGCAGCGTGCCATGGACTTACATCCTTCTGCGTATGTGTGCAAGAGAGACCTGGTGACATTCCACAGTCTGCAGCAGTTCTTCAGGTCCATCCTCTCTTACCAGCGAATTTGTGTCCTGGTGTCAGCCACTTATATGTGCACACAATTTAGAACAATGATTAATTTTTGTGGCTAAGGCTGTTAACATAATTTAAAATAACAGAATCCTACAAAAACACAGCTGGAGATGACTTCAGGAGGTCATGCAGACTGCTCCTTGTCCCAAGGTAGGCTAATTGCACCACTATCACTTCTGATGTGTTTGAATAATTTGTCCCCAAGGCTCTCCACCACTGGAAGCTCACAGTACCCTTCGGGAATTGTTCCTTCTGCTTCACTCTCCTCACTGCTGAAAAGGCTGTGGGATTTTTGTTCATCATATCTAATTTGAATATTTCTTTCTGGAATTTAAAATATGTTTGCAGGTGCTGTTATCCACACAAGGGCACTGAAAAACAAAAATACTGCCTTTCATTTATGGACTGCTCCCTCACACTTTTAAAATAAGAGAACTGAGTTGGAGACATCTCTGCCATGTAAATGAAATCACTGGGTAAACTGGGCTTCTTCCAGTGGTGCCGGGCTGGCACAGAAACCAGAGATGGCTGAGTGAGAAGATCAGCATGAAACACCCAGATAATACAAATGAATAGGCTGAATGTTGCATGGCCCAGCAGTTCTCTGCCAGATACGGGTGTCTGGGATGGCTGGTTGCAGCAATCCTGTAATGGGGGTCAGAGCATTGAGAGGAGGGAGGCAGCAACCAGGGGAATTAGCCCAATTCAGCGAATCTGAACTTTGGACTAAGAGTAGTTTAGGGGAAGAAAATGGGAGCAAAAATGCCTCATTGAGTGCTTTGGGAGGACAGACTATTTCTTGTCACAGTGACACAGCACGGCAAGGCTCAAAGGCAAATTCAGGATCCTTAAGTGGTGCTAGAAACAGATCTGTGAGTTGGCTTCTATCAAAATGATCTGTGGGACATCCATTTACCATGCACGACAACTGTGGGTAGCTGTTGGCTGTTTTGATTCGCTGTGCAGGATGGGGAAAGGTGGGTCTCCTGCCAGCGAGGGGAGGAGGTGGTAGGTTGTGAGGTGGCCCAGCTTTGCGTGTGTGTCCTGGATCCAGCTGCCCCAAGGAGGTACATCTCTTGGGGAGCGAAGGGGTCGAGCTGAAAAAGGAGCATGGTGACATTTTGGCAGGCGGGAACAGAGACCTACAGCATTCCTGTCCTGGAGCCTTGGTTGAGTCTCAGAGGCTCTGACTGCTGGCAGGAACTCACCTAGGAGAAGGAGGCAGGGAAATCACAAACCCATTACTGAGTCCCTTTCTTTTCTGCAACCCATCCCCAGCACTAACCACATTTGAAAATACGTCTTCCAGGCTTCTTTTGCAATGGTTTCAAAAAACAATTCTACCTCTGTAGAGTGTTATTTTTCCAGCCCTATTTCTCCCTAGCTTTGAGCTCACCACTGACGTTAATTAGGAATTCCTTAGCCTTGTTAGCCTGGTGGTTTCCTTTGTTACTGAGAACGGCAAAGGTGACCTTGCTCGCCAGGTGGATTTTCTCAGCTCTAACAGTCTAATCATTAATGTCTTAGGAAGAGAGGCAGGGATCTTATATCATGGGAAACTTGAGAAGAGCTATAAAAACATCACGTAGGCAGCTGTCAGTGTCAGCTGGCATAGCTCCAATAACTCAAAAGTAGATATTTCTGATAAGTCTTCCTGTTCTCATACAACACATGCTGTAACTCCACACATATTACACATATTGTGTGTGACGGAGTGAATTGATATTTTTGTTGTATGATAAGAAAATACAATAATTACCTACATATGTAACTCAGTTGCAACTGGCTGAGCTGCATATACTGAGAGTAAGAACGAGCATTTGACAATCTCCATTTTATTATCCACAAAAGTGGAACAGTGACCAATGCACTGACCTCTGGTGATCTGCTTTTAAATGATAGCTTACAGCACAGCAAAAGTTATTTTGGTGGCTTCACTCCACTCCCCACCCATACAGCCATGAAATTGCAAAACCATTGACAACTGTAAGTATGAAGTGAATTCTGAAAGTCATGTAGTCCAATCCCCTGCTCAAAGCAGGTCAAACTAGAGCAGGTTACTCAAAGTCATGTCCAGTTGAGTTCTGAGTATCTCCAAGGATGGAGATGACACTACCTCGCTGGACAACCTGGTCAATACTTGATCATCCTCATGACAAAAAAACCCACTGCGCTTAAAATATGAGCAGCTATTTCAGATGAACAGAAACCCAGGCAGGGAATAACTGAGTTATGTTTCTCACTACCAGCCAGCACCAGAAGACCTGTGTGGATAAGTATGTTTCAAGATGCTGTGACTGGTCTCACCTTCATAAGCATTACATACACTAAGATTAAAACAAGTAGATAAACACAGGAGAACAACATATTTGCCCGTAGTAGTCTTTTTTTAACGGAGTACTGTGAAAACATAACATTTTTAATTCCAATGTGGCATCTGTCACACGAAGTAAGTTTGACAACAGAAGAGTCGTCACGAAGCGTTCACATTGCAAAGGCACAGATGTGGGTAGCAGAGCCATACGCAGCAGCCAGCTGCACTAGTACCAGGCTTCTAGAAAAGGCAAACTGGGAGCTGCTGCTTGCCACCAGCAAGCACAGAAGTGTCGATAAGTGTTTCTGACCCACTGGAATTGTACACTTCAACATTTCTACAGTGGGTTTCTAAACAGCCATATCCAACAGGGCCCTCATCCTTTTAGTTTACTTCTGAACGTTACTCAAGAATAACACATACAGCTTGCAGATTTGCCACTAGCAGCTGCCACAAGCTACTGAAAAAGGCGGATTATTACGACCATACAAAACCAAAACTGGGAATATAAATATCAAACAAAACGCTTATGTGCTGCTGAACATGCTGCCTAACATCAGAAACACGAGACAACAGCAGAAAGCCATGCAATGTTTTTTGGCAGAAGCGCGCAAACATTTCGCAGCTTGTCCCCTGGATGCCATGCTCACACTTACATTAGTCTGTGTCATACTACCTTAACTTGTTTTAAGCATTTCCATCATCTGTGAGGTAGGGAGGGAAAAACAGAATAGTTAAGGTATAATCAAATGAGATCTTGCGCATCGTAGTATAATTTGTAGACAATCTCATTATTGGTAGTGTGGAGAGTGTAAATGGTTCAGGCTTCTGTCTCAATTTATCCAGACAGGGAACTTTCTGAAAGCCAGGTGAGTGATTCAATGGGTTGCTAAGGAGGCAGATGAAAAAACTAAGATTAGCAGAGGAGAAATAGTGACAGAATATAAATAAACACATAAAAAAGTGAGGAATTTTTGTGTCTTACTGCATTTTGTCTCTGTCATGACAGAATCAAAACTCCCAGTAACATCTTTTGATCAGTGGGCAATTTAAACACTATGTTAATCTGGCTACTTAAAAAACACTGGAATAAAGACGCAAAATTAAAAAACAAACCACAAATCAGAACAATTAATTAGATCAAAGATAAGGCTACATCAGTTATCATCTCAGTACGTACAGATCTACAGAAGTCTTTCTTCTAGATGAGAAATTACAGTAATAAAATAAAAATAATACATCTAGATCTTGTTGATATGTTGCTCATTGTTTTTGATTGTATTTCCAAAATCATAGGCACCATTTGGAAGACCCAGCCTACCAAATCCTTAGATGCACAAACTCTCCTAAAGGTTTAGATCTGAATGGCAGCCATGCATTGTGCTTTTAATTACGCACCCCTAGAAGCCTGCTCCAGTGAGATCCTGTGCCCACGATGCCCTGAGACAGCCCAGGGGAACCTGAAGATATTTTGGACCTCAGAAGACTCTTATCTTCAGTCACCTACTCATATAATTTATTGTGAACTTACAGTACTTTGCGTAAGTATATAAACCTGTTCTGTCTGATGAGGACAGATACTAAAAGTCGCCTACAGCTGAAGGATTTGTATTGAGAAAAAATGTGTACTTGCACGTCTATATATTATACTGCTGAACAGCTAAAAGTCTGTAACAAGCACGGAAGAAACAAGAGTCTCTCCTGAGGGAGTGGCAGAGTAATCAATTGGCCTAAACTTGTGCTATTTGAGAGGAGCCTCCAAGGAGGTGCTAAAATAGATAGAATTTTGAGAGGCTATCTGAAAGCAATCATTTCTTAACTAAGAATATAGACCAATGGTTCCGCTATCACTTCAAAACATTTTCTAAAATAACTTCAGGTATTTAAAGTGGATTTGACATATAAATCATAAATAGCCAAAATAACATCAGAGTTGTAATTTCTAGCTGGGTCTAATGCAGAAGAATTGTAAAATACAGCAGAGAAGTAGCTGGAAATATCTAAAGGCATTGCTAAATGACTGGCATGTCCCTGGTGAAAATAATCAGTATATTAGCTTTTCTAAAGATTCACAGCAGGCAGTAAGGAGAAACAAAGTTTGTGTATGTGTGTGAGTGTATATATAGGTTTTTTTTGAAGGAATTTGCTGGGTTTCTGTCTTTCTTGGAAGCTGTGACTGTATACTGGTACTGGAGTGCCTCCACTGGCTTGTGTCCTGCCATTATTTTGGCAACGAAACATGGAACAGACAGAGGTGCTGAAGGATACGCACGCTGGTTAAGTACCGAGATACAAAGCAAAGCAGCTGTCTCATTTATAATGCTGGAAAAAAATGAGGTAAAATACCTTATCAAACAAGTGATATCCACAGCATTTTACTTTTTTCTCTATTTTATTTTGCCTGTCCTGCACTGTGAGAGCCAACAATCAGAAATTTGCAGCAATGTAATTGTGCTTGGCTCCCTGCCGCCCTCTGGCACATCCCGGCTAAGTGGAACCGATGCTGTTTCATGCACATTAGGCAGCAGTTGTTACGATTCAGCAGCATTACACCAATTGGATACACTTGGGAAATACCCTAGGAAAGCTGAGACCCTAATCAAGCACTGACAAAGGCTCCCACCCTCCCCATACTCTGCCTTTCCCCAGACATGTGAGCTTTCCCCAGGATCACCCAAGGATGTCCCTGCCCGTCCTGCCACCCTGGACACGCCGGCCATGCAGTTGCCAAAGGACATGGGATGTGCAGTCCCAGCCCTGGGATGCCGTGGAGAAGACCCAGGGGACCTCAAGCACTTATTGCCTGTCCCATGAGCCTTTGTTTAGGCTTGTCATTCACGTGGAGATGAAGGCTTAGTTATCACTCAGTTAGCATAACACATATGTAAGTAGAGCCAACCTCACTGCTCAGGTTTCCTGGGGGATCTGCACAGATTTATTGCCCCAGGCAACATCTCCTCTCTGCAGGAGACTGTCCTGTCACCCTTCCAGTTAGGTACATAAGTATCATACAGCCACGGTAGGAATCATTTTGGGCCCTTAACTGGTTAATAAACTATGTCTTCCTTTGGGCAGAGGTAAAACACTTGTCCTTCCATGAGTTCCTCCTTGCAATCTTTCATCGAGGGATGTACCTTGAGCTTTAATTTCTGCATCAGTTCGTACCCCGTAATACACAAACAATGTAGGTTTCTAAGCAGGTTAAGTACGCAGCTGGTGGCTGTCTCCTGAACAAGTCCGGTCGTGGGAATGACCCAGCATTCGGTGGTAAACTGGGAAGACTGATCTGCAGTCACTTTTCTTAGTTAAACCATGACAATGCGCATGAGATACTGGCAGGCCTGGGGCCATCTGGGGATGTGCCCACACCCGTGTTTCAGTTCGGATCAGGAGAACATTTCTGAGGTGAATTTCCCATTTACTGTGCTTGTTTCAGCTGATAATGGGCAACCGTGGGGCCAAGCGGGAGCTTGCCTGGAATAATGTCCTCTCTCCATCATGCCACTGGCACAGACATCGGATCTGGAGCACAAGCCGTTTCACCCTGCAGCGCTGCTCCTATTGCTAAGGCAGATGCTCTCTGAGGGAAGCCTGCTGGCTTGATTGATCCTGTTTCAATCAATGCGAATGTCTGTACGAGCAGAGTTGATAGATCTGGCCCTCAGTGGCATTTACTCTACCATATTACCTAGCATATAAATCAGCTGTTTGGGACAGTGGTAACGGTTTTGATACCACTGTGAATTTAGGGAGAAATCTACTGAAGTCACTAAAGAAAGTCCTCATTTACAGTGGAACAACTGATGTTAGCACTTCACTAGTTTTATTTAGATGCAGCCTTGCTCTGGAGGTAGTTTAAAGAGATTCTTCTGTCTTTTGGGATCCTTGAATTATAGGTCTACAGCAAGAAGTAATCAAGTTTGTTATAATCCCTTTCTTCCAAAATATCATATACATGTATGAATTATGCATTTGGTTACATAGTTTAAAATTTGCATGTCACATTTTGTACCCAGTGACAAAATATTCTTTTAGCTTTTTTAGTGGTTATGGTAAAATTCTCCATGATCTATACCGCAAGTAGTAATTTTCATCCAGAAGTATTGAAGACGTCTTGCCTATGGCAATGAACAGGTTTTAATACAACAATAAAGCATACCCTGTCTTCTTAATTAGTCTCCATTGATTCAACATGTAGATTATTTACAAAAAGCCTAACACAACGGAAAGGAAGAATAACTAACGCAATGGCTGTATTCCCAAGATTACATGCAATTCATCTTTACTAAGACAGTTGAGCCTCTATAATCTCAAGGCATTTACGAAATAATGGGGAGAAAGCTTTAGGTTAAGCATATTTAGTATAAAAAGTATTTGTTTAATTTGTTTCTCAAGATGAGATTCTCCTATTCTTGAGGGAACAGGAAAGTGCTCGCTGAGTTAAAGCCACAGATATCTTGCAGTAAGATGTAAGAACCCTTGTCAGATCACTAATGGAAACAATCTTTACGATGCTGAGATTTTGTAGCTTATAATTAAACATCACTGTCCAGCCCCTGTAACCTGTATCATCCTCACATGCCCTATTTTACACGTCACAGCAATTAGTGAAGCTTATAGTATATATTTAGACGAAGGCTTTCCATCAGGAGTTGGTGATGTAGTGACTCAGCAAGGCATTATCAGAAGGTATTTGCTAGTGCTAAGGCTTTGAACACCTCTGTGGGGGCTAGACCTGTCAGATTAATACAAGGGGTTATTTTTGTAACATCCAGAAAGCTTCTGCCGTACATCACACTGCACTAGCTGCTTATTTTAGATGACAGCAATTCATACATTTGTCTTGAACAATACAGTCTTTAGCATTTTTTGGGTATGTACATCTCCTAAAATGAAACTTTCCTGTGAAGCATTCTGTAGAAGAAGGGCTTCCAAATTGAGATCATCAGAGGCGTTTTCATCAGGCGCTTCAAACCTACCAGTGAATTAACAGCCCACGTACCAAAGGTAAGTAGCAGTTGTGGCGACAGGCTGTCTGGGTATCAGGGAGTACTCCAAGTGCGTAATTCGGGACTACATGGACGTCTGGATTTGTGTCCTGCTCTCTTCTGCTGTGTTGGGGTTCAGCCCTGGCCAGTGCTGACTGCCTCTTGAAAGAGTCCATGCTCTTCAGCTGATCTCAAAGGAAGCTCAAGTCATCTGGCAGTGGAACGAGTCCCTTCAGTCATAATAGAGCAATACTACTTGTTCATATTTGATCAACGGTCTTGTTTTAATGCTCTGTCACTTCTTTTGCTGATAATTATTGTGAACTCTTTTTTGATTTCTGTAAGCATCTTCCCTTTAAATTCAGCCTTATTACTGCAGCCATTATACATATATAGTCTCTAATCTCAGAAAATGAAACCTTGCCCCCTTTTCCTTCATTACTCCTCTCTGTTTCTAGTGAAACTTCTCCTTCCCTGTGCTCACCCTGCTCACCGGCACCTCTCCAACCAAATCTAGAGCTCCTCTGTCTTGTTTGCCCATGCCAATGGGAGCATCTTTCTCCGGCACCTCATCCACCATGATCTTTCCACAGCTGGAAAGTAGTCTTTTATTTATTGTGTTCATTTTTTTCTCCCAGCAACAGATAGCTCACCCTCTTTCCCATCCTTTCAGTTGTTTTAATTCTTGAAAATAACTTGATGGAAATCCATCGTTTTCACTGCGGGCATTGATGTTGGCTCACACAACTATGACACGCACAGCCTGGTGCTGGCAGAGGGACTGTGCCTTACTTTCGCTTGGCTGTCCTTAAATCTGCCCACTGTGTTTGGAGGGTTAGTCTGAGCCCGTGAGCTGAGCATTTCACCCTGACTCGTGTCTTCTTCCATGTCCCTGAGCTGATGGGGCAGAATCTGACTGTGAATGTGTGAAGCAATGGAAGACACCCGTGAGATCCCAGCTGCGTCCCCAAGGTCAGAATCAAGGACTTCCAGCATCTTCTAGAGAGATAATGGAAATTACCACTGAAGACAGGTAATTTCATCAAAGATGTCATCATTAACACTTGGCTTCCACAATGTGCTCTTTGCGTGTGTAAATCTCAGAAGGATATTGTTAAGGAGGTCACTGTTATTAACTCTAATGGCACAGCGAAGTGACTTGGAAAAGGTGACACTAGAGCCAACAAAGGCACTGAAATAGCAGTGGGCTTTTCTGAGTCATGGTCTGACTCTCAGCCCTCCTAACCCCCGCTGCCACGGGAGCTGCCCTCCCTCTCTCCCGTTCCCTGTTGCCCTTCTGTGGTCCCATATCAGCTGCCCATCCTTGCTCACCAAGCACTTACCAAAGTGCCTTAATTGGCATGTGCTCCCAGGTCTCGCTTGGCAAAATGTAGCTGTGTCTGCACTTTCCTAAATGGGGATGGATTAATTGCATGCTTAAAAGGTTTGCTGGATGGAGACCCGCACTCCAGAGCCAGACCTACCTTCATTGCTGGAGCCTGCAGGGAGGAGGAGGAGAAGGTATTCTTCTCCTTCTCACATGCTGGCTGGGAAAGGGATGGGCAAGTGAAGCAGAGAGAGCGCTGACTTGCTTTCTGCATGAGAACAGGCAGTGCACCACTGTCAGCAAAGCAGGAACCAGAGCACGAGGCTCTGAGCATCTACTCGGATCCCGGAGCACCCTAATAGCAAGGCTGAGCTGAGAAGTGTACCACATCTTAGTAGTTCTGTCATATTATTTAATAAAAACATTTGGAGAAAAGTTTTCCCTATTGGCTTTAGCAAAAAGAAATACCTAAAAACCCCAAAACATTTTTTATGCAGGCAGCTATTAATAGTAGTGGTAATATTAGTTGTATACTAGGATAATTGGTAGTAATAATAATAATTGCCTGCATAAAAAGCATTGTTGGCTTTTTAGTAGGAATTGAGTATTAGTAATACTAATATTTTCATTTAAGTAGTTCTTTTGTGTGCAAAATATTTTAGAGATGTTATCTAAGTTGTACAACACAGGGGTGCTGGAACCTCCATTACCTAAGCTGTTAAATGTCCTTTAAACTATGGAATGAAAGCACAACATTGTGCCTGTTATTATAAGAACACAGCATTTAACACCCTATTGAAAAGAAAAACGGTACTTCTTAATTTTTTTCCTCACTGAAGCTTATTTCCATTCCCCTCAGAGAAGCAATGAAGTCTGGACTTAATCTGTTTAATCTCACCTTCAATTTTCATCCCTCTATTATCATCAGTGCATGATTTTTAAAAGATCTGTTCCCAAAGTTCTTTCCCCCATCAAAAGATTTGTTTCAGCTTCTGAGGTGTGCACCTTATGCTAAACTCATCTGTGGTATTAAGGACAAAGATCTCTTTGCTAATTCACCACAGTCAACAGGCATTTCCATATTTATCTCCATGGCAGCTGGGTGATTTTAGTTCCTTTCCCTTTTAAGTTGCTTCTTTTGTTTCGGGTCTCCCTAGACTCCCAGCATCACTCACAGCAGCCCAAGCAGAGGGTTCTCACCATGGCAGCTGTAACAAACACTGATTTGTTTTTGTTCAGCAGCAAAACCAGAATAAAAAAAGATTTCTATCAACCTTCCACACTGCAATCCTGAAAAATTTAATTTCAGATCAGCAAAATACACAATATGAGGGACATGGTATAAAAGTAAATGGAAAAAGCCCAGAATCATGAAGCAGAAGAGTCAGATATGGCAGCTATTCTTCCCTGACCTGGTACTCAAAGGAGAGTCTGAGGTCAAAACCCCACTCTGCTACACGCAGGGATTTGAGCCAAAGCCCTTCTTTTACTAGCGGTGTTCCCTAGCTCCAGCCAGAGGTCACCTGAAATAAGATGTTCTCCAGCACCCTTGGTGTGGATATTTTACTTTTCATTGCAACTGTAGAAATGCTCAGCAGTCGATAGCAGAAGAGCACATGTTTGAGTGACTCTGCAGCCTGGTACAGCCTTTGGTTGAAACAGCACCGTTGGGATTTAGCTTGATGGTAATGGCTGTTGAAGCCATTTACACAAAATTAAATCATATTGAAAGAAGAGATTTGAAACACCTTCCCCAAAAGCTGTTGGCAGTGTGAAGGATGAGCAGTGGCTGCCCTGAAGTAGGGCAGTGGTAGCTCTGCTCTCCAGGGAAGGGAGGGCTGGAGCCACATGTCCTGCACCATCATCAGTGCACCTGGGAGGGAAGAGGGAAACTATCACCAAGGTCCAAGCTATTAATCAGATAAGACTATTGCTGAATTTGACCCAAATTCATAAAGAATTGTTATGACCCCAAACTGCATTTTTTATTACTAAAAGAACTAAAAATTTTGCTGCTAAATGATGCTCACCACCTCTGAACATCAGTCATACATACTGAAACCACCACTTTCTATGACAGCCCATGCCTGTAAGTTCTACCTGCACATGCAGGAGGGCTGCTGGTGAATCCTTCAGCTCCACCAACACAGTGGTCAGGACAATATCACGATCTCGACTGCTTCCCTGCAATCTCCTTGCCACTCGAGCCCCAATGTGAAGGACCTGCACATTGATGCTACTTCACTCTTTCACCATTTTAGGTTAGAAAGTTCCAAAGCTGTATGGCAGCTCTCTGGTACGCGTTATTATTATTGTATCTAAATCTTCTTTAAATATTGGGCAGACTCTTTTCATAGGTGAGTAGTCATTTCAGTAAGTGTGGCAGTTGATTTACAGTTTGTACTTTGTACACTTTCTGTAGTGAAGCATAAAATTGAAAGGCTTATGTCAAATTCATTCACACATGGACACGTTCAAGAACAAATTAATTTTAAAGCACTTACAGGGTATATAATGTTTCTATGTCATGCTTTACAAATCTATAAAGTAATTTGTAACATAAAGTCTACTTTAGAAGACAGCTGCAGTAGAACAGATAACAGAGCGATTTCAATCTGAAACACCCCAGTGCTACATTCCTCCAGATATCTGCAATTCAGATCTGATATAGGAATCATGAGTAATCAGTTTCTAAAGCAAAATTGTTGTACAAGGAAAGGCTCTCAGTGCAATGTCTTCTTGCAAAACCAGGGTATTCTAGGACATATTAAAATTTCTAACCATCAGTATGCAGCACACTAGATAAGGGTCAGATTCAGATCTCAAACTGGTATAAATCAGGAATCACAGTTATGCAGGACCAGAATAAACTCATTTAGCCAAATATTGGATAAATGCCATATGTAACTGTAATAGTAGGGCCACTGTAATTAACTTCAAGAGATTTTCCAACCCATGAGAACAGATGTCTTCCCGCTGACATTACTGTTGTGGTCCTTCTCCTCTGGATGACAAGGCCAGCACAGGGCACCTCTGCACAGGGCGAGTGCCTCCTCTGCACCATCCAAGTGTGGATCCCTTGGAGGCCCATCCAGCACTTTACATTTCAGAGGGCCACCAGCTTCCATCTGCTTTCTTCATCAGGAGCTGGAAACTTCCAGCACTGCTCAGCACTGGCCTCTCACTGCACGGGGCCAGGGGACCCAGAAACCATGTGGACCACATGTCGCTGGTCACAGAAATGCTCCTTCTCCACTTGCAGAAGCACTGTGCTTGTAAATTCCCCCATGTTGAGCACTTATCATTAGCAAATGTGGTAGGCAATCATCAAAAATGTACAAAGAGAAGTGGTGACCCAAATTCAACCCTGGGATGAGCAGCTACAGCTCCCCTGAAATTGCAGGCTGGCGTGGACAGGAACGAGTGCCGAGTCTAGCAAGCTGACGGCCAGCTGGCATGTCACAGCTGCTCATGCTCCTCCAGGCATCCTTGTGTCTGCATTTTTTCAGGGGCATTCCTGCTCTCTCTGCAAGCAGCAACTTAATATACTAAGAGTATGAGGAGTGAAATACGCAGCAATGGCTGCGAACTGCTGCCGTGCTCCTCTTCCCACTATTCATCCCACTTGGCTTGTGTATGGCATCTGGGTAGCTAACTCCGTACTTTGGACACAAGTAGTGCATTCACTCATCTTCTCAGGAGAAACAGAGACATAATCAGAATTTAGAGTGACTTCTAAAAGGTATGTATTTCAAAGGCAAAACTGCAACATAAAAGCATTCAGAGAAACTATAACCCAAGTACCACAGTGTGCAGAAGGGGGAAGGAAAATATCATTCTTCGTAACACTCAGTGGCTGCAGACCAACAGGTCCAACTCAAAGCAGCCTTTCCTACTCCACGCATCAGAGGGAAGAAGCCCTAGTTTCAGGTCCCCCATGCAGGGAATTTTGAGATATTTATAAAAAATGGAACAGCTTCCACAGCGCAGGGTGATAAAGGTCACACCAGCATAGCTGGGCAGGTAACCAGTCATCACAGCACAGTCACAGCCACAGCGACCCGAGGAGAAACCCCAACTGTGGGGTGATGGGACAGACACACAGGCCAGGGGATGACCCCGGCGCTGGGTGGATGCTCACGCATCGCTGTGCCTTGCCCCTCTCTTTTGCTGAATGCTAGGACCAGGTTTCTCACAAGTAGCTAATGATTTTGGGTGTGTTAAACTTCTCAGGGCAGGAACTGGTTTTGTTGGATATTCTCTTTCTGAAAGTCAGTTCAGACCGCGTCTGCAAAAAGTCCTTTTTAAAAGGTTAATTGCTGCCAGCCTCCTGCACCACTTTCTTCCTTGCAGCCCCACAGCAGCTGTGTCGCTGACACGCGAAGGGAGAAAAGTCCTTATTCCAGCAGGAAAGGCTGAAAAAGGAAGAACTATTAGTCTGAAATTCTGCGATGAAAGAGGAAGATTTCAAAGGAACCCAAAGAAAACTTGCATCCAGCTCAGTGGGAATGCCTTAGGTCTAGACTTCACCTATTTCTCTGCAGAAAGCAAGTTAGTGCTGCAACCTTAACAACTGCTTTAAACAAAGAGACTCCTAAAATCTGCTTTATCATCAGAAGGCAACGGCTGGCAGCCAGGAAGCCGTGGGGTGCTGGAGGAGCCCCCTGGCACAGCCCCATTGCAGCCGCTGCCCCGCTGCAGCGGGGCGGCAGCTGTACCGAGTGCCGTGCTGCCGAGTGTTTTGCACACTTCTGTTTGCAGCTGCTAATAAATACCCATAGTGTTAATAATTTGGGCTTGAATCTTCTGTGACTTCTTGCTGCCTTAGGTTGCATTTTTTTCTTCAGAGTTTCAGCACAGCAGTTCAGCAGTTTTTGAGAACCTGTATCATTGCCTAAGGAGTTCCTGACTCCAAGAGGAGACCAAACTCATAAGCTTTCCTATGTCTGTCACTGTAGTACTGAAATATTACATAAACATTATCTGGATGGATTTTTTCTGAATTTTGATTGTGAAAATCAGTCATAAAGACCTTGACAATCAAATGCCAGAGTAGACCTCTCCCACCATTTCTGTGCTGGTGCAGAGTGTTCTGGGGCTGTTTGTGCCCTATGGGTTAGACTCACAAAGTGGTCATAGTGTAGTGCCATGACGCTGTAGCACCCACCTTTCAGGGATCTAACCCTTCTCAAGCATTCACAAAGCATGATGTAACAGGTAGGCAGCTTGCAGAGTGAGGGGAGAGATGGGTTCCTAAGCTTGGGGTCCAGGAAAGCCAATACGATTCAGAAGGACCATCTTTGCCAGATGATAGAAAATGTAAAGGCCAGGATGCATTCGAAATGCAAGCCTGCTGACAACTGCACAAAATGCAGAAGAAATTCTCAGCTTTTTCTGGCTGCTGGAGAGCTGCTTCTACTCAAGAGCATTTCTGTGGACCCCCTCTGTTTCCTGTCCTTGTATTCCAGGAAGGCAGTGATTGTTCATCCTCCCTTCTACTGTACGAAATCTTCCCAGGTGGCTATCATGATGCAAAGTCTGCTGAGACATCTCACAGCTCCCCTGGACACCTTCGCAGGGCCAGAAGGGGCCCAAGCTTTTAGGAGGGAATGCTCCCTGGAGATCTCAGAGTCTCCCTTCCATGCCTAAATAAAAAACTCCTACTGGCAGGTCTCCTCTCTGCGTGGGTAAGGGAATCATCATTGAGTAAATGCCTATGTTTGCCCAGAAAAATGCTTATTAACAAATTACATTTGTTTCTCTCAAATGCTGTCATAACTTTCTCAGTGAATTGATGTGGAGGGGTGTCTCTTTTGAACATTGCGCTGCTAATGAGGCAGGTAGGGCACCAGGGTAAATAAGCACACGCGGTGTGCTCTGCTGTTATGGCTGGAGACTGCCTCCAGCTGCTGAACTAACACAGCGATAGTGAAGCCTGCAGCCTAGACAAACATTTTGCTACTGCCCCAGATTTCAGGTCAGCCTACGAAAAATGTGGACTTCTGTTAATATAAAGGACTTTCTAAGGTGTTTGACTTGATATTGCAGGGTATAACATTAGCACTATGTAGGTTTACTAAAACATATAGGAAAGAAAGATGAAGAGCTGCTTTCTCTAAGCACCATTTGCCAATGAGTTACCATCATTAAACAGAGGTGTTCCTAGCAGGGATCTATAGAGATTGTTCCTAGACCTAAAACTATTCATCTGCAGTGCAGATGCTACATTAGATCATGGCTGATAAAATCTGTAGCTTGCACAAGAATCAATGTTATGTTTAAATGATGAAGAGAAGGCAGCCATATGAGACCTGTTGCTTGGTCAGCCGGATCTGCTGTTTTTAAGTACAGCGAGATACGGACTTCAACTCCACGGAAGAAGAAATAATCACTGCTGTAGTCAAATACTATTTTTCCTTTAAAGGATTTAGAGGCCAGACAAGAAGAAGATGAAACCTCAAGTGCTCTAATAGCTGGGAAGGCTAATGAGACCTTGGATGGCTAAACAGGGATGCTGAGATGGAGGCAAGAGCCAAGGCAGACGTGTGTGGGCTATCTGCAGTCTTAGTATCCACATATCACTGACGACGCTGAAAAACTGGGAAAGATGCAGAGAAGAACTGCAGAAGTGGGCCAAGGGCTAGAGAAGGCACCTAATGGGGGGAGAGAGATTTAAAAAGCACTATTTGTCTAGCCTATAAAAAAGAAGATTGAAAGGTCTTGATTACAGTAAATAACTATCTTCACAGGAAGAAAAGAGCTCTTTAATCTGGTGGAAAAGGATGAATGTTGAAAGCTGAAACCAGATATATCTGAAGAGGAAATTAGGCAAAACAAGTTAATAGTGAGGGTTGGAAACAAGCTGCTGAGGGAAGAGAAGGAGTCCGTAGTGCTTGATGAAGACGTCATGATGCTTTTCTGAGAAATACAGTTTTCTTGTACATGTGCTGTGTTTCAGTCCATCACAATACAGGCACAACTGGATGAGATTTTAAGAGCTATGATAAAATCTAGTTGCCTCTTGCAGCTTCCAGCTCTTGGACCCTGTATGAGTTGTCTGGAGGTGCGCAGGGGTGTGCATGCCAGCTGAGGGTCTGTGGAGGGAGAAAAGGCCCCTGTTTCCTCTCTCTCCCCTTCCAGCAGGACAGTCATGCCAGGAACCAGCCCCGGGATTTGCTCCTAAAAGCCTGGCTGGCTGTGCTTCTGAAATGCCTGGCAGCACAACGAACCCCTTGCTTGTCCTCACTGAAACTCTTCCTAAGCAGCGGAGGGGATGGCGGGGCATTGCAGGGACGAGCGTGCTGGCTCGCACCCGTCCCCAGCAGGGCGAGCGGCTTGGGGCACTGAGCAGGCTGACATGACTCCTGTGGGTGATGCCTCCTGGGGATCACCCATGACTCCCTCCAGTGGGTGATGCCTCTCTCCTTTTGTTCCCGATTATTTGGGAACAAAACCTGTCTCCTCATTCTGAGAGAGTTTTCTGTGTGAAACTCAATACTTCTTAAAAGAAATACATTTCCTCCCCCCTTTCTCTCTCCATGTCCCCATCATCCACAGAGATAAACAATTATTTTTTGCCCAGTGGAGCAACAACATCCTTCAAATGCCTATTAGAGGGCTTCACCCTCACTTAGTTGGTGAGCTCAGCTGTGCATGCTCTGTCTGCGAGCCAGTCCTGCAGCCCAGACCAGCCACGCTGTCCTGCAACTGTGCCTTTGCGTCCAGCAAATGGCTTCTAATATAATTAGAATACTTTCAGTCTGCATCAGGATTGAACTCAACAGGGCTAAAAGGCTGAAAATAAGGTGGGTATGATGTCACCTGTGGCAAAACAATAATCACCACCTTCTTTGAAGCTGGCTGTATCTATATTTTATTCGTCGGTCTCATAGCAAGACGCTGGCAAAAATTAACTCCCACACTTGCCTTTGCAACAGGAAAGTGACTGCATCATGGAACGGTGTTTCAGGCTTCCACATATTTATTTTTCACAAAATGCATCTCTCTAACAAGAGGAGAGCTAAACTGCAAATAAGCAGGGAATGCTAACACCCTATCTGACTAGATTTAAGCAAGAAATTTTTTATGATGAGAGTGGTAAAACCCTGGAACAGGTTTCCTGGAGAAGTGGTAGATGCCCTGTGTCTGGAAACGTTTAAGGTCAGGCTGGACGGGGCTCTGAACAACCTGATCTAGTTAAAAATGTTCCTGCTCATTGCAGGGGAGTTGGGCTAGATGACCTCTAAATGTCCCTTCCAACCCAAAACATTTTATGATTCTATGATTTTGGGGTTTTTCTGTGGAAAATCTGTGCAGATGCTTGTGAAATATCTTAATATTTTTTTGAATTTTCTAAGGTTGGTTATTAGCCCACCTAATCTGCTGAAGCCCCCTGGCATGACCATAGCAGATTTTCAGGTCAATCTGGCAGTGCTGGAGTTACTAGGAGTACATGAGAGTTGCTGTAGACCTGCACACTCAGTCCAGTACTCCTGGGAGACACATTTTACTCTTCATCTGATGATCAGTGAATTAATGCATGTGTTCTTCCCATAGACTAAGAGCATAACTGAAATGAAATGGGTATCAAAACTGGACACTTCAAAAGCACATACTCCAGAAGTGATCTTTACTCTTGAAAGTTCTTCAAAAAGTGTAATTTTACTGAAACTATGAGTGAAAACAGGTACCACAAAAATATCAGGAGCCCAAGCTCCTTTTTTTCTCATTTCTTCTCTTGATGTGGTTTAGTAATGATAATAAAATGGAACAAGAAAGACATATTCAATCCTATCTTATTTTGTTTGCAACGCTTTTTTGCTCAGAGAGCACTGATGCCATAAATAAATATGATTTCATCATTCTATAGAAATCACTTTTACCATGGGTAAATCATGCCAGACTAACCTGATCACATTCTACAACAAAATATCACCTTCTGTCAACATGGGGAGAGCAATGGGTGTTGTTTACCTGGACTTCAGCAAAGCATTCAAAAGCATGTTTCACAGCCTTCTCCTGGACAAACTGACAAGATACAGACTGGATGGGTGGTCTGCAAGGTGGGTAGGAAATTAGCTAACAGGCCATACTCAGAGAGTGGTGATCAAGGGTTTTCACTCATGCTGGCAGACCATCACAAGTTGTTTCCCCCTGGGTATGATGCTGGGTCCCACACTGTTCAACTTCGTAAATGGCCTGGATCATGGGATTGAAAGCACCTTCACCAAGTTTGCTGAGAACACCAAACTTGTCACCCAGTGAGGTGAACTTGTCAGAAGGGAGAACCATCTTAGAGAGACACCTGGACAGGCTGGAAGAATGGGCAAGCTATAACATTCTAGAGTTTAACAAAGACAAGTGCAAAGTCCTGCACCTAAGACAGAAAAACCAAAGAGCCCCATACAGGCTAGGATCTGTGTGGCTGGGGAGCAACCTTGCTGAAAGGGACCTGGGGGTCCTGGTGGACAACAAAAAACTGAATGAGAGTCAGCATAGTCTTATACCTTATGCTATAAGACTTCTATACTCAGTTCAGTAAGGGGAAGATTTTCTGTCTACTCTACCTCTGTTTTGTGAAGAAATTTAGGGTAGGTTTGTAACTGGTTATTTTAACCCAAATACTTTTGAGGTGGCACAACAGACTTATGCCACAGTTCCAAATAAAAACAGTAGTTACAAAATATTTTAGTTTAAGTTACTATATTGCAGACTGAATGGAAAAATGTGCACTAAAAATAATGCTAAGATAGTTGTCAACAGTTAACTTGCACTGCATTCTTAAATGTGATCTGTAATGTTTTACTCTCATATTCATTGTGACATATGTAATGATAGCATACACATCAGAAAACTGTAGCATCTTTCACATTCTGAATGTTTCTTACAATTACAAAAATTGTTTTCAGAATGACTTTAATATTCACGCTGGAACGGAGCATCTGGCATAGCAGATGGAGTATATGACATAAAGTTCAGCTGATATAATAACCCTTTAGAATCCTTTTAGTTTACAGAAGTAGTGTGTAATTCCTTTTGGCTATACTGAAGTTGAAAGTGTACTATACATTTAAGACAGGATATTGCTGATCACAGCTAATAATTTGCTGGGAATAAAAAACTAGCCATCATATCACTCAATAATCATCCTCCTACAGAGGATAGAAATTGATATCCTGAATTTTAAATTTAGGCTAGAAACAACAACAAACAATTATTTTCTCTGTAAAAAATAGTGCAATTGATTTTTAAAAACATTGACATGTCAAGAAAAAAAGATAATTCAAAATTATAAAATAAATTTTTTAGGCTAAACTTTATATAACATTTTAAATTTGTGTCACTTCTGTAAAATAATTTTAACTTATCCAACATAATTTCTTTATATGTATGTATATAGAAACAAATATTTTTAAATCATTATAATATCTTAATTTCTGTTCAAATTAGTATTTTGTTTAGTACAAAGTTATAATTTTTTGTTTTCAATTTTCCAGTGAAAAAAACATTATTCAATCAGCTCTGTTTACAAGACAGGAATTCAACAGATAACTGAAGAAGCTTTGATGATATTAAGATTGGATTTTTTTTGAACGCCTCTTGAATGTTTGATAACAGTAAAATTAAATTTCTTGCTAAGGTATTTTGTGCTGAAGAGCTCAGGCAGAGGCCCACCCTTGTAAGACAGAAGATTTTTCAGTTCCATTAAAAGACTTAATCCATTCTAATTCAGGGAGGGATTACTTTTCAAATAACTCTCCTATGGGTTTTGCCAGTGATATATTTTTTTAATGAAAAACTCCAAAATTTTAAGTTATCAACACAGAAAATTTTTATTAGGTCCTTGTTGTTTTCCATGTAAAGTTGTAATTTATCCTGCAAATTTTTGCATGACAGGGAGAAATACATAAAACCCAAATTCTTATTATTTTCTGTAGTAAGATAGGTAGTTTTCACAAAAGTTACACCTATGACCTCCCTATTGCTGTGTTCATTCTAGTGACATCATGGATCTCCCTGAAGTTCATATTCCACCCACCTCACATTGCTGAATCCATTTGGTCACAAGAAAAAAACCCAGTATAGCATAGCCTCTTGGTATTCAGCTTCAGGGTATATTAGAGCATGCACAGTTCTTTTATGACTGCCTTAAAGTCAGTGCTTGTCTGTTTATGGAAAAGATAAAGGCACCTCAGAGCTATTCCTTTTCTGATTGCTGCTGACCAACGCTGCAGTTTCACATTTTCAATCTTTCTGTTACGAGACTGTAGCAACCTACCCAACTTCCTGTCATGGACTTTCTTCCAAAATCTTTGAAGACAGTCAGGCAAGGTGGGGAGTAGTTACAGATGGGAACTTTATGTAAATATTATATACAGATATATACATATATATGCACAAATGAGTGCAGGGATACTCACATTCACTTTTATATGCATACATTTGCATGTATGTGTGCATATACACACACACACAAAAAGGCTATTTGACGTAACGCCTTCACTTCTTGCACTGACCAAAAAAAAAGACCACAGGCATGTGGAAGATGCTTTCGTTCACTGAAGGTAGTTTTGAGAGTAATCATCCTAGTTTATAAAAAAATCCATGGTGTTTGCAAATCACTTCATTACAGTTGTAAAGTATTGGCTCATCCCAGCTAACAAGTGTCCAGAAGTAGGATATCTGCAATTTTCCTAAAGCATAAAAAGAATAATATTCATTACTTTCTCTTGTGAAATCTTTGACTAGAATTCCAGATATCCTGGTGGTGATGCAGTATTTTTGATGACAGCCTTGCAGGAGCCAGAAGGATCATCTATCCTTGCTACCATTTTTAGGTTTAACTGGTTGTATAGGTTTCATTTGAACCTACTGAGACTGAGAATGTACTTAAACAGCCTGGTTAATACAACATCATTTTTGATTTTTCAAACAAAAAAGCAAAACTAATGCTTCTAGACATTCATCCTTTTTGCTATAATTAAAATAGCACTGGATAGACTGCACACTTTTAAGGTTTCTGTCTAGGAAAATAATGCCTTTATGGTCCCGAACTGCAGCAGCTGCATGTAGTGCAAAGTCCAGAGTTTCTTGCTTTCCTTCACAAAGAACCTACAGTTTTCTGTTCTGTATGTGAGCTCAAAACAATTCCAGAAGGTCTCAAACCATGTTGTAACATTTCCGCATTCTGTTTCAAATGTAATGACATTACAGAAATGTTAAATGTGAAAGCTCCACTGCTCTAGGTACTGATGCTCTACATTCAACAAACTAAACACACTATAATTTAATCTCAGTAAGGTCTTCCTATGGTAATCTTACTCTTTCTCATGGAAGTCTTAAATTTATTACACGTAATTACTTGTAGGAATTATTTAGCGCACAGACTTTGGGAATGTGCAAATAATAATTTTTAATATTATTTTTAAAGTAACTTAAAAATATATGGTATGTACACACACCAAATCTCTCATTGACATGGAAAAATTATATAATAAATATGGTAACAGTGTAGACGTATGTAATGTATAAAATTTTAAATAGTTTACTAATTTAATTATAAATCCTTTCATTTGTTAGTCAGTATGCGGTGGAAATGTATTTTATATGTACAGCAAATCCAGAAGACAAACAATTCCCTATGATTCAATTTCTGCAATTCAGTTCTCTGGAAGACACAAGCACAATTACTTAGCGGCCTAGCTGTTTCAGTTTCATATTTTTGTTTTTAAACAAAGCATCAGTTTTGAGATCTTCAAAATCCCTTACCATCTTCAAGGGCAGATTTAATCCCAGACTCCTGAAATTCAGAGCAACATTGCGCAATTGTTCTGAACTGAATCTATGTTCTGACAACTTGCACGAATTTTATGCCTCAGCACTGGAACAGGTGTTTGCCTATTTTATCGAATAAGCATTTTCATTGTATTAGAAAAATGGCAAGGTTTTCACTACTATTGTATGCAAGCAAGTTCTACATCAGCTCCAGCCCAGTATTCTGTACACTTTTTAGGCTTAGTCTTTGCCATTCTATATAACTTACAGGCACTTTTCAAAATCTCCTGCTTTCATAGCAGTCTTATTCAATTTCTACTTACTATATTCTTGAAATTCAATGTGTGATACCTTAAGTTCTTCAATGTTAGATTTCATTTGCCATGTGTGAAGCCAATTATACAGTGGAGTCTTATCTACCTGAAATCCTTTTGATGTGTGCAATTTTCATTAACTACTTGTTCAAAGTTCTGAATCATCAGAAAATTTAACAAGTTGTTACCTGGATTTTCAGCCAAGAAATTTATATATTACTAGAGGTTTTGAGTAATGATTTTCTATCATGTGTTTGGTAGATTTTTTCCATCTGTGTTTCACTCCTTGCTTTGATTGCAGATAGCGAGCAGTGCAACTTCCCGTTGATACAAAAAATGTCTTTATACGATATTTTAAAAATCAGCTTTTTATCCCTTGACCTCTTTCATTCTGACTGCCAAAGCAAAAAAAAAAAAAGTTCCTATAATTTACCAAAGGATTAAGAAAATCCCATTAAAAGATCTCAGCTCAGCTACCATTGTCATAATTTCTTATCTCTTTCAGAAAGGTAAAGAGGTTAGTTAGGCAATATGTTCCTTTTCTGTATTCATTCGGGAAATCTTCTGTTATCTCATCATTGCACAGGTGTTCTTTTATGCTATTGCTCAATATACTCTGTCAGTTTGCTTACTCTAGAGAAAAAATGCCCTAGTTAAAAAAATTGATGGAGGTTGACACGTTTAAAAAATTAAATGCGAAGAACAAGATCTAGTAAAGAAATTAGTTGTTGTAAAACCCTCAGCCAGTTTAGCCTGGGTTGCGATGATGTGATCCTTTTCCTTTTTTTCTCCCATCTAAGAAGCTAACAGGAGGACTAATCAAATGGTGAGTAAGAAAAAGTTATAGCCATTGAAATAAAATGACCAACACTGCTTAAAAAGCTACTTTTAGACACTCAAATTTTGTTTCCAAATCTGAGTTGTACACCTTAGTGCATAAAACAAAGATGATCCGTGGGCCAAATTCTGAATCTGCTTCCACTCTTTTAAAGAGTGTGTGATTCTAATGATCTAAACCTACAGACTTAAGCTTCCGTTTACAGTTATTGAGAACTGCAACAGGAAAGAGACAGAACCTGCACTATGAACATTGCGCACAACTTCCACTGTCAAAGACTCACTGTTAATAGAATTTTTTATCCAAAGGAGTTTTACTGTACAGTTCAGAGGTCTTTTTCATTGAAGACCACTTCCTCAAGGCCCATGTGAAGAATTTAAAGGTAAGGCAGCAGAATCATAGAATCATAGAATGGTTTGAGTTGGAAGGGACCTTTAAAGATCACTTAGTTCCAATTCCCCTGCCATGAGCAGGGACACCTTCCACTAAACCAGGTT
>Ga0181612_148454_pt1 | contig 34742 bp, 26 predicted proteins | sample HoacroProtozoa21_FD_119630 | JGI IMG/M metagenome (GOLD analysis project Ga0181612, IMG submission 119630) | Hoatzin crop microbial communities from Cojedes, Venezuel. Combined Assembly of Gp0051906, Gp0051904, Gp0051908 | reverse complement strand
CAAATGGGCGAAAATAAAACCCCATGGCTGGTGCCCCCTGGAAGGCACCTCGATGGTCCAAAGTGCAAATGGGCGAAAATAAAAACCCATGGCTGGAGCCCCCTGGAAGGCACCTCGATGGTCCAAAGTGCAAATGGACGAAAATAAAAACCCATGGCTGGAGCCCCCTGGAAGGCACATCGATGGTCCAAACTGCAAATGAGCGGCAAATAAACATTCTCACAACATGTCCTTCTGCATTAGGTTACTCGGCCATATATTAATTATTATAGGTATTGTTCATGCCAGGAATCATCTCTCATACCGATGGGATGTCAGAATGTCGAAAAAAATATTCAATAGGGCGACTTTTTTCGTTATGGTTAAGGCCTTGTAGGGGATTTGCCAGCCGGTTTTATTGGAATCGGAGTTATTTTTCGGTATTTTTGTAGAATAAGGGGACTATGGGAACTTTCCTATCCTACCATTTTGCAGAAAACTAAACAACCATATTTTCATGAGAAGCAGTACTTGCGCGCTGATGGCATTGGCCGTTCTCGCGCTTTCCCTGCCGATTTCTTCGTGCAGGGGAAAAGGTGAAGAGAAAGAAATTGAAAGGTATGTCAAATGCGACACCATCTCTTTTGCCGACAACTTGTCATCCAAAGCCGAGTTTCCCGGTGTCATCAAGTCTTCCGGTTCCACTGATGTTTCGTTCAGGATTTCCGGTCCGATCGCCCAGGTCTATGTAAAAGAAGGCCAGAGGGTGGCCGCAGGACAGGTCCTCGCAATCATGGACCAGAGGGACTACCAGTTGCAGCTCCAGGCTACGCAGGCTGAATACGATGGCATCAAGTCCCAGGTTGACAGGGTCGTAAAGATGCACCAGGAAAGGGCCGTATCCGATGCCGATTACGACAAGGCCGTGCATGGTCTGGAACAGATTACGGTGAAACTCAATGCACACCGCAACGCTTTGGCGGATACGCGTCTGGTCGCTCCGAGCTCCGGATATGTGGATGCCATAAATTTCCATGCCGGTGAGACGGTGGCTGCCGGAATGACGGTGGTATCGCTTATTTCTAGCGGCACTCCGGAAGTTCAGATAAGCGTCCCCGCTGCCAATTACCTGCGCAGGGATAAGATGACCAAGGCTGAGTGTACGATTGGAGCCCTCGACAGCAAGACTTTCCCGCTCAAGCTGGTCAGCACTTCGGCCAAGGCTAACCTCAACCAGCTCTATACGATGACTTTCAGCCTGCCTGCCGGTGAGACCGGTCCCACCCCGGGTATGAGTGCAAGCGTAGACCTGTATTACGACACTGAAGGGGAGAAGGTGCTCTCGATACCCATGACGGCGCTGGTTGGCGGAGATGATCCGACATCTTCATGCGTATGGGTCATCTCCGAGGGGAAGGCCGTAAAGAAGAATGTGGCCGTAAAGAACATAGACCGTGATGGAACGGCCTACATATCAAGCGGTATCGCTGACGGTGACGTAGTCATTACGGCGGGATCCCTTTCCCTGAAGGAAGGGCAGAAGGTACGTCCCCTTCCCAAGGCGTCCAAGACCAATGTCGGAGGTGTGCTATGAATCTCAGTCTTTGGGCCCTCAAATATAGGAAGCTCGTATACTTCGTAATAGCCCTGCTGTTCGTGGGTGGAGTCATGGCCTATCTGGACATGCCTAAACTCGAAGACCCCAAGATTACGGTGAAGCAGGCCGTGGTGGCTACGGTGTTCCCCGGAGCCTCGCCGCACGATGTGGAGCTTCAGGTGACCGCCCCTCTCGAGAGGGCCATCCGCTCGATGAGCGGCGTGAAGTCGGTCGAAAGCCAGTCCCAGGCAGACCTTTCCCTCATTTCGGTAATCCTTGATTCCAAGGTCCCCGATGCCGAGGTGGAGCAGAAGTGGGACATCCTCAGGCGCAAGGTTGCCGATGCGCAGTCCTCGCTGCCTTCGGACGCATACCAGAGCATGGTGATGGACGATTACGGCGATGTCTTCGGAATGTTCTACGCCCTTACAGCCGACGGGTTCTCCAACAGGGAGCTCAGCGAATATGCAGGCCTCATCCAGAGGGAGATCCAGAACATTGACGGCGTGTCGCGCGTAAGCATCTACGGCGAGTTCACTCCCACGATAGAAATCGACGTCAAGAAGGACAACCTTGCGAACAAGGGGCTTTCCCCGCTTGAAGTCCTTTCGATAGTGTCCACCCAGAACAAGACAGTCTATTCTGGCTACTACGATGCCGGAGGCCAGAGGATGAGGATATCTGTGGACGACAATTTCAGGACGGTAGAAGAGTTCAAGAACATACTGGTTTCCGGACACGAGGGCGACCAGATCCGTATCGGGGACATCGCGGATGTGCGGGAGACCTACTCCGAGCCCGTGCGCAATTCCTTCTACTATGACGGAATCCCCGCAGTTGGAATAAGCATTTCCGCGCGTGACGGGACCGACGTGCTGAAAGTAGGCAAGGCTGTGGAGGAGAGGCTCGAGGAACTCAAGGCCTCGGCCCTTCCTGTCGGTATCGAGACCCACAAGGTCTTCTTTCAGCCCGAGAGGGTGTCGTCGGCAATCAACGACTTTCTTGTCAACCTGCTGGAGTCAGTCATAATAGTTGTCGGCATCCTCATGATCTTCATGGGTATACCGAGCGGAGCCCTGCTGGGCATGGTGCTCGTCGTGACTGTCGTCGGATCCATATTCTTTCTGCACCTTACGGGAGGAACCCTTCAGAGGGTGTCCCTGGCATCTTTCATCCTTGCCATGGGTATGCTTGTGGACAATGCCATAGTGGTGACGGACGGTATCCTTGTGGACCTGCATAGCGGCAAACCGCGTTTGAAGGCCCTCACCGACATAGGAGGGGAGACCGCGATGCCGCTTCTCGGTGCAACAGTAATCGCGATACTGGCTTTTCTTCCGCTCTATCTTTCACCGGACAGCGCGGGAGTGTATGTCCACGACCTGTTCGTGGTTCTGGCCGTATCGCTGCTGCTTAGCTGGGTGCTCGCCCTTGTGATGGTCCCCGTCCAGGCCGACCAGCTTTTCAGGCATTACAAGGAAAAGACCAAGGTTAGCAGATGGGACATTTACGGAATCCTTCGCAAGATACTGGCCTGGGGTCTTTCCAACAGGGTGCTCGTATGCATTGTCTGCGTTGGAATGGTGTTCCTCAGCTTCCTTCTTTACAAGAGCCTTAAGATTAGCTTCTTCCCTGACATGGGATACGACCAGCTCTACATAGAGTACAAGCTCCAGGAAGGAGCCCTTCCCGACAAGGTGAAAGAAGACCTTGACGACGTATCGGAGTACCTTCGTTCAAGGGATGAGGTGACGCATATAGCGATGTCCCTTGGTGGAACGCCTTCAAGATACAACCTTGTGCGTAGCATGGCGACCCCTTCACTCTCTTACGGCGAGCTCATAGTGGACTTCACTTCCAAGAATGACCTTGTGGAGAACATGGAGGAAATCCAGGAGTACCTTTCCGAACATTATCCGCAGGCATATGTGAGGGTGAAACGCTACAACCTCATGTATAACAAATACCCTGTCGTGGCCCAGTTCAGCGGTCCGGACCCCAAAGTGCTACAGGAACTTACGGACAAGGCGATGGAAATAATGGAAAAGGAGCCTTCGGCGATCCTTGTGAACTCCAGCTGGGCTGACAAGACACCTTTCCTCAACGTCCACTTCAATCAGCAGAACGCCCGTATGGCGGGACGCAGCCGCCAGGGAATAAGCCTTTCGCTGCTCGCATCTTCCGATGGTATCCCTATCATATCCTTCTACGAGGGAAGCCGCAAGGAAAACATAGTGCTGAGGACGGTGGAGGGCGACGGCTCTCCCATAGAGTCCCTCGCCAGCGTGCCTTCGATGTCGATAATTCCTTCGATCGAAAGCCTCGGCCTGAGCATGCAGACGGTCCAGGAGGCGATAATGGGCAAGGGCGACAAGGGCAGCTTCATTGCCAAGATGCTGAATTCTTCACCCGTAAGCCAGAGCGTCGACAGCATAAGCGTCGGCTGGGAATACCCCTATGTGATGAGGGTAGACGGGCAGAGGAGCATGTGCGCCCAGTGTAACATGGCGGATGGTTTCACGGCGGAGGATGTCCGCGGAAGGATAGCCAAACAGGTGGAAGCGATACCTCTTCCGGAAGGGTACACCCTTTCGTGGAAGGGAGAGCATTCGGCCAGTGCGGAATCCACCAAGAACCTCTTTGCAAACCTGCCACTTGCAATAGCGCTCATGATCGGAATCCTGATATTCCTTTTCAACGGCTACCGCAAGACCCTTATCATACTTTGCTCAGTGCCGATGCTCTTTGTCGGGGCGATGCTAGGACTATGGCTTTCGCGCAAGGCGATGGGATTCGTGGCGATAGCCGGAATCCTGGGACTCATAGGAATGATGATAAAGAACGGAGTGGTGTTGATGGACGAGATAAACCTCCGCCTCGGGAAGGGGGAGGAGCCGGCGTCTGCTTTGGTCGAGAGTTCGGTGTCACGTTTCCGTTCGGTGATGATGGCCTCCCTTACCACCATCCTTGGCATGATACCCCTGCTTCCCGACGACATGTTCGGAAGCCTTGCGGCTGTCATCATGGGTGGACTTACGGTCGGAACCATAGTGACCCTGTTCATAATCCCCATACTGTATGCGATGTTCTTCAAGGTTGATTCCAGCGGATACACGCCTCCCGAAGACACTTCCTCGGTAGCGGAAGACTCTTCCGAAGGGGAAGAAAAGAAGTAGGATTCCAAACAAAATTGAGAATGAAAAGAAAAATCACATATATGGTTATATCGGCCTTCCTCCTGGCTCTTTCCCCACTAAGGGGTCAGGAGGCCATAGGCCCCCTTTCGCTTGAAGATTGCAGGAGGATGGCATTGGAAGCGAACAGCGACTTCCGGAACGCTGAGCTGGATTCACTCACTGCCGCGGACAATGTCCTTGCCTACAAGGCCAACTACCTTCCCAAATTCTCTCTTGTAGGAGGATGGGGCTGGAGTGACTACAAGCTGGAACCTTCTTCACTGAAGTCCTACGTCCCCGCTGAAATCTCCTCCCTGTGGTCCACATTGACAGGGGCTGCCACAAGCCTCGCCTCTTCTGATGCGGTATCTTCCTTGATGGCAGGATTGGGCATTGATATGAACAGCCTTCTCTCACGCGATTACTCTTTCAGGGTCGGGAGCGTTTACAACGCGACCCTGATGGCTATGCAGCCCATCTACATGGGAGGCAAGGTGACGGCAGCCTACAAGATGGCCCTCCTTGGACAGGAGATGTACTCCACTTCGATGACACGTTCGAAAAATGAAGCCCTCACCGAGGTTGACGAGGCCTATTGGACTTACCTCAAGACCATTGAACTCCAGGATGTTGCAGACTCATATCTTGAAACCGTCGAGGAATTCAACCGCCAGATGGAAGTGGCCTACAGAAACGGTATGCGCACCGAAGCGGACAAGATGAAGGTGAACTTGAAGGTCAGCGAAGCCAAGCTCCAGAAGCGCAAGGCCGAGAACGGGCTTCGTCTTGCCAGGATGAACCTCTGCAAGAGGATAGGCCTTCCCATGGACACGCCTTCGCTGGATGTGTCTTCATCCCTGATGCCGGATGACAATGCACTTGTGAACTATGATACCCTGGATATCTCCTCCCGTCCCGAGTATGACCTCCTTGACAAGCAGGTCCAGCTCAAAGAGCAGCAGAAGAAACTTATTCAGGCTGATTTCCTGCCCCAGATTGCCGGAATTGCCTCATACGGATACACCCACGGAATGAAATTCATGGACAAGAACGTTATCGACAGGTTCGTTTTCATGGGAGGTGTCACAGTGAAAGTCCCCCTCTTCCATTGGGGAGAGGGAGCTAGGAAGGTTTCCGCAGCGCAGAGGGAAGTTGACAAGGCGCGTAATACCAGGGACAACCTAGGTGAAATGATGAGACTGGAACTGCTCAAGGCCCGTAACGAATACGATGAAGCCCTCCTCCAGGTTGAGCTCATGCAGGAGAGCATAGCGGAAGCCGACGAGAACCTGAGGGTCAGCCGTGTGCGTTTCGATGCCGGCAGTGAAACCCTCGGAGATTATCTTGAGGCACAGACCGTCCGTCAGAAGGCTGCCACCGACCTTGTGGAGGCCAAGGCCAATTGCCGTCTGGCTTACACAAAGTACTTGAAAGCCGCAGGTAAACTTTAGGAATGACCTGATGTCGACTGGAAAGGGGAGTGCAGCTGGAATGGTTGCTTCCCCCTTTCTTTTTTTTCTGTCAGGGCTAGACTGGATTGGATCTAAAAGATAGGTTTTTGGGTGTAAATTTGGGCGTAAAAAAGTTAAACGCCTGTAACTTTATAAGCTACAGGCGTTTTTTGGAGGTACCTTGCGGAGTCGAACCGCATTCCCAGGTTTTGCAGACCTGTGCCTAACCGTTCGGCCAAGGTACCATTTAGCCGATTGGGAATGCAAAAATAACAAATTACCCTGGATTTGCAAAATTTTTGTAGCCCTACGCTTTAAAAAATCTTACCAGTGTGTGCTACCTGAAAAGGAAACTGTAGATATCGCACATCGATTCCCCTTCCACGGGGGATGAGAATCGGAAGAAAAGCGCATGCTTTCCGCCCATGCCGCCTATCCCGGAGATTGGAATGGCATATTCCTTTTCTATATCCTTTTCACTTCCGTCAAGGGGCAGCCTTCCTATGACCTTTCCGCCCTTCCCCTCATAGGGACTGTCAACCATGACCTCTATCGTCCCTTTCACGCCGGATGGTTTCATCTGGATGAAGAGTACGGGGGATGCCTTTGCAGACAGGCCGTCGAATCTGAAATACTTGTATCCTGCGACACTGCCGGATGTGTTGTTCACAAGGGGAGCGTGGTGGGTGTTGAGGCTGTAGCTCCCGTCCATGCCGTCATCCCCTACATAGGTCGCCGCCACATAGGAACCGTTGAACTTGTATCCGGGGTACTCCTGTGTCATGGGGGTAGTGTGCGTAAGGTAGCAGGCTATTCCGGCGGCGTGCCTTTCAAATGGATCGAGACCATCTGTCTGGAAACCTTCGGATGTGAACTCGGCTTCGCTTATCACGACCCTGTCTCCATCGACCTTTACCTCGACGGGCGATACCATAGGCTGGCGGCTGAATTCGTTGGTGCCGCTCTGGCGGTGGTAGAACACGTACCATCTGCCGTTTATCTCTACAATGGTTCCATGGGTGTTGCCGTTCTTGTAGCCTGTATAGATGATGTTCCCTTTGTCGTCGGTGTCCCTTCCCCTTCCGTCAATTATGGTTCCGCCATATTTGAAAGGCCCGAGCGGATGGTCGGAGTAGGCGTAGGCGAGGGTGTAGTTCGTCGCTGGCATCCCGAACTCTCCGTCCTTTGTCACCCTGCTGTATATGAAGACATATTTACCCTTTATCTTCTTCATGGAAGATGCCTCGAAGAAGCGGAAGTCTCCCTCCTGTTTGCGGCTTGGAATCATGTCCTCTATGATGGATGTTCCGGGAAGCACCGTGCACATGGTCTTCGGGTCAAGCTCTGCGGCATATGACTTCTCGAATCCCCAGTAGCCGTACATCCTTCCGTCGTCATCGCAGAATATCGACGGGTCGAACCCCCATATCCCGAAAGTCGTCCTTCCGTCTTCGTTCCAGTTGCATACCTCGAAGGGACCGTCTGGCCTTGTGGACCTGGCTACCATGGTCTGCCTTCCGCCTTCCTGGTTGTTAGGGCAGAGATAGTACACCTTCCTTCCGTTCTCCATAACCTCCACTACGTCAGGGGCGTACAGGACATCGGGCTTGCCGTGGGAGCTGAGAAGGCTTCCGTCTACGGCGTACTGGCTTTTGAATATCACTCCGTCATAGCGCCATGCGCTGAGATCCTCCACTGGTGCGGACCAGGTCACAAGGTCCCTTCCGCAGTATTCTGTCCTCAGGTTGTCGTGGGATCCGTAGACGTAGACCCTTTGCCTGCCGGGCCTGTCCGGGTCTTCGAATACGTAGGCCTCTCCGTCAGGGATGTGCTCCCAAAGGGGAAGGTAGGGGTTCTGGGCTGATGCTGCAGTGGATATTGCAGCCAGGATGATGAGTGTCGTTGCTTTCTTCATATATAATAAAATAGGTATGCATGTTTCGATTGGCTATGTTGCCTCGGGTTTGGAGCATGGCATCCAGCGGACCATGGTCTGGGTGTGAAGTTAGCCATTCCGGAGTGGATTTCCAAAAAATGGAAGCGATCGGCTGCGACCGGAAGCAAAGTGAAAGCAAAACCGGGCCGTATGGTTACTGTTGGATGCAGTGTAGGGGGTGATCGGATGCATTAGGTATCCTTATCGCACCGTTCGTCCCATAAATGCGACATTTCATACTGTCTAATGTACAATTCGTCCTAAAATTTTAGTTTCAATTTGTAATTAAACGTTTTAAATGAGTTTCATTCGAAAATCACAATACCCTCTCAAAACGTTTTATGAGGGTTTGATAAAAAATTTTAAAAATCCAGCTTAAAAATTTAATTTAGATAACATATTAAAAATCAGTTAAATAGTAAATTTTAACAAAATTATAACAGAAAAAATGCTCAAAAAAATTTGCAGGTAAAAATAAAAGCCGTACCTTTGCACTTGAGAAAAGGAGTTCTTCCTTAAGCTCATTGGTTATTAGTTTTAGTGTTATTAATTATGTGGTTAGAATGAGCGAAACGCGAGAGGCGGCAAGCTCATTGAGTTCAAAAGAGGTCCCCATCTGAAACGGGACTTCTTTTTTGTTTGTATCCCATTCCATTCCCCATTTGTGGTAGTTCTTTCAGCAATTGTGGTTGGTCGGATTAGGGAATCTTTCATACCTTTGCACTCGCATTTTCGAAAATACAATGGCTTATACCAAGGACCAGCTACTTGACCGCCTTCGCGGCGGAGAACCTCTGACGGTAGGGCAGCGTTACAAGCTGACCCTGCTTCTGAGCATACCTGCCATACTGGCCCAGGTGTCCTCCGTGATGATGGAGTACATCGATGCCGCCATGGTGGGGAGGCTGGGCGCCCTTCCGGCTGCCTCCATAGGCCTTGTCATGACCTGCACCTGGCTTTTCTTCGGATTTTCGATGGCGATGTGCCAGGGATTCTCCGTCCAGGTGGCTCACCTTTGCGGGGCCAGGGATTTTGCAAATGCGCGAAAGGTCCTTCGCCAGGGGCTTGTGACCGTATTCGGGTTTGGTCTGCTACTCTCCCTTGTGGCCGTACTTATTGCAAGGCCGCTTCCCATGTGGCTTGGCGGAGCTCCCGAGATACGTTCCGATGCGACTGCATACTTCCTTATATATATGCTGTTCCTGCCGATAAGCGCGGTAGGAGTCCTTTCCTCGTCGTGCCTTCAGGCCAGCGGAAACATGAAGATCCCCAGCATATTCTACGTATCGATGTGCGTTCTTGACGTGGTCTTCAACTACATATTCATATTCCGTCTTGGATTGGGCGTGAAGGGTGCGGCCCTGGGAACAGGCCTTTCCGAGCTGCTTACCTCCATTTTCGGGGTGACCTACACCCTGTACTTTTCAAAGGAGCTGAGCATCCGCGGGGAAAGGGGATCCTTCATGCCGCGAAGGGGGACCCTGTCCAACGCCTGGAGCATCACTGGGCCGATGTGGCTGCAGAACGTGGTTCTTAGGGGCGCCTACGTCATGGGAACTTTCATAATAGCTCCGCTTGGCCCAATATCCATCGCAGCCAACTCGTTCGCGGTTACCGCGGAGAGCTTCTGCTATCTTCCAGGCTACGGCATTGAGGAGTCATGCACGTCCCTTGTTGGGCAGAGCCTCGGGGCCGGCAGAAGGGACGAGGCCTCGAAGTTCGCCAGGATATCGATTGTGATGGCCGTGGTTGTAATGTCGCTGCTGGCCGTTGTGATGTACGTTTTCGCGCATCCGATAATGGCGATGCTGAACACCGATCCCGACGTAGTGGACCTTGGAGCCAGGGTGCTCAGGGTCGAGGCGTTCGCAGAAGCCTTCTACGCCGTTTCGATAGTGGCCTACGGAGCATGCGTGGGCGCGGGAAACACTCTGGCCCCGAGCCTCATAAACTTCCTCAGCATGTGGCTTGTAAGGATAGTGCCGGCCTTCTTTCTCGTTCCCAGGATGGGGCTCATGGGATTCTGGATCGCGATGTGCGTGGAGCTTAACGTCAGGGGAATCGTCTTCCTCCTGTACATGAGAAGGGGAAGCTGGATGAAGTCAAGGCTTACAAAAAATGAAGAATCAAAACAAGAGATAGACTATGCAACTGATTAGCAAGAAAGAATTCGGAGGAGAGAGGCCTCTTTACGCCACCTCCGGCCTCAGACTGGAGGATGTAGTGATCCACACTGGAGAGTCCGCCCTCAAGGAGACCTCCGACATAGAATGCCTTAGGTGCCGTTTCGAGGGGAAGTATCCCCTTTGGTGCTGCGATACCTTCACAGTGAAGGACTGCCTTTTCACAGAAGGCGGAAGGGCCGCCCTGTGGTATTCGCGCAATCTCCTTATGGAGGATACGGTGGTCGAAGCCCCAAAGATGTTCAGGGAGATGGACCGCCTGACCCTTCGAAGGGTGCGCCTGACCGGAGCGGGGGAGACCCTCTGGCACTGCCGTGACATCCAGATGGAGGACTGCCAGGCTGACAAGGCCGACTACATCTTCATGAGCTGTGACGGAGTGAAGATCCGAAACCTCACCCTCAATGGCAACTACTCCTTCCAGTGGTCGAGGAACATCGAGATAAGGGACTCAGTCCTCAACACCAAGGACGCGTTCTGGGAGACGGACAACTGTACGGTATACGATTCCACCATAATCGGGGAGTACCTCGGATGGCATTCTCGCAACCTACGCCTCGTGCGCTGCCACATAGGCGGGACCCAGCCCCTGTGCTATGCGGAGAACCTCATCCTCGAGGACTGCACTTTCGATCCAGACGCCGACCTTGCGTTCGAGTATTCGTCAGTCAAGGCCACGATAAAGGGGAATGTCACCAGCATAAAGAACCCTCGCACAGGGTCGATAAAGGCTGATTCCGTAGGCGAGGTCATAATTGATGGCAACATGAAGGCTCCCGGAGACTGCGTGATCGAGACTTCGTAGCGCCCATGCTGGAAATTGAGCATTGACATAATGGGGTCCGGTCGTCCGGACCTCTTTTTTTGATGGAAAATCTTGTGTAAATTCGCTCTTGTGAACGACCCTCTTTTCATAAAGGTGATAGTCCCGCTGAGGCTTTCGTGGATACCCTGGTACAGCGTACCCGAAGGCGTTTTGGTGGATGTTGGCGACAGGGTCGATGTCCTTGTTTCCGGCCGCCAGTATACTGGTGTTGTGGAAAGCGTGGGCGGAACCCCTGACATACCCCTTTCAAAGGTGCGTCAGATAAAAGGCTTGTCGCCACTTGGTCGTATCAGCAAAGAGGAGATCAGGCTCTGGAAGTTCCTTTCAGAGTATTACATGTGCCCGATTGGCGATGTGTTCAAGGCCGCCTACCCTTCCTCTAAGCAGACAAGGGAGGCATCCATTATAAGAAGGGATGAAAGGAGGCTGGAAAGGATTGAAGCGCTCCGTGAGAAGCTCGCCCGTGCAAGAAAGGATTCCACAAGGGAGAAGTACGCCGCGGCGATAGCGGCCCTCGAGGCGGGGGGCAAGCCCTCCGGTGAAGATGCCTCAGTAAGGTGGGATGCTGTGAATCTCACACCTGCCCAGAACAAGGCGCTCCAGTCAATCTATCAGCAGCACGAAAAGAACCGTCCAGCCCTTCTTTTCGCCCCTGCCGGTGCTGGCAAGACTGAAATCTACATGAAGGCGGCGCTCGACACCCTGCAAAAAGGCAGGAACGTCCTATACCTGGTGCCCGAGATAGCACTCGGGGTGCAGCTTGAAAGAAGGCTGGAAAAAGTCTTCGGCAGCACCCTTATGACGTTCCACTCCGGAGAGAGCATCGTCTACCGCACGGATGTCGCTTCCGCCATGAAAAACTCTTCGTATGTGATCCTTGGCACACGCTCGGCCCTTCTTCTTCCGCACCGCAACCTTGGCCTCATTGTGGTTGACGAGGAGCATGACACATCCTACAAGCAGAGCGAGCCTTCGCCAAGGTACAACGCCCGCGATGCGGCAATAGTGCTTGGAAAGATACATTCCTGCGGGGTGATCCTGGGCTCTGCAACCCCGTCGCTTGAGTCAATATACAATTGCAGGGCTTTCCGCTACGGCCTTGTAACCCTCACCCAGAGATACTACGGAGCCTCGGTTCCCGATGTGCAGATAATAGATACTGTTGCCGAAAGAAGGAAAAACGGAATGGTGGGGCATATCTCACGCAAGCTCATCGAGGCGATCGGGGAGTCCCTCTCCCACGGGGGGCAGGTCCTGGTGCTTCGCAACCGCCGCTCCTATGCCCCGGCCATGCAGTGTCCGGACTGCGGAGAGATTCTTCACTGTGAAAGATGCAACGTTCCGATGAGCTACCACAAAGACCGCGGAGCCCTTGTGTGCCACTACTGCGGGCGTACCCTTCCACTTGAAAAGGCCGTCTGCCCCAAGTGCGGGAAGCCAATGGAGCCCATGGGGGCGGGGACGCAGAAGATAGAGGAGGAGATAGCCGCCCTGTTTCCCGATGTGAAGGTCGGCCGCCTGGACGGGGACATACGCCATGTGGAGGATGTTATAGGAGAGTTTGAAAGAGGGGAGACCAGAGTCCTTGTCGGGACGCAGATACTTTCCAAGGGTTTCGATTTTGAGAATCTGGACCTTGTCGCCGTAGTCGGGGCCGACTCCATCCTCGGAAGGGAGGACTTCCGCTCCGACGAGAGGGCCGTGCAGATGCTCACCCAGCTTTCCGGACGCTCCGGAAGGAGGGACCGCCAGGGGAGGATCCTCATCCAGACCTGCGCACCGGATCATCCCGTCTATGCCTACCTCCAGGGAAAGTGCTCCTTGGACGATTTCTCACTTGGTCTCCTTGGCGAGAGGAAGGACTTCGGCTATCCTCCATATACCAGGATGATAATTCTTAAAATAATGGACTCCTCGCAGGGGCGCATCGATACCATGGCATCACTTCTTAGCGAACACATGGCCAGGGTCCTTGGATGCTCCCCGTCCTTTGCCGTTGACGAAACGTTTGCAGGTGTGGCGGTTTCGCTGCCGTATTCCCCCCAGGTTGACATGACTTCAGGAATCAGCACACGCCACATAAGGGTCACCCTTGCAAGGGATTCCCACCTGTCGGAGAGGAAGAAGGCCCTCGGGAAGGCCATCGAAGCTTTCGAGAAGGAGCGGAAGTATTCCTTCCACATAATTGCCGATGTGGATCCCATCTAGATGGAAATATTGCAAAAACAGATTCTTCCGCTTGCAAAATAAAATCGTTTTACCTATCTTTGAGGTTGTATTGGAATCTTTTAACCTTTAATTCTATAACACATGACTTACAAAATCATCGACATCGAAGGCGTAGGTGATGTTTACGCTTCGAAACTCATCGCCGCTGGCGTCAATACCGTTGCCCAGCTTCTTGAAAGAGGAAAGGACCCCAAGGGCCGCGAGGAACTTGAGAAGGCTACCGGCATCGACCACGGCCGCATCCTCACATGGGTCAACCACGCAGACCTTTTCAGGATCAAGGGAGTAGGCCCCCAGTTCTCAGAGCTTCTGGAGGCTGCAGGAGTTGACACCGTTGTCGAGCTCGCACAGCGCAATCCCGAGAACCTCACCAAGGCCCTCGAGGAGTGCAATGAGAAGTACCGCAGGGTTCGCCGCGTTCCCGCCCTCGTCGAGGTGCAGAGGATGGTAGCCCAGGCCAAGGAGCTTCCCAGGGTTGTGACCTACTAGTACAAGTGATTGTATATCAGCTTTTAAGATGGGCTGGCCGAGGAGGTCAGCCTTTTACAATGCAAACTATCTGTATTTGATGAAGAGATTTATGAAGACTCTTGCCGCCGGAGCCGCCATCGTAGGTGCCATGGCATCCTGCGCAAAGAAAAGTGAGAGCGGAGCCTACACCACTCCGGCGATTCCGCGTGACGCCGACATAGAGGCCAAGGTGGAGAAGACCCTCTCGAAGATGTCCCTTGATGAGAAGATAGGCCAGATGGTCCAGCTCTCGATATCCACTGTCCTGGACGAGTCCCTGGAGAAGGTTGACGAGGAGAAGCTTAAGAAGGTCATCGGCACCTACAAGGTGGGCTCGATTCTCAACGTGATCCACGACAGGGCACATAGCGCAGCCTACACTGCCGAGGTCGTCAAGAGGTTCCAGGAAGTCTCCATGCAGGAGATAGGAATTCCCTGCATCTACGGACTTGACCAGATCCACGGCGCCACCTACCTTACCGACGGAACGTTCTTCCCCCAGGAAATAAACCTTGCGGCTACCTTCGACCCCGTCCATGCGACCAACATGGGGGAGGCCATGGCATACGAGACGAGGGCGTCCCTCACTCCGTGGATATTCTCTCCGGTGATGGACCTCGGGCGTGACGCCAGGTGGTCCCGCGGCTGGGAGAGCTGGGGAGAGGATGCGTACCTTTCCGCAGTGATGGCCGAGGCCCTTGTGAAGGCCGACCAGGGCGAAGACCCCAACCATATTCCTTCTGACAGGGTCGCCGCCTGTGCGAAGCACTACCTCGCATACGGAGCTCCGGCTTCCGGAAAGGACCGCACCCCGGCCTATGTTTCGCCCCTCGACCTGAGGGAGAAGTACTTCGAGCCTTTCAGGAGAGCCATCCGCGCCGGCGCCCTCTCTGTCATGGCCAACTCCGCTTCCGTGAACGGAGTGCCCGTGCACGCTTCGCACAAGTTCCTTACCGAGTGGTTAAAGGAAGGCCTCAACTGGGACGGAATGATAGTGACCGACTGGGCGGATGTGAACAACCTCTACACCAGGGAGCATGTCGCCGCCGACAAGGTGGAGGCCCTCGCCGTAGCGGTGAACGCCGGTATCGACATGATAATGGACCCCTATGATGTGAAGTGCTGCACCGACCTAAGGAAGGCTGTCGACGACGGCCTCATCCCCGTCTCGAGGATTGACGATGCGGTAGCCAGGGTGCTCCGCCTGAAGTACCGCCTGGGCCTTTTCGACAACCCCGTATGGGACACTTCCACCTACAAGATGGGAAGGGAGGAGTATCGCAAGATGGCGCTTCAGGCTGCCGTCGAGAGCGAAGTGCTCCTTAAGAACGCCGATTCCCTTCTTCCGATCAAGCCTGGCAGCAGGATCCTTGTGACCGGCCCCAACGCCAACTCCATGAGGGCCCTCAACGGAGGATGGTCCTACACATGGCAGGGCGCCGACTCCAAGGAATTCATCGGAGATGAGGCCCATACCATCTACGATGCCCTGAAGGCCAAGTTTGACTATGTCACCCTTGTCGAGGGAGTGTCCTACGTTCCCGGTGCCGACTGGCAGGCCGAGGACGCCTCCGGAATCCCCTACGCTGTCGCAGCCGCAATGGCAAGTGACATCATAGTCGCCTGCGTAGGCGAGAACTCCTACTGCGAGACTCCCGGAAACATGAACGACCTTAACCTTTCGAAGAACCAGAAGGACCTCGTAAGGGCCCTTGCCTCAACAGGAAAGCCCATCGTGCTTGTCCTCAATGAGGGACGTCCCCGCCTTATCGGTGACATAGAGCCCCTTTGCAAGGCCGTGGTTGACGTGTTCCTCCCTTCCAACTACGGAGGAGACGCCCTTGCGCTTCTTCTTAGCGGCGAGGAGAACTTCTCCGGAAAGATGCCCATTTCATATCCTAAGTGGATAAACGCCCTCCACAACTACGACCACAAGGTCTCCGAGAGCGTGGCAACCATGTCCGGAGCATACAACTACGACGCAAAGATCGACGTGCAGTGGCTCTTTGGCGACGGACTCAGCTACACCACATTCGAGTACTCCGACATAAAGGTCGTGGATCCCATGACTGGAGCAGAGGTGGGAGGCTACACATCTCCAAAGTCCTTCAGCTTCGACATGCAGGATCTGGTGCGCAGGTATGCCGCCGGAGAGACTCTCTCCGACGAGGAGCAGAAGGCCCTTGCGCAGTACAACGGATGGAAGCAGGAGAGCGAAAAGGAGGTTGAGAAGAAGGTTTGCGCTTCATTTGACGCAGGTGACGACATCGTCATCCGCGTCAAGGTCACCAACACCGGAAGCAGGGCCGGAAAGGAGGCCGTCCTCCTTTACTCGAGCGACATAGTGGCTTCCATAGTTCCCGACAACCGCAGGCTGAGGGCGTTCACCAAGATATCCCTCGACCCCGGCGAGAGCAAGGTCGTAGAGCTCAAGGTTCCCGCATCTTCCCTCGCATTCGTAGGGGAGGACGGAAAGTGGCGCCTCGAGAAGGGCGATTTCAGGGTGTCGGTTGGGAGCCAGTACGTCATCCTCCACTGTGACGACACCAAGGTGTGGCCCGGACAGAACATCATGTAGCTCTTTCCATCATACCTGGCGTATAGAAGAAAAGGCCGCCTTCCGGATAGGGAGACGGCCTTTTGGAATGAAAGGATAGAGTGTAACAAAAGGTTAGAATGTATTTCAGTTGGTTCAGTAAAGGACCGGGCTGCTCCCTTTGTGTACATTTCCCATATTCTTTGTAGAGCCCTCGCCTGATTTCCTTGAAGGGAGGCAGAGAAGCGCTCCGAGCAATGTCCATCCTATGATGGGGATAAGCAGCAGAAGCAGGCACCCAGCCCCCAGGCCTGCATCTCGCAGCCTTCTTACCGCAGCTGCAAACTCTGGCATGAGCATTACGGCGCTGTAGGCGACAAGGACAATGTCAACCACTGTCACAAGGGGACCACCTTCCAGGAGCGCCCTTGCCCCGTACAGGGCGGCCAGCACTCCAAGGTATATGAGCGTGAATCCCCAGTACTCCTTCCTTGAGGCCTTTCCCTCAAGGGTGGCGTAGCGCTTTCGGAGCACGTCTGAAAAGCTTTCCTTCAAGAAGTCCATATATATTGTCGTCTGGTTGCCAGGAACGTTTCTGATGACAGGGGCGGAAAAAGGCAGGGAAAGAATCCTAGGGCCTTGCTCCTATTGCCTGGGAGATGTTTATCATGAAGTCTCCCATCCTTTCCAGCTCGTCAACCACGCTGAGGTAGAACAGGCTCTCGAAGTAGTTGTCGTCATCAGTGCTCTCGATGTCGGCGTACTCCTTCCTCCTGCATTCGTCCCTCTTCGCGTTTATGTCCACCTCGGCCTTTATCGCGTTGTCTATGTCGTGTATGCTTCCTGCATTCTGGATGTTATGGATCATCGCCTCGAAGCCCCTGTCGACAGTGTCTACCATCTCCATGAGGGACTCCAGATGGGTGGGGGAGAAGTGCTTGCCATTCTCGTTTTTCTGGGTGAGGATCCTTCCAATTGCCTCGCCCGAGTCGCCGAGGGACTCCAGCTCTCCGACGATCCTCATCATCCCTCTGGTCCTGGATACGCTCTCCTCGCTCATCGCACTCTTGTCGAGGTTGTTAAGGAATGATACGATCTGCATCTCGATGTTGTCGGATATCTCCTCGTAGCGCACAAGCTTCTTTTTTTCGAAGCTGAACACTTCCTCGCTGTCCGCACCCCTTATGGCTTCGCGGATGTGCCCGAGGCCCTTTCTCATGAGGATGGCGAACCTTGCGACTTCGTTTGACGCCTCTGCCACCGCAAGCTCGGGAGTGGATATGAGTCCGGCGTGGATGTACCTGAGCTTCTGCTCCTTCGCGTCCTCATCCTCCTTTTCATGGATGAGCGAGCATACGATCTTCTCAATTGCGGGGATGAACCATATGAGGATGGAAGTGTTTATTATGTTGAATGTCGTATGCAGCATTGAAAGCTGGTAGAGGGGAGTCTGCGCAGGATCGCCGTCAAGCCCGAGGAAGCTGACGATCCATGCAATGAGGCGTAGGAAGGGGCCGAAAAGCGCTACCGCCCATATTACGCCGAAGACGTTGAACACCGTATGGGCCAGGGCGGCCCTCTTTGCCTGGGTGCCTCCGACCGCCGCGGCTATGTTCGCGGTAATTGTGGTTCCGATGTTCTCGCCAAGCACCATTGCAGCCGCCATCGGGAACTCGATCCATCCCATGCTCATCATGACCATTGTAAGGGCGACGGTCGCACTTGAAGACTGCAGCACTATTGTAAGGAGGGTTCCGAAAAGGAGGAATAGGAGCACAGACCATATTCCGTGTCCTGACCACCCCTGGATGAATGCGAATATCCCCGGGTTTTCGCTCAGGTCGGGTACCGAGGACTTCATGTATGCGAGTCCGAGGAAGAGGAGGGCGAAGCCTATTATCATTTCGGAGATGTCCCTTCTTTTCGCCTTCTTTGAAAGGCTCAGTATGAACCCTATCGCCATTATGGGGACGGCGAGGGTTGATATGTCGAACTTGAATCCGAACACCGATACGATCCATGCGGTGACCGTGGTCCCGATGTTCGCTCCCATTATGACGCCGATGGCCTGGTAGAGGGTGAGGAGCCCTGCGTTCACGAATCCCACGACCATTACCGTAGTGGCGCTCGAGGACTGGATGACTGAAGTTATGCCGACTCCGGTGAGGACTCCCTTCAGGGGGCTTGAAGTCAGTTTTGCCAGAAGGCGCCTCAGCCCTGCGCCGGCTGCCTTCTGAAGACCGGAGCTCATCATGTTCATTCCGTAGAGGAACATTCCAAGGGCTCCGAAAAGTGTCAGGAACTGTAACATCTGATAAGTCTTTTTTTCTCTTGTTTTCGCCTGCAAAGATGTCCATTCGAAGGCGCAGGACAATGCCCGGAAGACTCCACGAGGGGATATTTAACTGAAAATTAACAGTCAGTTAACACCGAATTAACAACGGGAGCCGTATCTTTGCACTTGTGAAGCACACGATACTTTTAGTCGAAGACGACTCCGATATAAGGGAGGTCCTGCATTTCAACCTTGAGAATGCGGGCTACGTTGTCCTGGAGGCTCCCAGCGCCGAGCAGGGGATGAAGATCCTCTCCCGGGAGGAGTGCTCCCTCATCCTTCTGGACGTATTCCTTCCGGGTGTGTCCGGCTATGTCATGGCAAGGACGCTGCGTGAAAGGGGGGACCAGACTCCGATAATATTCCTGACGGCCCTATCTTCCGAGCGCAACCTCGAGGCTGGGTTTGAAAGCGGAGGAGACGACTACATCACAAAGCCCTTCTCCATAAAGGAGGTGCTCCTCAGGGTGGCGGCCGTGCTGAGGCGCTCTCCCGATGCCGCAATGAAGGAGAGCCTTCTTTCCTGCGGCCCTCTTACCATTGATACCACATCAAAGTCGGCCTCCATCGACTCCGTTCCCATGGACCTTACATTCAAGGAGTTCGGCATCCTTTCCACGCTGGCCTCTTCTCCGGGCAGGTGCTACACCCGCGAGGACCTTATCGCAATCCACTGGAAGGATGCGCCTTTTGTCACAAAAAGAACCGTGGATGTGCATATCCTGAAGATAAGGGAGAAGCTTGGAAAGCACCGGGAGCTGCTCCTCAACAAGCCGGGATTCGGCTACTACATAGACCCTTCATACAAGGTGTAGGATGGGATACCGTAGGAAGATACTTCTGCTGGCCTTTCTGGTTTTCATCGCCCTGGCAGGTGCGATACTCGGCCTCGAGATCCTCTCGATGCGCTCTTCCCGAAGGGCGGTCCTGCAGTCCCGTCTTCAGGGATATGCCGACATGATCGAAAAGTCGGATGATCCTTCCACCATCCGGGAACTCTTTCCGGATGACCTCCGAATTACTGTAATTGACTCCCTTGGAGACGTTCACTATGACTCGTTTACGGAATCCGCGCTTGGAGAGAACCACCTCACCCGTCCGGAGGTCAGGGACAGCCGTGAGAAGGGGTTCGGCTACTCCATCCGGTTTTCCCGGACAGCCGGAAAGGAGCTTCTCTACTACGCCAAGTCCTATCCCAGCGGAGAGATAGTCCGCCTGGCCCTCCCGTTCGAAGTGAACCTCCGGCATTTCTTCCGTCCCGATGCGATGGCAATTGTGTCGGTGGTGCTCATCTTCGCCGTGTCGCTGCTTCTTCTGATGTTCCTTCTCCAGCGCTACGACACCCGCACCGAGCAGGAGGAAAGGGAGAGGGTGCGGAAGCTCAAGCATCAGATGACGAGCAACATATCCCACGAGCTGAAGACTCCGGTCAGCGGAATGAGGGGGTATCTTGAAACACTCTGCGAAAACCCCGACATAGATCCTAAAAGGCGCGAGCTGTACCTGAGGAGGTGCTACTCCCAGAGCGTGAGGCTTTCAGACCTCATCAGGGACATATCCATAATAAACAAGATGGAGGAGGCGCCGGAGATGTTCTCCATAGAGAAGGTGAACCTGAGGAGCGTCTGCGACAGCGTGCTGGACGAGTTCGCCCCGTCCATAAAGTCTTCGGGTATCTGGGTCGAGAACGAAGTCGATCCCGGTGAGGAGATCTACGGAAACTACAATCTCCTCTATTCACTTTTCCGAAACCTTGTCGAGAACTCGGTAAAGCATGCGGGGAAAGGTGTAAGGATCCATGTCGAGAGCGACGCTGAAGGGAACTTCGTCTACTACGATACCGGAAAGGGAGTGCCGGGAGAGCACCTTGAGGACATATTCGGGAGGTTCTACCGCGTTGACGAGGGAAGAAGCTCCGATGAAGGCGGCTCCGGCCTCGGGCTTTCAATAGTGAGGAATGCCGTCCTCTTCCACGGCGGAAGCATCTCCTCGAGTGAGCACCAGGGCGGAGGACTTGAGTTCCGCTTCAGCCTCCGCTCAAAGAAGAACCCTATCTCCGAACCTAAATCATAGAAGTCCAATCTCTGTGAACATCTTTCCGTAGATTCCTGCCTTCTTCTCAAGCGAAAGGGGATAGGCCCTTGATGATGAGGGGAGGCGGTAGAGAGTCATCTGCCGTGAGTCTCCTGCAGCAAAGGAAATGCTGCCTCCCACAGGAGGAATGCTGCAGCCGTATATCCCGGCTATCGTCTCGGACGCCCTTCCGCCCGTCGTGGCTATTGCCCGGCATAGGGGGATCTCTCTTAGCAGGGCGTCAATGTCGGTTGGGGTCACCACCTCCAGGAATGCGTCCGATGCATTGTCGCGAAGCCGTCTTATCCTTGTTGCCGTATCATAGAGGGCGAGGCCCTTTTCCCTGCAGAATTCCTCAACCTTTTCCCTGTCGAAAGCCTTCTTCCCATCCACTTCGAAATGGGTCTTGCTCCCAAAGAAAAGAAGCCCCGCAATCCTCCAGAAATCGTTCTGGAAATTGGGGTAGTAGAACTTCATGCTCCATCGCTTTTGCTGCGGGGGAAAGCTTCCCAGAAACAGCACCCTGGCGTTTTCGGGAAGGAACGGTCTGAAGGGATGTTCTTCTATCGGGATCATGCTCCAAAGATAGCCCCTTTGTCCGGAAAAACGATAGGGGAAAGGCGCAAAATACCATGTAACATTTTTGTTATAACGCTTAACTTTTATGTTTTATTTTCTGAACTACAAAGCATTTATAAGGATAGATATCAACACTGGTTTTTCTTGCGTAAAATGCCTATCTTTGAGAAGAAAATCATCTTTCGATACCGGTGGAAAGACGCCTTTCTCATACCATTCTCTCCCTCTCGGGAGCCTGTGAGGCCGAGAGGCTGGAGCCTGTCCTTTTGGAAGCCGGGCTTTCAGTGCGGACGCTCGACCTTCGAAAGACCGAGGGCACGGTATGCTACTGCGACCCCTCGTCAGAGGAGTACCTGTCATCTATTGTCAGAGACATTCCGCTTTCAGGGGTCCACTACATAGACAGCGGGGACTACCACTATCTCAGCGCCCTTTTTCTTGAAAGGATTTCAGAGCCATTCGACCTTCTGCTATTCGACCATCACCCCGACATGCAGGATCCATCCATAGGGGACATCCTTAGCTGCGGCGGCTGGGTCGGAAGGTGCCTGTCGAGGCCGGACATTCCTCTTCGGAGGGTGCATCTTTTCGGGATGGACCCATCCCTCGAAGGTGAGACTCTTCCCTTTGGAGACCGAGTATCGCTAGGCGCCCTCCCAAAGGGGGACCTTCCCATATACGTATCAATAGACAAGGACGCACTTTCACGGGAGTGGGCGGCGACCAACTGGGACCAGGGCGAGATGTCCCTCGGCTATCTCACAGGAGTGATTGAAAAAGCCCTCGGAGAAGGCTGCCGTATAGCGGGCGTTGACATATGCGGGGAGATTTCCCCGTCAAAAGGAGGAAGGGACTCTGATTTTTCACTTAACGCCCGGACAAATCTTTCCCTGGGCCTGTTTTTTGAGAAGGAAATTGATTATTTTTGTTGTATGATAGAGGAGAGGAAATCCTTCTATGTGAAAACCAAATGAAAACAGTATCTAGAACACTAGCATCATGCGCCGTCATCGTAGCGGTGCTCGGAGCGTTTTCCTGCTCCGGAGGTGGCAGCCCTGCAGAGAAGGTCGAGAGGGTCGCCCAGGTAAATGACACATATACAGTAAAGGACGCGGCCTTCACCATGGTCAAGGTTCCCGGCGGTACACTTACCGTAGGGATCGCTCCTAGCGGGATTCCCGTAAAGGGAGCCGACAAGAACCTCCACCAGGCCCTGCTTGACGGATTCGCTATCTCGCAGACCCCTGTAAGCCAGAAGCTCTACAAGGCCGTCATGGGGAAGAACCCATCCGCCACACAGAGCGATGACGCCCCGGTTACAAGAGTGTCCTACTCGGATGCACGCAAGTTCGCCGCCAAACTTTCAAAGGCTATCGGCGTTCCGGTCATGATCCCTTCCGAGGCGATGTGGGAGTGGGCCATGGAGAGCGGTGCCGTGAAACCCGTAGAGGGAGCCAGGGAATGGACCAGCGACGAGTGGGGCGCAGCCTCGACTGATATCGTACGCAACCCCGAGTATCTTTTGCCTGGAAAGGTGAAGGTCGTAAGGAAGATTGCCGAAAGGGAGGAGGTGCAGGAGTTCGTAAAGGGCGGAGACCTCACCTTCAGGGTGGCCGTAAGGATGGACGCCCCGGTATCCGATGAGATGGTGGCGGCCCTCATCACCCAGAAGCCATCCAGGGAGCACACGTCAGCAAACGAGGTGATAGAGTGCAACGGAGTGAAGTTCCAGATGGTCGGAGTCGAGGGAGGAACCTACACGAAGGGAGCCACCGAAGTCCAGGGCCAGTATGCCGACGACAATGAGAAGCCGGCTACCGAGGTTACGGTGGAAGGTTTCGAGATAGGAAGGACTGAGGTTACCGTGGCTCAGTGGAAGGCCGTCATGGGAAACCTTCCCTTCGGGAACAATGAAAAGGAGCCGAACAAGCCCGTAATAAACGTTTCCTGGTATGCCGCTCAGGAGTTCATCCTGAAGCTCAACTCCCTTACCGGACGCTCCTTCCGCCTTCCTACGGAGGATGAGTGGGAGTGGGCCGCAAACGGCGGAGTGAAGTCCAGGGGATGCCGCTTCTCCGGCTCCAACGATGTGGGCGCAGTCGCAGCCTACCATGAGAACACCGCTGACGGAAAGGTCGTTCCCGTAGCCCTTCACCAGGCCAACGAGCTTGGAATATATGACATGAGCGGCAATGCATGGGAGTGGTGCCAGGACTACTTCGGAGCCTACGGAAAGGAAGTCACCCCATCCGAGTGGCACATGATGAGGGGAGGAAGCGCTGCAAGCCCATGGAATGCCTGCAGGGTGTCCAACCGCTCTAAGATCCCGGCTGTAAACACCAAGGGGACCTTCGGATTCCGCCTTGCAATATAGCGTTCGCCTATTATGGATAGCAAATCGAGGAAGAAGCTTCTTACATGGGTGCTCATAGCCGCCGGCGCCGCTGCCGGGTGGTTCGGCTGGGGACGTCTTGGCGGCGATGGCGAAGCCGTAGCGGTTCCTGCCGACGACGGAACTGACATAGTTAGCCTCCTTAGGGAGAGCACATCCTCTTCGCCGCAGGATGTAAAGACAGATATAAAAGAGAAAGAGAAGGAAGTCTACGCAATAGACCTTCCGAAGGGGCTCGAGATGCCCTACATGCTGGAGCAGGACCGCTCGAAGAACACCGTGATTGAGCATATGGGATACACCCTTTCCTACAACAGCAGCAACAGGATACCCAACTGGGTCGCCTACGAGCTTCTTGACTCCGAACTCTACGGAGACTTCGAGAGAAGGGACAAGTTCACCCCGGACCCTGACATAAAGGGCCGTCAGGCGTACGACAGCGACTACACCGGCTCCGGCTGGACCAGGGGCCACATGGCAAACTCCGGTGACATGAAGTGGAGCTCCCAGGTGCAGAAGGAGTGCTTCTACCTTACCAACGTATGCCCGCAGAGCGAGGGACTAAACCGCGGGGCGTGGAACGACCTTGAAAAGCAGGTGAGGACCGAGGCCAAGTACTACAAGAAAGTTTGGATAGTGTGCGGCCCCGTGGTTGGAACCGGCAGATACGGGACGATAGGATCCAACAAGGTCGTCGTTCCGGACGGGTTCTTCAAGGCCCTGCTGGCAAGGCGAAAGGACGGCACCTACGCTTCCATCGCGTTCTACTTCCCCAATGAGAGCTGCCAGCGGAGGCTTTCAAACTACGCCCTTACCGTAAACGACCTGGAGGACGCCCTCGGAATGGACCTTTTCTACACCCTTGACGACAAGGTTCAGGAGCAGGTGGAGTCCACCTACGACCTCTGGAACGACTGGAGGATTAAGGACAGGGAAGACTCCCGCACCCAGGGCCGCAGCGGCAACCGTAAGAACAGATAATTGCAATTCAGATGAAACTTCTGCCCCTTGATGTCCCCGCCGGACGCGAGCTGGTCTTCTACCTTTCGGTGGAGGAGTACGTGGCAGGGAGCCTGCCTTCATTCCTTGAAGGAACTCCCTTCGAAGGGGTGTTCTTCCTATGGAGGACTCCTCCTACCGTCATCTTCGGGCGAAACCAGGTGATGGAGGCCGAGGTTGACAGGAACTTCTGCAGGGAAAAGGGAATAACCCTCAGCCGCAGAAAGAGCGGAGGAGGGTGCGTATACTCCGACAGCGGAAACATAATGGTATCGTGCATACTCCCTTCAACGGATGTGAAGGACGTCTTCGGAATGTTCCTATCCGCCCTTGAGGGGTTTCTTCGTTCCGTGGGGGTTGACGCATCCATTTCGGGAAGGAACGATGTGATGGCAGGGGGAAGGAAAGTCTCCGGAAACGCCTTCCTCAGAATGACTTCTTCAAGCGTCATACACGGAACCCTCCTGTACGATTGCGACCTTGAGACCATGCAAAGGGCGATTACGCCCCATCCGGACAAGGTGAAAAGCAAGGGAGTCGACTCCGTGCGCTCCCATGTGGCAAACATATCCTCCCTCATGGAAGACCCTCTACCGATCGGGGAGTTCATGGAAAAGCTGAAGGAATACTTCTGCGGAAGTACCGCTCCCGTAGCGCTTTCCCCTTCGTCCTTTGAAGAAGTGCTCAAGGTGGAGGAGACATACCTCGACCCTTCTTTCATATCGGGAAGGAAGCATTCCTACAGCATAGAAAGGGGAGCCCGTGTGGATGGCGTAGGCGAAGTGGACGTGGAGATGGACCTCGAGGGGGACTCCATACAGGGGCTTCACCTCGGAGGGGACTTCCTTTCGCTTCGGGAAGGCATTGACGATCTTCTAAGCGAGAGGCTGCGCGGACGTCCCGATGACAGGGAGGCCGCCGAGAAGGCCCTCGAAGGGCTCGTGATGGAGAACTACGTTCTGAACCTTACCAGCAAAGCCTTCCTTGACGTAGCCTTCGGAAAGAAGGGAAAGCCAAAGGACTAGAAAATCATTTAGATAAGGACACATAACACATTAAAACAAACCAATTTCTTTATGGAAGAAAACTTCAAGAAAACATGTCTTTACGACGCCCACGTCGCCCTTGGCGCAAAGATGAGCCCGTTCGCGGGATTCATCATGCCGATCCAGTACTCTGACATAACCGCCGAGCACAATGCGGTAAGGGGTAGCGTCGGGATGTTCGACGTATCCCACATGGGAGAGGTGTTTGTAACAGGACCTGATGCAGAGAAGTTCGTATCCCGCATCTTCACGAATGACATTTCCGGAATGCCCCAGGGGAAGATCCTCTACGGGATGATGTGCTATCCTGACGGAGGGGTCGTAGACGATTTGCTGGTCTACAGGGAGTTTACCCCTGAACCTTCCTATCTTTTGGTCATAAACGCGGCCAACATCGGCAAGGACGTAGAATGGATGAGCAGGAACGCCGAAGGATTTGACGTGAAGGTCGACAACCAGTCCGAGGCATGGGGACAGATCGCCGTCCAGGGACCTTCATCCGAAGAGGCGGTAAGGAAGGTTACGGGACTCGACGTATCCTCCCTCGTATTCTATACATACGGGAACTTCACCCTTGATGGGGAGAGGGTCATCGTAAGCCGCACCGGCTACACCGGAGAGGACGGATTCGAGCTCTATGCAAGTCCCGCCCTTACGGTGAAGCTCTGGGACCGTTTCCTTAAAGCCGGCGTCACCCCGTGCGGGCTAGGCTGCAGGGACACCCTTCGCTTCGAGGCGGGCCTTCCCCTGTACGGAGATGAGCTGAGCCCCGAGATAACCCCCATACAGGCCGGCCTCGGGATGTTCTGCAAGCTGGACCACGACTTCATAGGAAGGGACGCCCTTGCAAAGGAGAAGCAGGATGGGCCGGCTCGCAAGCTTGTCGGCATTGAGATCCATGACAGGGCGATCCCCAGGGCGACATACCCCGTGGAGAAGCCGGATGGAACCCCCGTTGGCACGGTAACGACCGGATACCATTCCATATCCCTTGACAAGAGCATCTGCTTTGCGCTTGTGGACAGTTCGGTCAGCGCCCTCGGGACACCCCTTTGCATCCGCATCCGCAAGAAAGTTTTCCCCGGAGAGGTCGTAGGAAAGAGGTTCTACAAGACGAACTACAAGAAATAAGCGCCTTTGGCACTACATAGGAAAAAGTATAGGTAAACACAGATAACAACTTAAAAACAAACCAGGTATGAGCAAAGTTATTGAAGGACTCCTCTACAGCGAGTCACACGAATGGGTAAAGGTTGAAGGAGACATCGCAACCATCGGCGTAACCGATTTCGCACAGAAGGAGATGGGCAACATCACCTATGTGGACCTTCCCGACGAGGGAGACGAGTTCGAGGCGGGAGAGGCTTTCGGAGCCCTTGAGAGCGTAAAGGCCGCAAGCGATTTGTACTGCCCTGTATCGGGTGTTGTCACCGAAAGGAACGAAGCCCTTGAGGACGCTCCCGAGCTTATCAACGAGGACCCTTACGCAAACTGGATCATAAAGGTGAAGATGAGCGACGAAAGCCAGACCGAGGGTCTGCTTGACGCTGCTACCTATGATGCAAGGACCCAGAAATAGCCGTTTCAGATGTCCACATTCAGATATTTTCCCCATACGGAGGCGGATGTCAAGGCCATGCTGGGAAGAATCGGCGTGGAAGGCGTCGACGCCCTGTATGACGACATTCCCGAGAGCGTGAAGCTTGAAGGGGAGCTGTCTTTGCCATCTGCGATGAGCGAGGAGGAGGTGAGGGCCTTCTTCGAGAGGCTTTCCTCCCGCAACGTACCCCTTACGGTGTTCGCCGGATGCGGAGCCCTTGACCGCTACACTCCTTCGGTGGTTCCCTACATCACCCAGAGGTCGGAGTTCCTCACTTCCTACACTCCGTACCAGGCGGAGATCTCCCAGGGGACCCTTCGCTACATATTCGAGTACCAGAGCATGATGTGCGCCCTGACCGGGCTCGATGTCAGCAACGCCTGCATGTACGACGGCCCCACGGCCGCAGCAGAGGCCGCCAGGATGAGCATAGCCTGCACCAAGAAAAAGACAAGGGTGCTCCTGTCGAAGACCCTTCTTCCGAGCGTTGTGAAAGTCATCCAGACCTACTCTCGCGCAGAAGGATGGCCCATCTCCTTTATTGATGAGGACGAGGGACAGACTTCGCTCCGCAGCCTTGCCGAGCTCCTTTTGGAAGGCGATGTGGCGGGAGTTATCGTCCCTGAAATCAACCGCTACGGCATAATCGAGGACCATGGTGGATTCGCGGACAGGATACATACGGCGGGAGCCCTGCTGGTGGAGTACTGCGACCCTTCCTCCCTATGCGTCATAAAGTCTCCCGCCGAGTGGGGGGCCGACATCGCAGTTGGTGACGGGCAGTCCCTTGGCGTTCCACTTAGCTGGGGAGGCCCCTATGTCGGGTTCATGACATGCCGGATGGACTTTGTCCGCAAGATGCCGGGAAGGATCGTCGGGCAGACCGTGGACTCGGAGGGAAGGCGCTGCTTCGTCCTTACGCTTCAGGCGAGGGAGCAGCACATACGAAGGGAAAAGGCCACGTCCAACATCTGCTCAAACGAGAGCCTGATGGCGCTCTGGGTGACGGTGTACCTCTCTCTGATGGGACCCGAAGGCATGAAGAGGGTGAACGACCTCTCCTACGACGGGGCCCACAGGCTTTGCGACCTTCTCCTTTCCACAGGGAAGTTCGAGAAAGCCTTCGACAGACCGTTCCTGTGCGAGTTCACCCTCCGTCCGAAGGTGGACGTCGAGACTTTGCAGGAGGCTCTCCTGAAGGCAGGCTTCTTTGGCGCCGTGAGCGTCGGAGACGGGCTTGTAAGTTTTTGTGTAACTGAAAGAAGGACAAGGGAGGAGATTGACGCCCTTGTGAAAGTCGTGGAGGGACTATAGAATGAAGTACTACGATAAGCTAATATTCGAACTTTCAAAGGAAGGAAGGGGAGGATACTCCCTCCCGTCCCTCGGAAAGGAGGCCCGCACAACAGATGAGATACCGTCCTCGCTGCGAAGGGAAGCCCCCGCGGCCCTTCCCCAGGTAAGCGAAGTTGACGTCGTGCGCCACTACACGAACCTCTCCCAGATGAACTTCGGCGTGGACACGGGATTCTATCCCCTTGGAAGCTGCACCATGAAGTACAACCCCAAGATAAACGAGGAAGTAGCCTCGATGAAGGGATTTTCGTGCCTGCATCCTCTGCAGCCGGCTTCGACCGTGGAAGGGGCCCAGGCTGTCGTCGACGGCCTTCAGAAGGCTCTGTGCGCCATAACCGGCATGAAGGCGTTCACTTTCCTTCCCTGCGCAGGTGCGCACGGGGAGCTTACGGGCCTTATGCTCATAAAGCGCTACCACACCGAAAGGGGAGACCTCGGAAGGACAAAGGTGATAGTCCCCGACAGCGCCCACGGTACGAATCCCGCCAGTGCGGCCCTCTGCGGATTCAAGGTGGTGGAGGTAAAGTCCGGCCCTGACGGAAGGGTTGACGTCGAGGCCCTGAGGCCCCTGCTCGGACCCGACATCGCGGGAATGATGATGACAAACCCCAACACCCTGGGACTCTGCGAGAAGGACATTCTCGAGATAACATCCCTCGTGCACGGGTGCGGAGGCCTCATGTACTACGACGGGGCGAACCTCAACCCCATACTAGGCGTAGCACGTCCCGGCGACATGGGATTCGATGTGATGCACCTCAACCTCCACAAGACATTCTCCACGCCCCATGGCGGCGGAGGCCCCGGCTCCGGTCCCGTAGGAGTGAAGGACAACCTCGCTCCATACCTTGCGGATACGTATACATCCGGCTTCCACGGGAACTTCTCCGTGATGCTGAAGGCCTACGCCTACATCCTCTCCCTTGGAAAGGAGGGCATGGCCCTTGCCGGACGCTACGCGACTCTTTCGGCAAACTACATAAAGGAGAGTCTGAAGGACTGCTACAAGCTTCCAATCGAGTGCCACTGCAAGCATGAGTTCGTCTTTGACGGATTGCTTGACGACGGCGCAAGGGAAGGTGTCGAGGGCGCAACCACCCTCGATGTTGCAAAGAGGCTGCTCGACTACGGCTTCCACGCTCCTACGATATACTTCCCCCTGCTGTTCCACCAGTCCCTCATGATAGAGCCTACCGAGACTGAGTCGAAGGAGACAATGGACTCTTTCATAGAGGTCATGAGGAAAATAGCCAGGGAAGCTGCGGAGGATCCTTCTCTTCTCCATAGCGCTCCCGTTACTACGCCCATAAGGCGCCCCGACGAGACCCAGGCTGCGCGCCATCCGATCCTAAAGTACCAGGACGCCTGATATGGGAAGGCTTACGATAATAGGTGCCGGTCCCGGCGGCTACGAGACAGCCGTCGAGGCCGCAAGGCGCGGCCTGGAGGTTACCATCATCTCCGAAGGACCCGTAGGCGGAACCTGCCTTAACGAAGGCTGCATTCCCACGAAGGCCTACTGCAGGGTGGCTGAGGCCATAGACGACCTCTCCCACGGCGATGAATTCGGACTGAAGGAGCTCTCGTACACTTTTGACTTCCCCGCAGCCCGTCTTCGTAAGGACAGGGTGGTGGAGACGCTTCGCTCGGGAGTTGAGTTCCTCCTTGGCGGAAAGGGCATTACCCTTCTCCGTGGAAAGGCTTCCTTTGTGGACCCCCTTACGGTCAAGGTAGTATCTCCTGAAGGAGAAGAGACAGATGTCTCCGCAGACGATGTCATCATCGCTACCGGATCGTATTCGGCATCCCTTCCGATAGAGGGAAAGGATCTTCCCGGCGTAATAACCTCAAGGGAGCTTCTCGACATAGAGGAAGTGCCCGGAAGGCTGTGCATAATAGGAGGCGGGGTCATAGGGCTTGAGTTCGCATCGATATTCAACTCCTTTGGCTCCAAGGTGACAGTCCTCGAGTACTGCAAGGAGCTTCTTCCCAATTTCGACAGCGATATTGCAAAGAGGCTGAAACAGAGTCTTTCAAAGAGTGGTATCTCTATTGAAACTTTAGCTTGCGTGAAGGGAATAAGGAAGACTCCGGAAGGTCTTTCGGTAAGCTATGAGAAGAAGGGTGCCACCGCTGAAGTCGAGTGCGACAGGGCCCTCATGGCTGTCGGCAGAAGGCCGGCCACAGGCTCCGTGAACCTATCCGACATCGGGGTGGAGTTCACTCCCAAGGGAGTGGTGGTCGATTCCCTCATGAGGACGAACGTGCCCCACGTCTATGCGGTAGGTGACATTACCGGAGGCCTCATGCTGGCCCATACCGCCACGTTCCAGGGAAAGATTGCACTATCGTCCATCCTCGGAGAGGACTGCGGCATAGACCTTGGCGTAGCCCCTGCAGCGGTGTTCACGAGCCCCCAGGTGGCATCTGTCGGAATGACCGAGGAGCAGCTCAAGGAACAGGGCGTCCCCTACAAGGCGGCCAAGTCCTTCTACAGGGCTAACGGAAAGGCGGTGAGCGCGTCCCGCGAGGAAGGCTACTGCAAGATACTCTACTCCGTGGAGGACGGAAGGATCCTTGGCGGCCACATCATGGGAGCCGAGGCCTCGGACCTTATCTCGGAGATAGCGGTTCTCATGTGCAAGAAGGCTACCATCAGGGAGCTTTCCCAGATGGTCCATGCCCATCCTACGCTTGCCGAAGTCATTCTCTCGGCAGCGAATTCGGTCTAGTGTGCAATTGGTTAAATTATTAATATTCAGCTAAAATGAAGAAGTTACTTAAAGTGATGCTTTCGCTCGGTGCAGTGGCCCTTGTGGCCTCGTGCTCCGGCTCAGGAAAGAAGGCTCAGAACGCCCAGGAGGCACCAGCCAGCCCAAAGGTTGACGCGAGCAAGGCTGCAATCGAGAACATCATGACCCGTACATCCATCCGCTCCTATACCGAGGAGCCGGTATCTGACGCGGACATCGAGACAATGCTGAGGGCGGCCATGGCGGCACCTACCGCAATGAATGCGCAGCCCTGGCAGTTCGTAGTCGTAAAGGATGCTGAGAAGAGGGCCAAGCTCGAGAGCGAGGTCCATGTCCGCAACGCATCCAAGGCTCCGCTTGTCATCGTCCCTTGCTCGGATCCTGCAAAGATCAAGGAGGGAATGCCTGAATTCTGGGTGGAGGACGTCTCCGCAGCAACGGAGAACCTGCTCCTTGCGGCCCACGCCCTCGGCCTTGGCGCCGTATGGTGCGGAGCATATCCAGGAATGGACAGGGTGGTTCCCGCAAGGAAGGTACTCTCCCTTCCCGAGAATGTCAATCCTGTGGCCTTCATCGTGATAGGCCATCCTGCTGAGAGTCCCGCTCCAAAGGACAAATGGAACCCTGCCGCGGTGCATGTGGATTCCTGGGACGGAGCTTACAAGAAATAGCCTCCTTTAGCAGGACAAAGCAAAAGCGGATCACCTTTCGGGGCGGTCCGCTTCGTCTTTCTATCTTGGATAGCCTACGCCGAGGCTTCCTTCTTCTTCCTTGACGACTGCTTGCTGATGAAGAATCCTGCGAGCAGGGCAGCTATGCAGACTCCTGCAAGGATGTAGGTGGAGGATTTCTTCGCACTCTTTGCAACCGAAGTGTTCTCGATGGCATAGGTGAGGCCTGCCTGGACGTTCTTGATAAGGGCATCGGAAGAGTATGTGGCGCCTGATACGGCGTCAACCTTGAGGGTGGAAGCCTCCTTCACGCTTTTCCCTACATATTGGTCGAGGAGTGTCTTTGCGGCGGCGAAGAACCTTGGAGTCTCCTTGTTCGCCAGTGCGTTCACTGCAGTAACCTTTCCGTCCTTTATATGAATTTCCACGGGTGTGATGTCCTCGTATCCGATGACTTCCTTGCACAGTGAAGTGGTGTTTATCGTTACGGTTCCGTCTTCAAGTGTTCCGACTACGGGGACGTCGGGAGCCGGGGCGGTGTTCTCCTGGGCAAACGAAGGTGCAGCTGCAATCGAGAGGGCCGACAGCATGGCTGCGATTCTTGAAAGTGTCTTATTCATATCCGTTCTGTTTTGACTGCAAAGATGGTGAAAAATATCAAAATGCAAAAGGGAATGTGCGGTGTGGAATGCTTGAAGAGAAAGTTTGGAAAATATGCATAAATGAGCCAATGATAGTTTGGAAAAAGTGCAGAATTCTGGCTTTATAACTCTGGAAAAAGTAATATATAGACCATTAATGTATTAATTTATAGAAATTTAGATCTATTGTTTTTTTATTGGCTTAAATGGCTAATTTTGCATAAAAAGTGGTGGGCAATGCTTAAAAGAAAGATTGAGAATCTGCTACATCTGTGGAAGGGAAGTGGAAAGGCTCTTTTGGTTGATGGTGCACCTCAAGTCGGAAAGACGCATATTCTGAGAAAGTTTACAGAGGAGAACTTCGCATCCACACTGTACATAAATTTCCTGGAGAACCGAAATGCCGCAAGGTTGCTTTCAAAAGCAACTGATACGAAGGATTTTCTGATAAGGCTTTCGGCTTTGTCTGATACTCCGCTTGTGAAAGGGGAGACAGCAGTATTCTTAGATGAGATCCAGGAACTCTCAAAGGTATACGACATAATGACACAGAGCAAGTTTCTTGTGGAGGAAGGTTCCTACAGATATATTTTCTCCGGCTCTATGCTCAAATTGGAGCTTGAGAATGTCAAGTCGTGGCCTGTCGGATACCTGGTATCCGAGACAATGTTCCCGCTAGATTTTGAGGAGTTCCTTTGGGCCTGCGGAGTATCTCCTGAGCTTTTGAAAAGGGACCGTAGCTGTTTTGAAGAGAGAATTTCCGTAGAAGATTACATGCACGACAGGCTTTCCAGGATGCTAGGATATTATCTTTTGGTCGGAGGAATGCCTGAAGCAGTTAAGACTTTTGTGGAGACTGCCGACCTGAACCATGTGACGCTTTCACATAGGAAAGTGCAAGGAATGAACAGGAAAGATATCGCAAGGTATGCAAAAGGCAACAAGAAACTCCGGATAAGGCAGACATACAATCTTGTCCCGGATGAGCTTTCAAGGGCGTCAAGGCGTTTTCAGCTAAAGGATCTGAAAGAAGTATCAAGGGGAGAGGACATTTCGTCAAGCTTTTCATGGATGGATGACGCAGGTATCGCAATACCTGTATACAGTGCCTCGTTTGATTTCAAACCGCACCTGGTCAGAAATTCAGACAGGACGTCATTGAAACTCTTTTACGAAGATGTGGGACTCCTCACAAACGAGTATATGACTCCCGGCCTAAGGATGGCGGTTCTTGAGGGAAGGCTAGACATATGCGGCGGAGCAATCTGCGAAAACTTTGTCTGTCAGGAGCTCAGGGCTCATGGATTTGACAGGTTGTACTATTTCAGCAGAAAGAGTCATGGCGAAGCGGATTTCCTTGTGAATTATGAAGGAAAAGTCCTCCCCATGAATGTAAAGTCTGGCGGAAATTTCAGGGCGCATGCTTCGCTTGACCGTCTAATGACAATTCCAAACTATGCAATTGACAAGGCATTTGTCTTCTGTCCCGGAAATGTCGAGGTAGACGGTGACATCACATATTTTCCCCTTTACATGGCTGGATTTCTTCAGGGGGAGGACCGCTATTTCATAAAATTATTAGGCGCGGAAACCCACTTCTCTTGAAAGGTGGTAGGAGCGCCTTTTTTTGTTATACTTGTTTACTCAATATGCTTTTGAACAGCAGGGGCTGACATTTCGCCGATGCCGCTGGCAAAATGGCCGCCTGGGCAAAAAACTGTTTTTTTCAGCAGGGGTGCCAGGTGAGTGCCGAATACCTAATCCATACTATGTAGTTCTCTTTTTGAGAATACTGATATGGTTTTACACGGGTGTGATCTTCTCTTTCCCCACTGCAAATATGGCGATTTTTTCGTTGCGGCTTTGCGGAAAAT
>Ga0181612_148554_pt1 | contig 34746 bp, 17 predicted proteins | sample HoacroProtozoa21_FD_119630 | JGI IMG/M metagenome (GOLD analysis project Ga0181612, IMG submission 119630) | Hoatzin crop microbial communities from Cojedes, Venezuel. Combined Assembly of Gp0051906, Gp0051904, Gp0051908 | reverse complement strand
GAGAAGATAGTGATCTCTACCGGTTTTTTTCTTTGATGAATCTCATATCATCTTGGATCTGAAGTCAGTCAAGCTCAAACTTGTTGGAGATAAGGTTTTCAAATAATGGAGTTGCCCTCAGGTTTTCCAAGGTTCATGATTCACCAAAGAACAAAAAGTAATTATTTTTCATAGTAAACAAAAAGAAGTCTACTATTATTCAACATTGAGTTATGGCATTTTAAGGATATTCTTGGTTTCCGTATTTGCCTGCTTCCTGTGTATTGAATAGGTTCAATTCTGTAAGTGGTAAATTTGAAGAGATGAGCATGACGTGGAACTTGGGAGTGCGGAGGCATAATGCACACAAACATGGTGAACCTGAGTCCGATCTATGACAGTTTTTGGTCATCTTACCAATTTGAAGGTATTTTACTTGCTTGCAGTTGAAATGGTGGAATGTACGTATGTTGGATTTGTCAGAAATCTCAAGCTTATGGTATTTCTTGTCTCTCTGCTGTGACCTTTCTGAGGATTTTTATGAACTAGGATGGAGAAACTCATCCGAATCATTTACAGATCAGGACTGTGACATCACTAAACCTCTCAATTTGAGTATTATGGAACTTGGCCATGTTCCTGCCACTTCTGAAAGGGTCTCTAAATCAGATTCTAATAGGCAGTACTGATTACATATCAAATGGTTATAAGGTTAGCAAGCCATTCTATTGTGGAGTTGGTGCAGGAGTCACAAAACTTTGTTGCTGGTGTTTTGTTTTGTTCTCTTAGCACAAAATAATGTGTAAAATCACTTGAGCAGAGCATTAGAATGTCACCAAAATCTGTTTGTTAATGCTTCAGAGTGCTTGGCAAGTGCCTTCTCTTTAGCTTCTCAAGATGGCTTTGCGAATACGTGATGCTGTGCAGCCTGATGACTTTGAGAGCTGGTGCCTAAGGGTGACAGGGAGAGGTAGCCTTTTTAGTGGCTTGAGCACTTCAGTACCTGAACCTAGCACACCTGTTGGTACAGTTTCCATTCCTTTGAGACTTCTAGATCATTGCTTCTGCCACTGTTTTGGACTGACTCTTGTATTTTACAAACCTTTAAAAATGACCGGGATACTTTCATATCAAGTGTTCAGCATAGAAACCACTGAAGTACTGTTTCTGAGTTTAGTGAAACCTTCAAGTCCGTTCCTTAAATTTTCTTGGGCTTCCACCTTAGCCTGTCTTCTGATCTTGCTTTCTCCTCTGCCTTCTGTCTTGTGGTGTAAAGTTACCAAACTTAGGGGAGATACGACAGAAAGGTCCAGGACTTTCTGCTGATACTCAGCTGTGTAAAGCTGTGTGCTGGGTAGGCAGATTCCTGTTAACTAATGGCTCACTTGACAAGCCAAGTGGTTTCCTGACTCTTGCTGTGTTAAGAGATACGCAGATCTGCAGTTCAGCTTCAGCTGCTTTTAATGCTGCTCCCTTGTTGGAGCTCCAAGATTGCTAGCCAGACCTGAGATGTTAGGCAGCCTCCATTTGCTTAAAATTCCTAGAGCGTTCTTCTGTGGCTGGGTAACTGTCTGCAGCGGGAGAGTGAGTTACATGAAGAAATACTTCAGGAAGAACGGGCAATTACCCTTAACTGATTGAGGTTTGCAAAGGTTCTGTTTATGCCAGTCCAGATATTGCCTGCCTTGGCTAAGAAGTTTTTTCTAACTCTGATGAAGTGAGTTTAACACTTGGGAGGACTGCTTATTGCAGTGGAATTTACACATTCAGTGGATACATAAGGATTGCGTAGTTTTGGTTTTTGTTGATAAAGAATTGTCTGAATTTGGACTGCTTTTGTTCTCTGCTCTTAGAAAGGTCCCTACAATTAGGAAGTTTCCTAGAAATGTGTCATCTTGGTTTTCTCATACCGGTCATAAGTTGCTACCTTTCTTTCAGATTCTCTGGATGTTCATATGAAGAAGAAGAAAAAAAAATCTTTAAAAGGTGGTGGTGGTTTTTAGGATACAGTAGCAATTTCCTCAACAACAGTGTTGCAAACCATGCATTTTCATGGGACTTCTTAGTGTGTGCAACCAGTGTCCTCTTTCCAAAATGCTTCCCTTGTTCCTTTACTGTAGTATGAATGCCTTTAATGTATTTAACCTTGCAGTAACTCTCTGACAGGAAAATGCTTTTGTTTCCACTTTATTCCTGGGATTTGGACATACAGATGTTTAGGTGTCCTACTGAAATTCACAAAAGGAAGCCTGTGGTGAAGAGGAGAGTGAAAGCCTAGTCTCTGGAGACTGGTGATAGTTCCTTGTTACTTTTTTATTTTTTTCCCCCAGCTTGTCTTTTCCTGCACCCAGTAGAATATTCAGTTAATACTTTAAATTGCTGACATTTGATTTTGCAACCAGTAGAGTTTTTTTTTTTTTCTTTTAGAACTCCAGTGAATATATGGGCACAAAGAATCAGTTTATCTATTTTTCTTCAATAATGAAACTTCATGTCTGGTGTGCATGTGAGATAGCTTGGGCTTTTGCTTACTTGCATAAGCTGGGACGTAATGGAATCCCAGAGCTCTGGGATATTTATCAGTGGGCTGTGGACACTGTGCCCTGAAGCACTACTCAGTCCTGTAGGTGCAGCATGGACATGTGGAAGACTGCTTGATAAGCCTCTGTGGAAACAGTAAATTCTATAGATTAAGCCCTCAGTACCTCAGCATAATTTACCAGGGTTTGTTTTTCTTTCTGGATTTACAGAGATATGAAAAATGCTGTAATTGGAAACAACAAACAAAAAGCCAACTTGATTGTTTTGGGAGCAGTTCCAAGGTATGTCCTTTGCTACTCTCCTTTTCACTGATTCACAACAGGTCTGGAATAATGATCCTTAGATCACAGGCACTTTTTTGTTTTAACTTTGATTGTAGTTGACTGCATACTTTCTTTAATGTATCTGAGAGAGAACTGAAATATCTGTTAAACTCCTGTATTGCAGAACAGGCTGTTGAGTAATGCTTTTAATTTAGAATGTCATAGAATTCTCTGAAGTAGTCTTGGTGATTTTTATTAAACCTTATCAGCTCAGGAATGAAATCTTATTTCTGACATTGATTATATTAATGATGGATGAAAGTGGTTGTATCTTAATCCTGTTCTTCAGCCAATTGCCTGGTGAATTCACAAGTGAAAATGTGTAAGATTATGTTAAAAATATAATTTAAAAATAGTAAAAAACATCTGAGATAATTTGCTTGTCTTTTCCACCTGCTTCAGAGGATTAAAAACCATTGCTCATACTTTATTGCTGAATTACTGTTTCAGCTGATGTTAATATTTTCTGGATCCCGATTCCACTAGTACAGATTTAACAGGTAACTGCAGCTACTGGATTGCTCACTACAGCTTTCATTTCACCCTCTTCTCCAGCTTTCTTTCAGCCACAATTTGCGGCAATGGAGAAGGAAAACATTGAGCACTGCATTACTTATGCTAGCAGTACGGGACCCACCTACGATCCTTTGGCTTAAATGGCAACTAGATCCCAAGCTGTCCTGATTGAGAAAGCTTCTTCTGGCTTCTGAAAAAATGTGTTTTATTTGCAGGGAATATCTTCTTATTTACAGATTGAGTTTGTGTCAAGGTTAGTCCTTTAAATTCTCTAGGAATGAGCTGTGGGAAACCCTCCTCTACAAAACCTGCTGAACTGTCTTCCGTTTTGACTAAATAGAAACAGGTGAAGAGAAGACTTCACACGAGACAAAAAGACCGAAGTGGACATATTTGTTGAAAATTGTACAAAGTTGAAGGATTTATTTTTTTTCTGCAACAGGCCCTTAAGGGATTCTTGCGATTGCTGTTGATTCTTGTGGTTCCCATTTTAAAAGTGACAGAAGATCTCCAACTTCCAAACCTAGAATCTGCGTGTTCTTAAATTTTGTAGGACTTCATGTTCCTTCAGTCATCCTGCTTTCTGCTGTTACTTGTTCTGTGCCAAGTAATGAAAATCCAGAAGTTGGTTTTTTTTCAGTTGTTAATGCCTTCTGGCTGTCCAAGTAAATTATATGGTTAACCTATAACTGCAAATAAATGACTGGGTTTGGAGAATCTTAAAAGGTAACCTATCATGCTTGTCCTCACTTTAGTATGAGTTATTCTCAAAGGACAGGAAATCTAGTGTCAAGGCTTTTCAGGCTAGAGGTAAAGATGATGGTAAATGGGCTGGGTTATTGTGAGAAAAGATGGTTCTTACTGGCTAAAATTTAAGTGGCATCATCTACCCCCAGGTGTCTTTCTGAAGGCTTAGAATTTACTCAAGGTGTTGCAGACAGACTTAAATAGATTATAGACAATTTGGATTAGGTCGTAGGAATTCACTGGCTTTTTTGACATGCCTTCTAAGTGGTGAAATGGCTGCTGAAGCTGTTAAGAGTACTGGAACCTTTGGAATTCCAGTCTACAAAGTCAAACCTTTCTCTCAATGAGAATAGGAGTAAGCTAGCTGGCATTCTTTCTTATAAGTCTCCTCTGCAAAGTTAACGAGAACAGTTTTCTTTTCACAGAGTTAGATTGCAGTCTCCCAAGGGAAGCTGATTCTTTTCTGTAACGGCATGGGGATTGTTAGAATTCTTCTGCTGCGCTTTGTCCTGTGGTTCAACTTCTTGTTTAGTCATTTCTTGCTTCTCTTTTCTTCACCAAACGTTCCTCCAGCAAGCTTTCAGAAGAGACACTTTAGACCCAAAGAACCTCTTCAGATTTCTGTCACTTAGTGGAAAACAAAACAGTATGTTCAAATATTAGAACAGACTCATATGAGGTTTGGAAACAAGTCTAGGAAGTATCTTTTATTTGAAATTGGGCCAGATACTACTGGTATGTATGAAGTAACCCTATTATTTTAACATATTAGACTGCTGTTTGCTTGGAAAGAAATGTAAAGTCCTTTGAAGATCTCCATACAGGAAGAAAACGCTGGGGAAGAATGGGTGAATCACAGTCATTTCTAGGCCAGTGGCCTCCTGAGTCCATGAGCTGACTGCTTAGTGGCGTCGTCTTTAGAAAGGGAGATATATCTATACTTTAAATGAAATTTTATTATCCCTTTGAAGTTCAGTCTGACCCACAGTCATTTCTTGACCACTTGTTCTGAAGAGGGTACTGAGAAAAACAAAGTTGAATGAAGTAAGCTTGCAGAATTGCTATGTCTAGACTTAAGAACTAAAAATCATTAAGAACTGTACAAATGTGTACACAGACATGGTCCTAGATGTTAAGAATAGAAATGTAGCCTGCCTGTATGTGGATTTTGTTTCTTAAGAAACGATTTTCTATATCTCTTCCTCTCTACAGAATGAGAGTTATTCCTTTACATTCTCATGAAAGGCTGGCCTCGGGCACCTCTGTCAGGACTGCAGAAATTTTGCTTTTTGAAACTGTTGCTTTTTAGTAGCAGTCCCAGAAAATAAAATTTCTGAAGCCTGGGGAGGGGGAGGAGAAAGGTATTTTAATGCTGTAATACCAATTTCTTTCAGTGGCAGGCCAACTTAAAACAAAAAGTCAGCTTTGCCTAAAAATGGCTTCTTACTTGTACTATCCTTCAATTTTCTACTTTTTTTCCTTCTACCCCACATAACGGCTAGCAGAGAATGAGGAAATCCATACTAATTGTTGGTGTGCTGCTTCACTTGACAGTTTTGTAAGAACAAATACCGTAGCTCTTGTGCCTATCAGCATGTCAGATGCCTCTTCAGAGTCCAAGTTCAGTATGTAAAGCTTTTTATCAGTTGGTCTTATCTCCTGAATCTCAGGAAAATGATTGAATCCTCAGTTCAAATGTAAATTGTTCATTTCTAAGTCATCTTGATAGGACTTCTGACTTAATGAAACAATATTCATTTGGTAGCAGTGAGTCTGTAGTGCTGCTGGCTCCCAGTCCTCTGAGTTGTAAGCGAAGCCTCTTTCTGGTGGAGTTTACAATAGAGGCTAGAAAAACGCTTGTTTACTGTGGAGTCCAGGCTGACAATCACATTGTCATGATATTCATTACTACTTAATAACACGTAAGGCATAGGGGAACTGAAGACTCTCATGTAAGTGGTTACCAGTACCACCCAGATATCTTGCCATTCTTTGACATAACTTGAGAAGCTAAGTAAGCTGTCCCTCCCTGCTCGGTGGTACCTTGAACCCTCCTTTATGCACTTTCCCGCAAACTGCACATCAGCTATGTTGTAAGGCCACTGAATTAGTGAGTAGGTTGGGTTCTGTTGTAGGCAAAAGTTATTGCTCTTAAACTCTTTCTGAATTCTGCAGTAAACAGTATAAAGCCTTTGGCTTATGGAGACGTAATTATAAAAGAAAAACATGCAATGAAATGAACACATGAGTAAGTTCGTGATAACTCTGTTTTGCAAGTCTGTGGACCACTTTTTGGTACCCTGAAAGTTGCAGTGTTCAGTGGTTTGTAATCCAGTCAACAACTGGGCCTTTCAAGCCTGTGATGTATTTCCTCTCTTCCTTCATCTGGTGAGTGACAGAGCGTAGAGAAGGCAATGTTAAATTCCAGTCGTCAGAGCATAGCTTTGTCTTCCTGTACATTCTGGTTACCTGTTAAAGATCTGACCTGTGCTATTTTGTCAAAAATGTTAGCTGAATCAAGTTATTGCTTATTTAACCATTACTGAGAGTTAAATATTTAAAGTCTAATCCACTTCATTAAGAGCTTTAGTTATTCCTTTGCTCCAAAATGAATAGAGTTTTTTAAATCAAATCTTAAATCCAGCTATCCAAGACCTTTAACAAAACCAGTAAATCATTCTTATCATTTACCTAAAAACAATTTTCTAACTTCCAGCTGATTGTTCTCCAGAGTCTTAAGGCTTAAAGTCAGCTGTTTGGAGCTGTAACGTGGTAGTGTGTTTCTTCCCAAAGCTAAAGGCCTATGTCTAGGTAGGTGCACCTCAAAGAACTTTATATAGTTAATTTTGACTTTTCCCTAAGTCATTTATTAGGGATTCTTTTTCACTGTTGGGTTTTTTTTTAAATTTTTTAAATTTCTTTGGAGCACATTTTAAATGATATGTAGAACAGCTGATGAACTCGTATCCATTCCATCTTTTGAAATTTGAGTTCTGTTAGGCATACTGATAGGTTGTCTGTGGAAGTGAAAGCTAGTAAGTATTTGTTAGGGTTTTAACTTGTTTCTAGGGCTGTGAACACACCAGCAGGGACACCCATGAAATCGAATGTTTCAATTTACTGTTAAACATAATCAAATTCCTTCTGGTAATGTTCTTAGAGTTTACAAAAAGTAAGACTGCTGCTTTGGTAACTCCGTAGCCTACTAAGAAGATGAGAAGATATCTCTGTTAACTGGAAGGTTCTGTTACATCCCAACATCTGTCAGCTAAGGAAAAGGATTTTATGTAGGTTAGTGTCTACATTAAACACGAGAAAAGTATCTGTAAAGAAGACTTTGCATGCAGTGTTGGCTGGCAACTGATGTACTGATAAGTAACTAGAGGATGGTTTTGCATAGCTCACAAGTACCCTGATCAATTCTTTGTTTAAATGCATGGTACTACAAAATCGTAATGACCACGATGTTGATACTTGATCCTGCATGGAGCTTAGCAGAAGATCACCCTTACACATTGAATACTTTCGTACTGGGATGCAGACTGTTGTGAGAGCAGTTGTAGGACTGCAGCATGAAAAACCACCCTGTTGCTTTCTGCTTTTCTTGGAGCTACTCAGATAAATGTTGGATAATGTTCTTAGTTAAACAATTCATTTACTGTATAAGTAGAAAATAAGCAATAAACTCCCTGTGTTTGGGTATTTAGGAATAGAGACACATGCATATAGCAAGTATGACTTCAGTTTAACATCAAGAAAGTATGTCTGTTAGTTTGTGTCCTGAAATTTTGGCCTCATGGCTGGAATATTGAGCAACCTGCTGTAGCTGATCCTTCTTTGAGCAGAGGGTCAGACTAGATGACCTCCGGAGGTCCGTTCCAACATCATCTATGCTGTGACTCTGTGATCCGATTTAATGAAGAACTGCCTTTATATCTGTTTTTTTCCTTGGGATTATCCTTGAATTCAGGCACTCACTCTAGAAGTTCAGTTAGGTAGTGTATTTTATAATGCTACTCCTAAAGGACTGGCCATCCTTTAACTGTAGGAATGCAAGTATCTGCTTGACAGAACCATCTTGTTTACACACAGGATGTATTGGCACCTGCCTGAGTATTCAGCTCTAAATCCATCGTTAGCTAGTGTAAGGAAATGCTCTCTTATGAGGGAGGGTATGGTTCCAATAAAAGTCTTAATTTCTTAATTTGTAACTTTATAGGTTGAAATTACACATGAAAAATGTTTTTGTGCAAATATATGTTGTGCTTGGTGCATGTGGTCATGCAAATCACTTTAATTACTGGCTGATTAGTATTAGCCATAGCAGAATCGAACCCAGTGCTAGCCCTTATCTTAGGATCCTTAAAAAAAAATCCTTAGTAACTGATGATTATTTTTGTTAATGAAGAATATTGCAGGGTTGCTGGTTCTGATGAATTATACAAAGCCAGGATTCAATACAGTAATAGAACTGTGAATAACTGCACTTTTGGGGGAATTCTAGATTCACCACACACTTTCTTGTGAGGAAAAGGGAGCTACCAGTTGCTTTCATGACATGGAAGAGGGAGAAGAAACCTCATCATGGAGGATTTACCCCTTTTGTGGAAAGGAGATGGCAACTCCTTCCTGTCTAATTTGCCCACACAACGATACGATCTTTGTTTCTAACAGGAATGAACAGTGTTTAGAAATCAAGCTGGGAGGAACACAAAGAAGGCATAAGTAATGCCAAATGTGAGTATCAGGTTTGTGTGTTCTAACTTGTTTTTCTAGACTTTGAATGCTTACCAATAGAGGGATTAAACTCTCTTTTAGGATAGCAAAGTTGTATTTTACAGAAGGCTAGGAATCTGTTAAGTTTCCCTTTGTCAGTTGATGTTCTGGCGTACAAAAACATTTTAAAACTGGAGACTAATATTTCTGAAGAAGAGGTGGTTTGATGGTTGTAACAAAAGCCGTAGATCTATCAGTAATCATTACATGAATTGTTTTGGCACAAGATGTCTCTTAACTGCGGAAGAAAGTGTGGTGTGCATTTCTATTCCAGAAGAGAGACCTGGTGTGCTTAGTGATGCACAAAGTAATTATGATCATCTTAGCTTGTTACATCTTTTTCAAAGTAGTTTTTGGCAAGATTGTGTCCAAAGCCAGAAAATGCTAGGATCTACTCAAATTCCGATCTCCAGTTTGCCTTCCAGTCTTGGTACCTTTTCAACTTGGTCTGTTTCAATGGGAAACGATTTGGATACACAGCACAAGCATGAGATGGAGTTGGGTTTGTTTGCAGGTGGGATTTATTTCTTAGAGAAGGGTTGCTGAATATGCAACATGCTAGCACCATGTCCTCATGATACCTTCCATTTTAAACATACCGTGATGAGGTGATGACTTAGGTTCGAATGGTCCTTCAAGCTTCATGCTTATGTTTTGAGGTTTTTTAAATTTTTGCTTGGCGTCTTTCTTCTCTGAAATTAGTATTTCTGGAGTAATCTTGTCTCTAATACATCAGTGCTTAGTAGCAACTCCTTTCTTGCCATCGTTTGTATGAAAACTTTTGCAAAAGTGCAGCTTTTGTGGCCTACATCTCCTCTTTCTGCTGCCTTGGGATTAGGACTTTGTTACCCTACTGAAAATGCCTTTGGTGGCCCTGGCCCAGGCCGTTTGTGTAAAGGAGCAGGTGAAAAGCCAAGCTGATTTAACAGGCCTCTTCTTCTGACAGAGGATTATCTTACAGAAGCACCCCTCTATGCTCCTGATCATATCCTACCACCTCTGGTGCTGATGACTGTATGACTGCATGACTGCACAGAAAAATGTGAAGCAGCTCAACAATCACAGAAAAACTAACTTTTGTAAAAGTATTGTTCTATTGATTTAAAAAAAAAATTGGACAGATGAGCACAGACATAGGAGAGAGCAAGACTGCTCCATAGTAGCAGAGAACTGTATGTACATCTGCACCTCACGGTGCTGAAAGGCTCCTGTTGGTGACAATGTGATGAATCTCCACCAGTGGAAGTACTGAAACACAAGCAAGACAGTCACTTCAAATAATGTAATGATTGATGATCCTGCCTTGGAGCAAGGTCAGTGACTGGAGGATCTGTCAAGATTCCTTATAGCTCTGGTTCTGTGATCCTCAGTTCCCACCTAATTGACCTGCTGACCGCAGAAGTTGTCAAGGTCGGCTTGTACGCCACTGCTGCTGGTGTTAATAAGTGTACTGGTTATGAATTATGTATATCTTTTGAAACATTTAGGATCTCTGGCAAGTTACCAGCTTTCTTTCAAGAACTTGGACAGTACATTTGGACATAGTATTAGTAGGTCTGTCATGCACGTGAATGAAGTGTTTTGTCCAAACTTCTCGGACTTCCTTACGAGTGCAAGGCACAGTTGTTTCCTGATGCCTTGCTCTGTTCATGGCTGCACTTGGCATCCGTATTTTCTGTGTCATGTACTCCATAGGGTAGGGATCTGTGCCCAAACCTAGTGCTTTTTGTGCTCAGGTGAAGGGCCTTCATCTGCGTTGCTGGTATTTTTAAGGGCTGCTTTGCTCTAGAGTGGTGAAAGAGGTGGAGAGCAGAGCCCCTAATAGGCCTCCTATGGTTGTCCTTGCTTTTTTCTTCAGAGCAAGTCAGGAGTCAGGGCCTGTTTACATAATTATATGTCTCTCTATGAGGAATAACCCTCACCATGAGGGTTATGTTTAACTGGAACGAGGTATTCTTCTAACCCAGCTGTGAAGTTTGTGTGAGTCGAAGCAAAGATTTGCAGTCAGCAGAGTTGTATTAGAGCTGGTTTTGTTTAAGAGCTGTGCAGCCCTCTGTCTCTGAAGTGCCTTTTCTGTTAGCAAAAAGGAAGTTTTTAATATAAGCTGTACTGCTAATGTTACTTTTTCAATTGCGTATTTTTATTAGAATTTAAAGTTTCAGGTTTAAAAACATCATGTAAAAGGTAGCTTTGTGATATCTCATGGTATCAGTTCCTGAGGACCTGTAAGAGTCGAATCTGTAAAAAAAGTATTCAAAAATGTGTTCTTGACACCCTCTTTCATGTGCAGATACTGAATGTCACGCAGTGATGTCAAACTGAGTGGGAATACAGCGTAGCCATTTTGTATACAATGGAGAATTTCAGAATGCAAGTGAATTGGAAGTAAAAATGTAGCTTCATTTTTGTTTTAAGGTTGCTTAGCATCCTCAGACAAAAACCTTTTAAAATTGGTTTGTCTAGGTGAACAGTAGTTTTTCAGATGGTGGTCATAGGCCGTCTGATTCACTGATGTTTTAACACGATAAAATATTTCCACAGAGGAATTTCTGGAAGACTTAGACTGAAGTTTGCGTGTTGGTGGTTTAGAGAGGTAAACGGAGTGAGCGGTTCAAACTTATTTGACAGCGGTCTTCAGCAAAGTAGTAAGGTGATTGAAGCAGGAGTGAATGAAGATGTTGCTTTATGTAATGCCTATTAACACATTTCTTGTAAAACAAAAAGGTTGTGTCATCTCAAAATGAGTCTTACTTTGATGAAGGCAACTGACCTAGTCCTATAAAATATTTGAGTCTGTGTCACACTTTAAAATAATACTAAACTGAATCAGTGTAATTCACTGTGTAAGTTAAAAAGCTTTGAGTGTTGTTAGTGTAAATTTGTCTCTGTTGGGCTTCAGAGGCTGTGTGTTGATCCCATATATTCTCGTACAAATGGTTGCAAACAAAGGATGTATTTGGTTTTTTGGTAAATGGCTTGTGGAGTGGTCTTGGGGTGGGGAACAGAATAAATTTAGCTCATACAGACCACAGATTTGACAGTGCTAATGCACTTGGATGTGAGCTTTTTTAGTCTAGTCACACAAAGGAGAGGCCATACTGTAGCAACTTCCAATATCCTTCAAGTTACTCTAAAAGTGCTTGCATGTGAACAACTTCAGAGAGCTGGCAGCACCTTGGAGTAAAACTAGGAAGGCGATTAGTGGAGTGTTATATGCTGAATGCAAGTATTCCTTCATAATCAGATGAATCAGACTGCACTGGCTCAATGTAGAGTAGCAAGAGTTATTTTCAAATGAAACTGATGATTAAAGAGAAAGGTGAGGAAAAACTTGGTAGTAGTCCTTATTTACTCCTACGTCAATAATGTTTTGTTTTGTTTTTTAAATTCAGACCTCTTACTCTTAGCTGTAAATACTGCAGTGCTCCAACATTAGATTTCATTGAGTGAACAAAAACCAGATTAGATGCAAGTTATGTGATGTATATAGAACAAATCATAGATTATTAACGTAAGTGAAGATGTCTAAGCGTTAGAATAAATTCCTAGAGCTGTAAGCTGAGACTTGTTTTGTTCATAAAGGAAAAGCTTGTTTTACAGCTCGCTTCCGCATGGCTTTCAGCACTATGATACTGTAGAAGTAAAAGGGTGTTTTTCTCTGTAATCCACGTGTCAGTGGACTGTTTGTGTCACTGTTTCCTTTACAGACATAGAAGTAGTCAGAACATTTTCAATAGTATAGTTCAAAGCTGAGTGCTACCATCACACTTCCTGACCTGGCTTTTTAAAAAAACTGACAGGTACTATTTACTTTGTACGAAATGTTTCAGTAGCACTTATCTTTGCTTTGTATGTTATTTTAGCTTGGCAATAGAGTTAGTCCAGGCCCCTTGGATCCAGCTTTTGGAGGTTTTGAATTAACTTGTCGCTTCCAGAAGTGAGACTGTGACATCTCAGTTTAGGATACATTTCTTTGACCAACAGTCATAAGAATTGCTCATATTTTTGAGTCTTTGTGTGTAAGAAACCATAGCTATTTGATATGTCACTTCAGATGTTTCACAGAAATTATTCTGTGTACTTTTAAAATGGTACGTAGTTCTTGCTTTGTACAATTCTGTGGCCAGTGATTGTTTCCTGTTAACACTGTTTGAAAAGTAGTGCTTAATATGCATTAAAAGGAGCAGTGTTTAAAAAATTTGTATGTTGCCCTACTTTGATCTATTCTCATACTTTAATTCAGTTCACAGCTTGGGATAGATGCTCACTGGGACTCCCCAAGTGTTCAGAGGTCAACCTCTACACAGGCATTAACTTTTTAGTCAATATTCTATAAGCCAGCAGTAAAAAATAAGCCGCAGTAGTACCTTCATCTGTATACTCATCACATATGTTTCCATGGTATAGTTTTCAGGCCTCCTTGCAATGGACTAGAAGACAAGCATCTTCGAAGTAAATAGTGTATTACTCTGTTTTCCCAGAGGACTAATAAAAAGATTCAGGTAATCATGATTGAGTTAAAGCTTTTATGCATATACTTTGATGGAAGGTATCTTCAGATTCACAGTACTATAACTCAGACTGTTACCCTGAGCTCTTTTTCCACATGCCTGCTTGTGGGGCTTGATGAAGTGCTGAAAATGTTCTGTTTCTAACATCTGAGTTTCATCCCCTTCCCAGGTATTTTAAGAACTCTAGACTTTTTTGTGACAACTTGTAAGTGGGATGGATGTCAAAGAGTAAACTTCTGTTATTTTTAGCTAACTGTGAGGTCTGTGTTCAGACTGGATTGATGAGGTCTGAATCGTGCAAGTCTGTCTTACAATGCACAAGTCTGGACCACACCCATCTCAATAATCTTCAAAAGAAAGCAAAATCTGAACTGTTTATCTTCCTTGCTAAGCCACTGTAGTTAACATTTGTTCAGCAGCTACTCTCCTTGAAAGTTTTCTACTTTATCTAGAATATTGCATGGTTTTCCTAGGTGAATCCCTATCAGTTGTTCAAAATACATCATGCCTCCAGCTGACCTTTATTTTTGGTTTCTAGGCATAGTTGTTCGTGGAGTTCATTGAAGTATCTCTCTGGGTGGATTTACTGTCCTACCTCACTTAGATATTATTGCCTGGATACCATTACTGACATCTGAGAAGGAGGCTTTAATCGGTTAATTGCTCTTAGAAGTGCAGGAACAAATGGAAGAAATTGTTTTCTGTATAAACATTAGAGGAAAATATCTTGCAGAAGCTTTCTGGAAGTTTGAAAAGGTCCAAATACTATGTTTTAAACTACTTAGCATCAAACCTTGGATTAGTGTTCACGAAGATGCTGCAAGATCTTTCAGTTAGCTTTATTTGATTTCCTCTCTCATTGTAATGAGCTTTACTGCAGGATCACAGGCTGAAGAGGGAGTCAAAAAGAACATTAGCACCTTTTTGGTGTTTTGGCATTTATGTTCTGTGCTTTTTGTATCGCCTGAAGTTCTCAGGCTCTATCAAAGTGAGTTATGGTGGTTCCAGCAGAGCCTTGTTCCAGTATTTCTCCAGGTTTGGTAGAAGTTGAATGGCTGGCTCATAAGGGGTAAGGCTGGAGATAAGGGATCCAGGTTAAACAAGGATGTCATGTTCTTAAAAAAAGTGGACTAAGAACAAGTACCTTATTACTTTTTTGTCTAAATTTCCCAAATCCAAATTATGACCTTCCCTTTTGTCCCCTGCACGCACATGCTATTTTTCTACTTTTTATCCTTTTAATATTATTACATGGGAGGAATGTATTGCAAACATCTTTGCTGAATTTGTCAGTGTTAGACCCTGGAAACAACAAACGAGTCTACGATGTACATTAGCGTGCTATCCCTGTGTTTCTTTTGACGACAGAAAGTAGTGGTCTTTGTCCTTAATGTTTAACAGTAGCTTATTAATGCACAGTTTCATCTTTGGCAGTTACATGGGTTCTTTTCACTTGAAACTTTTTCTAAATTTATAGTTTGGCTTTTAGCTACTTAATTTTCGATGTTACTTGGTGTCCATTCTGTCTTTTAAAGAAAGAAACAGAAAATGGTATAAAAGGATATCTAGCTCTGTGGAAAACCTAAAATATGGAACACGAGTATTTTAAAGACTGGAAAAGGATATTATAATTTCAAAAACTTATTGTATGTAAAATCTGAACTTAAATTTTCGTCTTTACTAATTATAAAGCTTAGTTAAGGATTTCTATTGTAAACACATAGAAAGACTATAGATTAGTGTCAGTGTGTTTCATTTTCACTCTCTAGCATTATCATGGCTGTAACAGCTGTTCCAAGTGCAGAGTAGTTAGAGCTGTACTTACCAATGCTTACATCAGAGAAGCCTCCTAGTATTCCCCAGGCAACTCCTTGTCTGAAAAGCTTGTTGAATGTCTTGCTAAGCTTGTTAGAAAATAATCAGTGGAAGGATTGGTTTAGTCTTGATTCTTGGTTTGGAATTGTTGTTGGTTTTTTTTTTTTTCTTGGTTGGGGGTGGGGAATTGCTGGTCTTAAATCATCTAATCTAAGAATAGGTATTTTTCTGTAACGGTACTCCTTCAGATAATTCTGAAAGGAAGCTTAGCATATCTCCAAGTTAGTAGTGGTCAGTAATGTGAGGGAGGCCTTTCTCACAGGAGGAGGACAGATGCTAATGGCCAATTGTCCTTGCCCCAGCACTCTGAAATACATTTCACAGGTTAGTCCACAAAAACCAACCCAACTTAAAGCATGCTGCAGAAACACTTGTCTTGACATACAGTTGTGGACTGAGGGAAAACGGAGCCTTTTATTCCCACTTTGGAAGTTGTTTTAGGTTGCTTGATGGCATGTTTGTTCTGTACATGCTGATTTAAACTATACAAGTCAGTTTTATGTTCCTGCATCTTAAATAAATCTACTTACTGCAGTGTAAGCTGTGAGTGAGCCTGGGTATGTCCTTGTGAATGTGATCACTGAAGGGTTCTAACACTTGCGCGTTTGCAGGAGCAGGTTGAGAAAGCATAGTGAAAACAGTAGGAATCAAGTGTGTGAAGTCTTTTATCTAAAATTACTATATCATATACTGTATCATTTAAAATAATTGTAAGAAGTAGCTTTTAATAAACTACTTCTACCTGAAGCTCAATCATTTTGGTAACAGACTTAAAACTTTTTATTCTTTACTCCTTGTGCAGAGGTGAAAGTTGTATGCGTGTTGTTCCGGATATCTGTTCTTGACTGATCTGGGTTGTTGTCAGTATGTTTTCTAAATTGCCAGCTGTTTCAAGTCAAATCTTTCAGCCTGCTTTTTAAATACCAGGAGGGGGGAAAAAAAAAACTTAAATTTTGCTGTGAAATAAAGTAATACAGATTATAAAAGATACATAACTGTTTCTAGCAGTGGAGTTATAAATAGAATATGTTGAAAACTGTTCTGCAATGTTAGCTTATAAAATGTATGTGTGTAAGAAAGGTTAGAGAAAAGTCAAGTCTTTAGTGTTAAAATAAAGCAGCTGTACAGGTTGCTGCAGTGAATTAATTTGTCTTCTGATCTGCTCACAGAAATTCGTATCAAATTATTTTCTACAGTAAGGGATTTTCCTTGGCAATTAATGGATGTCAATCAGAGTTAGAACACTAGATGAGATTGCACTTTCCATACAGTAGCTCAGTGTCCAGAAAAAATTTAAAACCTTTTCAAGGACGAATTTTAGCCAGGATCACTCAGTGAAGCTTCTGCTTCCTGTCTGTCCTTACCTGATCTAGAAGGCAGAGAACAAAACCAGCTGTCTGTAAAGAAGTAGTAGTTGTGCAAGGTTATTCTGTCCCATTTGGATTGGAAGTGGGATGCTTTTTTTCCTTTGTGATGATTTTGCATAACATTGATTATGTATTTTGCTTCTTTTGTAGTCGTTCAGAAACAGCACTAATCTTTACCTTGAGCATAGCACAGCTGGTACTTCAAACAATACAGTACCAGAATTCGTAGCTTTAGAAACATGTAATTTAATTGCCTTAAGTATAATTTTTGTTCCTTTTCCAGAAGCCGATAATATAGGTACGGTTAATTTGGAGTTTGCAGAAATTATGTGTGAAATGCGCTTTTGTGGAACAACTGATAATCTGAGCCTTTCCTACATACCTTGCTCTGTCAATATTAAAGGGGCCTACAGTAAAATGAAGAAAAAACAGCAGGCCAGCTCCGCCGAGCCATGTGGGCAGTCTGGGCCAAAGTGCCTCAGGACCGTTAGCTGGTCACTGTAAGAAATGAGAAGAATTACACAAATTAAAGGATAATATGCATACAATACCAAACTGATGTAAATGTGTCAGGAATAGGTTTATACAAGAAATTGGAAGAGGTTTCTAAACATCGGGAATAAATCGCCTTTCAGATGAAACAGGTAAGCAGGGACAAAGAACCTGGATGCCTTTGATGTTTGTGGAAGGAGTGGATTCAAGAAAACAGCAATGATTCTGGAAATCTCTGCCATTCTGACTTCATGCCAGTCTGATCCTTTGAATCTGAAGGAAGTTGAAAGGAGAAAAGACATCTGTGCTTTTGGGGTAGCTTGCATCTCACATGTTAATTTTGTGCCACATTTCAACTGTTTTGTTTGTGTTCAGAAAGAAATTATATTATTTAATCTCCTTTGTATGCGTTCATGTTTTGGCTTTTTTTTCCACCATGAGATTAGCTACATCTCAAAAAGGGTACATGTGTGCTTGGAGGGGTACTAGCATACCTCTGCTTTCTGGCTGCTGTCAAACCTGTGTTTAGAGCAAAGCAGATTCCTAGCAGATGTGCAATCAGAAAATTTTTCATCCAAATAAATTGTTAGAGCATACTGGGGGATTATTTTGCTGTTCGCCAAGAGTTTGGTAAATTATCTGTTGCCTGGGATAGTTTGAATTTCATGTAATGAATGTTCTGCTTGTAGGTATTGAAGAGACCTTTGGCCTCATAGCTTTCTTCCAGTGACATGCCATAGTTCTGTCTGTTGGCCTTTTACTTTACGTTTCAAATGTAGGGGATTCTAAGAAGCAATTTCTGCCTTATGTAAGTGGGAAACGTTTGGAGTGTGTCTCAAAGGTTCTCTGCTGTGTTACTGTCTGTTGTGGGGCTGCTTGCACTTCCCTTGGTGGCCTGTTCCAGTTCCGTGTACCTAAATTGCATTTAGCTACTGCGTTTCTGGTTTTTTTTTTTTCCCTTTGCCTTTGATTTAGGAAGTCAGCTTTTGGGGCGTTTTGTTCAGGGATCTGTTTATCAGAGTAACTACTTCTGTCCCCTTCAGCAGTGGGGTATCAGACAGTTTATTTTTGCTCCTAGAGAAGGCTTCAGTATATTGCCTGGCTTTAGGGAGAGACCTTTTCGAACTAGACAGAGTAGTGTGTTACTAAATTGAAAATATTTCTATCTTAGCTCAGTGAATCTAGAAAAGTGACTAAGTTGCATATACAGAGAGAATTGCATCTCAGTGTCCAAGTCATCTTACCTGTTACGGTTTTGCTCAGACTTATATGTAATGTGGTTAAATGGTTTTCATCTGAGGCTAATAAACCATGTGAATCTTAAAGTGCTTGTCTTCTGTGCTGATGTGAGATAGGAATGTGGTTGCTGTCAAGGCTCTCTGTATGACTCAAATTTAGACTGGAAGTGTTCGGTGAGCTCATCTGTGATTCAGGTGCTACTGATGTAATCTAAAATGTGTTCAAAGGGGCTCTGAGGTATCTTGATACTGTATAAAGAATTCAGCTTGATTGAGACCCAAGGTATGCATTTGGCAAGAAGTGTTTTAGGCTCAAAGTGATCCTTTCTAGCTACAGTTCAGCTGCCTGTCTACACATAAAACTTTTCTGGGCTTTATGTCCATATGTGATCATTTCTCGGTGTTCTAAATTCAGATTACTCTCAGGCCCCATGCTTGTGCTTGATGATGGAAGTATTTTGCAACTGTGACCCAGAAGAAATCACTGCCAAAGATAACAACTGTTACGACAGCGGTAATCGTGTCCCCTAGGTGTTAGGGGAGATGCATGAGGTTCCCTTTCCCATTGACATCAAACTGCAGACTCGTTTCCTTTAATTGAAATTTGGGATCTTCCTGGTATCCTGAAAGACCTCATCCCAGATATCACTACTGTGACGCTACATTTTTAGAAAAAACAGTGTGGTATCTTTCTACCATAACAGCAAGTAAAACCTGTGTAGGAACACACAGTGTAAAAAGGTTCTTATGAATAAAGTGTTCACCTTACACTTTTGTTCAATCTTCATTTTCTATTAAGAACTTGATCTTTACATAGCAAGATTCAGGTTGGTGTTTTTTTTTTTTTTATTAGATTTATCTCTTCCACCTGAACTTTCCTCTAAAAATAATTCTATTTCCAGGTTGCTGTATTTACTTCAGCAAGAAAGCTCCAGCACAGAACTGAGAACAGAATGCGCAGTCGTCCTCGGAAGCCTTGCGATGGGGACGGAGAATAATGTCAAATCCCTACTAGACTGCCATATTATCCCAGCCTTATTGCAAGGTATTTTTCCCTTAATGGATCTATGTTAGTAGATATTAGTAAAGTACTCAAATAAGCAATGATAATGAAACTGAATAGTAGTTTTTATCTATATAGGATTACTGTCACCAGATTTGAAGTTTATTGAAGCATGCCTGCGATGTCTCCGTACCATTTTCATCAGTCCTGTAACTCCAGAGGATCTACTATACACAGTAAGTTGTAAGCAGATTATTATGTCCTTTTAAGAGTTAGTGGGAGTGAAAGGTCTTGTCTGCAGTAGTAATGAGGACTTGTTTGACCAACAATGTTAGCATTTCTCACCTGTGTTCAAGGCATCTGGCTCACCTAACACTTATAGCAATATTCGATATGACATGGTCAACAAGGTAGCACACTAAGAAAGAAAAAAACCCGAAAATTTTCAGGTTTGTATGCAATTTTAAGGAGTAAAAACTGTCTCTAAATGGTATTTACAAGTACAATTATCACAGCTGTAATGGCAAAAATTAGTTTCTGAAACTTAAAATTTTACCCAACACTGTCCTCCCACACCAGCTGTAAGGATGCTTGCTTTGTTTTTGCAATTCGTGTGGTAGAGTGTCACCTCCAAAATTTCTCTACTTTTTGTGAATATACTTGTGGTTTACATGTAGCTGACAGGAAGGCAGAAAATGTCCTCCACAATTGGTGTAATCTGGAGTTGAGCTTGGAGCATGTGAGCAAGAAGGCCGTTGGTGCTGACCTGGTTAAGGTGACTGGGCAAAGCCATTGATGTGGAGCCGTGTCTGAAGGTGGTGCTGCCTCTTGGCAGCACAGACATAAATGCCTTGCCCGAAATAAGTCACTGTCTCTTGGAAGGAAAGCAGGATATGCACGCTTCCCTTTTCCTTTGTCGCAGTGTAAGCAATGAAGCAGGCTGTGGCCTGAAACCACACTGTACAAGCAGTCGCTTTCTGCTAGGAGTAGGGTAGCATTGCACTGGTCTGTTGACTGGAGGTCACCGAGCAGATCCAACTTCTGCGCTTAACTGGGAGTCCACAGTGCTAACCACTCTGGTCCCACCACTCAAAGGGATGACTGTCGCTTGCTGAGGAAGACTCGATGTTTGTAGAGAAGGGCACAGCTGGCCTTTGATTTCATACTTTCTCCGCAGTTCAGGGGTCCGTGTCATCGCCAGAGACAATTTCTGTGTGTTACTAGTCCTCAACAGATTTTCTTCACAATTTGTTTGTGTGATTGTTACGCAGTGCTGTAATGTCTGTTTTGTTCTCTATTCCTTTTCTAAAGATTCCTTATGTTTTCATACCAGAGTGGCAACAGGTATGTAAACCTGTTGTTTTCCATGGTCTCATTTTTACCGTACACTTACTCTGAATTTCGTCTTCTAATTAGTCCATCTCATGAAGTCTTTCTGCAGCTCTTCACTTCTTACCCTTGTGTTTAGTATGCGTAGATAATCAGCCAGCTTTGTCCTCCACTGTTCACTTCCTTTTTTGTCCAGTTGTTTTTTGATGGTTCAGCAAGGAAACCCTCAATGCAGATTGTACGTGTGACCACTGAAGGCACATCTCCTGAGTGATGTGAGAGTTTCCTCGTTGTGTCTCTGTTCCTTCCTTTGACTCCACTTCATGCTCCCAGATTCTCCCAAGTTGGCCTCTGAGAGTTCGTAATTGCAGGGGAATCTACTTACTGCTCTCAGCATCCAAAGTCAGGGCTTAAGACGATCATCTCCCTTAACAATCCATACTTCTTGCTGGGGATCAGTGCTCAATAAAGACATTAATTGTTCCCTATTTGGGGGAGAGATTTGGTATCTTGAAAGGAGAGGAACTGGATAAGTATGTACAGAAATGTGAAAGAACCAGTGTTAGCATATAAATTACCACTAGCATTGTGGGAACGATATGCTTAAGGTACTGATGTTCTGTTTCATCCTTTGCTTTCTCTGCTGCACAACAGTGACATTAGAACTCTGCCACCCCGTTCCTTATTCAGGCAAATATGGTTGTAATTAATCATAGCTACAGGAAACGATCATCTGCTGAGGATGCCCTTTTTCTTTAGTTTCAACTGTATAATACCCATTTTCTAATCTCCCATTCCGGTTGGGAATACCCAAACCCGTGCTTTGAAAAGTAGTGAATGCAGATCCTTTGAAAAGAGAAGACTTTTTTTCTCTCTTGGAACGTATAGCCACAACCCCCACTGCTGCAAGCTGTGTTTCACTATGCAGCAGTTGAGCAGTTGTCTTTGCAATTCAAGAAGTAATCATGGGCCTCATCAACACTTTATGGCAGAGACTCTGCTTTTCCAACATTGAGAATAACAGGACGAACTTAAACTTATTTTTTAGCCACCCTGCTCCCTCTTTGATTCTGATCACAACAGCTCCAGGGAGACAGTCAGCATTTCCAGATAGCTTCAAATCTGGAATGAATGAAAGGGCTTGTTCAGCAGCCTCTCGAGTTCTGCCTGTAACAGGTCCCATTTTGAAAAGTAAGAGATTAAGTTTGTCAGTGGCTTTTCATTCTTGTCCAGCAGTTCTGGAGAAGACTTCTAAAAAGTTGGATCCTGAGTGGTATCTAAGATAGCAGTTTTTCCCAGAATTTCTTTGCAGTTTGACTGTGTGGAGGATGCTGTCTCTCAAGCCTTGGCCAGGACTATTTCCAAGACAACATATTACGACTTAGCTCAATGTCTCCAAGGATGTTACAGTCGCTCTAGAGGTTTCAGAGAACCTCTCACTTATGATCTGGAAGACACAAGTGCTTTAAAGGGAGCTGCTGAATGGCCCTTGCACACATTTCTATCTGCTTGTAATAGGTTTGGGAGAGAATAAACGTAAAATCTCATTTAAAAAAGAAAACCATGTCGTCTGTAGTAACCTGAATATTTCTCCCAGCAGAAGTGATAGGTGTCAGAAACTACACCTTTCCTCTTGAACCTTTCCTTATAGACAGGAGCTTGAAGGATAAATTACTGGCAGTTTTGAGCAGTTATGTTCAGTTCCAAAGATAAAACAGTTCATCAAAGGTGGAAACATTTGGATTGTTTACTGTAGGAACTTAGGACCTATTCTGAGAAAATGTGAAGACCCATCCGTATGTGTGTTGAGTTGAACGAACACTGAGCTCTCAAAAAGGCCAGGCTTTTAGTGCCTGATACTGAGCTCTTACAGCAAGTTTGCCGCAGAACAGTAAGCTGTATCCAGACTTGCTGTGCCAGGTAAATGCATCTTGTGGAGACTTCCTGCACTGGAAGGTGCAGGCTTTGGTACTGCGTCCAATTTAGTGACCATCCTGCAGATGGAAATGAGGAGTGACATGGAGTCCCGGGGTGAGAGATCTGTTGAGATGCAGATATAGGTGCAGACTTTTTTTTTTTTAATTGTAAGATGATGTTTGGAGGTGTTTTGTACATCTGACCTAGCCAGCTCAGGTTAGCTAGGTGTGTTTTGGCTTGCTGAGTAGATTCAAGCACTAGATCAAATCCAGTTTGACTCATAGCCTGTTGCTTCAGCTCTTGCTATTCTATTCAAACCAAAAAGAATGGATTCAGTGGCAGAAACACTTCCCAGGCTTGTTTCCGTACGGATTTCCTCAGTTGTGATCCCATTCTTCTGTCTTGGTAGGAGACCCAGGTACAATTTTATTCAGAAATTGCTAGCTGTGGCTGCTGTGTTGACCTTGAAGGAAGGGGCAGGTGGCAGGTACGTTGTCTGCTGTGAACGAGTCTGTCCTTATGGGAAGCTTGGAGAATGGAGGCCCTGCAGCAGGATGAGTTTCTCCCCGCCACTGAGGCAATGAGGAATGAAGTTTCAGAGATCTCACTTTTTCCAGCTTATGTGAGCTAGTGATGTTAAGTGAAAGGCATTCCTCCTTACTGTTCCAGTAGGAGATGGAAAACCTAGCGTCACCTGGTGATCGACCAGGCTTGATGAAGGGGAGGAGGAGCGATTGAGAGGACAAGGCTAGCGGATGTGTTATGCTTATTTATAACCAGGTGTTTAACAAGCAATGAAACCACACTGCAAAGTGTACACATGTTCCACCATGGCTCAGTGATACGCAGTTGCTAAAGGAGGAATCTAGGTCATCTTCTGATGCCTTTTGTTCCTCATGTTTGTGATGGCTGAGCCCATGCAGCACGGCTACGTGTTGTCTAATCTGAACCGTTTCCTAGAAGTGATAATTGTAAAATGATGAATTCTAGCTTAAAGAGCTTGAATTTAAGTTACTTGGATGAATATAAGAATTTAAATTCTCTGACTTGGAAAAAAGAATAATAATCTTCTGTTACAAAGAAATGTTTTAAGACTAGATCTTGCAAATTTTCTTTTAGTGTTAGAAAGGAATATGAAGAAAGTAGCTATTGGTATCCAAGCAGGTAAATGCAACTCTGTTAATTTTCTCTTTCAGAATTCTGTTTGGATGGGCAGTAATTTTGTTACAATACATGTGACGTATAGATTTTTATCTTAAGTTCCCTGGAACTAGTCTTCCTTAGCAGGCAACATTTTAATGAATTTGTGAATCTCATTGTTTTAACTGCAAATTGTGAGTGTAGACTCAATGTCTCTTGCTGGAGTTGCTAGGAGGGTCCTTGTTACTTAGATATTAGCAGGAGAAAAGTGGAATTATGTAGCCTCATACTGACACATAATTACTATTTGCATTTAGTTGAAGTTGGTAATGTCCACACGTCTTTTTTATTCTTTCTAGATTCTTTTCTGATAAACATACCAAAATTATTATAGAAGTTGGATATCTTTTAGCAGAATCAAGGGACAAAACAAAATTTTCTCACAAGTGCTAAGGAAGCACTTTTGCAAATTTCCAGGAGTTTTTAACCTTTTCATACCCGCAACATTTCGGATTTGATGGAACAGAATGAGAAAGCGTATATAAGATATCCCCAAAGAATCGCTTCGCAGATGTGTCCTTTTATAGTCCAGAATATCTAATAATACAGTTCTTTATGTATTGGTAGACTTTCAGGGAAAGATAGCAGCAGAAATCTTCTTCATTTCTCTAGTTTCAAGGTGATTTCCAGTGGCTCCTGAGACAAAGCTTGCCTTCTTGCACTTTTTATAGATTTCAAGTGCTTACTTAGTTAATGAAGAATAATCTAAATGTTATTCTTGTGTACTTTCACTGAAATACGATTTTCATAAGCAATTCCCCAAGTTCAAGTTTAAAAATAAAGCAAGACACAAAACCTTTCAACCAGCTTGAGGGAAGGGGCAAAGTCCTATAGCCTTTTATAGGACCACTTCAGAGCTGGTAGCATTATTCAGTATCCAGATTTGCATTGGTCATGCAGTAAAGGTGATGGATCATGTGAGTGAATTGCATTCACTGCCTGACAGAAATGCAGATCTGTACCTACCAGTCTCTCTCTGTAGACAAGACAGCTCTACAGAGCAGTCTGTAAGAACTACCCGATTGATGCGAGGGTGAAATCTGTTTGCAAGCTAGTCACCTATGATCTAACAAATAAATTAGTTGCTACTCTTCTGGCTTGCTTTTTCTCCATAAGAGCCTGGATGGATACTGACATCTGTAAATTCTTATCTAGAATTTCCTGGTTAGCTGAGAGAAAACCAGTTTTAAGGTAAGGACAACATACAGCTATACAGCAGTGTACAATAGTGAGTGCTTATAAATTAGAACCCTGCCTATTTGGGGAAGAGACCAAAACAGGATAAATGTGTTTTCTTCTCCTTCCTGCACCCCATTTTCTACTTGCTGACATCGCCAAAGTTTGCAGTGTTCTATGGTTTTCTAGATCATGTAGATAGAAAAACCTATGTCACTAACGTTAGGGAGCACCCTTGCCTGTGCTTCTTTAATAGTGGCAGTTTGAATCCTTTTTAGCTCATGGGGATCTCCTCTGTCTAAGGATTACTGAGCTGGTGAGGATGTTTTCACTCTGCGTATATTTCTTTGTTGTGAATTCTTGTACTTCTTCCACAAGAGCAGTATCTCTATCAATTTAATTGGAGTTTAACGTTTAGACCAACATTTGCATTCTTCTAGTTGCAGTTTTTTAAATAAACCAGATTACATGGTCAGTGATTTCCCTGCAGATTTCAGGTCTTGCATCTTACATTTTAAAGGTCCTTTTTTTAAGCTTTACTGCCTCTGAGTACCGAGGTGTCTCTTTTCTCTGCCCCCTACCCTCCTGACTTCTTGATTGTTTTGTCTAAGGTACGCTTTACCACTGATAAGCCTCTTAGCAGGTATATATGTATGTTGTGTTGAACACTAGTGTGGCTTGATATCTTCAGCTGCCTAGGATTTACAGAAAATGACAAGAATCTGTTTTAATGGGTCAAATGTGTCAAGCCACAGATGAATCCTGGGTATATTGTCACTTTGTTTTGCTTTAACTCAAAGAAGGAGACACTTAGAAGGGACCTGCGTAACTTTGTAAGATTGTAACATGTTTTTCTTGAGAACAAAGTTGCCATGTTAGCTGCTTCTGTTTGATTTCTCCTGGAAATTTGCTGCTTTGCTTGGCATATGCCCAAAACCCAGTACCCACTTAGTGTACGCATCGCTGCAGGCTTCCCTCTGTCAGGGAGGGTGAAGAGACATCGCGTTACGGTTATGAACATCAGTGCCATTACAACATACTTGTGGATTTAGTGTCTACTATTGCTCTGCATCCAAACCAGTTCCTTGCAGGCCTTTGAGTTCCGAGGTTGCAAAGAAATAGATGTGTTTGTGTATATGCCATGTGTAAAGGCAGAAGATCAGATGAAGCTACTGTTGACCAGACCTTAAGAATACTGCTTTGAATAGTTTGTCTCTTGCTTTTCCTATGCACAAAAGCCTGCGATGAGCATGGATATATGGCTGGTGTGCCTGGAAGAACACCAGTCTCTAGTAAGTAACTTTCTCTCGGTAGGATGCTGAAATGGCAAATGAGGCTGTTGCACCTTGATGCTTTCCAGTTATTGAGAAACAAGCAGTAGCAACAACTTGGTTTTATTCTCAGTGTGTTTCTTGGCTCTGTTGTCCTGTTGTTTGCTGGCTCGATTGTTGGCAGCAAAGCTTTCTAAAGTCAGTCTGGTAAATTATATATAGAAATATATAAATATTTATAAATATATAAGTATATAAATATTAAAAAAATAAACATTGCAGAGCTTTGCCTGATCTCAAATATATATACAAATAGGAGAGACACGCATGTTTATTTTGCTAGTTTAAAAAAGTGTGATTGAAATTTCCCAAGTAATTGGGAAATAAAACTTTTTGTAAACAACTGTGTATATCTGAAGCTGTAGTCATTCAAACAATCAGACTAGTGCTACTTTCATTACTGTAAAAGTAGCTGAGGAGCATGAAGATTTTGCTCTAATTTGAATCCACCTCTCCCTAGGCAGAGGGTTGCAATTCATCATTCTCCTGCAGGTAAAACAAAGACTCTGGCTTACTGGTATAGGGTCAATATAGCATAAGTCCTTTGGAAAGGAAGACTCATTCAGTCTTCCATCTCCTCTGTTCAGCACCCTTTATCTCATTGAAGCAATTTATTTTACCACCTTTCCAAACTGAAATGACTAGTGTTTCTTTTAATATAACTGCAGTGACTAAAATGTACTGGTAAAAGTAACTGAAAGCTCTAAAATGTTGCAATTTTTTAACTTACCACAGTGCTTAAGTAACTGGATGTGTTTTCAGAAGGGAACTTCAGTATAATGATTTTCTTTTGCTGATTTCTTTGGAATTCTCTGTCATTAGTGTCATGCATACTAGCAGTGTCTGTAGTGTGTGTTTGACTTAGACAAAAGAAATTATTACCCTACATTAATCAGTTAGAAAGTGAGTGCCACAGAATTCCGGGTGGACTGTACATTGTTCAGTCTAGCACCTTGTTCCCCTCCCTGCTCCTTTCTACTGAGAGCTGAAATGAAGAGGTAAGTAAATCACACTTCTAGTAAGAAAATACAAAGACAGCTCCTGGAGTAATTGCTTTCAGTGGCCATGTTTGCAGTTGGTATGGGTTTTTTTTACCCATTCTTTTATTGTTTTCTCAAGAAGTAAAGGTTCTGCAGACAAATCTCAGGAGTTTTATACCTAACTTGCATTGATGTTTTATTTTTTGTTGTGAGGGTTTGGCTCAGAACTGTCACTCATGCCTTGAAGTCTCTCCTGCACTACTTTAATTGCCGTGTCTTGTGTCTGTAGAAGTTTCAGTGGAAGGAAGAACACTGAATGCAGAATCAGGAGTACTCTTTTAAGTAACAAACTGTGAAGAAACTATGCTGAAATACGGTGTTAATAATTTTTTTATTTTCTGACTTGTTTCCAGGATGCTACAGTTATCTCCCACCTCATGGCACTGCTCAGTAGGTCTCGATATACACAAGAATACATATGTCAGATCTTCTCACATTGCTGCAAAGTAAGAAAGAAAATGTACATTCTTTACGCAACTTGTTGTGTTTCTGGCATATAAGAAACCGTGTAAGATGATACTGCCTTTTGTGGCAGGAACATTAGGACAGTAATGACTGAACTGTTATTGCTTTGGATTTGCTGACAGATTTATTGGGGTTGATATATGTTTCTCTACAGTAAAACAAAATATGCAAAGAAGTGCTTTTTTATAGGGTGTGTATCGATATTTATACCTTTGGCTACTAAACAAAGTCACCAGTCTAGACAAATATCAATCCTCACTATTATCAGTATCAATTTGGAAGCGTTATTTATTTTTTCTCTGGAAGTCTCGAGACTGTGTGAGCATCTCTTTGCAGAGAGGTCTTGCGTCTGCTTTCAAAACAGCTGTTTTAAACCCGAAGAATATTTTCTAAGCAGTACTGTAGGTTGAGAGGAAGAAAAATGCTCTTCTCAGTGGAGCTCTACCAGTTACAGGTTTATCCAGAATACATGTTCATTCCTGCTGTATAATGCAATTCTCTTGATATGGGAAAACTAATTGAAAAACAGCAGCAACCCCACCCCACACCCTACACACACACACCCCGTTTTGTTTTCCTTCCCTCCCCTCTAAGTTTCCACTCACCACTGTTTTTTTGTGTTACTGTTGCATTTTTTTTGGTAGTTAGTGTACCCATGGGTTATATAGTAACTGTATCAAAATAATTCAGTGCAGGAAATCAGATTTGTAAGTATCTTTCCCTCTTAGAAAGAGTTTAAAACTTAAAGATCATAGATGGTGTTTATTTCCCAGACTGACAAATGAAAAAGTCTGAGAATTTATGAGTTTGTAAGTATTCACGTCAAAAAATATCTTTCTACCTTATCACTTACAAGGAGTCTTCTGGAACTCAGAATTATTCTTTTGTTAAAAATATATTTTTCTCTACCTTGACTGTTTATGTGCATAAGTGAAACGGAGGACTGAAAACTGTAGAGTTGGTGTGATACAAAAGCATAACTCAGCTGCCAATATTTGTAGAATTGTTTAAAGAGAACATTAAGATAAAATCCTACACTGGACTGTGGAAGCTGAGATCTGTAGTTAATATTGGGAAAAGAATTTGGTATTTTAAGAATGCAAATGCACCAGTGAGACATCTTGTGCTTAACTGGTCTTTAAAAGTCTTCTTAGCAGGCTGAGTAGCTTCAACAGGTGAAAAATCGGGCCATGCTGATTTACAAGAAAAATAACACAGGACTGATGGCAGGGTGGTATAGAAGTAAGTTCATACAATCAGGGGTTAGCTCTGTAGCAATATCAACCCTGTTGGCTGTGTGAGAACTGCTGAGTAACTTCAGGTAATTAATCCAACTTGAAAACAGTTATTGTCATCTTTTTCCAAAGGAGTTACTTTGTTGTAGCTCCATTAACGCCCGGTGACTTTCATATCAAATACATTGTTAACAAAGGAAATGCCCAGTCACTTAACAAGAGTAAGGAACTTGCTATACTGTTTGGAATGCCTCCTCCACCCCCAGAATCTCTCTTGAACACATTTTACAGTGAATGTTTTGAAAAATCCAATATTTTGGAAAGAAAGAGTTGATTGTATGAACAGATAGAAACATGAATGCACAAGAAAAGCAGGGTGATGGGTATGAGTATTAGGAAGTAGTTGCATTTGCAGAAGAAACATTAGCTGTGCAACAAAGGAAAATGTTTGAGGTTGAGTAAACGGATCATCGCATATTTTAAATTAATCAAGAACTCATTTTTCTCTTGCCCAGGCAAATGCAGAAACCTAAAATGTGCCCTTCTTTTTTTTGTTTGGTTCTTGGGTTTCAGGTCTGATTATCAAGGTCAATTACTGTATTTTCAGACATAACAAAATACATCTAATACAGTGAGGCAGAATTTGCAGGGGATTTTCTGATTTATGTGGATAGGCAAAGTACGTTCTTATAATTTAAAAAAAAACAAACTTAAATACTGAAAGTTTCAATATTCTCTACAGTTTTAATGAAGAGTCCATCTTCCCCCAAAAGGCCACGAGTGAGAGAATCTTTCTAATTTTTTCCTGAAGAAATAAGTTACTATAAGCTTTAGTATTTAGGTAAAGCTTAGCATATATTATAAGAGGTATTGATGCTTTTCTTCCTTTTTTGCCCCCTCATCTTAGCAGATTTATTCATTAAACTAATAGCAACATATCACTGCTCCTGCTCTCCTTGTTCCTGCATACTCTTCTCTGCTTAATCTTGTGCATCCATTTTCTCTCTGCCTGGCCAGTCTTGTTTGGTTGGGCTTCTCAGGTTTCTTTCCTTCTTGTCTGCTCAAACTGCCCTGGAAAAGCTCAGACCTGTTCTCTTCAGCTAGGAAATCCTTAAGTCAGGTTCCTAGCATTTTGCTGCTGTTTTCTGCTTTTACTGTTTACTTTTACTACTTCTCACTGCATTTTTAGAGTTAAAATTGACTGATGGAAAACACTGACCCTGGAGAAGAGCCGTCCTAAGGAAGGGAAAGTGTTGATTTACATGGGGGAGCAGATACAGTTCTTAACACACGGAGCCAGGATTCTATCGACATATAAGCAAATTAATCTGAAATCACATACTTACTGAATGCGTGAGGCATGATAAATCTCAAAATCTGCTTTTTAAGATTCTCTCTATCACAGTTGATTTATTTCCAGAGAAAGTGACGTGAGTAGGTAAGCTTTGCTATTATAATGGTCAAATTAAACAGATAAGATGTGCATTTGGAAACACAAGGTTGTAATGGATAATTTGAAAAGGTAGTTCTGGAACTTATATTTGAATGTGGTGACAACTCTGCATAAGTAATGACTTAACCATCGGTTGAAAATTAAAATCTTGTGTCTGGGAAAGATCCAGCATAAGGCCTGTAATCAAGGCAGCTTCCTCCCAAGCCCGTTCTGAGAATGTTTTCTTACGTGAGCTTAGGCCCGAGCCAAGGTACATTTGCATTTAGATACCTGCTGTTAAATTTTCATTATGGAATGTATTGTTACATTGTTCTATCCTACTGCTTTCTTGATAATTTCAATTTTTTGATGGAAAATCATGCAAGAAGTGTGATTTCTGTTCCTAAAATATTACGTTGTTTAGCATATTTGGAGAAAAAGATGACTGTAATAGGACCGGCTCCTGGAATGCTGTCGGTATACCCAACGAAAAACAAAAGCGAAAGACCTTGCTATTGAATTTGGTGCCTGAGCTGCTTGGCATTAGGAAGGAGGGATACATTGTATTCTTGAGTTTTCACATTTGTATTCAAAGCTGTTGGTATTTATGGGGTAGTGTTTAACCTGATTGTGCATTAAACAAGCTGGATTGGTGTGTGCAAACGTAATGTGTACAGATTAGATATTTTCATGTACATCTAGTTATGCAACTAAGAATACACCCACGTGTCACCTCTGTACATGCTTGTCCTGTTTGCACAGAATTTGCTGTCTGAATCTGATTGAAAAAATCACTAATACTTGTGAATTAGTAAAACTATCTAGGTCAAGATGATTTCTTTTACTTTAATTTCATTCATTTTTTTCACATATTTTAATATCTGTTCTTCAGCTTCAACACTGGCATAGCTGCGGCTTTAAATCATTGCCTCAGCCACTTCTGTGTGCCAATGTAAGTTGTTTTCCTACTTAAACCATGCTGTTTTAATTGCATTTTTTGGTAGAAAGCTGTTGGTGGCAGTAGCAGCTGAAGCATCTCTTAAAGCACCAGATATGTTACATCTAAAAGTAATTTTATGCTTTTTTTTCTTAGAGGTGAGGGAAGTTTTAAAATGTTCTTTTGAGCATAAGAAGGATCTGATTTCAGCTGTATCTCAAATGTGAAAATAAAGCATCGCTCATGTGTGCTAGGGTACGTAGATGTGCCCATAAACTCAGATGGATTTGAACAAAAGATTAAGGAGTGAAGATACTTTCTTCACCTGCAGATTAGTCAAGAAAATGCATCGAGGTATGATTAAAGCTGTGACATTCTAAAAGATGAATTTTAATTGTGCTTGGCCCGTGCTTAATGCAAAGGCGACTAGAGTCATGAATCTCCTTCTAAAGAGATGTTCATAAGTCACAGATCAGATTTGACAAGAGATCTGTTGTGGGTTGCAGGCCCCATTGAGATTTCATGTTGTTTTTTCCAGCCTCAGCGAGCCTTGTCGTACTACGGAAGTTCTGAGACCTTTCTACTCCAAAATTCAGTATTTGTGTTTAATTCCAAATGCGCTTTAAATCATAGAAAAATATTGACGTATCAGCCATTGTCAGCTTAGATCCTGAAGTCAATAAATGAGTGATGGCTGATTAGATCTATGGCTAAATATGTTTGAAATTAAAATAATCTGTAGGAGGAAAAAGTGAATTTGTTCTCATAGTACTGTCACATTCTGTCTGGAAACGGTTTCAGAATTAATTCCCTCTCTTCTGAAGTTAGAATTGTTGGAAATGCTTAATATTACCAGTAGTACCTGGGAATCTTTTATATGATTTGTTGAGAAAATCAGGAGCTTTCGGTTGTTTCCAGTATGAAGAATAGTAATATAAGTACTCTATCCATGTTTCTGCATTTGTGAAGACTTAATTTCATTGCTGCTGAAGAAAAGAGTAGATATGATTACTGGAAAAGGACAAATGCTATAAAAATAAGAGTTGGACTACTTTATTTAAAAAAAAAAAAAAGGTATGGCAGCTGATTACAAAATAAATGTTAGGAAATCTACCTGTAATACTTAACAATAAGTTGCAGAGAGTGGAAACATCTTACGGGTTCTTTAAAAGAGAGAAATCATGTTTTATGTTTTCCTTTGAAGGGTCCAGATCACCAGACAATCTTATTTAACCATGGAGCCGTTCAGAATATTGCACATCTGTTAGTCTCCACCTCCTACAAAGTAAGATATGAAAATTATTTGGTGTATTTCATGTGTTTATGAAAGGGATCCAAATGGAGATTATAAAAACTATGTCTATGCATATGAACTAAAACTATAAACAGTTATAATGGGTAGTTCTAGAATAACAGTTGTTTTTACTTGCCATATGGATTTCTGTCAAAACAAGACAATGGCTTTGAGTGCTCTGTAAAGTTAAAACACCATTACTTAAAATGGAGCTGGCTTTCGTTGATCCAAAGAAGAACAGTCACTTGGCAACCAAATAAAAGTTTGGTGAACAATAAATGTGAAAAAGGAATTAAGCAGAAGAGAAGCAGAGGTGAACTGTCCTAAACAGAAGTCATACCTGTGCAAACATGGACAGGATATGTGTGGAGGCCACCAGGTACCTGTATGTTGTGCTTGCTGAGTCTCCCGAGTCTCAGCTCCATCCTCTGTTATGTTTTGGAAGTCTATCCTGGGCTATCGGAAAGTGCTGCCTCTGGGGAAAAGCATCGTCCTCTAGCTGTAACTTGGTGACAAGGAGGGTCAGCTAGCTCTGTTCTGTCTAAGGCCAAAATTTCAAATCCTGAGCGCAGCCTTAGGAGTCTACTGTATGGATGTAATAATTCTGAAAATGAGAAATACTCCAAAGTATGCAAATTTATCTTTTTATTACAATATCTAATACAAAATATCTAATAGGTTACCATGCCATTTTTATTTCATTGAAAGTAGGCTGTTCAGTGGTTGGTTGAGACTAGATGAGATAATTGTGCTTGTCTATTTTGATCTCCTGCCTAATGCAGAGCATTCTTGATAATTAAAGTATCTTTGAGTAGGAAAACCAGTCTTTAAATGAGCATTTATGAATTAATGTTTCTATGAGTATCATTATAAGTGTGCATCTTCACCACTGGTGGAAGGGTCTACAGCTTTTACAGTGGCATTACAGATAATGATTTAAAGACCAAATATATGTATTTTTCCAAATGCTTGCATTCCCTGTTTCTCATGCAACTACCTCACCAAGTGCCCTTAAGTAGACATTACTAGCAAAGAAAGTAGCCACTGTAGTAATTTTAATATCTTTAATTAATAGAACAATATTATATAAAATAGTTAACTTCCAGCTAGACTTCAGTTGTGCTCATTAGAACCTTTACCCCTCTGCCGCTGCCTGCCTTCTGGCTGGAACACAGCTTTTGAGCTGTGGGTTTGACATTTTTCAGTGTTTTTTCGATAAATAATCTCTGCTTCCTGCTGCTTTGAAGCATACACTGTATTCATTAGATTGTCTAAGTAGTAAATGGAAGTGTTCAAACAAGGTTTGTGTTCTGAAGCCAAGTAGCCTGCTATCCGTTCTTCTTGACTAAGACTTGGCTACTGCTGGTGGGATCTTACCATGGCTGTGATTAGATGTTATAAAACTAATGCACAAAAGTGTGATTGTCTTTGCTGTTGTTTGTCTGTCCTTGGACTTCCATGTTTCTAAGACTTTTTGTTGTGGAGGGTAGGATGGGCCTAAACCTAACTTGCAGTAAGTGCTTTCTGCAGTGACAGGATTCTTTAGGTCAAAATCATGTTCCTTTTGCTCTGCTTTCACACTAAAAATGTGGTAACAGAAACCTGGAAAGACATGGACACAGTTTAAATATGTGGAACTGTAGAAGGTGAAGTTGAAGACTAATATCTGAACTAAATTAGGTTCTTCATCTGGGAAGATGATAATCTGTCTTCCCTCTATCAAAAAGGAGGTTATAAAGACTTCGTAGCCTAGCATGACTAGGCAACCATGAAATATTGTTTGATTAAACCAAGACACGATTTTCGACAGGAGGAGGAAGATCCAGTAAATCTGTGAATCCTCTTTGTGCAGGTGATACCTGAGGCTGTGTAATGGCGGTAAAAGTTATGATATGTATTTGTTTCAAGATGAGTTTAGAATCACTTCAACTGGATGCTTCTCATTAGGCATTTTATTAGACTCACCTTTAAAGGCTTCTGAAGTATAAATCTCAACTATATGTGTTTCTGATTGTTATACGT
>Ga0181612_177111_pt1 | contig 34749 bp, 25 predicted proteins | sample HoacroProtozoa21_FD_119630 | JGI IMG/M metagenome (GOLD analysis project Ga0181612, IMG submission 119630) | Hoatzin crop microbial communities from Cojedes, Venezuel. Combined Assembly of Gp0051906, Gp0051904, Gp0051908 | reverse complement strand
TGCAAAATATTAAGGGCCACCGCACTACAAAGTGCTGGATACTCTTGTCCTGGTCCAGCAGTATGTTTAAGGACACACACAACTTCAAATCTAAGAGGAATTCCTCAGAGAGTAAAGGAAGTTAAGAACATGCAGAAATGATTTGCTGATCAGGTCTGGAGTTTTCAACAGTTCGTAGTATAGACTCTGCAGCTAGGAAAACTGTTACATCTGAGGCCATAATTCTGTCCTTACACCCCAGATAATGTAGCTACACAGTGTAGATGACTTACTGTAGTTTAAAAATAAATCTTCTTAATTCTAGGTTAACACATAAAATGAAACCTCTTTTTAAGTCTGGGGAATCAGTGAGCTCTGCAGCTGGAAGGGAGAAAGAGATAGTGTTTAATTTGTTAGTTGCAAGCTGGAAGAGATTCTGTAGGCAGCAGGTAATAATGTGACAGGTTTTAAACACCTCACTTCTAAAAGAACTTGCTCATATTTTTGTCCTGGGCCAAAAAAAGAACAGGCATAACTGAAAAGTCAGTACTAGCCAGTAAGCTCACCTGAGGCTCACAAGCATGGTGAGGATGGCAAGCCATCATTTAGTAAGAAAATAAAGTCAAGCATACTTCTTGTCAGGTGGGCTTTTGCTGGGTTCCTCCTGTTGTAATGAATACTTAACAGCTCCCAGTGTAATCACAGGCAGTTTAATAGGAGCCAAATCAATGCAGTCTGTGTGTGCGTATACTTGTTTAAAAAAACAAAAAAGGTGAAAACAACAACAGTAACAACAGCAGAACTAGACAAGCAGTGAAAGCTGAAACATTCTGTGAAGCCTTGGGATGTGTTCCTGTCCTCCTTAACACCCTCCCACCCTGTCTGGCCATGCTCTTTTGGAAGGCAGGTAAAACCGTTCAAGTTCCTGTAAGTGAGGGAGGAATTTTGCTTATAGCAAGACATAAAGTAATTATGAAAACAAACTTTGAAAACCAAATCGCTGTGGGTCATGAAAGCCAAATCTCACTATTAAGTATTTGGATTTCATTGTCCATATAATGGTTTAATTCCCTCCTCAGTCTGACCTCTTAATGTGAGCATGCTAATTGGAAAGTCGACAATATGCCAGTTTTTGGCTCGCTACTGTTCAGAGTATTTTATTTTTTAAGAACATCAGTGATCCTTGTTTATGTTGTTCATTGCTAGCATTTTTGGGTAAAATCTGGCTTGTAAAGCCCTGACTGAAAGTAGAATGTCAGTACAAGGCAAGTCTGTTTGAGAAGGCAACTTGAAAGCAGTAAGACTTATTTTGTTTATTTAAAGAGATAAATGTGTGTGTGCATGCATTTTCATTTAACAGCTTTATAGCTAGAACCATTATTAAATGATGCCCAATAGCAATTTTATCTCTTGTTATGATTTGTTTTATAAAGATGTAACAATTCTCAGCAGAGTTTTATGAAGACATGCAGACTTGGTTTGCATTACATACGCAGTTATGTGCTCAGTATATATGTTGCAACTTAATTTCTTAAATATATATTGTGTAACACTTTTTGTTCCTGAGTGCTGGTCTCCTTAAGGAATAGAGAGGGTGGCATCATGTGCTCTTCAGCACACTGTGGTCCTTTGTCATTTTAGGAGTTCTTCTGAGGGATCTTTATTGTCACAGTTTTGACTTCAGAATATTCTCTCAATCCACATTCACCCCTAAAAAACAAATTTCAGCATCAGCTTGCACCAGACATTAATTCTTTATCAAGCAAAACCGTGCAAAGTGATTCCTTGATACAGTTAAGATGCAATTTAATATTCTTGGCAGGGGTTTCTGTTGTACTATGATTTTGTACAGGTTTTCCTTTCATGCCATCTTTCAGAAAACCTGAAGATGAAGTTTCAGTTCAGGTCAAAAGCACAATGGATAGCTGCAGTGTTCTGATAACAGAATGACATTAAACCCAGAAACACTCACTGTCTGTTGATGGAACTGTTGGGAGTGAATTGATATCCTCTGTTCTTTCCAGACCTCGAAAATGTCCAAACACCAAAACCTACACCGCTGGCGAGTGAAATTGCTGCTTATATTTGCATTCAAGAAAGAGAAGGTCCAATCTGAGTACTATGGAAAATTAACTACTCGCAACCCTGGATAAAGATGAACTTGACTCCAAACCCACTGATCTTTTTTCCCTGACAAAATACCCAGCAGCAGAAATCAGCATTTGCATGTCCTGTGAAAAAGAGCATTCATCCTGCTCAGATTTCCACTAGATTTACGTAGAAGACCTTACTAGTAGAAGTAGACACCACTTACTATGTCCCAGTCGTCGGACACGTAGCTCTGAGGGGTACGTGTTCTGCTTTGGGTAAATTATGCTTAAGAAATGGGTGTTTCTGAAGGCTGTGCAGATTTTGTTGTAGTCAGCTCTGGCCTGGCTCCTCTTTTAGGCAACTGCTGAGGTTTAGAGTGGATGTTGCATGCCTATCTTCTCTGAAGTATAGGTATTTGTGTTTTGCTGTGCATATTTTTTGTAATGGAGAAGTGTGTTCTAGTCATTAAGATTTAATATGTCTGCCAGATGCTGTGTGTGTAAAGCAAACATGTCCCCACCTCAAAACAGGTACAGTCCAAGTCTGGAAGCAGAGTATCTCTTTTATATGAACTCATACGAGGATTCTTTTGCACCAGCTCTTAGACATTTGTTTCTTGGTTAAATTCTTATCCCCACCCCTAAAACACACACAATACTGCTCCCTTACTTACATTAAAGTCTAAAAAGTGCTGACATGCATATCATGTTAAAATGTTTACTATTTGACACTGCCTTCCCTCTGGATCCCCCTGTACAGAATTTAATGCCAACAGCACCATCAAGAATATTTCAGGGGAGTTCCTCAGAACCGCTTTGTACTAAGTGTTGCTTTCAGAATGGAGTGAGGAGCCACTGGTCAAAGCAATTAAACACCTCTGTATGCCCCTCGTGTTCCATAGACTACCTCATATCTACCTCTACACTGTAAATTTCACACAAAATACAACATCAGGGGAGGAATTCCTGTAACCTTCCTTGGAAAGTTAATTCATTTTGGCAGAAATACCAGTATTTACCAGCCCATTTCGCTCCACCTGCAGTTTTGAAAACTTTCTGATATGCCTGTTGGCTTGGTAAGCCTTACATGTGATGTAGTGGTTGATATTTAACTCAGACTGATGAATCAGTAAGCATTTTAAGACTTACCAGAGTCTAAGTACATGCAAGCGAATATATTAGTAAAGATATTTTCACATGTGAAAGGTTCCCATTGATGTGGACCGTCCCAGCCCCAGCTTTCAGTAGAAAGTGGTAGATTTGTCTCCAAAGAATGACAAAAAGCTTGAGCTATTTATCAGACTCAGCTGAGCCACAGAACCATTCTCTTACAGCTCAGTGGAAGCTGTCACCAGGAGCTGCGTGGAGCCCAATAACTAATGCTAGTAAGTCTCTGTGTGGAAGTTTCTGCTTGATTCATCAGGGCTGCGGCTTGGCCCCAGACACCTGTTCAACACATTTTTGCAAGTCAACAGATAACCTAGCCAACAGAGTATCCAGTGCCTTTATGTGTGTTCCAGCTTCCAGTTGGTTTCTTATCTAGGTCTGGCAAACAAAATTAGATATATATATTATCTGTTTCTTCAGCTGAGGGCTTCAGGGCCTTACGCATTTGTTTTCTGGCTGAAAGTTTGGAAGTGGACAACTGTGAGGAATTCTAAGGCAAGTATTTTTCAAAAGTTAGAAAGTTGCTCTTGCTGAATAGGAAGATGTGTTATTCCAGACATTCAGATCAGAAGAGTCAGTGTGTGCTCAATTAAATGGCTTGCTTGTCTGCACAGCCTAATACAGGGAAGTACGGAGTAATAACATGCTGTTGTATGGCCACTTTCTTCTTGGATAGCAGTTCGGTATCAGGGTGAGAACAAGGGATGTGTCTATGAAAAGGAAGGAGCCCACAAGTCAAATTTGCATGATACTATCCCTTGGTTGTGTTGGTGTGAGGGAAAGGGAACAAACTGCTCTTCAAAAAGAAATATTACATACTGTCTTCTCTCAGTTCAAGAGAAAAAAGATAAGGAAAAGAATTACAACTCCAAACTGTTCTTCTGCTTGCACTTCTCTGTGGGAATGCAATTATACACTGCTGTATCTCAGAGCTATCCAGACAATAATCATTCCTCTGACTTTAAAGGATAGCTCTAGGTAGAATGACACCTTCTTCCCTTGAAGGCATTCGGACAGACCAGAATTTTGGGAGACTCTATCTAGTATAAAACAGCCACATGTGGCTATCTGGGATGTCACCTGATTTTTAGTTACAGGAGTGAAATTCTACACTAATCAGGTAGTGATAAGGAGTTTTAAGAAGTGTACATGTATAAAAATATCCCTCTTTTAGACTCCTTTAAGAATACAAGAATATTTTAAGTAGTCTTACAGATCAGAAATCAGTTGTATTGTGTACGTGAGTTCTCGTTCTCTACTGGTAGACACATACCCTGCTACATTTTGTGGGAGTATAAAATGAGTATAGCAGATCTCAACTTTCTGTGTTCATATTATTCCCCATGTGTGATAAAAATCTGTGAATAAAAATCTGTGAATTTAAATGCAGGAACAAAACAAGTCCGAGATAATACACTGCTAGCACAGACAGCACAGTGGCACAATTATGATTTGTCTGTAACATAGCATTAGCTTAGCAATGACACACATATGTATGGACACTTTCTCTTCTTTTTTTTTATTCATTAATTGCTGATTCAACATTATTTATGCTGTAAAATGTATCCCTCAAAAACGGGGATCTAAGAAACCATGGCATTTTAATAAAAAGTATGCACATATTAATGCGGGAGGGAGGAGGTGAATTAGAACGTGATATCTGATCAAAGAGGTTCTGTAAGGAGTAGAACAATTACTCATAAGTAGGTTTTCAGGCATCTTTATGAGATAGTGATGATTTCCATTCCAAACATTTATTGTTTATGATGAATATTTTCAAAGCTGTAGATGGGAATGAAGTGTACAACTACCATGGGATCTGGGGTGCTGCCTGGTTTCCCCCTCTTTCAAAAATTCTACAATATCAATATGTGAATATTTTGCTTGCACACTTAACCTCCCTGAAGTGGAGGGGGTCACTCTTGAGTGTCAGGTTACTCATGCGCTCTGTTGAGTTTAGTAGTCTTAGAATATTTTGACAATGATAAGAGTTAGATGAGCTGACATATTTATGCCAGTGTGAGATCACCTCATAACTCATGAATGTGGAGAACAGTATGAATGTGTTATTCAAAGTACTCCCTAATGAGGGAAAATATTTCAGACTACATAGAGCTTATTTTATAGATCAAGTTGTATACTTCCACATATTTAAAGTTTTAAAGAGTTTGACCTTACTTTAGTTTTACTGCTGAGTTTGCCATTAGCCATAAGCTATTTTGAAAGCTTAGGAGAGACATATCTGGTATACATGCCTCCTGCACAGACATTAATTGACTCCTTTGTATGTGTAACCAATCTGGGGCTGATGCAATTGCTAAACGTCCTTGTGACTGTAATGAGAATTAAAAACTAGTAAGACTTTAAATTAGGTACAGGGGACAGTGTTTGAGCATGGAGCTCCATTTCAAAATATTTGACACTTAGTTCTAAATGGAATCAGAGAAGACAGGGAGCTTTGTAATGGAAGGTGATTTTTTGAAAGGGATGTAAACACATTTGTCTGTCCTTCTCTAGGCCTGATTTCATTTAACATTGTTTATAAATCTGGAAGAGAAAGATAACATTTTAATAAAGTTCAGATGCACCTATATTAACAGATGTAGGAAGAAGTAAAGAAAGGAAAATATAACAAGAGAGGCAAAATATATGGCAAAACAACTCTGAAACAAGTGCACCAACCCAGTCAACAAGCCCATAGCAATACCAGAAACAGAATCTTTTTCTGTAAAAGTGCTGGTTAACATGGCTAAGAAAAACTCAGAGAAAACAGAAGTTAAAAGCTCAGAAAAAATACTCAGAAATTTTTCAGTTCCTTTCAGAATAAGAAGGGAGTTCCAGTGACTTGTTCTGCTACGTCAAAAAAAAAAAAAAAAAAAGGAAAAGAAAATAAAATGGTCTTACCATGTAAATCAATTGCATTTAGAACTGACAGTGGTTATCAATCATCTTGTATTATGCCCTGACCCTCAGATGGGTATATTTCCTGATCTTAATTTGCATGGATAGATTTATTAATGTTTATTAAGATGTAGAGCTGAAAACAGTTTAGAAGACAGCAATGTAATACTTACATCTCTCTCCCATTGCCAGACATTTTGAATCCTCCAAAAGGACTTTGGGCATTTAAGGCATTGTAGCAATTTATCCTAGAACATGAAGAGGCAGTAAGTCGAGCTGCACTGTCAGAGAGACCTGTGGACAACTAACTCAGGGAGAGGCTGAAACTTGTGGAGCTAAGGCCACTGTATACCTCTTAGGAATAACAAACTTGTCTCATGTTGAAAAGAAATGAGGGATTTATGCCACAAAAACAACGTTCTGCTCCTTACTTGTAAGGAGAGTGGGATTTGGTGTGTGAGGACTGAAGGAGGGCACCGAACACTTGGAGGCAGCTTCAGTAATGAACCGCTCATCTGCTGACAAACCTCAGTGCAGGTTTATAACACACAGCTATTAGATTCGAATTTGTCCTTTTTCTCCCTGATTTCTCATGGATCTTTAGTTTACCCAGGCTTGACACACCAAACTGCAAGCTATTGAACTCTAGAAGTGGCATTACCTTTTCCTAAGTACTAGAGAGGTGTCCCCTCAGTTGCTTAATGTTGTAAAAAAGTACATGATTCTTTGTGCCTTTAGCAGAAACCTCACGGGATTTCTCTGCCCCACAGAAAGGATCGTTTATACTCTGCTGTGTTTGTTTTCAGTAATGCCATTCAGCAGTGTGGCTGCCGTGCTGATGGGAAGCAAAGCGCTTTCCACTTTCCAATAGCATTCACCCACAGTGAGCAGAGTCACAACATCTCCCTGCAGCTGTTCCATGTCTTGCTTAGTGATTCACCGCTAGGATGGTCTAGATAAACATTTTTCAGACAAAGGGCACAAAACTGAGGTGCCATAATGATAGTGAGTCAAATGCTTTATCTCCAAGAGCAGGAGTGTGATAACTTCTGCCTTACCAGACTGTCCCAGCCTGCATTGCTGAAGAGACTGTCAGGGCCTTGTTTATATCATTTGTGAAGACAGCAGCTACCAGCCCAAAATCAGAATTGTTGGCTCTCTCTATAACTTCATCCATGGTTTTAAATCTCAGTATTTCTTGAACAGGCCCAAAAATCTGCAACAAAGTTTAATCATTAATTAATAAACCAACCCACTCAGAGGCATTTTATTCCTGTTTTAATCTGCTTTTTTAATTGTCTTCTCTGTCCTGTTGTAATCTTTACAAATTCCCACAGCAGCATTTAATAGTGATAATAGATGTTTGTAAAACTGCATGAATTTCGCAAAGCAGTTGCCTTAGTGGAACTCATCCATTTTTCCCTTATTTTTTCTTTGAGGTCTGAGACTTTACAACCAGTAACGAAAATTGAGCTTCTTTACCCAGCTGAAGTCATCAGTTGCTATGTGCATAAGGACTTCTGAAAAAAATTTGCTTTTTTTTTTTAAATATAGTGGTAATTTTCACTCTAAAGCTTTTGTCTCAAGGAATAAACAAAGCAAAAAAAATCATGTTCAAGACATTCTAAAATGATCTTGCTCATGTGTGTGAATACCTCCTCCTTGGCAATCCGCATGTCATCTGTTACATTGGAAAACACCGTAGGTTCAATGAAGAAGCCCTTTCTTCCTAGCCCTTTACCCCCACATTCAAGTTTTGCTCCTTCAGTAATGCCGCTTTGAATCAGTTCCAAGATCTTGTTGTACTGTTTTTTATCAATCTGAAAGAGAGAAGAAGCTGTTTGGCTTGCAGATTGTGCACTTGACAATCAAGTCAAAATTATTTTTTTAGGCAAGTCGTGTCCCAGTAAGTAGACTCATGCTTATATTCACTACTTATTGAGCTGGAGATGCCAAAGATCTACAAATAGCTGCTGACTGTAACCTAGGGCTCAGTCTTCTTAAGGAAGACGTCCCCTTATGCATGTGGCTTAACCCACATCTTGCTAAGCAATCTGGCTTATAAGCACAAACAAAGCAGATCATTATTTTTTGGTCCTGGTTAGCTTCCTGAAAATGGTATAAGCCCAGCTGGTTATCAGTGGCAGGAACATTTTCTAAAGACCTGTTTCTAATTCTGCCCATCTTTTGCTTAGAACTTCTGTCTCTCTAGTGGTCTACAAGCACAATTATGGTTGTAGACAATTCTTCAAAGTAAGTGCCCACAGAGACTTTTGAGAGCTTCTCACCGTTTACAGCTGTATCTTGGGGGCTGAAGATCAGAATCTTGCTGTTAAAGCTGAGAGGCAAACTTACTGATATTTAAGATGAGAGTTTTTACTCAACAAGAAACACGTCTGAGCTGCACAGATTATCTACAGATTTAGAATTTTAATCTTTAAATTGTTTATCACATCAGCTACCCCGGACTGTGAGTGAGTATGCATTGACTGACCTCTGTCCTAGTAGAGTTTAAATGCTTCCAGGCACCTTCTGGGCTGTAAAGCCCTTTGGCCTTTACCTGTGGACCTTGTTCCGTAGTCGGGTCAAAAGGACTCCCCACTACTCTCCTCTTTGCACGTTCTACGCTTCTTCTAACAAACTCTTCATAGATTGATTCTTCCACATAAATCCGTGAGCCTGCAGTGCAGCATTGACCTTGATTGAAGAAGACCCCTTGGTGAGCTTGTTCCACAGCATAGTCCACTAAAAAACCGAGACAGCATATGTTGCTCTGAAACATCCTAGGCATCTGCTATTGCACCAGTGTCATGCGTATTACATAGTGCCATGTTCTCAAAACTTCAAAGCACAAGTAGGATTTGTTTAAAAAAACCCAAAACAGTGACCAAATCAAAACATGCTGTTGTTGTGTCTGGTCATAAATGAAGATGATTCATTTAATTTTGTGTCATAATCCCTGTGAAAATACAGTTTTTTAACACGTCTAAAGTTTATTTTTTCCCCATTTATTCCATCCTGGACACAGCTATGCTGGAGGGATAGTAGGACCATTACAACTGTTTCAGAAACACTAGATCGCAAGGGACCACTTGGGACTTCATGCATCATCCAGTTAAAGAAGGGTCCATAGATAATACATTCCACATGCCATCTCATGACGCAAGCCACACAATAGTGCTTAATATCCCACTGCAAAAATTAAATCAAGACAGTGCTTTAGCAGTCTATAGGAGTAGGGTATGCAAGAACAACTTCACCAACGTCTTGTATGCCAGTAACATGTAATTTATCAACTAAAACTCTAAGAGACCCTGGGAAGTGGATTGTGCCTCATGTTACAGAAGTCTATCTGACTGGGGTCAGTAGAGGAGGGAAAAATTTGTCTGTGATCCCAAGTTTGCACTTGGTTTAATACTGCATATGTGAGAATTGCAGCCAGCCATGTACTTGAGAAAATTTAATTTTGATAATGGCAAGACCTATCCTTTCCAAAAAAACAGATTATTTTTCTGCAAGACAGAAATATCTTCTTGGCCTATACAGGTGATCCATAAAGGCTTTAAAACTATAGGACAATTATAGAACAATCAACCTGTGATTTCTACTCTAACTTCCCTGGAGGTACAACTAACCCATCCACTATCCAAGCAGGAGAGAGGATCCAGGCATACTGAGACACTGAGCACTAAATTCTCCTGTTGGGTGTAACAGCTGACTAGACAAGAATATTGAATTCATCCTTAAACAGTGATGCCCTACCGCTCTGTAATAGCTCTGTTATCAGCTGTAGCACTTTGGAACATTGCTTAAAGTATAATCATTTATGGAATAAACAAACCAACAGTGCTTTACTTTCAGCACATCCTGAATAACTCCATCTAACAGAAATGTCTTTTTCTGCCCTCAGTGTGGTTTTGAAAAAAAAAGGTACAGGGTGTTCCCTGGACCACATTCAAGTTTTCCCAGGCAGCTCCATGGAGATTGAACACACTAGTGGATAGAACTGATTAACTGAGATTTCTTCCTCTGTTGCTAACAGTTTTTCACCATGAGGGGCTCTGCTTTTTGGTGCACTGAACTTTAAACAGCTTTGTCATGCTTTCTGCTAACTTCTGGCACGCAGTGTTCCTCAAATAGAACAAACAGCTCCTTTGGAATGGTGAGCAAATTGTCTGCTGTTCTTAAGTAGTCAGGGATTTGAAGTCTGAATCTCAGGTCAAGTGCTGGTGGCTGTAATATGGGAAGACTGGAGAGCTTTAGTATGATATATTGTGGAACAGACAGTCCTGAAGAAACCTTTGCTCTCCCCTGTTGCCTGCAACTTCTCCCCAGTTCCTCAACCTTAACTTGGCAGATACATCAAGTCACAGATGAACTACAGCTCTGTGTGGCAGCTAGAGCATTTGTCCTTCCTCTGTGGAAGGCCGTAACACAGACCTGTCCCCAGCCTGTATTGCTCTACTAGAAGTGTTCTGGTGATTTAGTCTGAGTTAGTGGGTTAGGGGCATTTGAGATATGGTGAGTTCTGGTGGCAGATGGAGATGAGTAACTGGGGTAGAGGGCTGTAACATCTGCACCTGGCTCCAGCTGACAGGAGCCTATTTAGCTTACCAGGATGACTGTGGCTGTAATTTAGACCCCTGACTTGGCGAAACATTTCTATGAAGGAAAGCTGCTGAAAGTTCTCAAGCTTTCCCTCGTCTTTCTAACATTGGTAAGTTTTGAAACAAATATAGGATGGTAACCAACTCTTGTAATTAGTGCTCTTCAGAATCATTCTTCTATTCACTTTCCTCTTTTAAACTAAAAGACCAGATCCTTGTATGTCTATTTATTTGGGTTTCAAAGTTGTCAGAAAATGCATTGAGTACAGTGTGCCTGCACACAGCTTGAAACAATAGCTCAAACCAAGGTGTGAACTGTCCCGTTCATCTTAATGGGGTGTTAACTTCAAAACCTCATGCTGACAATTTAGATATCAACATTTTTAACTATTTCTGATCATTTAAGAAGAAACTTCCAGTTTCTGTTTTTATCCTATCCTAAACCACTGTCCTGTGCCTTCTCAGGTGCCAAAAATCTCAGCTGCACATCATCCAGCTGACAAAATCTTTAGCTCCCTGCTGACAGTGGCAATGAGGATATTTCAATACACAATTCTTCAGTTGTGAAAATTTAAAAAATGGAATAATCTCCATTCATAGCTACTATCAAACAGCTTAACAAAGGAACACTGCACGGAGTATAGATTAGCCCCTCAAGTGTAAATTGCCCTCCCTTATTGTAATTGCTATGAAGCCAAAGAATCACAGAATTTCCAGACTTAAAGCACTAAACCACCTTGCTGCAGAGTTTAGGATGACAAATGTGTATGGGACTATGAGTGTGACTGACACCGCTTCTATATGCTTGTTGTCATGAATCTGTGGGTTCAAATATTGTGTCTTTTTATAAAAAATATCACACCTTAGGCTGCTTCTCTAAGATTAAAAGGTGCAGTTAGATACAGCTGTATTGGTCCATTTCACTTTTTCTTAAAGATATGCTCTAAAAAAAGAAAAAGACCCCTCACAAATATGTTTTTAAGAAAAATATGGAACTGCTGCCTTACAATCAGCATCTGCAAAAATAATGTTTGGGCTTTTCCCACCCAGCTCCAGTGTAACTCTCTTCAAATTACTCCTTCCAGCTGCTTCTTGGATCAGCTTCCCAACCTGAAAGGAAATGGAGACACATTTTACAGGGAATGTAGTCATACAGTTCACTTCAACAGCCAATGTTGGCTATCACTGGAACAAAGCTCTAAATAATCCAGCAGGTTCTTCAATCCCAACAGATTCTCAGCAGCAGCGGACAGCTTTCCAGGTTTTTTTCTAGAAATTGCGAGGGGATAAGGCACAGCACGAAAGTGTTCGTACCCTTCACCCATTTGCATCTATGCTAAAACGGCTTAGAGTTTTCTTTTAGGGTGCTTTAGAAGGGCTGAATTAAAAATCTGAAATTGATGTAACTAGAATTACTTCCATCCAAACTAGTGGCATGTTCACAAGGTTTCAGATACTATTATTAAGGGGTTTAGTTACATCATTTTTAGTGGAAAAAGTTAGATCTGATATCTAAGTATGTAGGAAGCATGTATTAAGCTTATTACTATTCATTAGTAATAAGTGCTATCATACTTCTTTATATAGTCCAAGTGTTAGTTACCCCAGGTGACCACTGCTTTTAGAATTTATTTCACTCTTACTACTTGTAGTTACTAAACTGCTAGCCAACATGTTTATAGGAGGGCATTTGTTCTTCTCAAAATACAGTTTTCAGCGCCCAAAGGTTTAAGTAATTTGACTGTGAAGTCATGATCCAGAATATGTCAAATTATGACGAAATCATTGGCCTTTTCTGCAGGATTAATAGCACACAGCAGAATACCAAGTACGACAAGAAGTTACAAAAGCACCATCCCAGACCTGACTCTCAGCTGCACCACAGATAATCTTAATATGGGTTGAGGAGATCCTCCTCTTGGTGCACCTCCAAAATGTCTTTGTAGATTGTGCGGTCAGCTGGAGCAGAATGCAGCCCTGTGGCTGGAGTAGCCTTAAACTGAAGATCTCGCCAAGAAGCATGAGGGTAGATTAAATGGAGTAGCAGTTTGACAGCTACATATTTGACGTATTTCGACATCAGTACAGTTGGAGAGGCCACTCTGCTCCCTGGAAATTCTCCTCTCCCTTGGATCAATGAATCCAAAATAGATAAGATTTTATACTGTTGCAATGTAGCTGCACCCATTTGCAGCTAAGGAAGTAATCACATGTAGATTTAGGTGTATGAAATGGTAAAACACATGTTTAAAAGTATCTATTCAATATTGAGAAGTTTAAGAACCTTGCTAAGCACTTTTTTTTAACTGGGGCATGTTTTAAGGTCGCACAGAAAGTTAGATGTGAAGTGAGATGGGAGTGAGTCCAGAGCTGAATTTTTTTCTCCGTGTAGTCTCTGGTCTCTCTAGCTGTTTTCTATTTCTGAGTTCAGGTGAGTGAGACTCCCTGCAGTAAGGGGTTAATGGACGAGAAGCTGAAACTTTTAGAGAACTGAAGGCAGTCTGCTGGAGAAAGTGAAGTCAGCACTGGAGTAATCAGAAAGCAAATGAAACAGAAACCAGGGCCCCCACAGAAAAAACAAAGCAAAATCCCCACAGGATAATGAAGCAATTGTCAACCACTTCATGTAGCTTTGTGATTTAACTGTTTATCTGGTGATACCACAATCAAGTGTGAGTGAGGTTATTTCTTAAAAAAAAAAAATTAAAATTATCTTCTTTTCGTTACCCCTATAGTGATGGAATGGAGTGTTGACATTATCATGAAATTCCTTGCATATCCCCTTAATTGGAGCTGATTTTATTGCTATGTTTGACTGACAGCCAGAAGTGAACATAAAAAAGAAGGACCTTTTCTGCCCTCCACCCCCACCACATACATCGAGCATGTCATCTGGAAATTCCAGTCTCTTAAACTGCAGAAAATGTACACTGGAAACCAGTGAGAGTGCTGTGTTTATAGCCAGTGCCAGCCAAGGCCATTCACACCCTCACTGCCTTGAACCTCCGTCTCTCAAAGAATGACCACCTACTTCCCCTCAAAAATTCACAGAGCTGAACAGAGGAAGGAAGGCAGAGTAATGTGTCCAGCCCACCATCTCTTTGCCTTCCATTCTACCACTTTAATGTCAAAACTCTTTTATCCATCTAAGAAAAGATTTTGAAAGGTTTCTACGCAAAGAAGTGATTGGCAAATACGGAGGTCCAAATATTATGTATATGGCAAAAATTAAAATCCAGAGGGCTAGGAGACAACAGTGTTAATTTGGAAAAGTATGGTCCAAAGTATTGTTAATAGAGGGAGGTTGTTTTCAAGTTTCCAAGTATAAGCTTAACAGACAGCTTCACTGTGGTCTCCTCGTTAGAAATCAGCGTAAACATCAGGATAGTAGGGCTCATGCTGCTCAGCATTTTTGTTCACTGTGCTCCTATTGTGCCTTATTCACTTACAGGTTGAGAAAAGTCTTAGGGAAGGCATCAGCACTGTGATTATTTAGTGACAAAGGCAGCCTTTTGTGACTGACCCTCTCTTTATGGAGAAAGACAGCATGAAAGGGATAAGTGATAGCATTGCAATCTGTATGGTCTTTTAGGACATGCTTCCTGTGGTGTCTCTCAGCTATATCTGTGCGCTCCCAACAGGCAGTACAGCCTTGCGAGGGAACACTGGAAGAGAGGACTCCCCCACAGATAATGGAGCTGTGCGATTATTCAGCAGGAATGTTGGCAGAGAAAGCCCTGACTCCCCATCCTTATTTTGAATAGGCTTCAAGATTGATATCGGGAGTATCCCTGGATAGCTTGTGAAGTACCATAACCTTGTAAGCTGCATGGACGCTGAGGCAGATGCAATTTGGCCCATCTCAAAGAAAACAATCTGTTATTCAGAAGAACAACAATAAAAAAGGTTAAAGAAGCGTTTTGCAGCACCCCTGTGCAAAAAAGCTATTTGAAGAATAATCCTGGAAGGATCTGTTTCTGGACTGTGAACTGTATGACATTAGGCATTGAGAGCATATCATGATATAAAACATTTGATTGTTGCTTATTTTTGCCTTCTGTGTTTGGAAGTTTAATGTCTCCTTCAAGAGGAAGCTTATGCAGTCACATTTTAAATACTTTGTGCAGAAATTCAAAAGTCTGTTGCCTTTCACGTTCTCTTAATTTTCTGTTTTCAGACAGAAATCAATGTTTCTAAATGGTACAGGTGTGTTTGCCCATTACTGTTAAAGCACTGGAAGTCTCAACAGTCAAAAACAAACCTCCATAGTTTGTGATACTTCCTCTACAGCTCTGTCAGAATGTCTGTCTTCTCCTCTGCTCTGACCCTTCCTTTGATCACAGATATACGTTAAGTCAGTCATTTGGGAACACCTGAATGTAGGGAACAGCAATCTACCTGAACAGCAGGTAATTTTCTTGCACACTGCCACAGCAAGACTGTGAAGGTAAGACTGCACAGGAAGCTATGTAGATTAAAAGATTCCATGAACAGTGCAAAAATTGACAGAGGAGACATACATCTTCAGTTACTTGGACATTTTAAGTAGCCGGGCTGCCCATCTTTGCTATTATACCTTTCTTGAATTATTGAGAGCATATCTGAAGAATAGAGTTTTAAGTTACAAGAGATTGCTTAAGTTTTGGTGAGATTGTGTCATCAGACAGAAATTTTCTATGTTTTCTGGAATTGTAGTTTTCTCTCCCCAGCTATTGATGCACTGGATATCAGTGTTTTGGCAAAACCTCCAAACCCATGCTGCTCCTTACATTGATTTTTTTAAAATTCCAGATTTTATGCAAAGTCTTTCTGAGAAACATTTTAGGACTGCATGGCAAATTCAGGGTGTGTCTCCAGCAAAGACAAGTGAATTTTGAAATACTGACATGAAGAAGAGCAGCTTTATTTGACTGTGCAGTGCCCTGTGTGAGGAGTAGCCCTGAAAAGAGCATAGTGAATAGTGCTGCACAAGTAAAAAGGCAATCTCAAACAGAAATTCCTGGATAGAATGCTAAGCTGTAAATGGCTCGTTTGTTCCATGGGTTGAATCCTGGTCCCGTGGAAGTCCATGCCTAAACTCTTGTTAACTTTGACAGGGCTGATACACCACCCTATTTGTTTCCGTTTAAGAAGGCAAATCCTTTTGACATGTATCTTTTACAGGCAAAGAGGCACAACAGTTGTCCAAGAACAGCTCTCTAAATTCTACTAAAAACACCAAGGAAGGAAAAGGGAAACAACTACTTTTCGTTCGGGAGGCACAAGCTGTCCAAGATGTGATCACAAAGATTCAGCAGAAGCAGGAATGAATGATAAGCTAGCCTTCCTAAATCCTCCTTATGTTGAACAGGGCATGTGTGTAGCATGGTAATCTAACAGCCTTCTCCGAACAGGTCAAATCGCCTTTAGGATTCTTCTTGCTAAAGTAGAAAATGCCGGGATGTAATTCTTCATGACATCCAAAACCAGCAAGAGATTGTGTGACCAAGGAGAGCTGACACAACTCATTGCAGCAGGTAGACATTCTGTCTACATCATACACTGTGACATTCATCTCACTTCGGAAATGAAAGGAGAATCCTGCTGAGTAAATTAGAATCAGTGGTAATACAGCTGTTAGCTGCAAACATTTGTTTGGCATGAATCAGTCTCAACTCTCCTGTAGTTTGCTTTGATGGTCTCTCTAGTATCTTGTTGACTAATGATGAGATCATGGTTTGTTAATCTAAGTGCATAAAGAAAACATTCTGCCAAGCAGAATGCAGACTCTTTAGCTGGGGTTTATTGCAGTTGTTTATAGACCTTTTGTTTACACAGGCATCCAAACCAATTTGTTGGATATTTATGTGGGTTACTCTACAGAACTGCATGAACACAGACCTGAATCCTATCTTTAATCTGTCTGCATTTTAATGGATCATGTTTTGAACAAAGTGGAAACCAGCCACTTAGGATATATTTCTGGTTGGACAGGGCTTCAAATGTTTTGCGTGCTATCTATAATTCTCATCTGGAGAGAGTTTAACAACTAGAGAGAGTTGTAAGCCACTCTGATTTGGAGGTAACACATTTGGTTTTGAACAGAAGTTATTAGAACTCATTAAACTTTTGCAACAAGCAAAATACAAATTTTAATCCAGTCAGTCCTTTAAATGCACATATTTTTATATATGTAACTTCTTGCTCTCCATAATCACCGCTGACCTTAAGCCCAGAACATACTGCACCCAACAACTCCAAGTGCACCAGGAACTTACAGGTATGCAGTTCCTGTTCAAGTGGAGCACACACGTACAGACATGGCCAGGAAGCTCACAGCAGTCAAAATGGCTGTATTTGCAAAGCCTGTAACTGAATTCACAGATCTGAGTGGAAATAAAGGCAAATGAAGAGTAAAGCAGCTTCTGATGGCTGCTTTTCTCTGCTATTTGAAGGTCTCTCACCTTTGCTACTTAGCAAAATTTCTTTCAGAAAACAAGAAGGTCATATGAAGAACCTCTCTGCATTTCTGATGTGTGTAAAAATTGTCCCTCATCACCACTTGTCTTGGAAATAAATAAGGTCAACTGTTCATGTAACTGGGGAAGAGACTTGTATAACCTCCCCTGTACTTCTGAGCTCTGCAGCCCAACAGCAGACATGTGGGTAAGCCAGACATCCTGAGTTTGGATCTGTTCTTAAGCTCAGAAAATATTAATGACTGAGTTTTATTTTAATTAGTTGTTGCTAGTAATTTTTTGAAGCGAACTCAGATAGACAGGAATACATGGAACAGTGAAGAAGCTGAGGCAGAGAGGGGCAAAGTAAAAGGGAAAGGCATGTATAGTGAACAACTGGGATAGTATGGGTGATAGCCGAGCTTTACAGAACCACTCCCAAGGTCCTGGTGAGTGAGAGTTTCACCCTACAGCTAGGGACCAGAAGGATGGAGGAGAAATACAGTAAGATGTAATGAGATATTTAAATTGATTATGGGCTTTCAAGGGAAGGTAGGAAAGGGATAGGAGCAAGTGTTGACATGGTCAGATTGGCTGGAGGAAAGATTGGTTTTGGCAGTTGAAGTTTCATCTAATTGTAGAAGATGAGGAAAAAACGTGTCAATGAAGCCTGAGAGAAGATTGCCATAATTAAGGAGGACCATGGATTAGCCCTGGTTCACTAAAACCAACACAGTAAAAATAAACACTTTTGTTAAAATGCTCATGCCAAACAAGCTGCTGAAGAGTACGAACCAAAGCAAGCAGAGAAGCCAAGAAAGCTGCTGGAATCTAAGAAGGCACCATATTTTTAGGCTTGCTTTCATACTCAGTATGATTTTCTTTCTTTCAGTGTGACGGTTGTCAAAGTGAAATTCATAGCCTGCCGGGTGTCTGCAGAACCATTCCTAGGGAGCTGTAGAGGAACAAGTGTTGAGAGCCATGCACCAGGGGAGTGGGAGAGGAGGTGATCCATGGGAGGGTGTTTCGTAAGAAGCAGGCAGGCTATGGGGTTAAAGAGCTGGCAGACTATTTTAATGTGTGTGAGCTAACCCATAAAAGGAGGGGTCAGAAGGAAAAGGGGTGAGAAGGGGAATCAAATAGTGATGGTACCACAGAGAAAGAGAGCTCTCTATGATTTTTCACATATTATCTGGGGGGGAGTGTGTGAGAAGTAAACAGTAGTACTTAATTTTCAAAGCACTAGAGAACTGAAGACACAGAAGAGAAACAGAGAGTGCAAACTGGACCAGCATCATAAATTAGAAATCAGTGTCATAAATTAGACTTATGGGTTGTCGTTGCATAGGCATGGGCTTGAGGCCTCGCAAGAGTCAGGAGTTTCAAGAAGTACTGGACTAATGCATAGATGACAAGACCATTGGTTGCTATTAAATACAATTGTCCACATGCACCTTCGGGCTCAGGAAGTCTTTAAACTGTAGATTACCAGAAGCTATGAGGCTACAGCAAGGAAGGGATCACTCTACACATGCTCTCTTCATCTATAAGCATCTGTTACTGGTTGTGCTGCAAGATAAGGTGCTAGGCTTGATGGCTCTTCGGTGTGGCTATGTCAGGCTTTATTGAGTTAAGGTCATGAACTTGGCCTTTTGGCTCGTATTTCTATGGATTGGGTTCTAGAAATTTTGGAAAACATTAGCATTAATATTTCTTGTAGGAAGAGCAGCCTGTTTTCTGCTTTTAAAAAAACTTTGCAGGAAGTAGATAATAATAGCCTGGGTTTTGTGATTTTTATAGGCAAATGGGGAGTTTTCATTAGCCATAAGCATGTTCTTCAAAGGTAGAGGATTTATATTTTTTTCCAAAAGAACTTCATGGTGGAAACTTGAGAAAAACCTGTACTTCAGACATCTAAACTTGAAGATCTGTGTTTTTATACTGATATGTTTTATCATTAACTTGCTCACGTTTAAAGTATTAACTGCCTTAACTAACACCTGGATGAAACGGGGGAATGGAAGTTAATATCGTGGAATTTATATATCTGATGCCTATCGGAAATCCACATCGCTAGAGTGTACAGTTGACACGCCTCAGACAAGACCAGAGACACAAAATACTTCCATTATTTTCTCATTAGAAATTTAAATCTGTTTTGGAGAAGTCAAAGACTTTATAGTACAGCTCATATCGCAGCATTGTGTTTAAAATGTTACAATGTTGACTTGCTGTTACAAAAATTCAGTGTTACAGGAAATCAGAAACAATATGGAATAGTTTACACTAACTCTGCATTAAAACGTTCCATCTGTTCTTGCTTTAGGTTCTTAGAGAATTGCTTTTTCATCTCTGTAATGCTTTTCACTTCCTATTAGTAAGGCTTTTAAAGGTAGGCACTGAGTTAGTATAAAACCCACAGCTTTTGAGTTTAAACGCCTATTAAAACTAAAGCTGTCTGGAACTACAATAAAAATTTATTTTGGCTACAAAAGACAACTTTGAAACCTAACCCATCTGTATTTTTCCTCCTCCAAACAGTGCAACATCCTGTACAATAGAATATTTATCTTAAATGGAGACCACATATCTTTATGAAAACAATTGTTTCAACTTAATTTATGGCGGGTAATCAGCTCATATTAAAGTTTTCGATATTCCAGGATGCTAATATAAATTGGTTACAGGAGATGTAATGACTAGACTAATTCCACAGAATAATCTGAAATCTGATGTTGCCATTCACTTAGAATGTAACCTGTGTATATTATAATCCATAATTGCCATAAAAAATTCATGTACAGGCATATAGTGATTGCAGAACAAATGTATGTGTGCAAATTAGGCATACAGCTGCAGCTACATTTTACTGGTAATTTAGGCTTGTGTATGGTGACTTCCAAACTCGATTACAGGATAATTCCACCAGAATAATTTATTTTAAATTATTGAGCTGGGCTCTGCAGTCCCTGGGCCCACCAGCGAGATACCCACACATATCTAGTAGGGCTGCTTGGTCAGTGAATTTATCGACTCAAATCAAAACCAAATTGACTTGCTGTGAAGAGTGAGTATCCCTGGGATGCATAAAGACTCAACTGCCACGAGTGGGAGTCGAACTTATCAAAGAGAGGCAGGATCCCTGGGGTTTAGCTCCCTCCATACAATAGTTTGTCAGATTTTGAATTGAAAAGGGCTGGGTTTAGCACTCTCTAAATATAACCAGCCCTGAAGCTCCCACTGAGATTCCTTTCTGTCTGCCTTCAGACAATGAGATAAGGCCCCTTCTCCTGTGACTTCAGTCTGGAGTACCTCTATCACCCCCACCCCAACCCTGATAACAGCTGGCTTTGCACATATTTGGGAGCGAGACACGATGTGAGTTTTGAGGGATTTGTTACTCTTTCTTACAGCCTTTGTCTTCAGACTGAACCTTCCCTGTAACATCTACATTATAGAATCATAGCAGGACATTTTGGCATCCAGAAGATGACTGACTCCCTTTATCTTCTGGCTAGCTTCTTTCCATCATTTTGGGAACAGACCCCTTGGACAATCTCATTTTCTCTGTGCGCTCCTTCCTGTTGAGACCTCCGCTTCATGCTCAGTATACTTGAATGCAGCATCAAAGCTGAATTACATTTGCCCCAGTTTGCCCCCCTCTTCTCCCCCCTTTTCCCCAAGTACGCCAAGATACACAAATTATGGATGCTAAAGCAGCATTTGTGCGTGCTGTGATATAGATGGGATGTTCTGCCTACTTGCATGTGATTCACATCCTCATAAGCCCACAGGAAATCCCAGCAATATTTTTCCAGGCATATCTCCTGTGCTGAGGTGCCGAGCACAGCAGGGGCCAGAGGAAAGAAGCCATTCCTGCTTTGGAAGTACTGCAGTACGTAAGTTTAGCTGGGAAGGACAGACCACTGTTGCTTAGATGTAGCTCTTTTACTCAGTGCCAGTGAGAAATGTAGCACAAGGATTTAATACTGTCTCCATAAGTATTTACTCACATGGTACAGAAATGTATCCATGAATCCTCTTACCTCAGTGGATCCAGTGAAAGCAATTTTATCAATGCCAACATGAGATGCTATGGCTGCACCAACAATTGGACCAAAACCTGGCAAAATATTGACAACTCCTGGTGGAAAGCCAGCCTGTCAAAACAGCAATGAATGAAGGGAAGCATGACTTATGAAAACTGACAGCATGTTAAACCAGGCATGTGCTGGTAGTTCCTTCCCCACAAAGAGAGACAGAGACATTATTCCTGTCAATTACTCTTACCTCCTTGATGAGGGCTCCCATATAGAGAGCGCTGAGTGGTGTTTGTTCTGCAGGTTTAATAACTACTGTATTGCCACAGCAGAGAGCTGGAGCAATCTTCCATGCAAACATCAGCAGGGGGAAGTTCCACTGTAGGAAAATATAGAAGTTGATAGATGGAAAAATATTGCAGTGGTGTTTTGTTTTCACGATGTCAAGCTGCTACCTCGCTTATTTCTCAGGCTGATCCTCAACATAAATCTTTCCCAGCACAAAGCAAGGATTTTTTTTTTAATTACTGCCATTAAGAAAGAGACAACAGTGACCTTTTAGTTCTTTGTCTCCTCTTCAAAGAAATACAGCCCCCACCCACAGTCTTCATAAAAGAATCTCTGTTACCTGTTAATTTTTTTAGTCACAACTTTTCATTTCATTTACTGTTTTGCAATTGGTACTTTTAATTCCCCAATGACAAATTCTTGCTTGTGATACATTTGGAAAGAACTGTTTGTTCACACTGAAGCATTTTTGGATGTAAATTTCCTATCCCTGAATATATTTTAAGACATAAAATTTACACTTAAAATTATATAATCCTTAATTGACAAGATTAGAATAAAAACCCCATAAATGTCAATGCTCGGTCAAACATTTTATTTTCTTGAAAAATTCTTTCTGAGCAATTTGTATGGAAGACATTAAAAGAACAGTAGAAAACAAGTTGATAAACACTCTTTACTGATACAAAATTTTGTATCATTAATTTCAACTTCATTTAACTACAGCAGAAGATGTAGTGAGTTACATTAGTTTGATGCATAAACAAGTTGTGGATAAAGATAAGAGTAACAAGCCTTTCCACATCAAGGCCTGATCCTAACAGGCTAAGGGGATAGTGCCGCTGATTTTGGTGGAAATGCCAGAGTAAGAAAATAACTGCGTTTGCACGGTCACTCTTATAAATGCATATAATAATCTCCTTTGGAAAGAATATAGAAAATATCAGTCACAAAGAGTCAGCCACTGGCCAGAACATGCTACTGCCTGATGTGTATCAGCTGCCACTCTCACAGACATCTCTCTAGCCCCTGGCTAGCTTGAAAAAATACACAACTGTCTTTCCTTCACCGAACACCCAATTTTTTACTCCCTCAGTTGTTTATAAACTCCGGAGACAAAGTGATGTTTTAATTCCATCTCCAGTATATAAACCTGGGCGGGGAGTTATAGGGCCAACAGTGTGCTGACAGCCTGCACTTCTAATGGTATTGCAAGGAGAGCTCTGAGGAGTTTTATAGGGTAGTATATATCCCTGTTTATGCTACAGAGCTGCCAAAGAGCATATGTTTTGATGGAAGCTAGGATGTGAAAGAGGATGAGGAGTTTAGTGTAAGGCTTGCTGTTTAATTTTATTTTTGTAATAACATATTTGCTAGTACAATGGCTAAGTGCATGCAGTGGCCCAGGGGCTGTACTCTGTGACTGGTAGCTGTGGAAGAAACATGTAACAGATCAGCAGCAGTGTTAGACTAGCTGCGTAGAACAGCCATGTTGAAGTTTTGGAGGACAAACTTGGGGGAAGAATGAACAAGTACGGTAGGTGGCTGGGCACCCTGAACAAAGTGTTTTACAAATCTAAACTAAATAAATCTTGCTTTTGGCATGATCTTCAGCCTGTGGCCAAGCTTCTTCAACAGATCTGTCAGTTAAGCTTGATGAGACAAGCCTACGAGATGTCTAGCAACTTTGGGATTAGGTGTTGGGGTTGTCATTTTGCAAATGCTTATCTGTGTGCTTGGCTGAAGAATGGGGACAGAGCCATGGAATCATTCATTCATAAGAACCGCTCGCGAGTCAAGTTAGAAGAGTACATAGGTGTTTGCAGGACAGGTGTAACCACGAACTCTCTGAGTCATTTGCGTGTTTCTCTGAGTTTCTGCGGAGTGCCAAACAGAATAGCCACCCCTCAACAAAGACATGAAATAACAACAAATATAAATAGGGACAAAGGTCTTAACATTGTTGAAGTAATCTTTCCCGGCTGCTCGTCTTTTCATAGAATTGCTGCATATTGCTCTTTAGTGGCTTTGTGGTTAAAATGAACAAAATAAAAAACAAACAGCAACAAAAATTTCAGGGAATGTCCTGATTAGTTCCCCGGTGCTTTGTCAAAGAAAAAAGCTTCCACACAGTATTTTAATAGCTATATGTGAGCCTCCGTTGACACTTCTGCCAAAGCTGGTTAACTGGTTCTGAAAAAGCTAGCTTCTCAGTGTAATTCCCATGCAGTGTTCAGCAAGAGTATATTAAGGATGTATATTGGGGTGTAGGGGGAGTACTAGATTTGATGAAATGCTGTGTTTCTCTGTCATAACAAATTAAACAAACATTTCATGTCTTTTATTAGCTACACGATGCTAATTGTAAAGATATGTCTCCTGGAGTTTCCTTTACTCTTCCAGCCTTGTAAAAGAAATAGCAGGAAAGAATGGAATTAAAATGCATCACATTCTCCCAGGAACTGAGGAGCCTGTTAAATCACAGTAAAAACTAAATAAATAAAAAGACTACCATAGCAAAGCATCAATTTTCCATAAGTTGTGTGAACATCCATAACCACTGACAGCATATTAACACTGTGTTTTGCTTTGCTTGGTTTAAACATGAGAATTCTATGACTTGAGAACTTAACTCCTAATAACAGAGCCTAAACCCTATTAGCATGTTCAAATAAGCATTTGCAGGGAGGCTGTTAAAGATATGTCAACAATATGAGCTCAGCTTTTTTCGTAATGGAAAACACACATAGCTGAGGACCATGTTTTATGTGTCTTTAAAGAGAGCTGGTTCAAATGAAAATAAATAGAAAGCGCTAGTAGAGATACTCACAGGGATGATCTGTCCACACACTCCGATGGGTTCGTGTCTTGTAAACGTAAAATAATCTCCATCTGAAACAGATGAGCATGGTTACTCTCAAGTACAGTTTGACTTGGCAGAACAAAAAAAAAAAATAGAGGGGGGGGAAAAAGCTCTAAGGATCAGCCTTTGATGGCAGTAAAAGAAATAAAGAAGTCATGGCAATGTTTTTTCATGAGCCAGCATGGGAAACCTAGGTTTAGGAGCAACCTAATTGTTCTTTCTGTAGAACAAAGGAAGCAGGCATCCTATCAGAAAGTAACCTGCTTTGTTCCTTGGGAAAGAGGGCAAGCTGCACTGCACAAAAAAGGGCAGTAGCAAGGAAGCCTCTTACTGGCCTATACTGATTTCAGGGTGAGAGAAGTGAAGGAAGAGTCACAAAGGCAATTTCCTGTAAGGCATGACTGGAACACAGCAGTACAAAGGTACATGTACAAGCAGACGTGGGATAATAGAGTAACATACATCTCATCTTCCACTGAAGACACAGGCAGTTTGAAATAATGGAATGGTATACCACACTCTGTAGATGTGAAACAAAGAGGGGAATCCTGTGACTGATATGTAATTGAGCATAATTTACTGCAGAAGAAAATGCTAAGGAGGACACAGTGGTCATCATATAGCCATGCTGTGATAGCTGACTTGTAGAACAAGGCCTGTATCAGAAATGGCCTCAAGCTAAATAGTCAGTCAGTTTACGTTGACAGGGAAAAGTTGGATGCGGCTAGAAAACCGAACAACAGAGAATAACAAAAGTTTTCACAAACCTTTTGTGCAAGGTGGAGGTGAATAAATAAACAAAGGGACCAAGTCACTGGAAACTTGGAAATTACAGGCTTTTCTCATGGGACTTTTGACAGAAATAATAATATGGACTAAGAAAGATCCTAACAATAAAGATGCAGGAAAAGCAGACTGCATGTTCACAAACAGCAGGTGTGGATTGTATGAAGCTAAAGGGAATTACTTCATTAACTCTCTGATCTGGTAATTATTTTTAATGTCCTGATGAACAAAAATGGCAAAAAACTCCAGGGGTGAGAGGCAGCATTAAAGTGAGTGCTACACTAGACCTGCAGTTCTTAACTAAAGCACTGTTGAGCTCAGGGCAGCCTGAGTGAGGTCTTGCAACAAACAGCTCTGTGACTTGGAGTCAGGCCTGTGGTCTGCAGGACCCTTTCCCGTGGCCCGGCCTGCTCAGAGCGGCAGGGCTCTGTGCTGGCTCGTTGTGCACAGCTGGCATAAGGGACTGCTGGGGGCTAATGGAATTCCTGCTCTTGCACGACGCTGCACGGTTGTTGTTGCTTCAGCACTTGCCTGTGGTCTGGGCGTACCTGCTGTGATACGATGCCAGTTTCTTCCCAATTGATAAAGAGCGGGAAAATGACCTGCTCTGTGGGGGGACCAGTTAAGGTATTGTCTAACCATCAGCTTTGTTAATGTGCTTGGCCTGCATCTGTGCAAAGCAGTTTTACAGCACTTTGTACCTAAATTGAGTCTTGTAGCTGTATAAACTAGCCCAGGCTCAAACCACCTCTGAGTTTATGTCTAACGTTTTTCAGTGAGGCTACAGCTGAGGGAAGAGCTATGCTAAAGGCATGAGCTGAATGTGCCCCTTGGCCTGTAGTGCTTGGTCATCTAGAAAAACTTGAGTCTCTTTACTTAGAAAAATAATTTCAACTAAGTGTGTGATAATGATGTGAAGGTTACCTCGGCTCAATGACTGGAGATGATTTACAGGGACAGGAAGTGGTCAGACGGAGGAAGGGAGCAAGAGGAGGGGATATTACAGTGCTTTTGCTCCCGTTGTCACTGTCCACCACAGAGGTATGTGCTTTCCTTCCCATGGTGCGAGTGCATGGAGGCAGCTGCGGCCTCTACCCCGTTCGGCCTTGAGCTGCAGCCAGCCTTGTTCAGTATTGGAGAGAGGCCTAACCTCACAGCGGAGAGGACATTTGGGGAACCTGCTGCAATGTCCTGTGCTATACATCTGGTAACAATAAATGGGTTAATCCATAAAGCTGCTTGGGTTTAAGTAAATGCTTCAACTTGAGTTTGATTAGAAATAACTTATTTTCAGGTCTGCTTATTTCTATACATCCACTTTACAGGATTTGCTCAGTAGAAACCTGAGCTAGAGTACCTAATACATCATTTGGGGGCCAGATACAGAATAATTATGAGAGAGGTAACAGTAGTCTGCAACGGAGGCAAGGGACAGAAGGAAGAGGGAGGGAGAGAGAGAAAAGAGATTCACATCAGGAGAAGGAGGAAGAAAATAGCTGATCAGTCATTGCACCGTTTTGATCTCTAGATGCTGAACAGCTTCCTACTGGAGATGAGAGTATTTGTTTCATAAATTGAGATGATCGGTTTGATTTTCTAGGTTATCTTTCAGAGATGCTAGCAGTGGCTTACAGACCATAGGAAGAATCATCAGACAAGACAGAAGTAAAGTAGAAGTCAAATTACAGAGAAGTATGTACAGGCAAAACTGTCTAAGTGCTCAAGGGGCACACAGAGGAGTCAGCTAAAAATACCAGCTTGTACTTGGTAGTACTGTGAGAGGTGGATTCTCAGCCAGAAGGATGGTGACAACATAACACTAACACAGTTACGTTAGCACTGTCTGACTTTAGATTGTCACTGCATAATCATTGCCACATGTCTCCGTGCTTCATAACATAAAGTTATAGATAACCTGAACCTGCTTGCCAAGTCAGACGAATGGTGGTTAGTTCTACCAAATGTAGGCAGAACATTTTTTCCACAGAGCAATACCTCCCATGCAAAATTGCTTGCCCTGCTTTCTTCCACTAGACTCTAGACAGCTGCCATTTTTGACACCTACTTCCAATGTTCATCATCCGCAGACTTACTGTTAAGATGGGATTTTTGAGGTTGCTTTCTAACAGTATCTTTGTGGCTTTAAGTTACTCAAACTTCAGATGCCTCTGGACAGGGCAAAGATGTATCTAAGAGCCACCTTGTCCATAATGTAAAATAAGCTGTTACCATGGCAAAATAACTCAAGATTGATGAAGTGAATCACTTTTTCTGAACAGCAAGCGTAGAAAGCTCCCCTGTGCTCAGAAATTAAATAGCAGATTTTTAAAACATTTCAGATTTTAAAAATTAGTTTATACTAATGTATAAGTGTCATGCTAATGACACTTATTCTAAGAGGCTGTTGCTCATGATAGTTACTCATATCCTTCTACTAGCTGGCAGCCAGAAGAACATTGCTGGAGAGCGATCTGACAGTCTGATGCCACATCCAACCTAAAAATTTGTCTTAAAAGTTTTTTCTTTTAATATTCTCAGCTGATGTAAATTGGCATTCTTCAGTCCTTACTGATAGTAATAGAGGCAGATCAATTTGCAACTGCTTAACACCGGGCCCAAAGATTATTTTTTAATCAGAAAGAAAGCCCCATTTATCCAGGGATCTCACTTTGGGACAGCAATACCTTCCACAGATGTCTTTCCTCAGATTTCCATCAGGAGTCTCCATCCTGGATATTTTATTTGCATAACAATCATAATACAGTCACACGCCGTACATAGCAGGACACAGCAAACAAGTAGGTGAGGAGAACCAAGTTAGTTCTTTAGGCTTTATCATATCATACATTGATTTAAAGAAACATTTTTACTTGCATTCAGTTTATTAGTTTAGCAGTTTCTAGTCTACACTTACTCTGTTTTAATTTAAATCATCAAGGTTTTACGCATGGAAGCAAACAACAGGCAGTCTGAAGGTATTAGCAGCTCTGGGACCAAAAGGAATGTGACTGTAAAACGCACTGTTCTTCTATTTGTCTATCTCTTGCCTATTTTTATTTTAGAGGAACAACAGAAATAGATGAAAGATTGGGAGGTTTCAGATTTATTAGCACACTGAACAGAAAGTGAATGAGATTTAATAGGGTTTTTATTTTTGTTTTGTTATCGTGTTTGGTTTCCTTTGATGAGCTGAAGGTAAGTGAATGTAAAGAGCACCATTGTTTCACACTGGCCTTGCTCTATAATAGCTTTATGAGAATGACAAATTTATGGTGTGAAACTAGAGGAACATACAAGAGTGTTTAAGCCAAAAGGAAGAACTAATTGATACCCTGAAAATCTGTGAATGAATTTATGATTCTAAACTACTGATAACTGTGTTTGTTAGCTGAAGTTTGCATTTAGGAAGGCCTGCTGAAAATGTGCCTTCCTCTCCCCCAGCATAGCCCACCTGACTGAAAAAAAACAGAGTTTTCATCAGATACACTACTTGAGGACAAGAATAAGCAGAGAATATTTGTTCTCCTTAACCTGTCAATGCCTTTTGATGACTGATGTAAATTCTGTGTACGTGTGGGGCTAACGAGAGAAGGAGGCATTCACTGACCAGGGGGAAAGGGATTAGGGAACAGGAAATTTGCTGAATATATGAATTTATGGTGTGCTCTGCACTTTTGCATGTTTAAATGTGAACTGCAAGCAGCAAACCCAGGATTTATGAATCTCAGCCTAAATGACTGTGGAAATCTTCAAGAGTCCTTAAAGGAGGGTCTACACCTGAAATATTGTAATTTCTTTGGTGAAATATACTGGTGATGATAAAACATCAGTCAGTCCACACTGCAGTTTTAATAAGCTGAAACACCATGGTAAGTAACGCTGCAATAAAGAGTTACATGATCTGTTTTCTTCCTGAAAATTTTGGGGCCACATTTCTATTTATCTGCTTACCTACCTTTGATAGTTTTGTGCTTTGTTTTACAGAGGCAGGCTAGTGCACTGCAGATACAGTGTTACATAATGTAATTTTATGGAAGTAGATGGGCAACAGCAAAATTCATTTACTTGTGAGTGTGACTTCCTCGTCTCCTTCAGTAAAGTGTAGTAAACATGCATGTGCAATCAATAGTGTGCACCATGAAGCCAAAAAGAATCCATAGAATAAATGTTGGTTTTCCTTACTGTTTTTCCAAAGATTTATTTTATGCAGGTAAAAGATGAGTGCATTTATCTTAATGACCACACCTGCATAAAATCATTCTTTGCTATCATGTGTCCTTTTGCATAATTATAGCAGTTGGTACATCTAGTCCAGACTGCAAATGAATATGTTCGCAACAGAAAATGCAACCTGTGTTCGTTAAACAGCTAGGAGGGAGGGGCAGGAGGAAGAGAGTTGTTAAATAAAAATAATGGTAAGGATTTTTTCTTTTCCTATCTCTTTAGCAAAAAATAAGAGCAGAATAACCAATTTCCTAGTACTTATAAAAATTTATCTCATACATACAATATAAAACTCATCCTACTGAATAATCTGAAAAAGTATATGTAACAAAATGTATCTGACACGTATGTACAGTTCTCTATAGTAACATTACAAACTCTCTAAAAGTATAAATGAATTTGGATCCAGTGTTAAGCCCAAGTAAAATGATTTGCATAGGCAGTAACAAGACATATATGAACAAGACACGTACATAAGCACACCGTTTCTTAAACAGGCAGCTAGCACTATTTTCATGTGTTCCAAGGTATTTCTCAGGCTTATAACACATTTATTTTTAGATGTGTAACAATAGTTAAATGTTCAAATATTTATTGAGCTATCTCCTCAGATGGACACACACAAAGGAAACAAAACACACTTTGTGATGTGCATGTAGGGCAGAACAAGAGCAGGTCATCTAGTCCAGCCCTTGCTGACTTTTAAACATCTGGTTCAGCAACATACTACACACTGTAAGACCAAAAGGAGGTTCTCTTCTCCCTCTCACAAAGCTGTGATCTATTAAGCCATTTGGCCATGAAAAGGTTTAGGTGCGTACCTGTGCTTTAATCCCCCTTACCTACAGGAATGGTCATTCCATGGATTTTGTCTGCCCAACCGGCATAATACCTCAGGGTTTTTATGACTCCCTGAAGATCTACATAGAAAGCTTGCAAGAAAGGTTTGCCACTGTTCAGTGTTTCCATAGTCTAGAGGACAAGAAAAAGTTAAGACATATAAACACAGGAGCATTTTTAGACTATTGTACGTAAGTATTCACTGTCTTAGCGGCTCTTCAGCCATGACAGATTTTAACGAAGACCAACCAGTTATGCCTTGGCATAGTCTTAACCCAGAAGGTTTAGAACAACTATCTGATCCCCTTTGTTATTTTTTTTTGCAAATGCGAACAAAAAGCATTTTCCTTAAAAAAATCTGGTTCCTTCTGGAGTATTCTGGAATGACTATGATTTTAAGAACATGTGCGTGCATGTGTGTTTATGTGTCTGTCTGTCTTGTGGGTTTGTGTGTGTATCCACATGCATGTACATGTGCCTGTGTGTATTTTGGACCTGATAGCCACTGTGTTTGGTCCAGATATATAAATGCTAAATTGCTTTAATCAGGAGCCAAGATAAAAGTGCCTGTCAAACTAGGTTCTGTTATGTTAATGATAACAGCTGAGAGGGGGCTCCTTGTAACCCCACGTTAATGATCTGAATCCATAAAGAGAAGAATGGACATATTCCTCTTTATATAATTGATGTGAATATAAAAATTTCTCTATATGGCTGCCAAGACTCCTGCTGAGGTCTGAGATATCTATACTGTACAGCCAGTGTATTTATTGCCATCAAATAAACAAATGCTCCTCTAGGGAAGCTCATAAATTAACAAGCTAATGTCCTTATTTTTAAGTTAATATTCCAATTTTTAAATATCTTATAAGCTATCCTCTTAGGGGTTCCTAAGATCATTTAGCAAAAAGAATCCAATAAAATATCTTAAGATGTTGAGCAGCTTAACTCATTCTCAATAGCTGTCTAACAGAAATCGTTAACAATGGGCAAAGTACGCCCATGCATAACACACCAACTATCAAATGAGTTTCTATAGAGAAGAACGGAGGCCTAATTCTGCACTGACTTATATCCCCAAGAGCAATTAATGGCATTGCCTGCAGTGCAATTCAGTAAAGAACTTGGCTCTAGAAATACAAATCAAATGACAGGCAGAGTAAACTTGATTTGCTGTGCACTTCCTTCTCCCTGTGGCGATTATACAGTATACACTGGTGATAAGATGATTTAAGTGTTGACAAAGCTGGAATTAAGATGTTCACCAGCTTAATTCAAAGCACTTGACATGCGGAAAACAACATTAACAATGCCACCGTTTAGACGGCTTCATACATGAGCAAAATAGTGCCATACCCAGAATTCATGTTACCATTTGAGTGTTAGTAAGCTTTTCACCTGCCATTTCATTAATATCTACACAAATCACTTCACTCAGTCTTCCATGTTTTATTTTAGAAAAGTTACAAGCGTGCGTAACAGGCATACATGTGTGTGCACACCCATTCATTTGTCTGATGTCCAATTTAAAGCTCATGAGTCAACTGGAAGACTCTTGTTGACTTTTATAAGCTTTGGATCAGGTCTTAAGCAGATAGTCAGCCATCTTAGCCATCTAGCTGACTGCAGTTTTCAAACATAATTCATATTAACACATTTATGATTTATGAGCTAACTTGCTCTCAGAATGTAAAACTGACAGGTGATTTGACTGCTGATTTTCACATGCCACTTACAGCAAGAACTGCCCTGTCTCTTTCGACCAGGTCTGCTAGCTTATCCAAAAGATGGCCTCTTTCCGATGCATCCATTCTCCTCCACACTGAACCCAGAGAAAAAGCAAGGCGAGCTGCCCTCACTGCTTTGTCTGTATCAACCTGCCAAGAAGGAAGAAAAAAATCAAAGGCACTGAGGTAAGTGACATTACCAGGCTTATGAAATTTGCTGTTGTACAACCTTAATCACATGATGGATTTTGGAACTGTGATAAATAAAAGAACTGTCCCAACAGTGCTCTTCTGGACCTCTTTCTTTGATCTATTTATATATTTCTACCCATTCACGGGATGCATTACCTTGTCAGCTTCCTGGATATCACAGATCTGCTCTCCTGTTGCTGGATTATATACTGGGAATATTCTCCCACTTTCAGAATTTTGCCACTCATTATTGATGAAAATCTAGAAGAGGAAGAAAAGTCATCAGTCCTCCTGCATGAACAAATGGTAATGTATATAACAACAAACTCCTGGAAGAGGCTGCAGATTTCAATACAAAAGAACTGAAACTTATTTATGCCTGTGAAAATCACAGTTTTTTCAAGAGTTCGGGCTAAGGGTCAGCCCCTGATGTCTTTCTGTATTCTGTGGCAGTGCTACTATAGAAGCAACATCAAACTCTAAATAACGTGGTTGACATTTAAATTTGATTCAAAAACTCTAACAATTAAACTAAAAAAAGAAACACCTGTATTGGAGAAAAAGCCTTGAAACTGCTGGAGACAAGACAAGGATTTGGAGTAATCATTCAAGTCAGTAAGTAAACATGTGGTCACTGATACAACCCAGTCAAGGCTGAATAATCTCGAACATCACAGTTCTTCAATACACAGTCAGTTGATTATGTCTACAGTGATGGCTTGCAGCACAGAATTAACTTGCTTATCTGCTTGGAACAATGGAAATTGTTAAACTGTCTCAGTGTTGACATCATTTTGATTGTCATGGGAAAACCAAATTTGAATTTTAATGTTGCTGACAATAGCTGTCTTGAGAGAGGTAATGACAAATGAGTTTATTTAAAGTAGATTTTTACTGGTAGCTGTGTACATGCCAGTTATTTTCTACTGAATGACTTTGGAGAACAGGACACAACTATTTATTAACAAATATGAAATAAGTCACTCTAGGAAAATGACTGAGTGAAAGGTTTTCCAGGTGTTCAGACTCTTCCGGTCCTTGAAATCTTTATAACAACAAAAGTGTTCAAAGAGTCCAGGGAACATATGGGTTCCCTGGAGTTCAGGTATGAATGTGCTTTCATTGTATTTCATGAAATACAACTTGAAATGTGTAAGGGAACGTTCTGGCCTCTTTGAAATCAATGGGAATTTTGCCACTGACCTCACTGGCGGCAGGAGTTCACCGCTAGATGGAAAGAATGTTCACCACCCTTTTTTGCATGAGGGGTTAAGTTGTGTTTATAGAGACAGAGACCTATCCCTGGTCAAAGCAAAGCAAAGCCTCATATCCCATACAGATCCTACGACTATGAATGAGTAGAAAGCCAAGGGACCCTTTTGAAAGATTCAGGAGTCTCAACTCCAGTAAGAGATACCCAGGTGGTAGAAACTGGCCTGTCTTTTTAGATCATGGCTACAGAGCAAGAGCGAATGGTACATTAAGTATCAGTCCAGTTTCCTCTCAGAACCAGCACAGACGCTGTGACAAAAACCTGTCCCACTGGTTAGGCAGACTAAACATCACAAACGACTTGTCCAGAGTAGCACTCCGCCACCTCTTTAATCTTGCACTTTGTGCTGTCTTACTACCACGCAGTAGAGAAGCTGTTACCTTTGTACTGGTATGTGCCTCAGATCAGCCAGACGAGCTCAGGAAGATGATGGAAGACAGTTCATGTGTAAGGACTTTGCTTAAATGGTGTCAGGTGGTTGGTTCCTTTTTTGATTGCTTTCTTTATAGCAAAATTTGATGTGGCAAAACCAGGACAAAAATATTACATGTTTTTCATGTGGAAATGAATGAAATGTAATACTGGTCCTTTCTAGTCAAAGACTAGTATGATATGGTTATAGATCAGCCGCTGATTTTTTAGGCTTGGAATAGTACAATGATGATAGCTGCACCAGGCTGCCAACTAAATAGTTTAAAACTTACTCTAACGTAAGTGTTTACAACTTGTCTGATGGCAAAGAAAGCATCAGCATCAAAATGCTAGGTGTTTAAGGAAAGAGGATCACCAAAGCTTTAACGTATTTGTAAGGCAGGAGTCAAGTAGAGAGCTAGTCATAGATTGATGAGAAGAAACTGAGCTGGGAAAACAACACCACTATTCTAGCAAAAAAAGCAGCCAAGAGAAAATACAGTCAGAAAGCTCAAGATGTACAGTTGCAACACCAAAGGGTATGAAGTGTCTGTAAAAGAAAAGAACATTGTGAAGACACCACTGTGCCTGTGCATTTTAAAGGAAGTAAAGAAATTGGACACTCATATTTGCACATGAAGGCAAAGATGCGTCTGTAGAGTTTTCTGTTACCAGACATGAGCTTGCTCAACCTATTCTCCAAGCCAAATGGAAGCCATGTTGCTGTGTTCTTCTCAGCGGGGCTTATTAGCTCAGGCTCAGTGCCACACTAACTGCAGTGACATAGCTTCTGGTTCAGAGCTGACTCATGTCCGGCTGACTCGGGTCATGGGCAGAAAGAACCCGTGTCTGCCTGGAAAAGACCCGGGCAGTGTAACAAGTGTGCACAGAAATCCACAATTACATGCGCTTTTGCTTTTATGG
>Ga0181612_122668_pt1 | contig 34762 bp, 21 predicted proteins | sample HoacroProtozoa21_FD_119630 | JGI IMG/M metagenome (GOLD analysis project Ga0181612, IMG submission 119630) | Hoatzin crop microbial communities from Cojedes, Venezuel. Combined Assembly of Gp0051906, Gp0051904, Gp0051908 | reverse complement strand
GGGGGGGTGGTAATTTACAGACTTATATTGATAGTTCTTTTTAAAAAAACCGTTTTCTCGCGTAAAAACGAAACGTCCGCCGCACATCGTTGTCGGCGGACGTTTTATAAGATGTCGGTTGGGAAATCAGGAAAGCACGCCGAGTTCCTTGCCTACCTTCACAAAGGCCTCGACGCACTTGTCGAGCTGGTCGCGGCTGTGGCCGGCAGAGATTTGCACGCGGATGCGAGCCTGTCCCTTCGGCACAACGGGATAGTAGAAGCCCGTGACGTAGATGCCCTCGTCTTGCAGTCGGGCGGCATAGTCTTGCGACAGCTTGGCGTCGTAGAGCATCACGGCGCAGATGGCACTCTGCGTGGGTTTGATGTCGAAGCCGGCAGCCATCATCTTTCCGCGGAAATATTCCACGTTTTCCACCAGCCGGTCGTGCAGTTCGTTGCTCTCCTTGAGCATCTTGAACACTTCGAGCGAGGCTCCGATGATGCATGGTGCGAGCGAGTTGCTGAAGAGATAGGGGCGCGAGCGCTGACGAAGCAGTTCGATTATCTCTTTTCTGCCGGTGGTGAATCCGCCGAGCGCGCCGCCAAACGACTTGCCGAGCGTGCCGGTGTAGATGTCAACCCGTCCGTAGGTGCCGCAGAGTTCGCTCACGCCGTGGCCTGTCTTGCCTACCACTCCGGCCGAATGGCTTTCATCGACCATCACGAGAGCGTCGTATTTTTCGGCAAGGTCGCATATTTTGTCCATCGGAGCAACATTGCCGTCCATCGAGAACACTCCGTCGGTAACGATGATGCGGAAGCGCTGGGCCTGTGCCTCTTGCAGGCATCGCTCCAGGTCGGCCATGTCGGCGTTCTGATAGCGGTAGCGTTTTGCCTTGCACAGTCGCACGCCGTCGATGATTGATGCATGGTTGAGGGCGTCGCTGATGATGGCGTCCTCGTCGGTGAAGAGCGGTTCGAACACTCCGCCGTTGGCGTCGAAGCATGCGGCGTAGAGAATGGTGTCTTCGGTTTTGAAGTATTCGCTGATGGCCTGCTCCAGCTCCTTGTGTATGTCTTGCGTGCCGCAGATGAAGCGCACGCTCGACATTCCGAAGCCGCGACGGTCCATCATTCGCTTGGCACCCTCGATGAGCCGCGGATGGTCGGAGAGTCCGAGATAGTTGTTGGCGCAGAAGTTGAGCACTTCTTTTCCTGCCACTTCGATGGCTGCCCGTTGGGGGCTCTCAATGAGGCGCTCCTCCTTGTAGAGGCCAGCCTCGCGTATCTCCTTGATAGTCTCTTGGAGATGTTGTTGCATCTTTCCGTACATACTTCTTACTTTAAACTTTTATATTTTTTACTTTAAGCATTCGGCCTTCTCCTTTTTATGCTTTTCCACTTTCATCCTTGAAGTTTTAAAGCATAAAAAGCAGACTGGTCTCACGCTTCCTTCTGTCTTGTGCCCATGCGCGCCTCAACGACGTTGACCACATAGTCGCCGAGCTTTTCGCACTCGCCGATGATGTCCATATACATTGTTCCGATGCTGTATGTGTACTCGTGGTTGTTGATGTCGTTGATGTTCTCGCTCTTCAGCTGGTTGCGGTAGTTGTTTATCTCGTTCTCGATGTTGAACGAGCGGTTGGCGTCGAGCTCGGCCTTTCTTCCGGCCAGCAGCACGTTCATCTGCGAGAGGGCATCGTCGGTGAGCTCCATCATCTGGTGCAGATGGTTGTATTGCTTTTCGGTGAACTCCTCCTTTCCCTTCAGCTTGCGGTTGAGCGTGCGGGCAATGTTGTAGCAAGCATCGCCGATTGACTCTATTTCGCTGATTTCGCGGAGCATGGCGCGAATCTTTGCCTTTGTGTCGGGCGAGACGTGGGCGTCGCTCACATTGTCGAGATAGTTGGCTATCTCCACCTCCATGTTGTCGGATATGCCTTCATATTTCTCTATTCTGCCGAACAGCTTGAGGAATGCCGACTGGTCTTTCAGGTCGAGCAGCTCGCGGGTGAATCCGAACATGCGCTGAATGCGCTCGGCGAAATAGATAATCTCCTTCTGTGCCTCCAGCACCGAGAGCTCCGGAGTCTCAAGGAAACCAGAGCTGATGAAGCGCAGGCGGAAGTCGTCTTCCTCGTCCGCCTTCTTTGGCTTGATCACCTTGCAAACAATTTTCTCTATCTGCGGGATAAACCAGATGAGAATGCAGGTGTTGGCCACGTTGAAGCAGGTGTGGAAGGCGGCAAGCACAAACGAGAGTTTGGCGGCATTGGCAAGGAAGCCTGGGTCGCTCTTTTGCATGGTCTCGTCGAAGCCCACAAATCCGCACACCATGTCAACGAAAGGCCTGAAGACACATAGGATCCAGACCACGCCGAAGACATTGAAGAACATGTGGGCGAAGGCAGCTCTGCGCGCCTGTGTGTTGGCTGTCAGGGCGGCTATGTTGGAGGTTACGGTTGTTCCGATGTTCTCGCCCATCACGAGCGCGATGCCCTGATAGATGGGCAGCACACCCGACGAGCAGAGAATCATGGTGATGGCCATGATGGCAGCCGACGACTGCACGCACATGGTCAGCACGCTGCCGATGATGAGGAATGCCAGAGTGGTGAGGAAGCTGTTAGGGTCGAACGACGAGAAGAAGTCGAGCACAGGCTGGTTGTGGGCCAAGTCCATGTCGATGCCCGTCTGCCGGAGCGTTCCCAGTCCGAGAAACATGAACGACACTCCGAAAAGAAAATCGCCAACACTCTTTTTCTTCTTTGTGAAGACCAGAATGATGGCGATGAAGAATGCGGGCCACACGAAGTCGGTGATGTTGAACGAAAATCCTGCCGACATAATCCATGCGGTGAGCGTCGTTCCGATGTTGGCTCCCATGATGACCGATATGGCCTGCGCCAGAGTGAGCAGTCCGGCGTTGACGAAAGAGACGGTCATCACCGTGGTTGCCGTTGACGACTGCACAGCTGCCGTCACGAGAGCGCCCGTCAATACGCCAGTAAAGCGGTTGGTGGTCATGGCCTGCAAGACGTGCCGCAACTGCGGACCGGCCATTTTCTGGAGGCTCTCGCTCATCGACTTCATGCCGTACATCAGCAGGGCGAGTGCTCCAACGAGTTTGAAAATAATCCAAATCGACATATTTAATGTTTTTTTAATGTGTCGTGGCGTCGCGGTATCAGAATTTATTCGTATCTTTACCGCCGAAATAAGTAGAAACCGTAATCATTATTTTAACAGAAATGGAACAGTTAATACAAATCCGTTGCAAAAATAATAAAAAAACTCAAAACTTCCGCATCGGAAGCACACTTTCTGAGATTTTTTCGCAATTTAATCTCGAAATGGAGCATGGCCCCGTCTCGGCGAGAGTGAACAACAAGGTAGAAGGGATGCACTACCGTGTGTACAACAACAAGGACGTGGAATTTCTCGACATCACCGCGCCATCGGGCATCAGAGCCTACACGCGCTCGCTGTTCTTCGTGCTGTGCAAGGCCGTCCACGAACTGTGGCCCGACGGAAGCGTCACCATCGACATACCCGTGTCAAACGGATACTACTGCGACCTCGACATTGAGGGCGGACGAGCCGTCACCATCGACGACGTGGCACGCATACGCGAAAAGATGCAGCAGATAATCAGCGCAAAAATACCATTCCACCGCATAGAGACCACCACCGACGAAGCAATAAGCCTCTTCGAAAAGCTCGGGGCACCTTCGAAAGTGAAACTGCTGAAGAGCATCGGAAAACTCTACACCATATACTACGAGCTCGACGGCTACTACGACTACTACTACGGAGCGCTGCTGACCAACACCGAGCAGATATACCTCTTCGGGCTGGAGAAATATTTCGACGGACTGCTGCTGCGCATACCCGACACCAAGCACCCTGACAAGCTCGGAGAGATGACCCGACAAGACAAGATGTTCGACATCTTCCAGGAGCATCACCGATGGAACCGCATTCTCGGCGTGAGCACCATCGGCGACCTGAACGAGGCAGTGGCCGACCGACACACCACCGACTTGATCAACGTCTCGGAGGCTCTGCAAGAGAAGAAAATCGGAAAGATTGCCGACGAGATAGCCAACCGAAAAGGGGTGCGCATGGTGCTGATTGCCGGCCCTTCGTCGAGCGGAAAGACAACCACCTGCAAGCGGCTCTCCATCCAGCTGCTCACCTGCGGCATCAAGCCTGTGCCAATATCGCTCGACGACTACTTCGTTGACAGAGAACTGACGCCAAAGGACGAAAAGGGCGAATACGACTACGAAAGCGTCTATGCGCTCAACATCCCACTGCTCAACGAGCAGATGAACGCACTCTTCAGAGGCGACGAGGTGGAGCTGCCTAAATACAACTTCCAGACGGGACGCAGCGAGCGCAGCGGGCAGAGGCTCAGACTGAAGGACGACGAGGTGCTAGTCGTGGAGGGAATCCACGCGCTGAACCCCGAACTGACGGCACATATACCCGAAGAGCAGAAATTCCGCGTCTATGCATCGGCACTGACCACCATTCTGCTCGACACGCACAACTATATCCCGACAACCGACAACCGACTGCTCCGCCGCATCATCCGCGACTACAAATATCGCGGAATGTCGGCGCAGGAGACCATCCACCGATGGCCGAGCGTCAGGGCGGGCGAAAACAAGTGGATATTCCCCTATCAGGAGAATGCCGACGTAATGTTCAACACCGCAATGATTTTCGAACTCGCCGTAATCCGCGACCAGGCAGAGCCGCTGCTTGAGCAAGTGCCGGAAAACTGCGTGGAGCACGCCGAAGCCTATCGTCTGCTGAAATTCCTGCGCTACATCACGCCCATCCCCAACCGCCAGATTCCGCCCACATCGCTGCTCAGAGAATTTCTCGGCGGCAGCTCGTTCAAATACTGACAATACAAAGGAGCCGGAGCATCACGCGTTCTCCGGCTCCTTTGTCTTGATGAGCATTTTTGTTGGTCGTCAGTTCAAAATCTCCTTCATCAGTCTGTCGGCGTGACCCCACTTGTCGATGAGGTAAAGCACGAAACGTATGTCAACATTGATGCAGCGGGAGAGCTTCGTGTCGAAGAAGATGTCGCTTGCGAGCGACTCCCAGTTGCCGTCGAAAGCCAGCCCGATGAGTTCGCCTTTGCCGTTGAAGACCGGCGAGCCGCTGTTGCCGCCCGTTATGTCGTTGTTGGTCAAGAAGCAGAGGTGCATCTTGCCTGTGGTCTTGTCGCGGTACTGTCCGAAGTCGCCGCTCGCCATCAGCTGCTGCAGCTCAGGCTCGGCCTTATACTCTCTTATTCGGTCGCCCTGCTTCATCTTCTCCACGATGCTCTCGGCGTCGGTGTAGTAGCCGCTGTCGTGGCCGCTGATCTCGTAGCTGCCCACCTGTCCGTAGCTCAGTCGCATGGTGAAGTTGGCGTCGCTGTAGTGCGGTTTCTCCTGCTGCATTCTGATGATGCAGTCGGTGAGCAGCCGCTCTTGCGTGGCAATGCTGTCGGCCACGTCGCTCATTCGGTCGCGTATCTCGCCGAACTTGCTGCGCAGCTGTATTCCGTATAGCACGCCGAGGTCTTGCTCGGTCTTGCGGCGGTTAACGTAGATTTTCTTGCCATTCTCCATCAGGATTGAGTTCTTGTAGAGATAGTCCACGTAGTAGGCCGAGTTGCCCATGAAGCGTTTGTCGATGGTCTTATAGTATTCGGGCAGATAGGCCGTATCTACGTTCTGGCGAACATAGTCGAGCATCGTGGCGAAGGTCTCTTTGTCGGTTGCCTCGTCCCATGCGTCGGCCTCTTCTTTGTCGAACACAACGTATTGCTTCGCCTCCTTGTCCTTCGGGTTTTTTATCAGCGACTTGCGGAAGACGCGCGTGCTGCGGTCGGCCAGCAGTCCGGTGGTGCGCATGGCGTCGTTGATTGTGCAAAGAGCCTTATAGTCGGAGAACTCGGCGGCGTAGAGGTGTTTCATCAGTGCGAAGTCGGGCTTCTCTATGTTGAGCGTCGTGGTGTCGCACCACTGTTTCACCTCAGCCTCAAACTGCCGCTTCTGCTGTATCAGTCCGATGGAGTCGATGCAGCGGTTCATTCCCTGGAAGTTCTTCCAATAGTTGGCGGTGGTGGCGTAGCGGCTGTCATACTTTATTCTCACGGCTTGGTCGGCGTCCATGTGCTTTCGCCAAGTCTTCAGTTTCACGTCGCGTGCCTTGTAGATTGGCTCGTTCATGGCGTTGCGACGCTCCTCGATGCCGTAGCTTGAGAGATAGCGGCTGGTGGAGCCAGGATAGCCCACGGTCATGGCATAATCGCCCGGCACGTAGCCTTCCGTCGATACCTTCGCCCAGCGTTTCGGGTGATAAGGCACGTTGTCCTTAGAATAGTTGGCCGGTCCGCCGGTTTTCGGGTCGCAATAGATGCGGAACACGGAGAAGTCGCACGTCTGGCGCGGCCACATCCAGTTGTCGGTGTCGCCTCCGAACTTGCCCATCGACGAGGTGGGGGCGAAGACCAGTCGCAGGTCGTTGAACGTGCGATAGGTGGTCATATAGTAGCGGTTGCGCTCGAAGAAGGGCAGCACCTCCACGGTGAGCGTGGAGTCCTTTGCCTTTACCTGCCGAGAGAGAGCCGTCTCTACGGAGTCAACCAGCAAGGCGCGCATATAGTCGTCCATCTTCTGCATCCCGAGGCTGTCGAGCATCGGCGTGATGTCGCGCTGTTCCACCATAAACGTTACAAACATGCCTTCGTTTGGCAGCTCGTCGGCCTGCGTCTTGGCGAAGAAGCCGTTTTTCATGTAGTCGTGCTCTACGGTGGAGTGCGAGCGTATCGACTCAAATCCGCAGTGGTGGTTGGTGAACACCAGTCCGTCGGGCGACACTACTACTCCCGAGCAGTAGCCGGAGAAGTTCACGCAAGCGTCCTTCAGCGGGCTCTCGCCCGAATAGAGTTGGTCTATCGTCATTTTGAATCCTTCGGCCTTCATCTGCTCGAAGGCTGCTTGGGGCAGGTTGTAGAGCGTCCACATTCCTTCGTCGGCAGCGGCGCTCATGGCTACGGTGGCCATTAGCGAGAGCAATAGTTTTCTCATTGTTTTTCTTCTTTCTTGTTTCGGCCTGCAAAGTTACTGCTTATTTTGCAGCAATGCAAGTTTTACGGTGTTTTTTTGACATCTTACATTCTGTTGAGCCATAGGGCGAAGAACTTGTCGTAGAGTTCGTATCCGTCCTCACCCTGCGTTATAAAGTCTTTTTCCATCAGCCCCTTCAGCGCCCCCTGCACGCTGCTTGCCGACGACAGTCCATAGCGGCGCACGAATGCCGATGAGTGTGGGGATGCAACTTTCCCTTCCTTGTTGATGGCCACCACAAGCTCTTTCTGCTTGGGCGGCAGCTGGAAGAGCAACGACTGATAGGCAAACGAACTCTCGTCGATGATGTCGGCGAGTGCCGTCTCTATCATATCGACGCCAGCAGTGGAGCGACGCTCGGTCATGCTGAAAAGCTTGTTCATCAGCCGCTGCACATACCACGTGATGCCTTCGAAACGACGATATACTTCGGCCACAGCTTCGGCATCGATGTGCTTGTCGTATTCTTTGAACAGACGTTGGGCAAAGTCGGTGTATTTCTCCAAAGGAATGGGCTTGATGCTCTTTATGGATGTGCTTTGATAGAACGGGCGCGCGGTGGAGAGAAACATCTCGCTCATCAGCGTGCGGTGGGAGCCGGAGAATACGAAGTTGGCGTGGTGGCAATGCTGAATGTGGGTGCGAAGCAGAGCCTCCACGTTTTGCTCGCTGTAGCTGTTGATGGTCTGAAACTCATCAATGGCCACAATCGAGGGCTTGTCGGCCGTCTCAAGATAGCTGAATATCTCATCGAGTGTGGCGAGGGGCGTCTGTATGTTGCCAACCTCCACGCCCCATGTCGGATTGCCCGTAACATCGAAGGTGATGTAGGGGCGCAGAGATTGCAGGCTGTTCACAAAGTGTTCCATAGCCTTTCGCCCCTTCGGCTTGAGCGTCATCAATATCGACTTGCCCATCAGCTGAATCATCTCTTCCAGATTTTTCGTGGAGTAGATGTCGATGAGAAAGGTGTGGTAGTCGCGCTGTATCTCCTCTTGGTGAAACAGGTGGAGCAGAAGCCCCGTCTTGCCGATGCGTCGGGGGGCTATCAGCGTAACGTTGTTGCCGTTGCGGAGTTCATTCCGCAGGTCAACGGTCTCTTGCTCGCGGTCGCAAAAGTATTTGTCGGCCACGTAACCGCGAAGCACAAAGGGATTTTCGGTCATAACGGCTCACTTTGTTGGTTTCATTACGCAAAGATAATTATAATCTTATTATAATTGATGAAACCAAGCAAAATAATAACGTTTGTTAAGAGTCGTGCCTCTCCTTACATATATAATAGGTATATAGTGGCGACGGAGGTGATGAGCAGCACAATCTTCAGGGGGACGCCGATAATGAGATAGTCGGAGAATTTGTATCCGCCAGGACCATAGACCACGGTGTTGATGGGTGTTCCGATGGGAGTGGCAAACGACATCGAGGCAGTGAGCATCAGCAGCAGGCACATCGCCTGAAGACTCACGCCGGTGGCCATCGAGGCTTGGTGGACCACAGGATAGAAGAGTGCGGCGACGGTGGCGTTGTTGATAAATTCGGTCAGCAGCATCGCCGAGGCGGCAATGAGCGTCATCATCAGCAGGGTGTTGTCGCCGCTGATGTTCAGCACGCCCTCTATCAGTGCCTTGGCAATGCCGTTCTGCTCTATCGCGGCGCCGATGACTATCGACGAGGCATACATCATGATGATGTCCCAGCGCACGCTCTTCTGCGCTTCCTTCATGCTGCAGCACTTGAAGGCCAGCATGGCAATGGCGGCAAGAACGGTGCCTTCGAGAATAGAGAGCCACTCTGTGGCTATCACCAGAACCATGACGGCCAGGATGGCGGTGGCAATGATGGTCTTGTGGCTCGTCGTGATGAGGTCTTCGTTTTCAATCCATACAACCTCGTTCTTCAGACGGTTGAACACTTCTGACGACTTGCTGGAATAGCCCAACAGCAGAGTGTCGCCGCCCTTTATCTTCGTCTCGCGGGGACTTCCGGGTATGCGCTGGCCTTCGCGAGAGATGGCTATCAGCACAACATCGTTCGCCTTTTCGAAGTCGGTCTCCGAGATGCGCTTGCCTATCAGACTGCTGTTGAAGCGCACAGTGGCCGAGCAGGTCTTGCGGTCTTTGGCTTGGTCTTCTTTCAGCGAGAACACTGGCTTGTCGGCAATGGCAAGATGATACGTGTTCTTCAGCTTGCCTATCTTCTGAATGTCGCCGCTGAACACCAGACGGTCGCCGCCCATGAGGAAATCGTCGGGGGCTACGGGCGAGATTATCTCCTTGTCGAAGCGGATGAGCTCAACAAGGTGGCCGCCATCGACGTTGAGCAGACCGCAATCCTCAAGCGTCTTGCCCACGAGGTTTGAGTTGGCGGGAACGGTGAGCTCCATCGTGTATTCCTTCTCGTTCTCAAAAGTGTCGTCGGGCGACACTCTCGACGGCAGGAAGCGGGCCATCAGCAGAATGACGCCCAGCGTAACCATCAGGCAGATTACGGCGGCGGGGGTGATGATGAAGATGTTCATCTGCTCGCCGCTCGAAGCAGCATAGAGAGCGCTGATCACGATGTTGGGAGTGCAGCTGATGACAGTCAGAATGCCGCCCATCTCAGCAATGTGGGTGAGCGGAATGAGCATCTTCGACGAGGCGATGCCGAGCTTCTTGGCCCACATCTTCATTATTTTGGTGAAGATGATAACAACCGAAGTGTCGGACATCAGCGAACTGAGCATCGCCGTCGGCAGAGTCATCTTCAGCAGACCCTGCATGTAGGTCTTAGGAAAACTCATCACGTGCTCCACAGCCCACTTCAGACAGCCCGTCCAGTAGAGGCCAGAGGCAACGACAAACAACACGCCCACCCTGACGACAGCTTCCGACGAGAAGCCCGACAAGGCGGTCTTAGTGTCAACGGTTCCGGTGAGCATAAGCACGCCCACTGCAACGAGAAACACCATGTCGGGGGGCAGGTTGGTGCGGATGAGAATTATAAGAACGGCGGCTAGCACCAGCAGCGTAATCCAAGCATGGATGGTCAGACCAAGTATCAGCATCGGTTTATTCCTTTATGTTTATTCTTTCGGTTTTACTTCTTTGTTTCTTTTCAGTTCCCGCTTTATCACCAGCAGGGCAAACAGGGCCACCGCTGCCGTATTGACAGCCAGCGACGCAACTACAGAGAGGTGGGCGCGGCCAACGGTCATCAGCGCAAACAGCAGTGCGGCGAGCAGCGCGTAGGCCAGCATCTCGCCTACGGGATAGTCTATCGGGTAGTGGCGCTGGCCCACAACATAGGAGAGCAGCATCGCCGTGCCGTAGCCTGCCACGCCGCCCCAAGCACAGGCGATATAGCCGTAGCGCGGCACGAAGACAATGTTCACCAGCAGCAGCACGGCGCATCCGGCTCCAGAGAACCACGCGCCCCAGATGGTGCGGTCGATGAGCTTATACCAAAACGAGAGGTTGAAGTAGATGCCCATCATTATCTCGGCCGCCATCACTATCGGAACCACGCGCAAGCCCGACCAATAGCTGGGGCCAATGAAATACTTCAGAACATCGAGATAGGCCACCACTACGAGATAGGCCAGAAGAGTGAACACCAGAAAATACTTCATTGCCTTGGCATACATCGCCTTGCTGTTCTTCTCCTTCGACTGGCCAAACACAAACGGCTCGTAGGCGTAGCGGAAGGCCTGCGTTATCATTGCCATAATCATGGCTATCTTAGATGCCGAACCGTAGATGCCGAGCTGCATCTTGGCGTCGGCTCCGCTGTAGAGATAGGGAAACAATATCTTGTCGGCCGTCTGGTTGAGTATGCCGGCAATGCCCAGCACGAGGATGGGCCAGGCGTATGAGAGCATTCGTCGGAGCAACGCCCCGTCGAACCCGAAGCGCAGAGGCCGCAACTCACTGTAGAAGCAGAAGGTGATGAGACCGGTGCACACAAGGTTGATATAGAAGATGTAGCGCACGTCGCTGCCGCCCACAACGAGGAAATAGACCAGGTTGAGAGCAATGTTCAGCACAATGAAAAGCATCTTCAGCGCAACAAACTTCAGCGGACGCTTCTTGTAGCGCAGATAGGCAAAGGGTATGCACTGGAAGGCGTCGAGCGCAACCACCGCCGCCATCGTCCAGATGTATTCGGGATGGTCGGGATAGCCCATCAGCGAACTGACGGGGCGGAGAAACACCAGCACAAGCAGGAAGAACGTCAGCGACGTGGCTCCAACGCTCGTCAAAACGGTGGAATAGACTCGGTTGGGGTCTTCACCCTCCTTGTTGGCAAAGCGGAAGAAGGTGGTCTCCATGCCGTAGGTGAGCAGCACCAGAAGCAGTGCCACGTAGGCATAGACGTTGGTTACAACGCCATAGCCGCCGCTCTCAGCCGATATCTTCCAAGTATAGAGCGGCACAAGCAAATAGTTGAGAAAACGCCCAACTATGCTCGACAGTCCATAAATGACCGTCTCCTTTGCCAAAGACTTTAAACTGGCCACAGGTACTTTATACTTTAAACTTTATACTTTAATCTTTATACTTTAATCTTTAAAACTTCCGAAACGTATAACGTTTAAACCTTAATGTTTAAAGTTATTAGTCCCAAACAGCAAGACTATTCTCTCTCCCCATTAAGCGAAGAAGAAATAGGCGATGGCGATGGCGGCAATGATGCCGGCAAGGTCGGCCAGCAGGCCGCAGGCTACGGCGTGGCGGGTGTAGCGGATGCCTACACTGCCGAAATAGACGGCAAGGATATAGAACGTGGTGTCGGTGGAGCCTTGGAAAATGCAACTCAAGCGGCCCACAAACGAGTCGGCTCCGTAGGTCTGCATCGCATCGACCATCATGCCGCGGGCACCGCTGCCCGAGAGCGGCTTCATCAGGGCTGTTGGCAACGCACCGACGAACTCGCTGTTGAGCCCGCAGAGCTCCACGCCGCGCTGGATGGCTCCGATGAGCAAGTCCATAGCTCCAGAAGCGCGAAACACGCCGATGGCCACAAGAATGGCCACGAGATAGGGGATGATGCGCACGGCAGTGGTAAAACCGTCCTTCGCGCCCTCTATGAAAGCGTCATACACGTTTACCCGCTTGCGCATTCCGGCAAGGATAAAGGCCACGATGATGGTCATCAGCAGAATGTTGGCCACCGACGTGCTGACGGTGTTCATCGTCGCGTTGTCCATGCGCGAAAAGCCCCAGATGATGGCGGCCACCAAGAGGCATACGCCGCCAAGAGTGAGCAGCAGAGTGCGGTTGAAGAGATTTATCTTCTGATAGATGCTCGTAACGACGATGCCCGCAAGAGTGGAGCAGAACGTGGCAAGCAGTATGGGGATGAAGACGTCGGTGGGCTGCGCCGCGCCAAGCTGGGCGCGATAGACAAGGATGGATACCGGAATGATGGTCAGGCCGCTCGTGTTCAGCACGAGAAACATGATCATCGGGTTGGTGGCCGTCTCTTTCTTCGGGTTCAGCTCCTGCAACTGCTCCATCGCCTTCAGTCCGAGTGGCGTGGCGGCATTGTCGAGGCCAAGCATGTTGGCGGCGATGTTCATGAAGATGCTGCCCGTAACAGGATGCCCTTTGGGGATGTCGGGAAAGAGGCGGGTGAAGACGGGCGACAAGACGCGCGCCAAGACATTGACCACGCCGCCCTTCTCGCCTATCTTCATGATGCCCAGCCACAGCGACAAGACGCCCGTCAGGCCAAGAGAAATCTCAAAGGCCGTCTTCGACGTCTCGAAGGTGGAGTTCATCATGGCGGGAAACACCTCCATGTCTCCCATAAAAAGCATCTTCCCCACGGCGATGACAAACGCCGTGAGGAAGAATGAAATCCAAATATAGTTAAGTACCACTGTTCACTTGATTACCAAGCAATATAGCCACTCGATGCGCGGTTGGCCTCTTCGTACCAGTCGGTGTTGGAGTTGATGTTCTCAGTCCACTGAACGAATTTGGGATAAGCCACGTTGATGTAGGTACGCTCAGCCGGCCAGAACCACTTGCCAGCGTTGCTGCCAGTGGAGTAGCCCATCACGCGAATCATCTTAGGAGCGGCACCTGCCAGAGGAGCCTCAACGATGGTGGAAGAACCGCCATTCACAACATTAATCTTAATGTCGAGGTTGGAAGCGTCCTGACCGTCTGCCAGAGTTACGGTGCTGCTGATGAAGTCGTTGGTCTTGCCCTTAGTGTTGACCATTGTGGTGGTCTCAACACCGAATGCCTGGTGAACCTCGCCGAACACGTCAGCGTCGTTTACGAGTACGTAGGTCTCCATCGTACCACCGGCTGCGAGCAGCTCAATAGTGCTCTTGCCTTCCGTAGGAGCAGATACGCGAACTACAACGTCGTTGAAGTCGATGTCATCGGTTGCGCCGAGGTCCTCGAATGCATAGTAGTACCACTGCTTAACGGGAGGAGTGGGAGTGTTGCCACCGTCGTAGCCAGGATTACACTCAGTTGCAGGAACAGTAGGAGCGTAAGCGGTAGGCTCGATAATCAGCTCTGCATTGTCGCGGAGATCGTAAGAAGGACCTGAACCAGTCATCTCATAATCGAAGTGAGACTTGGTAGCTACGTAGAGATTACCGCAATAGTTGGCCATATACTGCTGGAAAATTTCGCCACCTACAATTGCATTTGCGTGGAAGTAGCCGTAACCGTCACCAGAAGTCGGGCCGCTAATGCAACCATGGGTATAGTCCTGAGTGATGTACATAGTTGCAGTACCTGTTACCTCGAAGCAGTTGTTTGCACCGATGTAGATACCACCCTTGTTCATATAGAACTCTTTGCAGACAACACCACCGTTTACATAGAATGCATTCTGGTTGCCATCAGCAGTGTGCATGCTGAACTTGCCGTTAACAGTGAGCTTACAGTTGTTGTAGTAGTTACCTGTACCTGCAGTGTAGTCGAAGTCGCCAGTTACATACTGACCCTCGTTGTACCAAGTTCCATTGGTGCAGTCAAGTTTGCTCAGGTTTGCGATTTCGGCTGTTCCTTCGTTCAGGAATGCACTGCTGCCCTGAATCCAGAAGTCGTTAGCCTTCATCTTATTGTTGTTTACCAGCTCTACAGTAGCGTTGGCTGTGTTCAGCTGAGCTGCAACATCGATAGTTCCGTCGTTAACAAACTTTGTAGTAGCACCGAGAATTACAGTACCATCACCTGTACTCTTAAACGTACCCTTGTTGTAAATCATAGTGCTCGAGAAGTCTGACTTATCGTCGCCAGTGAGCGTGATAGTACCAGTGGTGTTGTTGTAGATGGTAGTACCGCTGTTGGTGTTCCAAGCCTTAGCGGTGATGTTACCCTTGTTGTAAACAGTGATTGCAGTCGGAGTCCAAGCGCCGTCGCCAACGATATTCAGAGTACCACCCTCGGCAACATAGATGTGCGTGCCAGTACCGCAGTTGCTGAAAGCAGCGGCAGTGATGGTGAAGGTTGCGCCTGCGCCAATGTAGAACGTTGAATAAGTGCTATAATAGGTATCATTCCAATTAGCCTTAGATCCGTTGCTAACATAGAAGTTGCCTGCCTCTGTGATGTTAGAATAGTCAACGTTTCCAGTTACATAAACATTGTACTTTCCAGACCAGAAGTTAACTTTAGAAGAACTTGTGGGCAACTGATAGTCGCCAGCAATGCCTGCATCTGCAACTGTCAGTCCGCTTGGAACGGTCCAGCCCCAATCACCCTCGAAAGCCTCGTCGGAAGCCTGGTCGGTGAAGGTGTATTTTCCGTCCTTCGTGGTAACCTTGTGCATGCGTGCGCTGCTTGCCTGATTAGCGGTGAAGCTAACAGAGCCGTTGTCCTTCACTGTGCCCACCTTGATAGAGCCGTCGGCAGCGATAAGACCTACATACATAGTCTCAACGCCCATCGGACGTGCAACCGTCAGGTCGAGCGTCTCGTTAGCCTTGATGGCATTCGAAATCAGATAGGGAACATTTCCCAGCGTGGGGCAGGTGCTGTAAACGCGCACTGTTCCAGCCTCAGCACTTGTAACCTTCACCGTAGTCTTAACGGCGGTGTTGAAGGTCTGGTTGGGGTCGATGGTTCCGTCACTGAGGATTTTGCTACTGAAGCTCTTCGTGTAATTCTCGCTTTGAGTCTCGTAGTAGTCCGGAGTGTCGTTACCGCAGCTCGTGATGGCAGCTACTGCCATCAGGGCCAATAAACTCTTCGTAATTTTCATTTTTTGCTTCAATTTTTATGATTTTACATTATATTCGCGGTGCAAAGATACAAGTATTTTCGTTTCGTCGTGTCATTTTTTAGTTAAAAGTGTTTAATAACACCACTTTTTTTCCTTTCGCCCCTTTCCCTGCGCCCGTTGGAGCCTCCTTTCATTTGCGCCGCGCCCTTATACCTATTATTATTATACGCGCGCGCGATGCCGACGGAACCGACGGCCCGTCGGGACGCTCTGCAGAGGCTGTCAAGACCCTCTCCAGTAAATCAATTTGATTTACTCAGTAATTCAATTTGATTTACTCGGTAAATCAATTTGATTTGGTCAGTAAATCAATTTGATTTACTGAGAAGCATCGGGGTGGGACATTTTTTCGGCATTTGTCGGAGAAATAATCAATCGGAATTTTTCGTGGTTCTGAATTTTCTGTGTATCTTTGCAAACAGAAAATCAAAAATAACAGAAGTTATGAAAAACATATTGGTGATAGGCTCTACGGGCCAGATAGGCTCCGAGCTGACAGAAGAGTTGCGCCGCCGCTATGGCGGTGAGCATGTGGTGGCCGGATACATTCGCGGTGCCGAGCCTAAGGGAGCTCTGGCCGACGGTGGTCCTTCGGCTCTGGCCGACGTTACCGACGGTGCGGGCATTGCCGAAGTGGTGGCGCGCCACGACATCGACACCATCTACAATCTTGCGGCGCTGCTGTCGGTGGTGGCCGAGTCGAAACCCCGTCTGGCCTGGACTATCGGCATCGACGGCCTGTGGAACATTCTCGAGGTGGCTCGCGAAAAGGGCTGCGCCGTGTTCACTCCCAGCTCCATCGGCTCGTTTGGGCTCAGCACTCCCCACTCGCCCACTCCGCAGGACACCATCCAGCGTCCGCTGACCATCTACGGAGTGTCGAAGGTTACGACGGAGCTGCTGTCCGACTACTATTTCCACAAGTATGGCGTTGACACGCGGTCGGTGCGCTTTCCCGGCATCATCAGCTACGTGACGCCTCCCGGCGGCGGCACCACCGACTATGCCGTCGATATCTATTATTCGGCAGTCAGGGGCGAGCGCTTCGTCTGCCCGATAGCCGCCGGCACGCTGATGGACATGATGTATATGCCCGACGCTCTGCACGCCGCCATCCAGCTGATGGAGGCCGACCCGTCGAGGCTTCGCCACCGCAACTCGTTCAACATTGCGTCGATGAGTTTCGACCCCGAAGAGATATATGCCGAGATACGGAAGCGCTGTCCCGACTTTGAGATGGAGTACCGCGTCGACCCGCTGAAGCAGCAGATAGCCGAGAGCTGGCCCGACCGCATGGACGACTCATGCGCCCGCGAGGAGTGGGACTGGCAACCGCGCTACGACCTGCCGTCGATGACCGACGACATGCTGCGCCAGCTCCGTCTGAAGTTTGACAAAGAGAAGGAGGGATAGGACTATGGAGAGCACATTTCAGGAGCAGATGATGCGTCGGTCGCTGCGTCTGGCCGAAGAGAGTGTCGGCCGTGGCGGCGGACCCTTCGGAGCGGTGATTGTGAAAGACGGCGAGGTGGTGGGCGAGGCCTCCAACAGCGTTACCATCGACCACGACCCGACGGCCCACGCCGAAGTGAACGCCATCCGCCAGGCTTGCCGCCGGCTGGAGACATTCGACCTGTCGGGCTGCGAGATCTACTGCTCGTGCGAGCCCTGCCCCATGTGTCTGGGCGCCATCTATTGGGCACACATCGACAAGATTTACTATGGCAACAACCAGCGCGACGCCGCCCGGATAGGCTTCGACGACGCATTCATCTACCGCGAACTCGACCTCGACCCGTCGGAGCGTCGCACGAAGATGGAGCAGCTGTTGCCCGAAGAGGCGCGGCACGCCTTCGACCTGTGGGAGCAGAAGAGCGACAAGACGGAGTATTGAGCGCCGCGGGCCAGGAGCTGCTGCGCCAGATTAGGGAGGCTCTCGGCATGGAGCCCACCCACGAGCAGCAGGCTGCCGCCGAGATGTTCTGCCGGTTTCTGACCGACCGCCACTCGCCGGCGGTGATGCTGATGCGCGGCTCGGCCGGCACCGGCAAGACCACTCTCGCCGCCGCCATCGTGGTGGCTCTGTCAAGACTCCGCCTGCGCATAGTGCTGCTGGCGCCGACGGGCAGGGCCGCAAAGGTGTTCTCACTCTATTCGGGCCACAAGGCGTTCACCATCCACCGCCGCATCTACCGCCAGAAAGGCATCGACAGCATGGGCTTCTCGCTCAACAACAATCTTCAGCGCGACGCACTCTTCATAGTCGATGAAGCGTCGATGGTGGGCCGCCACAGCGACGGCGGCGAACTGAAATTCGGGAGCGGCGAACTGATTGACGACCTGCTGGCCTACGTCTATAACGGCAGCAACTGCCGGCTGCTGCTCATCGGCGACACTGCCCAGCTGCCGCCTGTGGGCGAGCAAGAGAGCCGCGCCCTGACGGGCGAGGAGTACCGCCGGCGCGGCATGAGAGTCTATGAGTGCGACCTCAGCGAGGTGCTGCGCCAAAGCCAGCAGAGCGGCATACTCAGCAACGCCACCCGCATCCGCCAGATGATAGCCTACGACCGCCCGACATCGCTGCCGCGCATCCGTCTGACGGGCTTCGCCGACATCAGCATCGTGGAGGGCAGCGAACTGATAGAGACACTGTCGGGCAGCTACTCGCGCGTTGGCACCGACGAGACCACCGTCATCACCCGAAGCAACAAGCGGGCCAACATCTACAACCGCGGCATCCGCTCTATGGTGCTTGGGCGAGAGGAGGAGCTATGCCGAGGCGACCAGCTGATGGTGGTGAAGAACAACTACCACTGGATGAAGCCCGACGAGGGCGAAGAGCAGGACTCCGACTTCATAGCCAACGGCGACCGCTGCGTGGTGGAGCGGGTGAGAAACATCCACCAACTCTACGGCCTGCGCTTCGCCGAACTAGAACTGACATTTCCCGACTACGACAACCGGACAATAACAGCCACCACCATTCTGAACACTCTGACGAGCGAAGCCCCCGCGCTGACGCGCGAGGAGAGCAGCCGACTCTACGACGAGGCGATGGCCGACTACAGCGACATACCGCTGAAGCGCGACCGGCTGAAACGGCTGAAGGAAGACGCCCACTACAACGCCCTCCAAGTGAAATTCGCCTACGCCGTAACGTGCCACAAGGCACAGGGCGGACAGTGGGCCCACGTATATGTGGACCAGGGCTACATGACCGACGAGATGCTGACGCCCGACTATATCCACTGGCTCTACACCGCCTTCACCCGCGCCACCGAACACCTGTTTCTGGTGAACTGGCCAAAGACGCAGATTGACGAGCAGCAACCCGAATGAAAGAGATAAACGATGCCACCCTGCAGTTCATCGCGACCCACGCCGACGCCGACGTGAGAGAGCTGGCCCTGCAAGGCAGCCACACCCCCGACGTTGACCTGCGCGCCGCCCTCGTGCAGATAGAGGGACGCCAGCGCGCCCGCCTAAAGCTGCCCACATGGACGGCCACCGCCGGCATACGCTGGCCCGAAAGGCTGCCGCTGGAACAATGCTCAAGCGAGGCCACCGCCCTGTACAAACGCGAAATAGCAGAAAGGAGAATAGGACGCGGCAAGGCGATGGCCGACCTGACGGGCGGACTGGGCGTTGACTTCGCCGCCCTCTCGCCGCTGTTCGACAAAGCCTTCTACATAGAGCAGAACAGCGACCTCTGCGACTTGGCCGCCAACAACCTGCCACTGATGGGGGCGACAAACGCCGAGATAACGTGCGCCCAATCCACCGACATCATCGACCGTCTGCCCGACCTACACCTTATTTATATAGACCCAGCCCGCCGCGACAATGCCGGCCGTCGCACCTACGCGCTGGAAGACTGCACACCCAACGTGGTGCCGCTGATGGGGCGTCTGCTCGAGAAAGCGCCTGCGGTGATGCTGAAACTATCGCCGATGGTCAGCATCCACTCGCTGCCGCTGCCCGCCATCGCCGAGCTGCACATAGTGGCAACGCAAAACGAGGTGAAGGAGATAGTGGCTCTCTGCCTGCGCGGCCACAACGAACCACCCACAATCTATTGCAAAAACGACCGACAGACAACCGTTTTTGCCGATGAAACCACCGATTTCACGTTGCCGCCCGCTCTGCCGGCATCATCGCCAGCGGCGGGACAATGGCTCTACGAACCCAACGCCGCCATCATGAAGTCGGGATGCTTCCGACAACTCGCCGCCCGCTATCCGCAAGCCGCGCCCATAGCTGCCAACAGCCACCTGTACACCGCCCAAGAACCCATCGGCGACTTTCCAGGCCGGCATTTCCAGATTTGCGCCATTTCATCGATGAAAAAGAGCGAGCTGAAAACGGCGCTGAAGGGCATCGACCGCGCCAACATCGCCACAAGAAACTTCCCGCTGAGCGTGGCCGACCTGCGCCGACGGCTGAAGCTGAAAGAGGGCGGCGACACCTATCTGTTTGCCACCACCTGCAACGACGGGCGCCACCTGCTGATGGTCTGCCGAAAGAGCGAATGAAAAAAAAGAGACGTTTCCTTTGGCAGTCTCGCGCAAAATGAGTATATTTGCGGAATAAAACCTAAAAAATTACCGATATGACAAAGGAAAAACGACTGGTGGAGTGCGTGCCCAACTTCAGCGAAGGGCGCGACCCTGTGGTGATTAAACAAATAGCCGACGCAATAGAGAAGAGCGACGGCGTGAAACTGCTGAACGTCGATCCCGGCGAGGCCACCAACCGCACCGTAATCACATTCGTCGGCGAGCCGGAGGCCGTATGCGAGGCTGCCTTCAGAGCCGTCAGGACAGCGGGCGAGCTAATCGACATGCGCCAGCATCACGGCGCCCACCCGCGCATAGGAGCCACCGACGTGCTTCCGCTGGTTCCCGTGAGCGGCATTACGCTCGATGAATGCGCCGATTTAGCGCGAAAACTGGCACAGCGGATAGCCGACGAGGCACGCATACCATGCTACTGCTACGAGGCAGCCGCACTGAAGCCCGAGCGGCGCAACCTGGCCTTCTGCCGACGCGGCGAATATGAGGCCATTCCCGAAAAACTGGCCGACCCAGAGCGACGCCCCGACTACGGCTACCGGCCAATGGACGACGACATTGCCCGCACAGGATGCACCGTGGTGGGAGCGCGCGACTTCCTCATTGCCGTGAATTTCAACCTGAACACCACTTCGACGCGACGCGCCAACGCCATCGCCTTCGACGTGAGGGAAAAGGGACGCCCGCTGCGCGAGGGAAACCCCATCACAGGAAAGAAAAAGCTCGATGAAAAGGGGCAAATCATCATGCAGCCCGGCACGCTGAAGGCTACAAAAGCCATAGGATGGTTTATCGAAGAATACGGCATCGCACAAGTGTCGATGAACATAACCAACATAAACGTAACGCCGCTGCACATCGCCTTCGACGAGGTTTGCCGCTGCGCCCAAAACCGCGGACTGCGCGTTACTGGCACTGAGATTGTAGGTCTGGTGCCTGAGCGCACACTCATAGAGGCCGGCAAACACTATCTGAGAAAACAGCACCGCTCCACCGGCATCCCTAAGGCCGACATAATAAAAATGGCCATAAAGTCGCTTTCGCTCGACGACCTACGTCCTTTCTGCCCAAAAGAGAAGGTGATAGAGTATCTTTTGGAGGAGGAACAGCCGAAAGCCCTGACGCGCCTTACCGTGAAGGACTTCGCCGACGAGACGCTGCGCGAGTCGCCCGCACCGGGCGGCGGTTCGGTGGCCGCCTATATGGGAGCTCTCGGCGCCGCTCTCGGAACGATGGTTGCCAACCTGTCGGCCCACAAGGCTGGCTGGGACGACCGCTGGGAGGAGTTCAGCAACTGGGCCGACAAAGGGGCAGAGCTGGAAAGCCAACTGCTGCAACTCGTTGACGACGATACCGACGCTTTCAACGGCATAATGGCGGCACTGCAAATGCCCAAAACCACCGACGAGGAGAAACGCCTGCGCACGGAGGCCATCCAGCAGGCCACGCTCCACGCCGCGCAAGTGCCGCTGCAAACCATGCGCACCGCCATGAAGGCCTTCGAGATATGCAAGGCTATGGCCGAGACGGGCAATCCGGCCAGCGTCAGCGATGCCGGAGTGGGAGCCCTGGCGGCAAGGAGCGGAGTGATGGGCGCGGCTCTCAACGTGCGCATCAACGCCGGCTCGCTCACCGACCGACAGACGGCCCAACCGCTGATCGACGAGGCAATGGCCCTCGTAGAGGAGGCAAAGCGGAAAGAGGCGGAAATAATGAGCATCGTGGAGACGAAGCTGCAAGCCTGAAACCGCGAAAAAGAGAAAACAGACCATTTCATCGAACAAAAAACAACAACCTATGACCCTTCAACAATTCCAAGCCGAACTGAAAGCCGGCATTCCCGACATACTGCCCGAAGCGCAGCCCTACGACCCAAACATCAACCACGCCCCCAAACGCAAGGACATACTGACGCCCGACGAGAAACGACTCGCCCTGCGCAATGCCCTGCGCTATTTCCCGAAGAAACACCACGCCACACTGGCTCCAGAATTTGCCGATGAATTGGCGCGTTTCGGACGAATATACATGTATCGCCTGCGGCCGACATACGACATGCACGCCCATCCCATCGACGACTATCCCTGCCGCTCGAAGCAGGCTGCTGCCATCATGCTGATGATACAAAACAACCTGAATCCGGCCGTTGCGCAGCATCCGCACGAGCTGATTATCTACGGAGGCAACGGCGCAATATTCCAGAACTGGGCGCAGTACCGGCTGACGATGAAATACCTCTGCGAGATGACCGACGAACAGACGCTCGTGATGTATTCAGGACATCCGCTCGGACTGTTCCCCTCCCACAAGAACGCCCCGCGAGTGGTGGTTACCAACGGCATGGTGATTCCCAACTACTCTAAGCCCGACGACTGGGAGCGCGACAACGCTCTCGGCGTGAGCCAATACGGACAGATGACGGCCGGCTCATACATGTACATAGGCCCGCAAGGCATAGTGCACGGCACGACCATCACCGTGCTAAACGCCGCGCGTATGCAGATGGAGAAAGAGCCAGAACGCTGCGACATCGGCGGAATGCTCTTCGTGTCATCGGGTCTCGGCGGAATGTCGGGCGCACAGCCAAAGGCCGGCAACATAGCCGGAGTGGTGAGCGTGGTAGCCGAAGTGAACCCGCTGGCAGCCGAAAAGCGATACAAGCAAGGCTGGGTCGATGAGATGCACGACCAGCTCGACGAGTTGATTCCTGCCATACGCAAGGCCGTCGGCGAGCGACGCACAGTGTCGATGGCCTACGTGGGCAATGTGGTTGACCTTTGGGAGCGGCTGGCCGACGAAGACATCCACGTTGACTTGGGCAGCGACCAGACATCGCTCCACAATCCATGGGCGGGCGGCTACTATCCCGCAGGGCTGACCCTCGAAGAGTCGAAGCGAATGATGGCCGACAATCCCGACGGCTTCCGCCGGAAGGTGGAGGAATCGCTGCGCCGGCAAGTGGCCGCCATCAACCGACTGACGGAAAAGGGAATGTACTTCTTCGACTACGGAAATGCCTTCCTGCTGCAGTCGAAGCGCGCCGGAGCCGACATCTGCCGCGCCGACGGCACGTTCCGCTACCCGTCGTATGTGCAGGACATCATGGGTCCAAAGTTCTTCGACTACGGCTTCGGCCCGTTCCGCTGGGTGTGCACGTCGGGCGACCCTGCCGACCTCGCCGCCACCGACCGCCTGGCCACCGAAGCTCTGGAGGAGATACGCCGCCACGCACCCGAAGACATTCGCGGACAGCTCGACGACAACATCCACTGGATTCGCGAAGCCGGAAAGAACAATCTCGTGGTTGGCTCGCAAGCCCGAATACTCTACGCCGACTGCGAAGGACGCACGAAGATTGCCCTTGCCTTCAACGATGCCATACGGCGCGGCGAAATAAGCAAGCCCGTAGTGCTGGGCCGCGACCATCACGACGTGTCGGGTACCGACTCGCCCTTCCGCGAGACAAGCAACATCTACGACGGCTCGCAGTTCTGCGCCGACATGGCAGTGCAGAACGTCATCGGCGACTCCTTCCGCGGTGCCACGTGGGTGAGCATCCACAACGGCGGCGGAGTGGGATGGGGCGAAGTGATCAACGGCGGCTTCGGCATGGTGATCGACGGTTCCGACGACAGCGCGCGCCACATCAGCGAAATGCTCTTCTGGGACGTGAACAACGGCATCGCCCGCCGCTCGTGGGCCAGAAACAGCGGGTCGATGGACGCCATCCGGCGCGAAATGGAGCGCACGCCCGACCTGAAAGTTACGCTGCCGCAACTGGTAGATGACGACATCATCGACGCCCTGAACTTCTGAAAACAATAAAACCAACAAACTATGACACACCAAATATCAGCCGAGCACCTTACGATAGAACGCATCGGCGAAATAATAGAAAAAAACATCAAGCTCGCCCTGAGCGACGACGCAAAGACGCGCATAGTGCGCTGCCGCGAATATCTCGACAAAAGAATAGCCGAAAACAAATCGCCCATCTATGGCGTTACCACCGGTTTCGGGTCGCTCTGCAACGTGAGCATCGGCAGCGACCATTTGGCACAGCTGCAAATCAATCTGATGATGTCGCACGCTTGTGGAACGGGCGAGAGAGTGCCCGATGAAATCGTTAAAATTATGATGCTTCTAAAGATACAGTCGCTGGCTTACGGCTATTCGGGATGCAAGCTCGACACCGTTGAACGACTCGTCGATTTCTTCAACAACGACATCATTCCGGTGGTCTATATGCAGGGCTCGCTCGGAGCGTCGGGCGACCTTGTGCCGCTGGCCCACATGTGTCTGCCGCTAGTCGGACTGGGCGAGGCTGTATATAAGAAAAAGGTGGTGCGCGGGGCCGACGTGCTGCGACGCATGGGATGGAAGCCCATCCAGCTGGCACCCAAAGAGGGACTGGCACTGCTGAACGGAACGCAAAACATGAGTGCCTTCGCCGTGTGGGCATTGCTGCAGAGCCAGCGCCTGTCCGACTGGGCCGACAAGATTGCGGCAATGTCGCTCGACGCCTACGCCGGACTCTCCGAACCGTTCACCGACGCCGTCCACCGCGTGAGACCTCACAAAGGGCAGATTTCAACGGCCGAAAAGATACGCTCGCTGCTCGATGGAAGCGAGATTTTGGAGAAACCGAAGGCCTACGTTCAAGACCCCTACTCGTTCCGCTGCGTGCCGCAGGTGCATGGGGCGGTGAAGGACACCATCGACTACGTGAAATCGGTAATCGACGTGGAGATAAACTCTGCCACCGACAACCCTACGGTGTGTCCCGACGACGACCTGATTATCTCGGCAGGCAACTTCCACGGTGAGCCGATAGCCCTGCCCATCGACTTCCTCGCCATCGCGATGAGCGAACTGGCGAACATCTCCGAGCGCCGCATCTACAAACTCGTCTCAGGCACACGCGGACTGCCCAGCTTCCTGGTGGCCAATCCTGGAGTGAACAGCGGATTCATGATTACGCAATACACCGCCGCCTCGATAGTGAGCCTCAACAAAAGCCTTTGCTCGCCCGCATCGGTTGACAGCATTCCGTCGTGCCAGGGGCAGGAAGACCACGTGAGCATGGGAGCCAACGCCGCCATTAAATTATATAAGGTGGTGCTGAACACAGAACGGGTGCTGGCCATCGAACTGTTCAACTCTGTTCAGGCACTGGACTTCCGCCGTCCGCTGCGCAGTTCCGACACGCTGATGAAGATACACGACGACTACAGAAAGGTGGTTCCGTTTATCATCAACGACGAAGTGATGTACCCGTATATCGAGAAGTCGATAGAATTTCTGCGGTCATGAGGACGCTGATAAAAAACATCGGTTTCATCGGAGGCATCGACCGGCAGCGGCGCGAGCGACTGGCCGGCGCGGAGATGTCGTCATTTGAAACCATCAGCAACGCCTACCTTCTCTGCGACGGCAACCTGATAGCCGCCTTCGGACCGATGGAGGAAGCCCCTGCCGATGCCGATGAAACCATCGACGCCGACGGCGGAGCCGTTTTGCCCGCTTTCTGCGACGCCCACACCCACTTGGTATATGCCGACAGCCGCGAGGGTGAGTTTGTTGACAAGATACGCGGCCTCTCCTACGCAGAGATAGCGCGTCGCGGAGGCGGAATACTCAATTCTGCCGACCGTCTGCACCAGCTTTCCGAAGAAGAGCTGTTCGCACAAGCAATGCGGAGGGCCGATGAAATCGTGAAAAAAGGGACAGGATGCGTTGAAATAAAAAGCGGCTACGGACTGAACACAGCCGACGAGCTGAAGATGCTCCGCGTGATTCGCCGCATTGGCGAGGAGACACCGTTGCGCGTTGTTAGCACTTTTCTGGGAGCCCACGCCGTGGGGCGCGGCTACAGCCAAAGCGACTACGTGCGGCTGGTGATCGACGAGATGATTCCCGAAGTGGGACGTCAGGGTTTGGCCGATTTCATCGACGTGTTTTGCGACGAAGGATTCTTCACCCCCGACGAGACGGCACGCATTCTGGAGGCAGGAGAAAGGTGGGGGCTTCGCCCAAAAATCCATGCAGAAGAGCTGGCGGCATCGGGTGGCGTGGCCGTAGGATTAGCCCACAACGCCGTTTCCATCGACCATCTGGAGAGTATGCCTCCCGATGAAATCGCACTTTTCAAAAAAACCGACACCATTCCGACGGCACTGCCAGGCACATCGTTCTTCCTCAACATGCCGTCGGCACCGGCACGCGCCATCATCGACGCAGGACTTCCGCTGGCCGTGGCGAGCGACTATAATCCGGGCTCAACGCCGTCGGGCGACATGAAGTTTGTTGTGTCGCTGGCGTGCATCAAACTGCGGCTCTTGCCGGCCGAAGCGCTCAACGCCGCAACCATCAACGGAGCCGCCGCAATGGGATTGGGACGCGACTACGGAAGCATCGCCGTGGGCAAGCGTGCCAACTGCATCATCACGACACCCATTCCAAGCATCGACTTCATTCCCTACGCCTACACCACGCCTATTGTCAGTAAAATGGTGCTGGACGGAAAGCTGGTTTTTTGAGTCGCGCGCTTCATGCGTTTGCGGATTATTCGCTTCGCGAGTTTCCACAAAACGCTGATTTCATAGAAAAAGAAAACAAAAGAGCGGCGTTTTGCCGCTTTTTTCGTATCTTTGCAGTCGCTTATGGCCAATCCGGTTCCAGTGCTCGACGTGCAAGGGCTCACCAAGTCGTTTGGCGACCAACTGCTGTTCGACGATATCTCATTCAGTATCGCCGAAGGCCAGCGCGTGGGACTGATTGCAAAAAACGGGACGGGCAAATCGACGCTGCTAAGCATTCTGACCGACGGCGAAGGCTACGACAGCGGCAGCGTGGTCTATAAGAAAGACCTGAAAATAGGCTATCTGGAACAGACGCCCCGCTTCGACCCGCAAGAGAGTGTGCTCGACGCTTGCTTCAACCACAAGCACGACCCTGAGCGCGTGCTGCGTGCCAAGCAGGTGCTGACGCAGCTGAAGATACTCAACCTTGAGCAGCCGATGGGCGAACTGAGCGGCGGACAGCAGAAGCGTGTGGCACTGGCCAACGTTCTGCTCACCGACCCCGACTTCCTCATTCTCGACGAACCCACCAACCATCTCGACTTGGAGATGATTGAGTGGCTGGAGGGATTTCTCTCGCGAGGCAACAAGACGCTGCTCATGGTAACCCACGACCGATTTTTCCTCGACCGCGTCTGCAACCTTATCCTCGAACTCGACCAACAGTCAATATTCACCTATCGCGGCAACTACGCCTACTATCTGGAGAAACGTCAGCAACGCATAGACAACCAACGCGCCGAACTGGCCCGCGCCAACAATCTCTATCGCCGAGAGCTGGAGTGGATGCGCTCCACACCACAGGCACGCAGCCACAAGGCACGCTACCGCGAAGAGGCATTCCACGAGCTTGAGCAACGCGCAAAAAGACGGTTGGAGGAGCGGCAACTGCGGCTGAAATCGAGCAACATCTACATTGGCTCAAAGATTTTCGAGTGCCAATACATATCAAAATCATTCGATGAAAAGGTGATTTTACGCGATTTCTACTACAATTTCTCTCGCTTCGAGAAAATGGGCATCGTGGGAAACAATGGCACAGGAAAGTCGACATTCATAAAGATGCTGCTCGGACTGGAGTCAATCGACAAGGGCAGGTTCGACATCGGCGAGACAGTGCGCTTCGGATATTTCTCGCAGGAAGGACTGCAATTCGACGAACAGATGAAGGTGATTGACGTGATAACAAAAATTGCCGATTTCATCGACATCGGACACGGCAAGCATCTCTCAGCGTCGCAGTTCTTGCAGTATTTTCTCTTCACTCCTGAGCAGCAGCACAACTATGTTTACAAGCTGTCGGGCGGTGAGCGGCGCAAACTATATCTCTGCACAGTGCTGATGCGCAACCCCAACTTTCTTGTTCTCGACGAACCAACCAACGACCTCGACATCCAGACGCTTCAGATACTGGAGGAATACTTGGCCGACTTTCCCGGATGCGTGATTGTTGTGAGCCACGACCGCTATTTCATGGACAAAGTGGTTGACCATCTGCTGGTGTTTCACGGCAACGGCAACGTGCAGGACTTTCCTGGCAACTACACCCAATACCGCGAATACTCGAAGATGGAGCAGAAGTCGGCGGCAACGAAAGATGCGGAGCGCCAGGAACCGGAGCGCCGCGAACATTCGTCGAAGAAGATGAGCTATAAGGAAAAGCGCGAATTTGAGCAACTGGAAAAAGACATTGCCGCGCTGGAAGCCGAGCAGCACCGGCTGGAACAAGAGCTTTGCAGCGGCACGCTGTCGGTGGAGGAGCTTACGACGAAAAGCAAGCGTCTGCCACAACTGAAGGAAGAACTCGACGAAAAGAGTATGCGCTGGCTCGAACTGAGCGAGATAGCCGAAAACTGATTTTTCGCCATTTCATCGATACTTTTTATGGAAAAGAAAACATTTGCGGTTGTCGGAATGATGTGTGCCGGATGCGCTGCCAACGTAGAACGGACGCTCTCGAAGCAGGAGGGCGTGAAGGAGGCAAACGTCAATCTGGCCGGACGCACAGTGCTGATAGACTACGACGAGCGCGTCACCACTCCGAAGAAACTGAAGGATGCTCTCGACAAGACGGGCTACGAACTGGTGGTTGACGAGACGAAAAACGTGGAGGCAATCGAAAAGCGCCGACTGACAAAACTGGCGCAGAAGACGGCTCTGGCCACTCTGCTGGCACTTGCCACGATGTGGCTTTCCATGCGTGGCACATCGTCGTACAACAACCAACTGATGCTCATTCTGTCGCTGGTATGCCTCGTGTGGTGCGGCCGCGACTTTTACGCGAATGCCCTCCGGCAACTGCGCCACGGCAGCGCGAGCATGGACACACTGGTAGCCCTTTCCACAGGCGTAACATTTCTTTTCAGCACCTTCAACACTTTTTGGGGAGAGCAAACATGGGGCAGCCGCGGGCTGACGTGGCACACCTATTTCGACGCATCAGTGATGATTGTATGGTTCGTGCTGTGCGGACGCCTGCTTGAGGAGCGGGCGAAGAACAGCACCGCCAAATCTATTCGCTCGATGATGTCGCTGCAACCGAAGACGGCGCGACTAGTGGAGGGCGGACAACTGAACGAGGTGCCGCTATCGACCATTCAGCCTGGCGACACGCTCGAAGTGAGAAGGGGCGAGAAGATTCCCGTAGATGGAGTGGTCTCGGCATTGGGCGACGATGCGCCGACGGTTGACGAGAGTATGCTTTCCGGCGAGGCCGCGCCAGTGGCAAAGCAGACGGGCGACACCGTTCTGGCCGGCACGCTGCTCCGCACAGGTTCGTTTCAGATGAAGGCCAAACAAGTAGGCCAAACCACAGTGTTGGCAGGCATGATACGTGCCGTGCAGGAGGCTCAAGGCTCGAAGGCACCCGTTCAGCGCGTGGTTGACAAGATTGCCCTCATCTTTGTCCCCACAGTAATTGCTATATCGCTCATCACCTTCGCCGCATGGATAATAATCGGCGGCACCGACGAGTTGCCGCGAGCCACGTTGAGCGCCGTCTCGGTGCTTGTCATTGCTTGCCCGTGCGCCATGGGACTGGCCACTCCCACCGCCCTGATGGTGGGAATAGGCAAGGCTGCCGAAAAAAACATTCTGATAAAAGACGCGACGGCTCTGGAGCAGCTGCGCAACGTCAACGCGATAGTTATCGACAAGACCGGCACTCTGACCCAGACAGAAGAGACGCCGACAGCCCACGAAACCCTGAAGCCCCACGCCCGCGAAGCCATTCAGGCATTGCAGGAGCAAGGAATTGAAATCTACATGATGAGCGGCGACAACGAAGCGGCAGCAAGCCACTGGGCCAACGAAGCCGGCATCGGCAACTATCGGTCGGGCGTACTGCCGGCCGACAAAGAGGCTCTGGTGAGACAGCTGCAAGGCGAGGGAAAGACGGTGGCAATGGTGGGCGACGGAGTGAACGACTCGCAGGCTCTGGCAGCAGCCGACGTCGGCATTGCCATGGGGCGCGGCACCGACGTGGCCATCGACGTGGCCGGCGTTACACTGATGGGCACCGACCTCCGGCGCATCCCCGACGCCATACGTCTCTCGCGCCAAACGGTGGGCATGATTCACCAAAACCTCTTCTGGGCCTTTATATATAATATGGTGTGCATACCATTGGCCGCTGGAGTGCTGCGCATCTTCGGCATCGACTTCCAAATCACGCCTGTCTGGGCATCGGCACTGATGGCAATGAGCAGCGTGAGCGTGGTGCTCAACAGCCTTCGCCTGCGCTATCTGGCACTTCTGCTGATGCTCGTGACAATGCCTTTCACGCTGAGCGCGCAGACCGACACGCTGTTTCGAGAGCAACCCATACCCGACAGCATATTCGTCAGAATGCAGGGGAAGAGTTTTCCCAAAAGTTGCACCGTCAAACGCAGCGAACTGCGCTATGTCGAGGTGTCCCACTACGACGGCGAAGGGCGCGTCTGCCGCGGCGAGCTGGTGTGCAACAAAGCCATTGCCGCCGACCTCGTGAGCATCTTCCGCCAACTGTTTCTTGCAAAATACCCTATTGAACAGATGCGCCTCATCGACGACTACGGGGCCAACGACGAACAATCGATGAGCCACAACAACACGAGCTGCTTCTGCTTCAGAACTATCGGACGAGGGAAAAAGCTGTCGTATCACTCACGCGGACTTGCCATCGACATCAACCCGCTCTATAATCCATACGTGCGACGCAGAGCCAACGGCACAATGCTGATACAGCCAGCAACGGGCAAGCCATACATAAATCGGAAAAAAGAGTTTCCCTACAAAATAACCACCGAAGACCTTTGCTACCGCCTCTTCCGAAAACATGGTTTCAGCTGGGGCGGCAGCTGGCGCACGCTGAAGGACTATCAGCACTTTGAGAAACGTCTGTGAGCCGATGCGCCGCAAGTCATGACAGCAAACAAAAGCGCCAAAAATGATGCTCTCACATCACTTTTGGTGCTTTAATACGCTTCTATATGAATATTAGTTCATTGCGAAGAAATGGCCGCCGTTGATAGCGGTGCGGTAAGCATACATGCCAGCCTCGTCGAGAGTTACGTTCATGGTCTTGCCGTTGCCAATGTTAGCCTGCACACTCTTGTTGTCCTCGTTGAAACGGAACATTTCAACCTGCTGGCCGTTCTGCTCTACCGACCAAGACTTGTTGTCCTTGTTATAGATGAAATTCACAACCTCGCCGGTAGGCTTCTTCACCTCATAGCCGTTCTTGAGCGTCTTGACAGCATACTGCTTGCCGTCCTTGCCCCAAACGTTCTTCACTTCGCCAACCTTGGCGCACGGGTTGTTGCCCGTCCAGAACTCGATGGTGTTGAGCACAAGTCCGTCGATAATGCTGATTATTCCATAGACGGGAATAATGCAGAGTCCCCAATAAACGAGGTTGTTGACAAACTTGCTGCCGGTGAGCTGCTTGTTCCAGTCAAGAGTCTTGTAGAACAATGCAAACGAGCCAAGGCACGATGTGGTGAGCAAACTGATGCTGGCAATCACTGCAATAACTTTCAAACTGATCTTCTTCATAATTTTTAATTTTTTGATTTTGTGAATAAACGTTCTTTTTGTTCTAATCTGCCACAAAAGTAGTCATTCTTTTGTCAATCTGCAAATATTTTCGACAAAAAATTCGCATTTTGCTGAATTTTACTCTTAATTTGCTGAATTGATTTGCCTTTTTCGCGTTTAATCCATACTTTTGCACCGTCAGACTAAAATGTGAAGAGTATGAAAAAGACTGTTTTTATGATTTTGGCAGCAGTGGCAACAGCCACGTTGGCCTCATGCTCATCGAATGATGACAACAACGAAGGCCAAAGCAACATCGGAACGCCCGAAGCACCATCGGGCGGAACAACAGGAAGCGGAACAGCCGCATCGCTCGGCGAACTGACAAGCTTTGCCGTAGCCATCGACTCAACGGCTCTCTCAGAAACCGACAATGTGGACGCAAGCGACGAAGACTACATCGAAAACAATACGTTTGCAAAGACCGTTTACGTGAACTTCAGCGGAACGTCGGCAACAGTCAGCGGAACCACCGACAGCATATCGGCAACAGTCAGCGGAGCCGACGTAACACTGACGGCCACAGGCACCAAAGTGAACTATGTGGTCAGCGGCTCCACATCCGACGGATACCTGAAAATCTACGGCGACAAGAAGTTCTCGCTCACCCTCAACGGCGTATATATCAAAAACCCCGACGGAGCAGCCATCAACATCCAGAACAAAAAACGCGGATACGTGGCACTCGTCAGCGGAACCACCAACACCCTCGTTGACGGGACAAACTACAGCGACAGCACCAGCGGAGAGAAGATGAAAGCAACGCTCTTCAGCGAAGGCAAACTGCTCTTCAGCGGAAGCGGCGCGCTGAGAGTATATGCCAACGCGAAAAACGGCATCTGCGCCGACGACTACATCCTCTTCCGGCCAGGAAACAACATCTACGTGAAAGCCACTGCAAGCAACGGCATCAAAGCCGACGACGCTATATATATAAAAGGTGGAGTAATCAACGTGGAGACATCGGCCAACGGAAGCAAAGGACTGAAAACCGACGGCAACATCGTGATAAGCGGCGGACGCACCACCGCCATCAACACCGGCTCGGCCATCTATGACTCTTCAGAACAAGACATAACAGGAGCGCCAGCCGTGAAAGCCGACAGCGTGATTGTAAACGGCGGACAACTGCTGGCAAAGGCAACAGGCAAAGGAGGAAAAGCCATCAAGGCCGACTGCGCCTTCACAATGAACAGCGGCGAAGTATATGCCCTGACCACAGGCGACACCTACACCTATTCGTCAAGCCTCGACTCGAAAGCAAAAGCCGTGAAAGTGGATACGTGCATCACAATCAACGGCGGACAGCTGCTCGCCCGAACCGAAAGCACGCAGGAGGGAGCAGAGGCAATAGAGAGCAAAGGCACGCTGACTGTCAATGCAGGAGTGGTTGAGGCATACTCCTACGACGACGGAATAAACGCCACGAACAACATCACCATCAACGGCGGCTACGTATATAGCTACGGAGCCAACAACGACGGCATCGACTCCAACGGCACACTCACCATCACCGGAGGAGTGGCAATAGCCGTGGGCACCACACAACCAGAAGCAGGATTCGACTGCGACCAGAACACGTTCACCGTAACCGGCGGAACGCTCATCGGCATCGGCGGCGACACATCCACCCCCACCACGCTCACCGGAATGCAGCCCGTCATAATCGTGGGCGGCAGCTCTATCAACAGCGGAACCTACATCACGCTCAACACATCGTCGGGCACCAACCTGATGGCCTTCCAAGTGCCCAGAGCCTACAACCAGTACACTCTGCTCGTCTCGTGCGCCGGAATGCAGACAGGCAGCACCTACACCATCTCCACCGGAGCTACCGTCAGCGGAGGCACATCGTGGATGGGCTATTCCACAGGCTCCACCATCAGCGGAGGCACCCAACTGGCCTCGCTGACACTCAGCTCGGGCGTAACAAGCAGCGGAGTTCACAGCGGAGGCGGATTCGGTGGCGACGGCTTCCAGCCAGGCGGCGGAGGCGGCAACCAGGGCGGAGGCGGCAGACGCTGACCCCACTCTGAAAAACTCCCACCAGCAAAGCAAAAAACTCCCACCCCGATGCGTACTCAGTAAATCAAATTGATTTACTGAGAGCCATCGCGGTGGGAGTAGTTTTTAATAAGGGTTGATTGGGGATAAGAGCCTGATATTCTTGGATTTGGACTCTTAATTCAAGAGTCCTTCAGCCTTTGAGTTCTTCGGCAAATCGCAAGCCCCCACAAACTCTGAACCCAAAAGCTGAAGAACCATAGAAAGATTAAAGCTTCAAAACTTTCCAGCCCCCTTCGGGAATGTTCCGCTCTTCAGAGGAGAAGTTCACGCCGAGAAGAATTTTTTCACGCGCGTCTGACTGCCACTGTTCGGCGTAACCCTTTTCCTTAATCTGCTGAAGGCCGACTTCCGGAGATTGGTCGAGCTTGAACTCCATAATATATATGTACTCGCGAGTCTCTATCAGAAGGTCCATGCGCCCGCGGTTGGTGCGCTTCTCGCTTTCTGTGCGGAGGTCATCGCCGCCAATCAGCACTCCCGTGATGTAGAAAATGAAGTGGAACGCTTGCTCGGAAGATTGGAAAATGTCGTAGGAAAGGCTGGAGATAAGCGTGCGCATCTGGGCAATGAATGTCTCCATGTCAGCATTGAGCAATGCCTGGCGGAGAGAGTCGGCAAGCGAGAAGGTAGCATCGCCAGAAAGGCGCGAATAGATGGGAATCAATTGGTTGATGAAGCCGTCGCGCACCTCCTCGTTGGGGAAATCGATGGTGAGAGCGCCTGTCGGGGCAACACCCGATATGGTGAGATAACCGCTTTGGTAAAGCAGGGCGGTGAGGTCGTCCTGATAGGAGTTTACGTTGGTGAGCTGCAATTCCGAGACGCGCGTTCCGGGAATGTCGGCAATGTCGATGTGGCGGTTTCTCAGTGCCTTGATTAGTGCTGTAGGCGTGCCAGTCTGAAACCAGTAGCTGCCGAACTCCTGCGCCGTGAGAGCATTGAGCAGTGAGAAAGGATTATACATGCCCACGCCTTTCTTGCAGAAGTGGTAGCCGTCGTACATCTTTTTCAAACGCTCGTAGCACTCCTCTTTCGTGATGTCGTTCTCGGCGGCCATCGCCCCAACGCCTTCGTCGAAGCAGGCGTGCAGCTCTTCTTCCGTTATGCCG
>Ga0181612_127820_pt1 | contig 34786 bp, 22 predicted proteins | sample HoacroProtozoa21_FD_119630 | JGI IMG/M metagenome (GOLD analysis project Ga0181612, IMG submission 119630) | Hoatzin crop microbial communities from Cojedes, Venezuel. Combined Assembly of Gp0051906, Gp0051904, Gp0051908 | reverse complement strand
CGAGGCTCGCCCCGGGCCGGGGACACCATCAGGGTGGTGAGACAGGGTGAGGAGGGGTGGAGGAGACAAGTGTGCGGGGGCAGGCTTGCCTGTGAGGTCTGCTGGATGCCTCTGGTGACACCCAAGGATGGGCCTGCAGCCGGCTGCTCGCTGCGTGGTGCCCGTGCCACCGCGCTCTGAGTCACCCCCAGCCCCGTGTGCAGCCGGGGTGTCCCCGGTGTCCGTCCCCCCGCATCCCTCTGCCTGGCCATTACCATGCTCTGCGGTCGCACTGCAAAGCCTTGATGCACCCTTCTGCTCAGCGCCGAGCCGTCCTGCTCCTAAATGGGGTTTTTCTTAGCCTGAAGCTGCACTCGTCTCCGGGATCGCCGGCAGCGCTGGGCAGCGGCGCAGGGTGGCTGGAAGGGACCTGTGTCTGCTTTCGGCTTTGTGCTCAGGCGCTGTGCCTGGGCCAGAGCAGCTTCCAGCCACCCCCGGCTCCGGGAGGAGAGGCCGTGTCCCAGTGGGAGGACGCGTGCCTGCACAGGGTCTGCGTTAGAGCCCCGTGTCACCTCGGGGTGACGGGCAGCCCAGGCAGCGCACAGCAGAGGAGGGCGGTAGGCATGGCCCCACTTGCCTCCAGCCGTGCCTCAGTTTCCCTGGCCGGTTCTGGCTGCCCATAGCCCTCTCAGTTCGGTTTTCTTGTTGCTCCTTCATAAATAAAAAAGCCACTGAAACAGAACCTCTACCATAATGTTTATTAAATAGTACTTTTAAAAGGTTTTTATACAAATCATATAAACACAGTTTGATTTTTTTTGTTGTTTTTTTTTGTTTGGATTTTTTTTTTTACACCGAAGAATCACAGTAAAAGCTCTTTAAGTCCATAAGTCCTGGCTCAGCCAGTGAACGGTCAAATACCTTGAACTGCAAACCCTGGAGAAGTTCCATTTCTGCATATAATTTCTTAACGGTTTAATTCCCATGCTCACCCCCAGCACCTTCCCACAAAATGAAATCACCCGGCACTACAGACTGCCCGACAGCAACATGTCCTCGCCATGGGAAGGGTGTGGAGGCAGCAGCCCATTTCAGCAACGGCAATACACCAATTTCTTTTTTTAATTTCTTTTCTGAATTTCACAGAGGGAATTGCGATCAGCAAACCTAATCTATTTGCAGAGGAGGATGCAAAGAATTGAATGCACGGACGACTTTTTTTTTTTTTTCCCCTGTTGAAGTTACAATCAAACACAGTTTTCTGTTGAACAGTAAAGCACCCAGCAGAGGTAAGTGAGGTATCGGCTTTGCAGCATTATTGGCCTGCTCCCGCCCGGCAAGTGCAGGCGCGTGGGCCCTGCCCCGTCTGGAAGGGGCCAGAGGGACCCGCAGGGCAGACGCGTCGCTGGGCCCATGCCGAGTTAGTGCCAAGATGAGCAGCACTTTCCTGCCCCAGATCAAGAGATATATTAACACGAGTCAGTCCCACGGAATAAGTCACATACACGATACATACAGAGAATTCACGGGCGTGTGCAAACACACTATTTCTGAATATATGTATACACGAACTCCTCTCTGTACGCCTACTAGACACCATAACATCACCTTTTTAATTATATATTTTCACCTATTGTTTGCCTAAGTCGACTCTCCTACTGTACGGTCCTTTTCCATTCATCCTTCCCCTCACCTGTGATTTGAAGGGGATAAAATCATCGAGCAGCAGCAATCCAGCTTTGAAATGGTCTGGTACATTTCCTCTTGCTGCCTCTGTTTCTTTTGTACAGTAAAATAACACCCCTGTGGAATTTGTCCATGAAGAATGCCAGAAGAAATAAGGTGATTTGAAAGGAGAATCCGAGATACATTTACTGCCGTTTCTGTTGGGCGCACAGTGTGAATTAAAAAACTGAAGGCCTTTGTGTGTGTGCGTCTCTGCGTGTGCGTGTATGAACCATGGATGTTTTGATGACACAGCTGCTGGTATCTGCTTCCCCAGTAACACATGCGTCTTTCTTACAGTGGAGAAGTCTTTTTTTCTTTTTTATTCTTCCCTAAAAACTTACTGTGTGACGGAGCTTTTCATGAAACACTAGACAAATGTTCCTATTCCCACCGCACCGAGGAGCAGCTGTGGCACTGTCCGTGCTCATCTCCTCTCCAGATGCTTCTCGTCTCCCCGAACACCTGGCCTCCGGCAGGATGTGTTTGCAGGGGCTGTGCAAACTGAGCTTCACAGCACGTCACACCTTCGGTGCTCTGCGGTTGTGAGGGGAAAAAAATCCATCCCCAACCCAAACTATTTGATAGGCAAAATGTAAAATCAGGACATGTCATATATTTCCAAAGAGCCCCTGGAAAAGCAAACCCAACGTGCTGAAAAGGTTTCTCACTTACGTATGTGCAAGCTGATAGGGGCGATCTGCCTGTACTGAACTGGAAATGAAAGCATTCGTTTGGGGCCCAGCATTTGAATTCTTTTTCTCCACTAAATTGTTTTCATAACACTCCTCTCCCACGGCACAGTGGTAAGTGGAGAGGTATCAGCTGCCAGACAATGTAGCCAGACCACTTGAAAGTAGAAGGACCAGACTTCTTCAGCCAGGCTCTACTCAGTAGAGAGCAGTGCAGAAAAGCATTTTGCTGGGGAAGGATGAAGGCCTCACTTCTTGTTTGATACAGCACTGATAATCAGATGGAGCAAAAATACTTCTTCTAAGGCACTTATTCAAAGTAAACCAAAACACAGTTCATAAATAAAACTTCGGGTTTTTGCTGCTGGTCAGGAGCAGCACAGCTTTGCTCCGCAGGGGGAACGACGGCAGCCTTTTGGTCCATCGGTGCTGGCACCCACTGCTCCAGGGAAAAGGGGAACGCCGTGAGGGCGAGGGGGCCGGTGGGTGCCACGGCTGAGGTCCCAGGGCTGGGGGCATGGCTCCAGCCTCTCTCCCTGTTCACGTCCCCTCCCTGCCACTTTAGAGAGGCCTTGGTGCCGTGCCTCAAGTCAAACCCCGAGTGAAGCCCCCTTCCCAAAGCTGTCGCCTGAGCGTCGGGAGCCTGACAGTCTCTATCTTTTGTTTGCTGCAATTTTCTCTTTATAGGAAAAGAAAAAAAAAAGAAAAATGGCTGGATCAAGAGGGGTGGGAGATTCAAAGAAAGGCCTTCCTGATGAAGGTCTCAGCTGCTGCAATCCAAGATCTGGATTTAATAAATGGCTCTTAGTCACAAATCACTTTAAGGCTCTTCAGCTTCTCTCAAAGAGGTGCTTCTACACATAGGGTTTCCTTTCTATTTTATTTCTTAATGACTTCAGAAAGCCCTGCTGTTACCATCGACACCAAACCCGGTATTCCACCTTTCCCCCCCACCAGCAGGAGGAAAGTTGCAGGTAACAACACGCTTCCATTTTCAGGACTGGAAACTGCACCTTCCAGCACTTAGCGTGAGGTGCACAAATCCCTACACCAAAATGATATCTGGACAGAGTCTAAAATGGACAGGGTATGTGTTTGTGTCATTTCTAAAGACAGGGTGGCTGAAGAAATCCCTCAGCCTTCTCAGCAACTCACTAGAGAAAGGAGATGGGAAATAACGATCGATATTTAGCTTCTCACATCCAAAGGTAAACCAGTCTCCCTTGCCACATCCCAGCCACTCGCATCAGCAGAAAACGAAGATGAACCAACAAGCAAGGGTCTTGGTCCCCCCTTGCCCGGCACAGTCCGGTTGGCAGGAACACCCGCCCGGTCCTGGCAGAGCATGACCCACCAGTGGGACACGGCGGCAGGAGTAGCGCCTCCCCTTGCTGCTCCCGCGCCCCTCATTCCTCGTTATGGCATTCAGTTCCCATAGAAAACAGCAAAAAAGTAACCCCCCGCCAGCCCACCTCACTGGGCGCAATGCTGAGGGTGATCCCCAGGGCACCCATCAGGCCTCTGAGCAGCACTTCTGGTGGTTCATCTTGACCTTGTGCTTGATGCCATCATACAGCTCGAAGTTGTAGTTCTCCAGCGTGGTAGAGCTCCGTGAGGACAGCCCGGCGTATGAGCATGTGCAGTAGAGGAGCAGACCGGCACAGATGGCCCCAAGGAGGACGCCGAGAGAGCTCATCGCTATGATGGTCACCAGGATGGGATCCAGGGTGTAGAGCCAACTTTTTTCTTTGTCCAGCTTCGGGGTTCCTGGAGAGTTAGTAGAGAACAGTGTGTCGTTCCTATCCGATCCAAAGTAATCTGCAGTGGAATGGGCACTTATTATCCAGGGATCACTTTTTTCCCTCCCTACATTTATGCATTTCTTACTTGGAGCTGTGATGGCCTTACAAGTGTATAAGCTCCACCACAGGTATATCTCAGCAGTAATCTCTAACCCAAGTCTAGAAATAATGCAAAGCACCAAACTACCAAGAGAGTTAGGTGCCCTAATTCACTTTTACACCTCAGACTATGTAAATAGCACACTGGCATTTTACACCCATTGAAACTCTGGCCCTTCAAGTGCCACTGGGTTCAAAACTAAGGAACCAATCTCCCACAGCTCACAGACTTAATTTTCTCCCTTTACAAGTCAAAATGCCACACAAGCAGCAATTAATGCTTGAAAGATCAGTTCCACTTGTCCTAACACAAATACAATATATTGACTTTGCAAGGTTGCTCGCTGTTGAAAAAGGAAAACAAGAAAACTAATGTCTTTGTCCAGGCACCGCGCCACCACCTGAGTGTACATTCTCAAGTGTGTTCTAGATCCTAACCCCCATAAAAGTTGAGGTTTGTGAGTAATTGTAGCATCTGATACTGAAACACAAGCACCCCCAGATAAATCACCTATGTGACATTTGGCTACCAACCTGGATCATTGTCTTCAAAGTCTTGCTCAGAGATTGGAAAGTCATCCTCCATTCTTGGGAAGTTCACTAGAACAACAAAATGGGAAGCACTATTTGTTTAAAGAGGTCTTTTGGGGGCATTATTGCCACTGGTCACTGGATTACGAGACTGGCCAGAGGAAAGCAACAGTTGAACTACTGCAAGGCTCTTCCTCGTAGAAGAAGGAAGAATTCTTCCTCTTCTTCCTTTGGCCAAAGTCAATGAAGACTCTTGCACGCTTGAGAGAACAGGATCTGCCCACTACATCACCACCAAATGACCAGCTTTTAACAAGAGAGCAAGCAAAAAGCAAAGCAACCACATAACCGGAATAGTACTAAAATATTGTCACTGGTGCCTGCATAATGGCCGTAATTCACTATTAACATGTTCATGGGTATTACCCTTACAGCTTTGAATAGGATCTTAGTGCCTATCATTATTTGCCACTAATGCTAGATCCATTTAGCACACTCTGATTTTCATCTTTTCCCATACATCTTACTGGACACAGCTTCAATGACCCAGTTTCTCTTTGGGTTTCAGATAAATTCATAGTAATCTGAGGAAGTCACATATCTTCATTATATGTTTTAATGCAAAAGCTGGTTGAAATGGGGAGAGCAGCAAATGGGTGTCCATATCTGGGCATTTCTCTGATCCAAATTCCTTCTAGGGGTGACATTTCTTTTTACTGTTCAGCACACATCAAGCAATAGTAACCAAATGCACATGCTGTAATCTGAGCAGAAGAAAGTTATTTTCCTGTGCAGTCTTCCTAGCATTATCTCTACATATAGTTACCATGTTTTCAGCTTTTCCAAAAGAAAACGCCCTTTCATTTTGATCTGCTTAGATTTTTCAAAGCTGACTGTAACTTGGGGTGCTCACCTGAGAAGGCACCTCGAAATGATCAGGAATGCAGAAAACTAGGGACTACTAGAAAGCGGTAGAAGTCACATCATTGGAATAGTTGTGGTTGAAAACCAAGGCTACTTCATGTCTTGCGCAAAAACAGCAAGGAGAGTTTTAAGAGATTACTTCAACCAACCAGACCCAAAGAATGTAACTTGCGCCTAAAAAGCCACATGCAAAGAAACTATTCAAAACCTTATAAAAGAAGATTTGTGAATATGTGCACAGAGATTTAGGACTGGAAAAGGCCTCCTGAATTGTCAAATCTATTTTTTTGCTATCCCAGGCAATGGTATCGGGCAATCCTGCCAGCGATGTTTCAAGGTTCACTTCCAGAGCAGGGGGCTCTGCTGAATGTCACACCTGACCGCAGTGATCCTCCATGCCGGGACTGATGATACCTTCCTGAATACCCATTCTTTGGGCAGCATTGTCTTTTGCCCTCTGCACTCAGAGGATTAAGACATTTCTTTGAATTTTCAAGCGAAGCTGGCAACAGGAACACACAAAACCCAACACTTGCCCCTCCTGATTATGAGCTCTGCATGTAGTGAGCCAGGCAATTAAGCTGACTCGAGGCTGCTGGTAGCTTGTTGAAGAAACATAGGTGCACACCATCTTCTGTAAACCCTTGCTTTAGCAGCGAGTTCACATGATTTCTCAACACTTCCAGAACTGACAGGCCCAGATGGCAACATCTTAGGGCTGGGAGAACTGCCTGAGGGCCTCTTGCAAACATTTAGAGCTGAACATGTGGAAAAAGAACTCGCAAAGCAGTTCAGACGCAGAGACGTCTGCTTTGCTAGCCCTCCATCAGAAGACAAGCAGTGACATTTGCCATCCATCTCACCCACACAGCCCTATGGAAACTGCAGGTTACTCGTACACGAGTAAAGGCAGAAATTGGACCACGGTCTGCCCAAGGAGTCCATGTGTGGAGAAAGGCCGTTGGAAATATTTTGCCTTTCCATACTGTAGCCGCTCTAAATTTTGTGTGAGAACAAGCCAGCAATTTGGTGCTTTTTATTTCCCAGGGTAGCCTTGAGGGAAAAGCCAGAAAAAACAAAGTATCAGTTAATCAACACTTTCAAAAGAACACCAGTTCTTCCAGACTGAAAAGAAGGAGCGCTGGGAAAACTTGAAAAGAGAGAACATTTATACAAAAAACCCAGCCCAAAATCTATTTACTCTTCTAGCAATTTTCTCAATTCCCCATGCTAATATGACTCCAAGTCCTGCTTAAATGATATCTTCCTCCTTGCCCGTTCTCCTTCCTGCTCAGGCCCGTGGTAGGCCCTCATTCTTCTGTTCCCCACATGCCATTTCATTGCTATCAGATTGTACATTGTCACGCAGGGCTGTGAAAAAATACAACTCAACATTTCTTTTTCCATACTGGGGTTTCTCGAGTCATTAAGACAATCAGCTCTGGCTGTGTGGCTGTCTGTGGGAATTGAAACTGGTGGTCTCAGTTCAGTTCCTAGTGGAGATGATTTCCCGTCACAGAAACCAGCCTGCTATTTGTCATCAGTTAGGCTCCTTTGTGACAAATCTGAGCAATATCGTCACAAGTGGAGCAGGCCATGGAAAGTGACCCACTTGGAAAGCAGTCCCCCTTCAAGCTGCTGGGCAGAATGGGAGAAACATGCATCGCCCTGTGCTGTGGAGAGCTCCTTCCCCAAAGGGCAGCTTTCAGGCACCATTTACTTTGCATTTTAAAAGGAAAAAAATACAGTGAAGAAATGTAAACAAGCAAGTTAGGGGGAACTGCATTTAAACAGGAGGAGCACCTTCTCCAGAGTGCAAGGCCCTTTTTAAAGCGTGTGTGCTGAATGATGGCTGCGAGCACCTAGCTGGTCATGCCCAAAAGATGATGTTAACGATGCTGTTGGAAACGGCCGGATGCGGAGAAAAGGCTGTTATCTGTTGGATCTGAGAGCACTGCCAGCTAAAAGGCTAATTTATGGGACCTGAAAAAGGGAAGATGAGATTCTAATCAAAGACAAGGAGCAACTTAAGTACCATGTTCGTATGAACTCACATGGAGGGAGAGCAGGAGAAAATTAGTATTTGCAGAAATTAAGGAGCTTTAATGTATGTCTGTTTAAAAATAGTAGCAGGGGCAGAAAGGACTGGGGCAGGGAGGGGGTTACTGGTAGTGGGGGATGACGCGCTCGATATGCCTCACCAGGGTGGGCAGGGGAGGCACAAGAGCAGCAGATGAGGTTCTCCAGTGGCCCACCACAGACATGGACATGCTTCTTGCAGGAAAGCTCTCCAAACCTGCCCAAGTCAGCTCATCTCTGTGTCGCACAGACTGGCGTGGCCTTCCTGGTACCATGCGTGCTCAACGCCGGCCTGCCTGCACCGGCTTACCAGCAGTGCCCACTGCCTCCAGCAGAGACCTTTGCACCAAGCCAAGAGCTGTTGCTTTGGAGAGGACACCAGTTGCTGGAAGCTGGACACAGTCCTCCACGGCAAATGACCACCATCAAGAAAAAAAATTGCTGTTTGTTTCTAGACTGACTTTATCTGGTTTAAGTCCAGGCACTGAGCGCTGCCTCCTGCCAGGTCCCTCCGACCCAGGGCAGAGCTCTGTCTGTCACCACACATCTCCCTACACACAGGCATTTGCAGACGGTGACCGCAGCTCCTCTTGGGCTCTCTCTAGGTGAACAAAACGAGCCTCTCAGCATGAGAGGAGGTGCGGTTCCCAAAGAACATATCAAACTTGCAGCAATTTCCAGTCCTTCTTGTTGCCTGCCTGCAGCCCCTCTGATGCAGGGCAGCCTGGCCTTGAGGGCGCCCAGTATGCACTCCGGCCGTCCCCGTGGTCCTGCTCCCCGCTTCCCACAGGGGTCCGCAGGCTCTGGGGCTGAAGGGGATGCACCAGGTGATGGTGACTTGTGGGCTCTGCTACCTACGGCCTTTCGCTTCCCCAGTGACAGCTGCTGCTGTGCCTCCTGGTGCATAAGAGGAGTAGCTGGGGAAAAAAACCATGCAGCTCGCTTCCCTGAACACAGCAAGTGCCCTCCTACGTGCTCACCCCTCGCTCCTGCTGCCACAGCAGCCATCTCGGCCAGTGCTACCCCGCCTGGCAAGGGGAGCATTGGAGGTGCACAGCTGCCATGCTGCCTGGCAGCACCCACGAGGGCCTGAAATGGTAAATCCAGCCAAGCCCAGGAAAATGGGGTCAGAAATTACCACTCCCAGCCTTGGCAGAGAGAGGCAGAGCTGCAGCTCAGCTCTGATCCTCGCTTTTTGCTCATTCCCAGTCCTTTCCTCCCTGCAGCAATAGCTGTACTCCAACAGACATCGTTTTGTTTTGACACAGCAGAGCAGCCGCCGCGGCCTCGCCTTGCCACGGCTCGGTGTGGCGGCGGCGCTGCTCCCGGGCTGGGGGCCCTGGGGGCTGGGGGCCCACACCTCCCACTCTCGGGGAACCGCGAAGGGCTTCTCAGAGCAGCAGCACAGGCACCAGGCAGAAACACTCCCTCTGAATCCCCCGCCGCTCTATTTCCAGCCGAAAATCCGCTTCACTTCTCTTGTCCCCACTCCTCCAGAAACACAGAACGGTTTTAGTTTACAAAAGGGCTAAATCCCTGCCAAACTTCAAATTAAAACAGTGCTTTGGCTACAGCTGAGCATTAGAGAAAGCAAACAAGCAACCTCGCCCCCGGCCCAGCTGCCCTCCGCAGCACGGGAACCCCCGGACCTTGTCCTCAGACTGCCTTGGGGCAGCCCCGATGGCCATGCACGCTGCACACCGCGGTACCATCGTCAAACCAGGGGCACCGAGGAGCCTCCCAGGCTTCCCATCCTCAGGGCAAGTGTGAATGGGCCCGTGAAGACCCCCACCAAAAGCGCTCAGTGACATGAAGCCAGGCTGGGTGCTCGGTGCGGAGGTGAACGCCAGCAGGCAGCTATTTCCAGCCCCGGCACTGCCCTCCAACGCATCTGCCCTCGCTGCAGGCATGGCACCTCCCCGGCGCATCTTGATTTTGCACCTCTCGTCGTCACCGGTACAAGGCCAGGGAAACAGTGATGGTGGTGTGCATGTGTACGGCATTACAGTGGCATGACAGAGCACGGTTTTCCTCTCCCACCCCCTTAGTGCTGGACTACCCGGGTAAGAAGCCACTGTTTGGGTTCAGCACTCCATGCCGGAGCTCAACAGTCCCAAACAGAGCAGCTCCTCAGTGAAAGGGCAGCGCTGCCAGTCCACCACCACCACACAACGGCTCAGAGCTGGGGGGGAAGCCGACAGCTCTACGGCATCCTGATATGTTCATCGCTCTCCCCATTGTCGCTGTTTGTTTTTACAGCGGCAACGGCTAACGACACTATTCCTCAAACTGGCAGTCACGCCTGCAGTCGCTGCGAAGAGCCGCCAAAGCCACTGATGGAGGAGCTGTGGCAGAAAGCCAAGAGGCTGTCCGAGCTTGCCTCGGGGCCCTCGCCCGGTGTCTGCGTGCCAAACTCTGCTGCCCTGACATGGGGTAAGCTGGGGCACCCCTGATAAAGTCAGCAGGATTTCACAGGGTTTCCAGAGGGGCAAAAATCCCAACCCAGCCCCATGCACAATCCGGTTTCTACCTCATTCCCTTGCAGTCACCATCAGAGGGATTCCAACTCTGCCCAGGAAAAGCCAACCTCACCCTTCCAGCCCGGGGCAAGCAGCTCGCGGTTCCCGGTGCCAAATGTCATCTTGCAGGCGCTTGTCCTGGCAGGAGGCTGGCCCGGCTGTGCGTCCAGTCTCCAGGCTGGGTGAACGAGCACCGTGCTTTGCAGCCTGCTCCTGAGCCATCATCCAGCTCGGGCACGCTGACATTGCCCAGGCGAGGCGCAGCACAGCCCTTCCCACAGCACCCTTTGCTGTGCCAGGCCATCGCTCCCGCCTGCACAGACCCGTTTGCCACTGGCTTTGCCCCGGTGCTTACAGAGAGTGCCCATGGGCCCTCTCCCACCAGCCGCACAGAGCTGCTTTCCCTGCAACACAGCAGCGACTGTGGAGATAAACCGACCGACACCGTCATCCCACGCACAGCCGGGGAGCCATGTCCGGACCCTCCCTGCGGCGTACAGCAGACGCCAGGCTTCCACCCCTAATGCCACTCGCTGAAATACAGAGGCCCCACTGCTGCCCCAAAAAGTTTACCCTGTTTTTTTAAAGTAGACTCTGTAATGCTTGAAGATACCTGCAAGAAGAAGTTGCATTAAAATCACACGAAGTTGTACTTGTTTTTTTAAACAAAGCATGCTAATTTTAGCTGCTTTCCTCCCTATGATGCACTGCAGCCTGAGCAGCACCCAACTTGCCGGTCAATCTGGCTGCGGCACACATACAGAATATTAAACCCTGAACGATTCCTCCCTTTTCGTCTGTTTACTTAACAGAATTTTTTTCTTCCTCATTGGGAAGCCATCAGTCAGCCTCTCCCTCCCTGCTTTTCGCATGTGCATATTTGTTTTGAATTTTGCTTGGACAGTCACTGAAGTGTACAAAATGCAAATTACAAGTGTATGGGCTTTGCTGTACAATTAGAGAAAAAAAAAAAAGCGGCATGTGTCCTCAGCTTTGCTTGTGTTTGAACAGCCAAAGCGAGGGACCACATGTGAATTATTTTTTTGTTGATGGCCTGAATTCCTAGTAAAGCCAGGAAGTTTCATTGCAAAGCTGAGCTGTATGCCAGGGTAAAGAGAATGATGGAAGGAAAATAAATGCAGGAGGGAAAGAAAAACCTCTCAAACTGGCAGCAAAATATATTTCACATGAAATGCGCTGCTGCTGCCTCCTCTAAGGGGGTGAAAGGTGCACCTGAAGAAGATGGGAAGGACAAATGCTGCAGCAAAGGCGCCTGTAAGAAGCCGGGAAGGATGCGGTGGAGGGACGGCAGGGCACACACACCTCTCCAAACCATCGGTGCTGCAGCACCCAGGCTGCTCCCACGCAGCTCTCCTCTGCAGTCCGACACGCAGAGGCCTGGCAAGCACTTTACAGAAGAGGAACACGTTCCCATTTTCATTATTAATTTTGGTAATGGCTTACCCAGTTTTCACGGTGCTCGGGGACAGAGCGCACGGCTCAGCTGAGCTGGCAGCCGAGCTGGCCCCTGGGGCCCCAGGCAGTCGGTTGTCCTGTCTCCAGGGACCCCGGCCAGAGAAACTCTGCATAATCATATTGAGCAATTTAGCACTTAAGCAACGTTAGCGAAATCCCCAAACAATCCTAAGTGTCAGTCCAGCCGCGCAAAACTCCCACTAAGGACTGGTACAAATGTAATGGATCTAAAAGCCGCTATTAATGGCTCGATCCTGAGTGCGGCGAGGCAGGGTGCGCACACCAGCTGTGCTGCGGGAGCTGGGGGTTAGCTGCAGGCAGCAGGAACCGGAGCTTCACTGTCCTAAAGGACATAGCCTTGATGCTCCGAAAGGAAACAAGGAGTTTTGGGACACCACTTTGCTTCATTTCACAGCATTCTTGTTAGCAAAGACAGAAGGAAGAAAAACCCCAGATATTTGTATAAAAATATCATCATTTTATTACATTCCACACAATACATCTTCAAAGAATTTCAAATTTCCACAAGATATTTTTCACACACAGGCAACTGGGCAACGCTGGGGATGTCAGGGCTTGAGGAGTGGGGGAGAACTGGGAATAAAAATCTCGAAGTGACCTTCTGTTTTGTCTTTGGTGATTTTGGTTTGAAAGACAGGGTGCCACATTCTCCTCTCTGACACACCGATGCGCACTTGCTAAAGTCTATGGGGTGAACCTGGTTGAAGCGAGGGAATTGTCTGACCTAGGGAGATGGAACTGAGTCTGGAAACGTGACGGTATCATCTGCTGACATGGCTTGGGCTGACCTGAAAACGCAGCAAGCGCATGCCAATATTTCACATCTGTTTTAATTTGCAGCTGGCTGAGGCGGGGGTGGGATTTGACATCCCGAACCATACACACGGCAACACCAGTGCTGCGTAAGGAGGAGGCTCACGGAGCAAGCACCCTGGCCCTGGAAGCCCCTCTCCGGGGACCTATGGGCAGCACTGCCTGCAAGGTGACAGGAGCTCCCCTGGGTCCCTCCCAGCTCTGCCACCCTCAGAAAGCTCCTGGGAGCCAGGCCCCAGAGGAATGCTGCCCCGAGCACCCACCACTCCCAGTGTGCTCACCATGCCAAATCACCCTGGGTTTTTCTGTGCTCCCTGCATGTTTTTGACACTTGCTGCCGCAGCTGAGGGAGGCCTGCTGAAATCTATTGGGTAAACAGCATGAGCTGAAACAGGCTGCATGAATAAAGGCAGGGAGGGAGGGGAGAGTGACACCCCGGTCGACAGAGAACCCCTGGGGAGAGGGCTCCACTGCAACAGGGGCCAATACCACCTCAGCACAACACCGTTTGTGTTTCCTCTTTTTTCCCAGACCAAAAGGAAGCTCAAGACTGCAGTTAACTGAAGTTAACAGAGCTGCTCGCTTCATTTTATGCAATATTCATGGGCAAAGGAGAAGTGAGGAGCACTAGCAAGTTTAGGAGCAGGAAGGGAATCTGATCACTCATCACAAATGAACACAAACAAGATGGAGAACCTTGCTCACTGGAGGTACTTTTTTTGCCTGCAAACAGATTAGAGTTAACGATTCAAACCACTTTTGCATGTCATCATTCAGTAACTGATATAAGGCATTTCCACTACAATACGCTGGGCCATTCAACGGTTTTCAACGGTTGGAGGCGTGTTGGAGGCTCCATCTTGCCTCCCCGGTTAAAGCAGCAGCAATAGCCGGGCCCCCCAGGCGTGCCTGCTAGGCTTTGCTTGCCAAATGTTACTGATGCTTTAAGAAGCAGAACATTAGCAAATGCAAAACTAATTGACATTCTAGAAAGTCAACTGGCAATTTTTATGATTCAGCAGCTATGAATTGGGCAGAGGAAAAAAACCAAACCCAAAACCCAGAAAGGGGAATTATACTTGTCCCTTGAATGTTTCTAGCAGAAAGACAAGGAGGAACCCTCTCCCCCTTCCCCGTGTAAAAGCAAAACCATCAGCACCCAGAGTGATGATACTTACAAAATAAATAAACCTTAAATTCTCAAGAAACTACAGTATTTAGCATCCACCTTAGACCTGCTGAAGTCTATGTGTTGCCCTAAGGCTGGCTTTAACAAACAAAACATTCATTATGGGCTTCTCTGATATAAGGCAACTTTAAATATAGATTCACTTGCGGGTGGGGGAAGAGGAGGGTTCCCCCCCCCCTTCCAAACAATGGCTGTGTTATCATGTTGGCTGCAGAAAGAATAAGATGGGAGAGATCTTACTTTTTGGACGTCTATGAACCTCTCTGCATTCTTCTATCCATCTGAGGTGGACATTCCTACTGTCCAGCCTGGCCTCTTCTTCTCATTTTGCACCCGAGACATTAACACTATCAAACAAGAAACGCAGCCAAAGCTAGATAAGGCAACAAAAAAGCATTGCTCTCTTCCCCAAGTAAACAAATCAGGATATTTACCATAAAGTGTCCCAGACCTTCCAGAGGGGAGGCGGGAAGGGGGAAAATTTAAAAGGGGAAAAAAAAGCGCATTCCCTGTGCAAGTAGAAGCAATAATACGCAAATTAAAAAGGGGCTGTTTCTAAATATACATTCAGTCAGTCAGACGCACGCGCTCCCATGCACACTCGCACACACAGACTTGGCACACACGTGCACGAGCCGCACACACAAGCTTCCAGGCTCACCATCAAGTTTCCTTGCAGGTTGCCTACCGGTAGGAGAAAAAACCAAACCAAACAAGCCTACCAACAAAAAAATACTCCCCAAACAAACCAACAAAACAAAACAAAGAACCCCACACGGCACCCCAAGAGTCCTCGAACAGTAATCGAAAGGGAGCGTTCACTTCTGAAGTGAAGGGGCGGTGTGTCTCTTCTGGCGATCCAAGATGCAGCATTAGTTTAGAGTTTGAAAAAGATTCGGGCAGGGCTGGGGGGACGGAGAAGGGACGGAGATGTCTAAGAGTTCACACGTATGCTAGGTAAGGAAAAAAGTGCAAAACTGAGGCAACGTATTTGAAGTCTTAGTTTCTGTCTGTCTGTCTGTTTTGTGTTTTGTTTGCTCTCTTGTTCCTGTTCGGCTCTCAGCAGCGCGAGCTGGGGTCTTGCTCTAGCTTTATGGTTAGGGTGGGCTCCACGGCCACGGGGGCCCCGTTGGCATAGTGGGAGGTTTTGTAGGTGATGGAGTGATCGCTCTTCTTGGCCGCATAGCGGAACCGGTGGTAGTGGAGCACAAGGGCCAGCGCGACGGAGACCAGCACCACAACAGCACCTCCGGCGGCAATAACGTAATACCAGTAGGCTGGGATGGGCTGCACTGACACCGTGTCCACTGTGGGCTCGGTCCCTGGCGGGAGGGTTGCCCCTGGGGAGGAGACACAGAACAGGGTTGCTAGGTGGGAGGCATGCAGACGCACAAAAAGAAACACACATGCTTTCAAAGTACAGCACGGAGTAACACCAGGTCCCGGGGCTGCCTCCGGGCGTGGGGCGTGCTCCTCGGGGGGAGCACAGCCTGGTGTTTGCTGAGCCTGCATATTCAAGCGCCGCCTTCTTCCCTTTTAATTAACCAGGCTGCCTGGATCGCAATACAAATTCCATATGCACGCTATTATTACTGTTATTTCTGGCATCAACAAATGTTTTTTTCCCCTCTCTTTTTTGGCCTTCCCCAGATCAGCCGCCTGGTTTTGTCTCCACATGGCAGATGTTGTCAAGCAGTGACAAAACACATCACGTTCCTAACTGGAGGAAGAGCGTAATCTCAGATGGCCGAGGAAGTTACCGAAGGAGACTGGGAAAGAAATTACAGGGAGAAACATTTGTCTTTCTTATGGAAAAGACAGAGAAGAAGATCTGCACACAGATCTGGTCTCACTAGGTGCCCCATCCACAGACTTACAGATTTCCTTATTATTTTTTAAAGTGAGAAAAGATGGTTCCGATTATTCACATGACACAGCCTGCGAAATTTAACCCAACGCTCACATAGGAAACTCATGCTCTGCAGCTTAAGCAAGCCAAGACTATGAATTCATGCCAATAAAGCAAACACACTGAGGGAGGGCTGGAAAAGCACCTGCCTCCCTCGGATTCAAGGGCAGGCAGCGCCCAGGCTCAGCCCAGCGATGATTAACCCTGCCTGCTCTCGCAGCCGCAGCATGGTGGGAGGCAGGGCATGGCTACAAGGCACTGCCCCGACTTCCCAGGTCATCCCGGGACAGCTCGGCACACGCCCGGTGATCAGATGCCCATGGGACCTCGCTGCCAGCCCACAGAAGCATGGCCGCCCAGGCGGCTCCCACCGCCCCAGCTCCACTTGTGGGGGCGAGCGACGGATAACGCGGGAGAGATGCACTTTTGCACCGTATTTATTTACTGGCTACTTCAAGGGAGGACAAAGTCCCCGGGGAAACTCTTCGAAGGGTTCACTCTGTCACTGAACACGTTGACCCCCCCTACTCTGCTCGCCCTCTCCTCTTGCCCCGGGCCTGCTGGCAGGGGCAGCCCCCCATCTGGGTGCCGGCAAGCAGAGTTTTGGGGGCTCCTGTGGCTTGGTCTCAGCATATCATTTGGCTCTGTGCTAACCAAACTCCAGCTCGGTTTCTTGAGCAGCCTCGGAGGATGCCAAGGGGAACAAACAAAACAGTGCAGGACGCACCTGGCTTTGCCAGCAGCAAAGGCACCTCGTGGCACGGCCTCTGCCCTCCCCTCCAAACGCTGCCCTGCCAGCAGAGCCATCAGCTGCATCTGGGACGGCGACAGCTTTCCTGCTGCGGGTGGCACAGGAGATGTGGCAAAAGGACAGTTCCTCCATCAATCACTAGCCTTTCCGCCCCTCCCCATCCCCCGAAACCCGGGCACCGAGAGTAAAAATAAGAATGAACACTGCACCCAGATGCATAGCTACAACAAAAAACCCCCCCTAAAAACCAAGGAAAAAACCCCACACAGGAAAGACAAATCCTGCTTTTACAGAGCAGGAGGCTGGGAACCACCCACATATTTGTCATTACAGGCAAGAAGTTGGGGTGTCTCGGGAGAAGCCTACCTGCCAGATAGGCTGCCCTCGCCTCGTCTCACCCCAGCCACCCCTGGCTGTCAGGAATGGGGGTGGCCCTGTCCCTCCTGCCCCCAAGGATGCCTGGGGAGGGGGGGTCTAGGCTGGGCTTGTGTGCTGGGGGTGGCGAAGGCAAGGAGCAGGCAGCCAGCCCTCCAACCTCCTTCTCTACCCCCACTGTCCACCCTGGCATGGGGGAACGAGCATCGCACCTCCCTGTGCCCCCCCAAGCAGCTGCTGCCCCTGACCCGGCTGCGTGGGACGGCAGCGTGGGACACCCCATGGGGGCCGTCCCAGCCCCCCGTCATGGCAAGCACATTCAGCACTGCTCTGAGCTTCACTGATAACCTGCCGCTGTCTCCCACCACAGACACGGCTGGCCGAGCCGCCCCGGGCCCGTACGCATCTCACCGCCATCCCCAATGGATCAGCAACACCTCGCCTGTGCCTGACAGCACCATGGTGCGGGGCCAACCCCCAGGAAGATGGCAGGGCTGCTCGCTGTGCTGAGGCCACTCATGCTTACACTCGGTGACACAGCGCCTTGCTCCAGCGAGAGATTGAGAGGCGAATAGCCTCTCACACCACTGATATGCACCAGGCCCCGTCAGTGGAAACTGGGGTGGGGAGAGGGGGGCAGGTTTCAGGGATGCCAATGGCTCCTAAGCCTGCAGGGGAGTGGTGCTCCCCTCTGAAAAACAGAGGTGAGGAAAGTTTCCGTGGCCTCCTGATGGCTGTACATTGCCAGGTGCAGGGCTGGGAGTACGCAAGGTGGGTCTGGCCGTAGAGGAGCATGTGCCATGGTGCCCAGCCTGCAACCCCTGCCCCTTCCCCAGGAGCAAGGCAGTGTGATGTGTCCCAGATGATCCCGCTTGTGTGAAGGATCCCTGGGGGATCTCAAGGCAGCTGTGGGTTCAGGACAACCTCTGCTTTGCTCTGACCTGCTCCAGATGTCCCCCGTGCAGCAGCTGGGGCTGCAAGCGGAGGGGTGGTGCAGAGCTCCTCCTCAGCCCCTGTTTCCGCACCTCACAACCCTGCTGAGAAGACAGCAGAAGTCTAGAGAGTTCATTTAGCAAATGAAGTCATTAAGGAATCACACTCAGTTGTCTCTGAGCCCTAACGAAGCCAATTCCCAACATTAATGATTGTGCTTCCTTACACCGTCAGCCACTAAATATAGCTGCCCATCCACTCAGCACACAGCGCGGATGTTATCTGCTCTGTTTTTACTGGCTCTGCTGCTCTCTGAAAGTTTTCTCTTATACCAGTGGAAAAGTTCTCTGCTCAGGGAGATGGAAAAAAAAAATCCATCTTCTTAACTTCATAATTTTTCCACTCCCCTTTGCCTTCCATCACACACACACACGCTTGCCCTTCCTCATTTGTTCACTAGGGCTCTTGTCTTAATAAAGAAATGCCTCCTGCTATTGCTGTCATGTTTGTGGGTGCTGTGTTTATGCACAGCTTGGGACACTGGTCAGTGGAAACCCCGTTTTATCCCTACAGGGTGGACGACTTCATGGGGGTGTGCTGCTGCGCTCACACCCAACCTGGCCAGATACAGCCCCATCCTCTTCTCGACAGGGAGGACTCTACAGGGACCAGTTTCAGAGCTGTCTAGCAGAAATCAAAATTCAAAAGGGGAAAAAAATGGAGAAAACCCTATTCAGAGACCCTATTCAGGCTGCCTGCCTTGCTCTGCCACTGCCGTGTCACAGCTCATACTCCTCTCCAAAATCACTGACATTAACAGCTGTGGACAAGCAACACAGCTGGAATTTTCATAGATGGCACAGATGAAAGCGAGTATTACACTCATGTAATCTGAATGCCACAATACTGGTGTCAGCCTCAACCCCTTAATTGCTACCTGTCATTTCTCCAGGAAGATATCCCTGTCTTGATTTCAGGATACCCAGTGTGGGAGAATCCAACAGTCTCAAAGGCAAATTCTCCCCGTGGTTTGTCTCCATGCTCTTTGGAATATGTCTCTTATTTTTAGCCTGCTATTTATCTAACTCCTTGCTTCCAGCCACTTGTTATACCTTTTCGTTATGGGTGAGCTGCATCAGCTCTCAAACGCAGCACAGTTTAAACACACTTGAATGGTCTTGTAAGATCCCGACCCACCAGCTGAAAGATATTCCACCCACACAATTCTCTTCGTGTTATTTGCCTTGTGATCCTGGAGCCTGTAAGGTGCATATTTTCAGCTTTTCTCCTAAGCCAGGAGAGGAAGGATTTGCTATTATTTTTAATGGCATCCGACTTTTTCAGCTCATCATGTAACTGCACGAGTGGGGGCTACAGAACATCTCAATACTTCCTGCACAATCTTTCCTCTTGAGCCTCCTTTCTTTCTCCAGCCAAGGACTTCTTCCCCCGTCTTTTGCCCTCTCCTTCTGTTGGGCTTCTCTGTCTTTTGCTCATTTTAATTGCTAGCTTGCTTTCTCCATTCTTCATCTTCACTTCTTCATGTTTTCCTTCTGCATTTTGCTCCTTCCCTGGTCACTCCATCCCTCTGCCTCATCTATTCCTGCCTGTCAGCCAGGGAAACCTTTCCAGCCTTTTCCTGCAATTGCTCCTCTGTTGTGAGCAGTACCAGGATGTCTTCCAGGGAGCCAGCGATGGGCAGGAGCCCACTGGCACAAACTGGCAAGCTCCTGTGTGAAGGGGACTTGTGCCTGCAACGGCATCTGCCTGTGGTGCTCAGGGACCTCACTGTGCTGGGCACAGCATGCCCTGGGGAATGCGATGGGGAAATGGAGGCACACAGGCAGCAGGGTATGGGGTGAAGGGCAAAAGAAACAACATGACTTTGGGACAGACTCAATATAAGAACCCAGAATGAGGTTCAAACTGAATATGACATGCACATCACAAGCCCCAAAAGAGAAGGATGCTGTTTGCAAAATAGTTACCAGACCAGGCCCAGGAGAACACAGAGAGATGGTGTAAGTGAGGAAGGCTTTAACTGTCAGCTGGGAATATTGCAGCAGCTTTTCAGTAACACCGCAAGCCTGAGTGGCAGATAAATAAGCAACGTACAAACAAGCAAACCCAAATTCCTAGTTGTTACACTATGGATATGACTGTAACGTACGGTGTTAAGCCCTACGCATGTCCCTCCTGTTGGTAACGCTCCACAGCCTGCCTCACACCCCAGGGATGGAGTTGTGCATGTGACTTCAATCTCGGTGTCTAATTTTCCTTTACCACCACAGCTCCCACCACATATACCTACCAGAGACAGCTTTGCCCTGCACAGAAAGGCAGCTGCTTCCAGGGTAGAGCCCAGCCATATCTCACAGCCCACCAGCAGAGCAGGGGGTGGGAAGAGTACAGACATCATGTCCAAGTGAAAGCAAAGGGCACATTGACTGAACTGGCAAAACAACTTTCAAAGTTAAGGGGAGCCCCAAGTTTGCTCTTCATCACAACACAACCCCCAGATACATTCCTGAAGAGGCAGGCAGGAAAACAAAATCCAAAATCAAAACGGGGAAAAAAAAAACCTCTCAAACAGACTAAACTGGTCTTCCCCACAAAAGCAGACAGCTTTTCGCACCCCAGAGCGAGACAAACAGCATCCCTACTGACTGCTCAAAGAGCAAGGCAGTTTTTCTGAGTTCTTCACCTTTTGTCTTACTCTGTGGGTTTGATCAGAGAAATGTCGGTTTCTATCCTTCAGGCTAGTATTAAGCTATTAAATGCACCATTTCACCTTGTTTTCCTTTTATTGACTGTCACCTTCAGTGCTCCTCATGGCAGTTTGCTCTCCCACTTCTACCTCCCACCTCCCGTCCCCTTCCAAGCAGACTGGCCCCACCCTCCTTCGCTGGCAGCTCCAACACCAGCGCTGCCAGAGCATCTAGGAACTAAAGAACAACCTTCCCCCACACTAACTGGAAGTCATTGCCACCTCATTTCACCTTTAATTGGCTACTGGCTTCTCATTTAAGTCAGCTGGTAACTCTACACCTCAGCCCTCCCATTTTGGGCTCAGCTGCTCTTCAGGAGGCCGGGTGCCTCGTGGTGGCAGGTTTTCTAATGCTATTCAGCCCCGAGACAGTGGGAATTCTCTGTTTGCCTGCTCCCTGTCACCTAGCAGGAGTCAGGGGGTGCCACCTCCTCCTGCTGCTGTGGCGGGGGAGGCTTAGCGCACACTTGCCACTTCACTGCTCAGAACGTTTGCTGTTTGTACAAGCACGCACATCGCTTTCCTTCAATGTAAAAGCCCATGCCAGCAGAAAGAAACCACCGAGAGAAGTGCGGTTTTACCTGGAAAGTAGTTCTCACCTGGGAAAGCTGTGATGGGTTCTGCAAAGAAAAAAACAAACCCTAGTATTAGAGAGGCGAATATTACACACAAGGCCACAGTTCATGTCCCTGCCGATTTGCAGTGGCCAAGCAGAGCAGGCGCGTGGCTGTGCCCCACAGAAGCCACTCACTGGAAACAGTGCGGGGTGCTAGCCAGCCTCACCCGGACGGGGAGAAACCCTGTCTTGGCTGAGGAGTGACCAGACCCAAGAAGCTTCAACTCAGACACAGACTTCAGAGAAAAATGTGTTCAAATTTGAGAGTCATTTGGATTCAGCTCGCTGGCCTGAGTCATCCAAAGACAAAGCCCCACCTGGCCCAGTGATGAAACCCTGAAATCCCCTAAAATTTCCAAGAGCAGTGTGGTTTCTGGCTCAACTCTGGCATCGTTCTTCACATGGGAACTGTGTCACCTCTGGGCATCAATGCCCTCTTCCTCTCCATCTCACAGTGCCAAGAAACAAAGGCAAGTGATTTTTTTCTTCTTTCAAGATACTCTGAAGTAATCTATTACAAATTACTGGATCTGAAAAGCAATAATCAGTACTTATTACTGACTACTTTCTCGCAGAAGCAATAGACTTCTGATTATTTTTAGATTACTTCTGCATTATGCCTGTGAGTCACAGAAGCAGACTCTGGCTCTACTGAGTGCTATGAAATCATCACTCAAGTTCAGAATGCGAAAGACACATCTGTCAGAGGAAAAAATTATTGTGAGTTATTAACGTTCTTTCATGCTAAAAAGGAATCGGATTACTTCCCAAGATTATATTTGAAAAAACAGTAGCCTGTGCTGGAGTCAGCTATTCTCGTGGCCCTGACAGAGAGAGAGCAGCCCTGTATCTCTGCTGTTTCATTATTATTTTGGTGACACTGGAAATGACCTATGAGTTATGTTAAAGTTTGCAGTGGGAGCCCTTTGTTAGAAATGCTCTGAAACAAACTATTCTTATCAATTTTAAGATTCCTATCCAACTTCCTAGAATGGGACAAATAATTTTGCGTAGCTTGGTGTTAGTTTTAGGGCTGGCAATGCTTGAAACTTTGTAATTTAGTAATGCTTTTGTTTTGAAATATGAAGCTTTAGGTTCATGGGGCCCAAGATGCAGTAACACTGGAGCTAGGTGAATTGCTCAGCTCTAAAGAAGTTAGATAGGAAATGCTATTAGTGTTAATCATCAGTCTTGCTTCTCTTTAATGCCATAGAAGGCAAGGGATTAAAACACCACTGTCAAGCCTTAAATACAGGGAATTTGACATATGGGGTATTAGCTCCTTTGGCAGACAAGAGACCAGCAGAGTTCAAAGCATCAGAGAAAGAGGGACCGACGGCGCTCAAGAGCATCTCTGGGTCAGTCCCAGTACTCTGTTGTATTATTTATGCTGGTTCCTGCACTATCTTCACCATCGCCTGCCTGCACAGGGCAGCAAGCGACATGACCAGCCCTTCCCAGGCACAATGCGTCCTGTGCTTCCTCCCCTGAGATCTACCCCTTGAAAGAGAGTGTCCGTCCCGCTTGGGTTAGGAGGCACTGGCATCCTTTCCTTCCCTTGGTGGGGGAGAGGAGAGCAGCTTCACTGAACGGGGCCTTTCAAAGCCCAAAGGGAAGAGAGGCCCTGCTCTACCTGACTTTTTCCACGGACTTCAGGATGGACCAGCCTCTTTGCAGGTGTCTAACTGAAACATGCCTCCCCCAGGTCATGCAGAAGAGCAGGGCCTCACTATTGCGGGCAGCTCTCAGCACAGATCCTACTAATTGAACACTGCTGGTCCTACCCTCAGCTGGGATGGCTCTAAATCCACATCCAAGCGAGATGGCAACCAGAGCCATCAGAGTTGTGTGCATGGATATGCCAGCTACAGGAACAGGGCAGGGCAACAGCTCCACCAGCAAACTGCTAAAATACACTTCTTTCTCTTTTTATAAAATCCTCTCTGTCTTTCACTTTGAATGAATCCACCTGGCTTATGGCCTGGTTTGGGGAATGGTGAATTCTAGGACAAAAATTTCTTTTGTTATTCTGTTAGCATTGTTGTAAAACCCCTCTGCTATTTTATTTCTTATTAGAGAAGACTCCTTTTGAACTCATCGGCCCCTCTAAGCGTGTAACACTGACTGACAGCTGGTTTCTTTTGTCCAGCACTTTCCTTTTAAATATGGTGTATGTCCTTATCACACAGAATAGTCCTCGGTAACCCTCAGCTGCTCTTTCAGCTTTCCATGGCAGAGACATGTGCTTCCTGCCTCTCACACCAAAACGGTCAGAGCCCTCATCCCTCAGAGACTGAGTCCCCCTCGTTTCTTTCGTGAGCAAGGAAAGTCTCAGCTGAGATCCAGAAACTCCCAGGAACTCAAGCAGGGGAGGAGAAGCAGCCCACTAGCAGCCTGCAAGCGAAGGCTCTCCAGCCCTGGCTGTCCCCACCGCCATCCCCGACCCTGTGGCTGGACATAGCACGTACCCATGCAGTTCTCCAGTGGGATGTCGGTGCCTAGCCGGATGTCATCAAGGGCGAGCTCTCCCGAGTGGCCGTTGCGTATAAATCCCTCAAACACAATCTGTGAGAAATTGGGACAGAAACGTCAATGCTAAGCTGGGAAGCAGAGAGCGGCTGCTGCTCCTGAGGGAAAGGGCAGGAGATCTGCTCCTGGCATTCCCTGCAGACCTGCGGATGACCTGAGACTAGTTGTGCTTCCTTGCCCTACCTCTGCCACCCCTTCTCCAGGGAAAGCTGCTCTGCAGGGACTGGTTCGGCAGAAAGATTGTTACCTGGCCTGGCAGCACTCATTGTAATTTGTTCAATTAAATGTCTCTCGCATGGAATAAAGACTCAGTGAATCAATGTTCAGCATTGCAGGCCACCCTCCGGCCCTTGCACAAATGATGCAAGTGGCATAACACTGACTTACAGCGCCAGCAGGTTTTGCCCGTGGTATTAACTAGGCTATGGTCAGAAAAAAGGAGGAAAGGACACAAAATGCACAGCTACATTAACTGTAAAGTGCTGTTATGATCAACGTTACGTAAGAAGTATTGAAATGTTAGAGGAGAAGGGTCAATTTATTCCTGCTTAATCACAGGCAAAATCTATTTACAAAAATAAATAGAGTCGTTAGCGCTAAGAACTGCTGAGTGGAGAGACTGGCATTCTCTACATAATGATGCTGTTACTTAGCTAATGCCAGTATATTCATGTTTAACGCACAACGCAGTCAGCCAGTGCCCATCATTCTTATATGTAGGCATATTGCATTTATTGGTATTTTATTAAAAAATCAAAGACACACATGAAACCTAGTCACGCAGCTCCGGTGCAAAGCTTCTCCCTGACTACTCTTGAGGGTCCAAATAATTTCCTAGGGCTACGTATTTCAAAAACATACTCTCCTCATTTTGGGTGCCGCCTTTCTCTGGGGTGGCTGGGCAGCCCGATCCCATGCCTGCGTGCAAAGACACCTCCCTGAAGGGCCATGTGTCTGTCTGTGCACAGGACAGAGTGTCAGAGCTGCTGGTCCCAAGCGTGAGCCATCGACCCATGCGGGAGGCAGCAGTTTGGAGGGGTCAGTGGCCTGAGAGCAGCAGCTCCTCGGGTCAGGGTCACGGCTGGGAGCCAGCGTGAGCAAGGCTCCCTGCCAGGGTGGTCGAGTGCTGGACGTTGGTGTTCCCTTCTGCTTTGGAGGGTGCTGGACGCCATCCTGATGCTCATTAACAAGTGACAACAGCAGCCCTGGCTCCCTGGCAAAGGGCGTGCTGCCCGGGAGAGCTAACCACGCCAAAGGCACTCATGGAAGCAGCAGCCTCTCCGCAGGGCGCTGGCACGGCTGTGCCAGAGAAGCTCAGGCAGCTGCGGCGAGCAGCACTGCTCCCTCCAGCTCACCCCTTCTCTTCCACTGATCTCCTGACAGCAGGACTGGGCCTTGGTCCCACAACGCTGCACCCAGCCCTTTGATTCGGTCTGAGGTACCTGAGAAGCAGATTCACCTGCATTCCCTCTTCCTTCTCCCACAGCAGCACTTGCAGCTGAGGCTGCAGAAGAGCCGTTTGCTGCCTACCCTTAATAGCTGGCCATGCTCCCTCCCAGCTTCCCACTTCTCCTGGCTGCAGGGTTTGGGTTTGTTCCCTGGAGCTGCGCATCTGCCTCTGGTCAGACTATCTGATGACCATCAGCTGGGGGGGGTGGGGAAATGACAGAAAAAAAAGAAGGGAAAATATTTGCAAAGTGGGAGACTTGAAGAATATAAAAGACAACAGGCTGAACAAAGGCTGAAGTCTGTGCAGAAGACAGGCACTCTCTGAATAACAAACAGTGTCGTTTAGTTACCATAGTAACTCGAGAAACACAATGAAAACAGCCACATTCCCTAATGATGAATGGGCCCTGGCTCTGAAACACTGAAATAAAGATGCTGGAGATGCCTGCGTGGCCCAGTACACCTTCCCTGAGCATCTTACCCGGTACTCCATGTCGTAGCTCGGCAAGATGATGCGGCCTTCCCTCCACTCTTCTCCTTGGTCCTCCGTGATGACCCACAGCGCCTTGTGCTCCTGGCTGGCTTCCCGCCAGACCCGCAGCATCACCCCATTGCTGCCCCACGCCTGGTACTGGAAGACCATGCAGACAGCGCTCCGGGGCAGATAGATGGTGGGGCTGATGAGCCGGGCTCGCTGGCTTTCCCTCCGTCTGCTGCTCTGCATCTGCAGGTAATTCTTGCCGTCTGCTCGAAGAGGAAAACACCAATTTATTATTTTCTGCGGCCACTTGCAACAAGTGTCTCACCTCCTGCCAGGTGGCTTTGGCAGTGCTGGGCAGGCTCTCGCAGCCATGCCTGCAGGAGTGGGGTCTCATACCGGCACCCTCCGTGTGCACGGCAAGCCGCGCAGCCTGGGCAGGGCATCGAGGAGCGCGCTTCCCTCACCAGTCACTGCTGTCTGGCAGGAGACCAACAGCAGAACCAGAAAGCGGTAAGCCAAAGACTGATGTAATTACAAGAAGTTAAAGAGCAGTTATTGTCAGAAGAAGCGACGCCACAATAAAGACATTGGGGTGGGGTGGGTGGTGGTTATTCTGCTGGGAGCTTGCTCAGCGAAGAAGCCTCAGGTGGGTTTTTCTAACTACCGGTGCTGAAAACTCATCTTGGGATGGGGTTCTCAAGCTGTGTTCATCCTGCCTCTGTTCATCCCCAGTGGTACATACTCCACAATCATGGTCTAGCTGACAATTTTGTTTCGAGGCTACACACGACAAAATGAAAGCCTGGCTCTTGTTTCTTCTGCAATGCAGCAAAATAGGCCCTAACGCACAGCACAGAGGAAGGGTGTAGTCCCAGTGAGTGAAGTACGCACAGGTGACAACCAGCTAGCTGCAAACTTGAAGGCAGCTGAAATACATACAGCAGGGGATTCACTTCCTTTAATATTACATTTTAAATTGTGCCATGCTTTTTGTCAATTCTCAGGGAGGAGGTTTGGTATATTTGATATCCCAGGAGAAGTTCAAGGCTGAGACTGGAACTGGAGGTACTTGATCTGAATACCAATAGCAGCAAAAGCCCATGGATACAAATCCCTGGGCATGGCTGATTTGGTCTGGAATCAGTGGTTTCCAGTCCTCTCTGATGAGAAGCCTCCTCAAGGAGTTCCCCATTTTCAGCTCGGATGCTTGAAGTCCCTTAGCACAGACTGAAAGCCAAGAATGTAGCTGATCTGATCCTCACCTTCCCCCTCCCATCACGACCGATGTCAAGACAGAGTCCCCTGGGTTGCTCTGACTGCAGTGCCTGCAGTACAAGGTGACACAGACAGGCCAACGACAAACATTGCGGTATTTCGTGTTTCTCTCAACAGAGGGATGAACACGCTTGCTCTGGCTACACAGTGGGCAAGTGTCAGTTATGCTTTGTGGCAGCACATAGGAGCCCTCCTGCAACCCAGGGGTTCACTTCTGCCCCATGACCATACCTAAGGGTCTGTCCCTCCCTTTCCCCACGTCTTGGCCCGCTGTGCTTGACAGGCAAAGCTCTGAGCAGCAGACTGCCTCCTGCTGGCCCTGCTCCCTCTGTGACTTCAGTGTCCACTGCAAGGGCAGAAGAGTGGCGTCTGCACTGAGAATGTTTTCAAAGTGCTCTCAAAACTCCTCCAACACTTAAACCAGAGAGACTTGAACTTAGAGCCCAGTCTCTGAGCATTGAAAGACAGGTCCTGCCCAGAAAACAGCAGCTGACCTCGCTGCTGCTCAGCAATCTGGTGACATCCCAGCCCAAGGGAGAAGTATCAGTGGTTGCACAGCCCCTGGGCCTGCTGCATGTTTGTCACTGCCAGAGAGTTGGGCTGAAACCAACCACCGTGAGCTACACAGCTTTCTAAAACAAATTTAAGACGAGACAGCAGAAAGATTTGCCATCATTTCTGGGATGGATGATCGAAATATTGCAAAAGCGTATCCACTCCATATGAACTTTCACTGATTTTGCTGCGTGAAGGACAAATCTGTCCCTGACTGGCCACATAAAGAAAGAGCAACATTTTCCAGCAATATTTTCCAACACCTATGAAATGTACTTGGCCACTCAGCACTTTATGCCAACAAACAGTAGCAGAAAAAAAGATGAAAGCATGTTTGCCCACTCCTGTTTGAGTGAATCACTTGAAAAAGTATCATGCCGTTCTCTAATGGAGGAGTATTCTTGTGATTTACCTTGGAGTGGTAGTGGTGGTGGAGGAGATGTGGGAGATAAACAAGTGGAGGACGAAAAAAGAACAAGCTGTACTCCATGCCTAAGGAGCAATAAGGCATAATAAGTCATCAAGGTCTCCTGAATTAAAATCCTCTTTCTGTAATTCACTACAAGACTCTTCACAGAAAAAAGCAACAACAGTAAGAAAAAAGCAGCAACAACAAACAAGGTGGAAGAGCAAATCACGCTACAATCATACAATTATCTCACAGCTGAAATGGTTTCACAGATGAATCCTTAATAAAAGCACCAGCCAGGCTCAAGAAGGATCAAATCCAGATCCTCAAAGTTCAGGGCTGACCTTTGGTGCCAGTATCTAGGCAGCCTGATTGAGTGCAGGGATGCGAGCTACCCTTGGATCCACCCAAAGCCCACTGCTGACTGCAGGGGACTATGTTAATTGTGCAGCTGGACACCCCCCACAATCCACAATCCTCACTGTGAGCCGGTGGTACCCAGCATCGCTGCTTCCATCGCTTCAGCAAAAAAGCCTGTATGCCTCTGAGTCACATCCCTCCCACCAGGGACGACATCGACCTCCAATTTGTTCCCATTTCTATCAGGCTGTGAAATCAAAAAAACTCCTGAACTGCAGCCAAAACCAATGCCCCCGCAACCACAAAGGCTCTTTCAAAGCCGCAAGGGGCCCTCCCAATCCCTGCACCTTCTGTGCTCCCTGCCCAGTGCTTGCTGTGGCCCACAGAGCTCTCCAGGACATCCTGGCCATCCCAAGGGCTGTGGGGAGGCTCAGTCTTCAGGTGATGAAACCAGCTGCTGCCCTGCAAGTGGCAGTGGGTTTGGGTATCACGCATTCCTGCTCCTGGTAACAAGAGCTGCTGGAACGGAGAGCAGAGTGCAAGCAGACACAACTTTCCATGTCATTTGAAGATGAAATGGCTGGATCACTGTAATGGCTAGTTGGACCTTCTGAAAAGCCTGGCAAATTCGCTGAGATTGACTGAACAAGGGCACTGTGGAGCTAATTGTTGGAACAGCATGTGGGAGCCCGGTGGTTCCAGTAGTCGCTCTGTTTGATACAGTAAATGGAAGTCTTTGGCACAGAAAGCACCTGAAAGGCTGATTCCTCCTGCTAAAACACTTGAAGGGAGCCTTGCAATGATGAGCTGATCAATTCTTTCAGGATCAGAAATGCATTTTAATCTCTTTCCCAGAACTTTGCAGCCTCTAGTCCAGCTAACACAGCAGGTACATCTCTGACCGAACTGGCACTGGTAGTTCAAAGCACTGGCTCAAAAAAGGCAGGACAAACCTGCTCAGGCATTTTAACCTACCGCTGTTTTTGCAACCGATGCTACGGCATAAATCTCACGGAAGATTTATGGGATCATCTGGATGTAGGGGAGCCAGAGGAGCGTGAACACACAACCATCCCCAGCCAGACAATGGCAGAGTCACTCATATGTGCATGGCAGTGAGTCCCGGATAAATCACTAGCCGGGCCCTGCAAACAAACCATCTGGCCAACACGGTTTCCTCTTGGCGCGCCCATCCCCTCCTGCTAACAAGCCATCTGAGAGGACATTAGGGGCAACAGGGGATGAAGCCTCGTGGTTTGGGTCAGGCTGCAAGCACGAGCCATGGCAGCAGCCCCCTCTGCAAGGTCAGCCTGCCTGTGCTGGGGTCCTGCACATCTCCCAAGAAAAGCACCTTCCCTCATCGGTCTCAGCAGCATATCTGGAGGTTTTCCAGCAAAACATGTTGGGCAGGACGTACACAAGCAATTACTGAGATTTCAGACTCCCTCTGCATTTCCCCCTCGCTGGATATCGTTGAGTTACAGCTGCTGCTCCTGTGCAGGACCCACGCTGAACTGTCTTCACTTACGTTCCTCCAAAGGTCACCGCACTCTTCTTCATTGCAGAGCTTGTTTCACGGTGTGTTTCAGTGGGAGTGCCGCAGCCCACCAGCAGCCACCTCTTGTCTGCCAAATCCCATAGGCGACACCTTTGATCTGGGCCCTGCCTGCTGCCTGCACAGCCCCAAATGCCACCCCTGACCATGCTGTGTCAAGGGCTGGGGAGACATCCCAGCGGGGCCAGATCCTGCTGCCCTTCTGGGCATGCGAGCTGGAGGATGCATCAGCCCTTGCCTTTCCCAGGGAGCAGATCAGCTCAGATTCCCTCACGACTGCAGGGTACTCTGGGACCAGGGGGATGGCAGCTGCATGAATATGCAGATTGAAATTGGATTATTATTGGTTATTACATTTTTAATTTTTTTGGCAAATCATGAAAATTCACCTCAAAAGGCTGCCGCTGTAATTTCAGTGAGTCCTCTCCTCAATGACAGACTTTCATTTACAAAGGGAAATCAATCCTCCGTAAAACTAATATTTATATTAACGAGATCACTGCGTCTGTTGGAAAATCCCCTCAATTTTGATTATGTGTTAATTAGCCTGTCAAGTCCTTGCCATTTCAGTCTCTAAATCAGTCTGTGAAAAGGCATAAAACCCCATACCTGCCCGGAACCTACCCCTCTGCCTGCTCTCCTGAGCCTTTCTGATGGACGGGCCATTACATCCCCTCTCTTAATTAAGCCTCACATCCTCAGCGGGCACAACTGTGAGTCCCACTGCCCCCTCCCTGGGTGCGCAGGGGGGCCACGGTGTCCCTGACAAACCAAATGCCAATTACAGCCTGACATATATGCGAAGTGAGCTGCTTGCCACCACGCTGCGTCCACTGCCAGCCCGGCAGGCACCCTGCATGCCCCTACATGAAAGGGTGTGCGCAGACCCACCCACGCCCGGCGTTTGTGCACGCACGATTAATGGCATTAACCTGCCGTGCTGGCGCTTCTGCCGCAGGCGCTGCGCACGGCAGCTTGCTCGTGTGCACGCACGCTTTCCCAAATGGGGCTCTGTGACTCACAGGCTGCTAAGTCACTGCTGCAAAGCGATGGAGTGATGCACGTGCTACAATTTGAGAGACAGTCTCTTGCTTTCCAGAGAGCGTTCCAGCCTGGCTTTATAAGCAGTGTGTGTCACTGGTGTTTGGGTCCAAAAAGTGACTAAGGACTCAGACAGGTGAGCAGCAAAGAAATGAACGGTTTCTCCTCCTGTGCCTCCAGCTCAGCCCAAGCGAGCGGAAGCTCTGCTGGCAATGCACGAACAGACCATGGCCGTGCCCTTTCTCTCATGAAAGACAGTATGGGCACGAGGACAGCCACAGCCTGGCCTTAGCCTATGGCCAGGGCACTCACACAGCCCAGCTGACACCTAGCAAATCTCCTGTGATCTGGGTGCTGGGGCATCCCAGCTCCATCATGCTGAAGGCGGCCAAGGCACGAATGACTTTTTAGGGTCTTTTGCCCTGCCTGTGCAAACAAGGGTCAGAAGAACCATGTACAGATTTGCTGAGAGGCAATCTGCACCACACATGGGGCGAGCACGGAAAGACAGAGCAGGGTATGCGATCTCCTTCCCACAACGTGCAGCTGCTTACTCACTGCACAGAAGTGCTTGACTCTCACACCACCCCACATGCAAAACTCGTTCCTACTTCAAAGGGGACAGGATTGACCGTAGAAGTCAAAATGTGTCCCCAGGGCACAAGCCCTGAGAGTAAGTCTCATGAGAGTAAATGCAGACCCAGTTCAGTTCAGCTGTGCTCCATTAACACCATGAAAACCTTTCTGATGGTTTGGACAGAGTAGGACCAAGGCCTTCAGGCAGAATTTCTCATGGTTTGCAGGGAAAAAATGAAACTTTCCCTTTTAAAGATCCCATGGGAAAAACACAGGATTGGTAAAGGGTCACCATAAGCTTAAAAACAGCTCAACATTTGTTTTCCTTAAAAAATAAGCTCTTACGAAACTTCAGAGCACTACAAACATTCCTCTGCTGGAAATGCTTTGAAACAAATAAACTTTTCCCTGCAGCGCCCACAATCCGAATGAGCAGCATTCCTGACCCTCAAAGCCAGAGAGGCCATGGCCCACAACAGAAGCCCTCGGTGGGTTTTAGCCGCCCAGCCCAAGAGCTATGTGGTCAGGAGAGCTGCAAGGTTAAAATCGCTTTCTTTCCTGCATGCATGTACAGCTGCCAACATCCGAACAACACGGGGTTCACAATGCTGCCGCGGCTCTGACCCTGCCATCGTGCTCACTCAAATGAGAAGCAGCGCATGGTAAAGGTGCAGACCTCACAGTGCTCTTCTAGAACCACAAGGTATTCACTTAATGGCTGCAAGAAAAGGAGAGGGAGCAACAAAACAGGCAAAACACACTGATTCCAGCTTTTCAGTGCTGGCTTATTAGTGTAGCATCACTGAGAGCAATGCTACCACACCTACTAGCTAAGGATACGACTCAGGATCTTTACACCCTCAGGATCTTGACCCCGATGGAATTCAAAGACAGTGCAAAGTTGAGGTGCCCAACTTACCAACCCAGATCTATTTTCAGGTCTTAAGATGTCTATCTTGACACCAATGGCACATTGCCATTGCATGCAGCAGGAGGGGGGATGAAACCTTATTGAAATCTGAACTTGTTGCTCCTTGAAGCTTGCTAGGTGCAGCTAAGGGGAATCCTTCTAGAGATGGGAAGCATCTGAAAATCCCCAGAGGGAAAAAACCTTGAAATCTCTCATGGGAGCATGGAAAAGGGAGCAACAGTATTTTTCAGGCTTGCAAAGGGCAAGCTAACAGCTGGAACCATGCTGGGTTTCTGCTGAGTTGGGCACTTTGGGTCCACTTTCACCAACAGAGTCCCCAGACGTGTAATGGGAGCCTTCAGGAGAGGACGTGGAGCTAATCCATGGTGTGAAGAGCCCAAGGAACACAGGGCTAAAAAAAGAAATGTAGAGCTGCCTGAAAGAGTATCTTGGAAATAAAAATAGTGGAATGAGAGCAGTGGGTGTCTTGTCAGTCTCGAGAAGATGTTCTCCGTGCCAAAGATGAGGAGGAATTGCATGCAGCACATAAAACGAAATCAGGAGATATCTGAGGAATTCAGGCCTGTCTCTCCACAGACTTTTCTAATCAAGTGCCTCACAGAGGATATTTCACCATGGTCATTTCCTTCCCTCTCTCTCTCGTGCAGGCTGAGCCAGGGCTCCTCCTTTCATTATTTTTCTTTTTCCTTTTAATTTTCATTTTTGTTTTGCCATTTTCAGATGAAATAGAAACACATCCCACATGGCTCTTAAAGGCACCGCACACTTCCTTGCTACCATGGAGCAGCCACGGCCTCTAGCCAGGGCCAACACCTTTAAATCAGAGTAAATTGGGCTCCAGCAGCTTTGAGTTCCCCTTAGCTTTTGTCCTCACCCTAAACCAAGCACAGCTGCTCTCCTTCACCCAACTGCTCACCCTGGGGTGGGGAATTCACAAGAAAAGACCACCCTGAACAAGGGCTTTTCATTCCTTGCTCCCTGGAGCCTGAGGATGAATTTTCTAAGTAGAAACAAAGTGCTGGAGGGAGCGCGAGGGAAAGGCAAAGGAAGAATGGGGGAGTGTGAACCAAACAATGCTTCAATTCTGTCCCTGCTGAGGGGCTGGCATCGCCTCTTTTCCATGTTTCTTGAGTTGCTTTTAAAAGCTGTGCAGGGAGGAAAAAAGCAAATACTTGTTTCCTTTTGTGTCACATCTTCTTAATTCCTAAGAATAAAACCAAAGCGAGACGCGGCAGCGATGCTTTTGCGTGCAGGCCTCTCCACAGCCCTGCGTGGGCAAGGCTGCATGGGCTGCGCTGCATGAGCAAGGCTGATCCCACGGCAGCTCCAACAGCCATTCCGCAGCCCCTGCCCGGTGTCTCTACCGCCGCGGGCAAGTTGCTTCAGCCCCCTGGAGCTGCTGCCTCCTGCCCTTCCTCTGCCTGCCTGCACAGCCTGGAACGTGCCGGGCGCCTGCTGGCACCCTGATGGTGCTTCAGAGGCTGGCTCGGCACAGCGCCGTGAGGAAGAGCTCTCCGCACTGGCACAAAACCAGATCACTGAACTCAGCAGGAAAACATCCCCCCAGCCACACTGATGAGGTTTTGCAACTTATAACTAAGAAAGAGAAGAAAGGGTAGAAGCAGGGTGAAAACCAGAACTGTGTGCTGAGCTGTCTGAGGCAGCACCAGGCTCTCCCGGGCTGTGCACACGTGCACACACGCCTGCGCACGTACAACAGAGTCTTCTGAGAAACTATGGCCAACTAATTGTAGGGAGACTCGGGGGAGAGGAAATGAAATGAAAAATTGAGTCTGAGTTATAAAAATAAGTAATTTTTATCCTACTTGCAGGAGGCTTATATTAATTAAACATTATTATAGCGAATGAGATGGGGTGGGTTATTAAGTCTGGGGCTGGCTGTAAGTGTTCTCTCCTGTTGCCTGAGGCTCCACTGAGCTCCAGATATTAATCTTCTAAAGCACTCAAATGCTGAAGAGATAAACACTTGAAATATGAAAATGTTTTTCTCCATAGCAGACACTGTGACCTTATGTCACACCAAAGAATTTGTCAGATGTCCATATAGGCTGCACTTACAGCATTACTGTGTCTCTTAGAAAAATGCTGGGCACCTCAGGAGCTGAAGAGAGAAATGATATGTGTGCATTTGCGTGGGGGTGATTTGTGTGTGGAGATGTAGCAGATTCTCTGCTTCCCATATGTTTCTGGAATACATATTTTCCTCTTTAGCACTGCCTACCAGGTGTTGGCTGCACGGCTTTCCAACTGGCTGGCGGCACTGCCAATCTGGCCAGCGCCTCTGCCAGCTGGCTAACAGGTTCGCCTGAATGTTTGCATCTCGAGACTCAACCTTACCAGGGGGAGGGCACGGAGGAGCCCACAGCATGCACGGCTCCCTGGGTGCATGGCACACAGACACTGG
>Ga0181612_131028_pt1 | contig 34806 bp, 19 predicted proteins | sample HoacroProtozoa21_FD_119630 | JGI IMG/M metagenome (GOLD analysis project Ga0181612, IMG submission 119630) | Hoatzin crop microbial communities from Cojedes, Venezuel. Combined Assembly of Gp0051906, Gp0051904, Gp0051908 | reverse complement strand
TTGGTTTGTTTTTTTTTTTTGTATATATTTTATGCTCCATCTCCCTCTTCTTCCTTTAACACATTCAAACTCTGTTATGAAGGGCTTTGGTTCTGAAGTCTACTTATTAGTTATGAAGGGCTTTGGTTCTGAAGTCTACTTATTAGTTATTTGATTTACATTACAATTGCTTCCTTAGAGTGTGGGACGAAGACAGGCTGTTGAGCAATTTTCAAGTAAAATGGGGTGAAAAGGGAATGCAGCTGAAAACCACTGTGCAAGCAGGAATGTTATAAACAAATAAATCATATTTCAGATTATCCATGTGAACTTCAAAAAATGGTCAGTAAACCAAGTATTTATTCTGTGTAGCTATGTAATGTTCCATAACGAAATACTGAGCATTTACACACCTTTTCTACATCTGAAATAAATATGAAAATTGAATTGCTGCAAAGCAGCATTATTTATCTTTAATTTCCTTAAGAGCTCCTAACACTTTATAAGTATTGCTGATAGTCCAGCTTCTTGAGAAGAAAAACAACTTATGCAATTGTTTAGAGGGCAATACCACAATATTGTGGATTGACACAGAACACTGAATAAATTTGAAAATGTCTGGTTGTTCACATTAGCTATAAAAGAGAGCTGACACATTTTAATTTCTATTAGCAGCTACCTACTTTGTAGTTTTTGACCTTGTAGTCTTCCAGACTCACTCGTGGTTTGGGATCCCTGCTCTGCATTAGTTTCAACTTAAGAGAGGACCAGACATACACATCTCAAGACTATGCCTAACTTTTGTGTTTTTTAAAGTACTGTGCTTCAGTCTATAATGCATTGAAGTCCTTGATTTTTCAAAGATGTACTGTCTGCTTCTAATAGCAGTAATATTTGATGTGATTTACCTACTGTCTAGAAATTCTGCACATTTTCTACTCAAGAAACTGAAAGTGTAATGGCAAACAAATGCTAAAACAGTTGGCCAGACGCTCTTTGAAAGAAAAGACTTTTCTTGGAGAGGATGTATACATAGTGCATGGCGCACATTATTAGGATTTCAACCCTCTACTCTGTCAACATTACTGTCCTGGAGCTAGTCAATTATTCTCATTGAAAGAACAGATCACAGCAGTGTTTGAAAATACCATGTTCATTCTGCATCAGAAAATCTATTTGCTTTTTGTGATATGTTATTATTAGTATAAAACTACGAATAATGAACAGATGAAAGACTTCTTCACACATTGAGCTGTATGTTCTCAGTGCCTGGCTTGGTTTAATGACCTTACTCTAGGTTACATCATAATTTGGATTTTTATTCTGAAGAATATTAAATGTATCTAAACACTGTATGAATTTACAGTTCATTTATTTACTAAAAATATAAATTTTATTTCACAGATTTTGAAAAGCTCAGGCTCTTCTGCATAATAATGTGTGTCTTAATGGAAGATAAATTAGATAATTCCTTTATCTCATAACTGAAACAATTTGCAATAATACTGCAACCATTAAATTTAAAATTACTCATGCATTCTTATCTTAAATGTCTTATCATTCTAAAAAAGCAGATTGGAAATAAAAAAAAAAAGTTCTTATGAGGAACTGCACAATTTTAAGTACAGCTTTTTAAAGCTCCCAATGCTCAAAGCATTATCAAGCAGCTACTGGTTTCCTGAATATTTGAAGTAAACAGACTTACCAGCTCCTCTGGTATGGTTAAAATCACCTTTAATAACTTTGCATGACTTTCCATCACCATTGCATACACCACAATGATCTTCACGAGCCAGAGATCCTAATACACCATCACAGCCAAATTTCTGTGGGAGAAGAAAATAAAGGTATTGAGACACAGGCCATGTTTTTCATAAAGTTGCCTTTAGTAGTGTGCGTCTCACCCTTTTGCAAGATGCTCTAACCAACCTATCCAACACGACCTAGCCCTGCTTAGAATGAGGGCTGCACTAGTTTGTGCACAGAGATCTCTTCCACAGTAATTTCTTCTGTGATTTTCTGTAGATTGTTTTATTGACTCTCCAAGAGGAACACAACTGCATTCCCACTTTCCCCTGGGACTTTTGGCACTTCTGAGCCACTGTGCAGCACACACCCCGCAGGGCCTCCTGCTCAGCAACTGCAATGTGTGCAACTCTACTGCTTTCTACTCAAAATATGGGAGGTTATTTGACACACCCACACTGCTAAAGTGCTATCTAACATCAACTTAATGTCTTCTTCTGAATAGGATGTGAACATGTCTGGAATATGTAAATATAAATTGTATTTGTGTTTTGCTAAGAAGCACTCAGTTTAAAACAAATTAAGTTTACTCAAGCACCTACACATAAGTATGTTGGACGTATTTCAATCAATAAATATCAGTGGTAGCTTGACAATAGGAATACAGTTAATATCATATCCTGGCCTGATACAAAATAAAAGCCTTTTAAAGTCTAGAGAAGACATCACAGGGTAATCTTGTGCACTGTATAAATGCATCTGATAAAACCAATCAGACTTGAAGACTTTTTGATAAATACTGAAGGTAAAAGCTAGGTTAAAGAGAAAATATAGGATTCTTCTAAAAACAGAAACCTCAGTCTATCACAGAGCCACTCATTTCCAAGCACATTAAGATTGTTACTTCACTTTATGCACAGCATTTTTATTAAGAGTTCTTCGACCTAAAAAAGCAATACAGATTACAAAATACTGATCACAGCATAAGCATTCAGAGAGCTGTGTATCCAAAATGACACATCTATAAGATATAAATACTTTACTCCACAGTTGCAGTTCCCAAAGTTCTTCCTAATGGGTTGTCTAAGAAGACAGGGTAAAATGTGGCAGACCTTAAAAATTAGACTTTCAAATCTGAGTAGCACCTATCTCTCTGCCCCTTGATACGCCAAGAAGCTAACACAGTCTAAGTCAGGTGGATTTGGTTTAAGGCTTTTTTTTGGTCTTTATTAGTCAGTTCAGAAAAATGAATGACAAAATAAATAACACATTTTTCATTAAAAACGGGCTATATATCATCTTTGTGATTAAACCTGTAATTGTTACACAGTGAACTACAGCCACAATTCAGCAAAGTATTTAAGAGTATTCTTGTGCACACACTGTCACTTGAGAAAAGACAATTATACGTACATATATGTATTTGTATGCATGTGTACATGCATGCATGCGTCTATAAGTTAATTTGTTGAAGTTATTACAGTATCTCTCAATGCCGTTTTGGTTGAGTTTTCTACCAAACTCAATGTGTACAATGAGAAGTGGACAAAGAAAAAAAACAGCCCTGTGGGATTTTTATGTAGAAGAGCTTCCATATGAGGCACTATAAAAGTGACAAAAGAACCATTATGAACCAAATGAATTCTGAGGATCGGGAATAGCATCAGCACTCAGCTTTCATTGTCTGTTATTCTGCTCCTTTGGTCTTCATTTATTTAGACGTAAACTTTTGTACAGTTGAAAAAGGCAGAATTAGACATACATACATACACCCCATGGCAAAATTTCCCAACCTGTTGAAAGCTGAGGCCTCTCTTAGAAGATGAAATCAGTTATACTTATTTTCCACTCTGCAGCAGTTTATTATAAGCATCCTTATCATCACAGATATACATTCCCCAAGCTAACCCTTCAGCTTCTTCACATACTGTCTTGCACTGAGTGAAATTCGATTAAAATATTTTAATACTACACAAAAAGACCCACTCAGTCTTGGTCACGCATATTGCAGCATGCTATCAGATAAATAACACATATGCATAACAAATGTCTGCACTTGCATACGTGTGCCTGTGTATCCAGGTTCGAAATAAGTAAATCATACCTGGCATCTACCATCTGCACAGACATCTAACCCATGCTGGCCACAAGACGTCCCATCCATCACCTTTTCTGTTAGAAGAACGGGTTGATCCTTTCCAGCTGGTGAACAGAATAAGGCACACGGCTTTTCTGTAGTAGCAAGTGAAGGAAAAAACACCAGATTGGTAAAAGGTCACTTGACAAACACAAAATTATTATCAACATTATTTTTAAAACTGATGTTTGCTTAGCTGTGTGGCAAGAATCTGTTATCATAACAAGTTCTCTTAGATACAGTGAAAACAAAAAGACTTTGATCCTTTTCTCATCCATTTGAAAAACTCAAGTTCTTTTTCCTGCTAGACCATAGTGGTGCTATAAACTTGGCCTACATAGTACTCATGTCATGTTCATTGTTGCAATTAAGAATATGCACATTACAGCTGTTGGAATATTTTGGTTGTAATCTATACTTTCATTCTTCTGTATTTTTGGCAGATCATAAATATTGATTAAAAAAGAAACTTAACAATTTCCAGATTTTCTAACTATACACGTTGAAGAGAAAAGGCTTAAGTAACTGAGACATCCTGGGAAGAAAACTATATGGATTTACAAAGTCCACATCAAAAAACAAAGACACAAAACTGAATACGTTCTTCCTAACATCTTTACTAAGGTCAGGCATTTTTCCACTACACTTCTAAAACATTGTGCAAATCATTTCTAATTTTGAAAGAGAATAAAAAAGTAATAATATCCTATGTATCCATGTATTCCTAATGGTTATGATTTATAACTAATGGTTTGCTTCACCCCTGCCAAGGTAATACCAAATAAAATAAACTAAGTGTCCTCTCAGTGGTCAACTAAGTACAAAATGACATGATTTTTTCGTATCTTTATTCACAAGTGTACTGATTCAGAACTTCTTCCTAAATCTGTTGCAGATTTTTGAAAGGATAAAGTTAATGCTAAACTTGAAGATCTCACTTGGACACATTCTATGCCACTCTGACTTCATACTGATTTCTACATACCTGGAGTACATTTTTATCAGTAAATTAAACAGTTCCAGGAAACGTTCACGGGCACTGGAATTCTACTGTCTATACAGCTGAACTGGAACACAGTCTATGCCACATATTTTTTCCTGTGATAACTAGCACTAGCTGAATCTAGACTGGAAATGGCCACCTGCAAAGCACAATTTCAAAAAACAGTTTGGATGTTACCATACTTTTTAGAGTGCAGAAGAGCTGAAAAGTATGGACACAGGACTTCTGTGCCAGCTGTGCCACTTACACATCAGAGAATGGTCTGGGCACATTAATTTACTACAATTGACACAGCTTCTGGGTATCTCTAGGGGACTGGTGCAAACAGATGTGATCTCTTTCAGCAACAATGTGAAGTCAATCAGACACAAGGCACCTGCAGCTGAGAAGCATGAGTCTCTGCCTGAGTTTGTGCCCTCTGCATTCCTGTTTTTCTCCTTCAATAGTAATACCAAAGCTCCCTGGGGTCTTTAAGCATGTGACAGCATTTTTCAAAGGAATACAACCTAAACATTATTTTAAGGACATTGAATTTGACGTAACTCAGCAACACTGGATAACTTCAACAGACTATAGCTGACCTCATTCAAATACAGCAACTATTTTGGACATGGTGCACAATTATTGTGTACTAAAGGATAAGAGTGTAAATAATTATGGATTTAGGAACAATGTATTTCTGTATTATGGGAACTCGTTAGCTGGTGTCCAGTTTTGTGTCTACCAAGGGACACCTGAAGACTACAGGATGTCTCAGAACTAAGTTAGGTGAAAGCAACCTTCTGTAGTCCTTAATATGGGACTGGAGAGCATGAAGATTTTTCATCAGGTGACTGAATTATTCAAAGTCAAGCCGAAACCTTTTGATCCCTTAAGATACAAATTATGTGTTCCTGTGCGAAAATGAATTTCAGTAAAACAAACCAAAGCTAATTCACTAGATAAGCATCATAAAATAGCCGTAGAGAGTTCTCCTTACTATGAAATGAGTCAACATACAAACCTAATGAAAGTTTTCACTTTGGCACCTTGAGAAAAGGCTTAGAAGGAAAAAACCTCTTGTTTAGCTAGGCATATATTAAAATATGTTATTGATAATAACTTCATATTTTTTCAGGATTCAGCAAAATAGTTCTAAAATCTGTGCTTTCTAACGGTTTCTGATAATGTGTTTCAAAAGGTAAATATAACTGGCAATAATGAACTACTTAAAATGTGGTAACACATGCTTACGGTACTCTCGTGTCCTTCCAGGCTCTTTATCACCAGTTGCTATGATTTTGTTAATTTTTCTGATTAACTGTTTTCATAACTGAAGTATTTCTCTTGTTTTATTCTATTTTTTTAAAATTTTATTAAATAGATTACATCATGACAATTTGGAGAAAATTCAGTGGAGTGGTGGGTATTGTTCACATTCCTACCAAGAATTTGGGCAGTATGTTTTGTTTTCTAGTTGCTGATTTTTCACATCTACATTACCTTTGCCGGTACTGTAAGTTCGACATTATTATACTCCTACTTCAGCATGCTCCTATGATATGGTATCTAAGCAATTCTGTCAAACTGAAGTATGCATGCAGTATGCCAGGACTTTGCATACAGTAGTTGTTAGGATTTATAGAAATCTTATCTAAGCTTGCAGTACGGATTACATATGGATTTCTGCAAAAATCAAACACTACTATGTCAAATACTCTAGTGTTAAGCTAAAAGTGCTCTCACCTTCCTCAAAAAGATCTGTATTGTCTTTCTGGCTTTGCAGGTAGAAGTGTAACTGATATACACATGCACAATGATGTAGCAGTCCTCTAGAAAGCTGTATTTCTGAGTCATGTCATATTACATTTCTGATTAAATAGGACCAAACTGTTACAGAATTTCAGTTCAGATGTAGTCATTACACATCAAGAAGGACAAATTCAATAGGCGATTAAGACAAAAGACTTCAGAGCTTTTGAAAATACCACCAGATCTTGTTTATGAAATTAAAATGACTTACCAAAATCTTGAGCTTGAGGTTTGTTTGTTTGTTTGCTTTATATTTTGCCATATCTTTCTTAATGGACAAGAATACCAACAAGCTATAAGCCATATAAGAAGATGGTAAGAACCTGGGAGACGGTTTATATTTACCATCATCGATGACAGCCTGCCACTGGTGCACGTGCTTCTGATAAGAAGATCTGACACTGAAAGCCTGGCACTGCCAGTCCCTGAAGGCAGGCACGCCAATAGGACAAGCAGGATTTTCACATACTCTGTACTGCATAGCGGGACCATGACACTCTCCTTCAAGGCCTGAACTAGAGAAGATGGCATAAATATCACACTTTATTGCTGTTAATGTTTTGTCAAACTTACAGCACAGATTATTTACGCTATACACAAATGCAATTTAAATAGCAATTTTTTGTTGACACATAACATGAAGAAATCACCCCAAAAAAATCAAAGTCACGGAATAAACCATGTTTGCCTTCTGTTTGTACAGGTTACATTACATATAAAGAGTCATGGGTGCTAAACCATAATTGCACTTGGCACCAAAGAAGCATTAGGTCTAGTAGTAGCATTGAGTAAGGAGAACCTCAGCTGCGGTTTTGATATAGTACAGGTGATTTTCCTCTCGTTGGTCTGAGCCAAAGGTGCCACTGAAAGGAAGTAACACCTGCAGATTTGTTTCTGTTTGGTCACTCCAGTTGTGCTTGCATGTCCTAATGAACGAATGCAAAAGAACAGCGAACTGCAGAAACTGGAGCTAATTATCTAGAACTTTGTCCGGAAAAACGGATTAATGAAAGTGAAATTAAGACAGCCCTAAATTCTAGAATTAGCTTTTAGGCATACAGCTGGAAGTTGTGTTTAGATGGCAGGAAATATGAAAGCGTTCTGCATATCTAAGGCTTCTGTTAAACTACTATGCTTTTGTATAGCCATATACAAGTTCTACTCACATTTCTTCATCCAAACTTCTCTTTTTTAATCCATTTGTCTTTCCTGTCATCACTTTTTGCCCCAGATCTGTTATATTTTCCTTCCTCTTTCTTCATTTCCCCCTTTTGTTCTATTATTTTCCTAAATTATCTACTCTGCTCTGCCTTGCCCTACCCTACCCTACTACACCTACTCTACTCTGCTCTAGTCTAGTCTAGTCTACTCTAGTCTTCTCTACACTTCTCTTCATTACTCAGGTCTACTCTCTTCCCACTTCTCTGCCTATTTGTTCTTTTTCTCTTGGTGTATAAATGACCCACGAAAGAGAGATATGGTGCTCAGTAACTAAAAGTAAAGCTTCTTTTAGCTGACCACTGTGATACAGTGAAACAGATTCCATTCAAGTCAGTAGTAAAACTCCCTTATCCCCAATGGCACAAGGTTTTCATTTTCACAAGATACAGAATCTAAATGTTGTTTCCAGATATTCTACCTAAATATTTGTTAAACTGGCAGAAAGATCTCTTTGTAAAAGTTGCAATTCCTTGGCTCTCCAAATGAGCCAGAAGTCAATTTTCTCCAGCAAAAAGTTGAAAGACTAGAATTACACATTAATGCACTGTAAGTCAAAAATGACAAATTTAATTTTCTGTTGCTTCTTCATATGAAGTGTAAAAAGAAAGTTGTATTCTCCCATTAATATCATCCAAGCTTTTGACAGAAGCAGAAGAGAGGAAAAACAGTGTTACTATGCCATAAAAAATATGAAATATCTATTCTCCTAAGTGTTTTTCAGTATTCATAAAAAATTAACTGCTTATGTATAGGACAACTATATCTTAATGGGTTTCTATACTCATAAGATTTAAATTCTGTTTGGAAATGCTGATGAGCAGCAATGGAAATCTGAATTTGTTTTTACCTGGGGCATCTGCGTTGTCGACTGCTGATTCCAGTGTTGCAAGTACGGCTACAAGTGCTCCATGTGCTCCACTCCCCCTCCATATGCTCCGCAAAAGAGGTCCGATTGATACACTCTCCAGCCTTACACCACTAGGTGAAAATTCAGCTCTTAGGTAAATAAATCAAGGGATATGCAAAAAAATTCACTGCTCCACAAACACATGGGAAACACACATGAACATTTTGTTCAATACATAGTTTTCATGTGAGTCAGATACATTTTTTCTGTTGGTCCCCAAAGCTTTTTTTTCTATTCTAGTAAATACAACAGCCAGACACCTTTCTCTGGCTCAGTGGCCGAGGAGCAGGTGCAACACTTGTCCACAAGCTCGAGCACAAGTTCATTCCCAATAAAACATACCTCCCGGAATAGCCTGCTGGACGTGGTCCCCAGACCAGGCTGTCCCCTTCATTTGAGCCTGGGCACTGCCCTAGGAAAGTGCTTTTTCGGTCCAGCCCAAACCCACTGCAGGCATCATCCTCCAGCTGAACTGTATGGATGATCACAGCACATGGTTCAGGGCTGTTCTCAGGACTTACCTGGTTCACTATTACAGCTCCTACATAACTAGCAGGAAATGCATTGCCACTGATTATCCAGTGACCATTTCAGTAGAAGGATACATTATGAGTAATACACAAAATGACATTTTATTCACAGCTTGAATTCAAAGAGTGAATGGAAGCCTCAATAAGCTAATGCTGAGAAAGTCAAGAGAATTTCTGGTGTTTGTTTAAATAATAATAATCACTTCAATAGTCTTGTATGCATATATCATTTCTCAGGAAAACTGCAATTTCTCACTCAAACACTATCCACTCACTACTGTTATGTTACGTAATCTATGTCCATATCCGGTATAAATCATCCTAATTCTGCAGAAACTAGTACTTTATTAACTTGTATCAGCTGAATATCTGTCCCATGTATTCTGAAATTGCAAAGCAATAAGGCTACAAGTAAAAAATTAACACCTACAGTAATTAACATCAGCAATTTAACCTATTTCTCATTGCACTCTGAATTATTGGTGAATTACTGTTGTCAATGGATAAAGTTCATGAAGAATTCTCATATTTTGGGCAAAACAAAACATCTCACTAATGAAGTCAATAAAAGTCTTTGTCACTTTTAGAATACACTTCCCTTACTTGTAGTGTCTGTGCTAAATCTTTCTATGGTGACCTTCAACTTCACCTGCAGTTTCAAATTGGTCTTCACTGACCAACTGACCTTCATTTTCTCTCCTAAATCATGGCATTACAGTGATGACATAACTATACCACCTTTGAAAAGTCTTCACATAGGATGGCTCCATCATTATATTGGATTTGCAATCAGAAACTACAAAGTTTACAATGCTCTGGATGTTTCAGACCAAAAATGCTCTTATTTATTTGAAGATATTCCTTCAGATATAATAGGGAAAATGGATTTTTCTCTAGAGAGAGCATCTGCCGTATGTACAGTCTGAGGGATGCTTATAAATCCTTGAATTAAAAGCAACAAAGTTGTACAGGCTATGCAAATGACATTTCCATCACTTCATAAGATCCTAAGAAGAGCACAAGACAACAATACTACTTCTCTACAGTATAAGTAAACCAAAACAAAGCCAGTGATCTGTGTAATCTGAAGCTTATCTTGGACAGAGAATAAAGTAAACAGAGAATAATCTTTTCTAATCCTCTGAGATGTTTCAGTGATGTCTGCTTAGTTTTTTACTGCTAGACATAAATAGGGTATCTCTGTAGCCTGGCACAGGTCTCAGTGAGCTGTTCTAATCAGAATCAGTACCTCATCTCACTGTTACTAATTATTTACTCCCTGCTAGCTAGGGTCTACAATAAAAAGAACAGTGTTATCTTCATCATTGGACTTTCCCAGGACCCATATGATGGTGACACCCTGTCACTACCATATCATAATGGTCCCACAAGTATAAAGTTAGAATGAGTCCTCTGCAATGAGCTGCTGTTATCACCATCTGCAAATCAGATGTTAATAGGCAAAATGTACACTAATTTCGTGTGACTAGCTCACGATGGCGATGGTTTCACAAAGAAAAATTCTGGGTAGTCTTAATAAGAGGTTCTGCTTTCTTATTCCATACCATGGGCACGCCAGTCTCAACGCAAAGAACGCGACATTGAACAAAAGGCATGTCCCTGACTTTCCAGGACATAAATTAAGACAGAATATCAGTACATACATTTATAAGAATCAAAAGATCATAGTAAATGTCATTATTTTAGAGATATGAAAATGAATAAAGCGTATTTTTCCTTTAGCATCTAAAATGACATAAGCTGAACACTTTATCTTACTCAGTTGATTGATTTGTTTACTTTTTTAGCAGGATGACGATAGTGCTGGTGAACGTAATATGATTCCAAGACTAAATCACTCCTGTGGGAGACTGCTGTCAGCACAGTATCATGAAAATCCCAAGATACATGCACGCTTCTGCTGTTATCTGTCTGAGGCTATTCATCTTCATTTACAGTTATATACAGAGATGACAGATATTATTCAAACAGAAAAGCTCTTGAAGGACATTCAATATAAGTCTGACTTCAGGTAACTATTTAATTTGTCTTTCATGGCATACTTTAAATGACATTTATCACTCTTTTACATGCACTGACACTATAAATATTTCTTTACAAAGCTTATCCTGAAAAGTTTTATCACAAATCTGTATCAATTCCTTTGATGAGACCATTTCTATATCTTAAATCATAGCTGAGAACTTTGTATCTTTGAAAGCTTATGTTTCTGCTTACAGTAAGCAGTGCAATAATTGCATTCTATGCATAAATAGGATACAACATCAGAACGAAATTGAAATAAAACAGTGCAAGTATTAAAACATCTGTGGCTTTGGCTAACTTTTTTTTTAAATTCAGTGTTTTTACAGAAATGTACTTTTTATCATGTTGATTCTACACAATATATAACATACAATACATTCAACTATATATGTATGATTTTTACAATAATTGAGATAAGCAGGAACTTCAAACAAGTGCAAAGAGCTATTCAGCTTGTTTTCTTAACTGTTAGGTGTTCAATATAATTTATATTGCTTTTCCAGCAGAAACATACCTTTCCAGTTTCACAGTCTGTTCCATCCATTGGTGGATCCAGTTTAGTTTTGCATTCCTTCTCACTTTCCACCTTACACCACAACCCAGTGCAAATGACATGCTAAAAACCAAACACACATGTAAGGAGAAAATCTATCCTATGCAAAACTACATGCTGCATGCACGTCACTAATGTTGTCATAAAGTTACCAGTTTGATGGTATGGAAGTATGTTTAAAGACAGGCTAAACATGCACAAAAACCAAAGTGGGCGGATTCTGCTTAAACTGTTACTAATCACCAACACATGGAACAAGTCAAGCTGATGTGTTGACAGAGAGGGGGAAGAACCCTCTAAGTCTAACCCTAGGGGTCACAGTCTTTGCATACAGCAGATCTGACAAAGCATACCGGAACAAAATTGCCCCGTGATGTGAAGTGGCCACTGTGCAGATCCACTCCCCCAGAGACTGGAAGAGTTGTGAGTTTTGGGGTTTTTTTTTAATTAATTCATATTTTTACTCCTTTTATTTAGTGCTCATTCATTTTACGTGAAAGGGAGAAATATAGCACTGTCATTAGAAACAAAACCAGGGTTTTAAAATTAGTCCATTTCTATATAGAGGGACTAATGAGTCTTTGTGCAGCTACACAGAACTATGTTCACGGGAGTTCTGTAAAAATATGTTTGTAAGAAACTTTGAGACTTGTCTGGGACTTCCAAATCCCCCTTATTCAAACCATCGCAATGACTGCTGGTATCTTACCCTTTTCCAGTGATTCATAATTGCTCTAGAATTTGTAATTCCTGTCGAAATATTTCATAAAAAGCAATGAAACATGATAGCCACAAAGAAGACACAAAGTAACCTGGCAAATCAGGACGAAATCTTTTTGCTGGGAATACGAAGAGAAGGGAGATGAGAGGCGTACGAGTCAGTAGTAAATTTTAGAGATGGAAAGAAAAGCTGCTTATTCCATCCATCTTAGGCATCAGATTAAAGTATTTTTACCTTCTTCAAAAGAATGTACAGCCTTGAAGTATGCTGGTTCACACTTCCCCAAATTTCTTTGGCAGCTTTCATTATTTTCCTCTAAAAAGTCCTCCTTCTCCCATGGTTTTCAAGCATGACTTCATTCTCCTTGCTGTCTTGTTTCCCCCTTACCGGTAAAGTGGGTGGAAGTGAACAGAGGGCATGTGGGGCTGAGCAGAGGCCTGAATGTTATTGCACGTGTAAGCTTTCCACAGTGGGGAAAGAATGATTGGAAGAGGGGGACAGGTTGCAGGGAGGATAAAAGATAAAGATGAGCTGTTTTCCTGAAACCAGAGTTGCCAGAAGATGTGCTTTTCCTGACTGAAATGATTTGTTACATTGGTAAACCTAGTAAGAGTCTCTGTGCCTTTTACGCTATGCATGAAAAATGTGTGATAAATCTTGTGCCACCTTGAAAAAAGTCTTAAGGCACAGGAAACATAATTCAACAAAAGACTGTGTCTGAACCAAGGAACAGGACAGATCCAGTGGGAATCTTGAATGTAAAAATGTCTGTAACATCAGCTTTCAAAAAAAGTCAAAGATTGTAGAGGTCTAAAGCACTGCACGGAAACAAAGACAGGATGGCAGCCGTCAGACTCACTCCTGATTCATCGCGCAACAGTTTTGTGCTGAAGCTGAACTAACAAGACAACAGTTAGCCCACCCATATCCTAAAATATAGCTACAGAAGTCCCATCCTGTTTCAGGATAATTTTAACAAGCATTTTTCAGATGTCAAACTGTAATTTCTGTTCTTGTTCAAGGGAGAAAGAGAATTCATTCTTCTAAATTTTTTTTAAATATGCACTTTCAGACATAACTTCAGAGTCGAGAACTAAACTTAGCAGGAAAAATTCTGGGCCAATTTTGGGAGACAATGTAGACAAGACAGATTATCAGATGTTCATGACAAAGTGCTTCCATACCAACTATGAAATGTCAGACTATACCGTTGGAACAACTCCACTAAAATATATGCTAATGTATTGTTCCTAATTCAAATAATTTTATTATTTCCCTAAACCTTCATTTGTCAAGGACTACATCTGAGGAAAAGCCATGCAGTTTTTCAAAAAATGAAGTCAAAGTTTCCTTTATGTCATCACATTTTAAAGTATATTATCCTTTTTTTTCCTAAACACTTTGATCTTGTGCTCAATGTCACTTGCATACGACTGACAACAAACCTACAGTTCCTTACAAATCAGGAAACAATTCTTCTAAACTTAGGAAGACATGAAGTCATATTGACAAGGATTTGGCTACCTGAACACACAGATGCACTTGAGCTGTGTAAAGTAAACCAAGTAAATCAAAACAAGATGCTGGACTTGCTAATGTGCTTTGTATACTGTATGTATCTGCATGTTTCTGCAAATAATTGTGTACCCTCTCCTTATGAACTATGAACCTTACTTTCCCAGCTAGAGACACGTTTGAGCTTTAAGTGACCTGTATTCTAAAAACACCCACTTCTCTTCACCAATTTTTAAAACAAGCATTCAATATTACTGTAGCATTTCATCCTAGACCTTGAGAATCCCCAAACTAAAGAAAACAGAGATACAAAATTACTAAAATTGGAGAGTGACTTGTAAGATTTTTTCCTGGGCCTTCCACTTCAGTCAAACCACAGACAGACTCTTTACTTACTCTTCAGATTGTACTTCTGCTGCAGAGTAAGAGATATGGAGATTACTGTTACCATTTAACTTTTGACATCTGGGGACTTCTGCATGTGGCTGGAGAAAAACCATGATGCACAACATGTTTTTTTCATTAGCAACCTGCAATGCTGCAGATCAGGACTGATTTGAAAACTAACAGAAATCTGGAGGCCAGTGTCAATATTACAGACAATCTAAAATCAGAGCACAGACTTCTGAAACAGAAGTTTACTCCTCTGGGGAGAAAGTTTCATTCAGTCAAAATCAGGATAGCTGTAAACATTCAGAGAGGTTTACTAGTTATGTGTCATAAGCACAGTCCAACAGCCATTACAGTTTTTCAGACTAGCCAAGGGAAGTAAAAGTTATAGGAGATTATAAACTCAGACTCCTGATATTAGACTGTTTAGTCTGTAAAATATTTCATTGTGTGTACACTAAAAAACAAAATATTGCCAAGTACACACAACGAAATTTTTTTTTCAAAAAAATTGCATTAATCGTGAGTTTTTAACCGCAAAACCTTCTAAAATACAACATGACAGTCACAATGTAGTACAGAATAGCAGAGGTCATTCCAGCTTTTGGGTTTTTTTTTGAATGAAAAGAGTCAGGCAGGTCTGTGTGCATCACAAGGATGCTTTTCCAATCATATAAGCATCTGGAAAGAAGGTCCAGTTGAGAGGAAAGAACAGAGACAAAAAGAGCATTTCAGAACTGTATTTGTGAAAAGTGAAGCTTGTTTGAAGTGTGGTGGTGCAGACGACAACAGATATTTCACCAAGGCTATAATATTTCCATGACTTTCATTCTTTTCATTGTGATCTTTCCCTGAAATGCCTTAAAAATCACCATGAAATATAACCAGTCTCCCACTTTACTGCAAAGATCACAGCTGTGTTATGACAAGAATTGTTTTAATGGAACTGACTAGATAGCATTCACATCCTGGACTTTAATCTTAAAAGCCAACATTTAATAGTTCAACAATTATATTCAGTTGTCAAGTTCTACAATCACATTTAATCATTAAGAACTACTTCTGGGCCGTGATCTCACTATATGTTATGTGAAACAATGTTAGGGTCTAATTGATACTTGTGTGTGTGACATGACGGGCATAAAAGCAAACTTGGCTCCCTTGCAAGATAAGCATGGTGACACAGCATAAATCTTGTACTCTGAGATCCACTCATGCTCTTCTCAGCCTCTATAAATTTTGCTTAGGGTATGAGAAAAAAAGTCTTTGAAATAAAGATGAAAAGGAAAAAATAAAGTCTGGACACCATTTATGAAAGAGGAGTGGGAGGGGCTCACTCAGGAAAATATGGGAATAGGCCCTCAATGTTCCCTTCAGTCCTTTGCTTTAGCCATTAAATTATAAAGAGAAATTCCTGATAGCAAAGGGAAGTCATTGGCATCTGCAGTGTTTCTCAGAGACTGGCATGTAATGTGACTGTAAATTACCCTAAAGTGCTGCTCACTAATAACATTTGTAGAAAATTACATCTTGGCAGGAATTTATTATTGATTGTACCACTGATATTTGTAGAGTATTTTTAGATCATTAAGAAAACCATTAAGAAAACTATTTTCATCATTACTCAATTGTTTTCTTTGTTGAATAGCTGTTATACATGAAACATACTTGCTTAATGTAAAAGACTGCATGGAAATCTGGTTATCAAATTATCTTCCAGTCACAAAAAATGTAAGACTCTGACATAGTTCATAATTTATCTTTCACATAGTTACACAGAAGTGCATGACTGTTCAGCAAGTAGAATGTATCCAAGAAATCCTGGGCGATAAATTGTTGGATTTAAGTTTAAATGAACCTTCAAGGGGTATGTTTCTCTCTCATTTCCTGGCTTGTGGATGACAACTGTAACCACAGTAAACTGCCAGTTATTGGCAGAGTAGAAGAGAGTATACAGTGATAAAAAGAAAGTGGTTTGGATTTCATGGGAAATCCTGTGGTTGTCAATGTATAATAAAATAATTATTTTAATAAATTAATACTGCAACTAATGAAATACTGTATTCAATTTAGAAAAACCTTCTAAATGTTGACTTCTCTAATGACAGCGACAATAATATGCACAATCAACACAATGAACTTTGAATCACCTTCATAATACGTAAAATGCAACTATTTGGTATGTCAAATTCAACATATTTGTTATTTTCATCTAATGTCCTTGTATTTCAGAGGCAGATGGTAACATTAGCTACTGACTAAGCAGCAGTTCACGTTAAGACAACGGTGGTGTTTTACTGTTTGTGTACAGGAAATCATGAAGGATTTCTTGAAAGTTTACATAGCTGGTTCTAGCGCAATTTAAATTGCAATATCTTTTTTTTTCTTTTCATTCACAGGAGAAACGTATATAAGAGAGGAACAACTTTCTTAACCTTTGGGCTGTGCTCTATCCATTGGTTTGAGTTTTCTCTTCAACACAGAAGTCTTATTTAATTGGGCTAGGATACTGTAAACTTCCCTAACAGAAGAGCTAAATTTAAGACCCATAGCAGGGAACAAAAGAAGAGGATCTGAATATAGTGTCTAAGCTAGCCGTAACTACCTCTTCAGGTCTACAGTCTGAAGATCAAATTTCTTGGATATTTTTGTTGGGGGGAAGTTGGGAGTGTAAATTTTTCTTCCAGACAAAAGAATGCAGAGGAAAGTCAACAAGGTGACTTTATGGATGTTGGCAGTGGAGCTTTGGAGAGCTTTTCTTCTGCCGCAGTGCCCTCACCAGATTTTCTCAATTGAGTCCTTAATGTCTTTTATTCATTTTTATGTAATTTCTAATAGGTCCAGTATTTGTGGTTCAGTATTTGCTTACATGATTTCTGGCTCAGGATTATCAGCTTTGCATAAGATTTTGGTGAAACTGCAGAAGATTCTTCCCCTTGCTCCCTTCTCAGAAACTGTTATCTTTTTCGTACTGTTAAGGCCATAAGGTTGTCAAGCAATGGACTTGGCCATGAAGAAAACTGAAAATCAAATTGCAGTTTGTCAGAAAAAAAGAACAGTTGAAAAGACCACTGGTCTTTTGTCTTGTCTTGCATCATCACTAGGTTCTTTCTTCAAAGCAAGCCTGAATATCTTAGGATTAAGTTACAATGGTAACTTGATACTAATATTTAATAGGAGTTTCCATAAACTAACCATTTTAATATAACGATCCAGTAAATGGGAAAAAAACAAGGATGATAAGTGATCTAGCTGAAATGTGGCCTCTTACATACAAAATGCCAGAACAGGAGAAAAAGCTTGAAGATCATACATCCATGGTAGTGTTTGAGTTGGAAGGTGCCTTAAATATCATCTAGTTCCAACCACCCTGCCATGAGCAGGGACACCTTCCACTAGACCAGGTTGCTCAAAGCCCCATCCAACCCGGCCTTGAACACTTCAAGGGAGGGGGCAGCCAGAGCTTCTCTCAGCAACCTGTTCCAGTGCGTTACCACTCACATACTGAAGAATTTCTTTCTTACATCTAACCTAAATCTACCTTACTTCAGTTTAAAGCCATTAGCCATTGTCCTGTCACTACACATCCTCATAAAAAGCCCCTTTCCAGCTTTCTTCTAGGGCCCCTTCATGTACTGGAAGGCTGCAGTAAGGTCTCTCTGCAGCCTTCTCTTCCCCAGGCTGAACAACCCCCACTTCACTCTCTCAGCCTTTCCTCATAGCATACGTGTTCCATCCCTCTGATCATTTTGCGGCCCTCCTCTGGCCCCGCTCCAACAGGTCCGTGTCTTTCCTGTGCTGAGGGCTCCAGAGCTGGGCATAGGACTCCAGGTGGGGTCGCACCAGAGCCTAGGTATTCTCTGTGCAAATAGTTGACCACTACCAGGGTAGTGTTCACAGAATTTAACTCCCTGTCATTTCTAAAATAATAATGAAAACCAAAGAAATCTTGGAGTTAGGACCCCGAGAGAAGAATATTCACTGTATCTCTGAATGAAACACAACAGGCACAGGACCCCTTGGCGATCTGAATTTAAATGCCTGAATTAAAAATAAACACAAGGGTATAAAAGGAGAGGAAGTGCCCAGAGAAATTAAGAGCATATAAAAGTACTATGCAAGTGCAAGTCTCTAGGTTTGACTATCTCTTTAATTACTTTTGAAATTCTTTTACCTCGTAAAGAAGACCTAGAAGAAATAGTGGGCTAACACTGTACCATTTTCTTGTTCAAAACAGGTTTCTAGAGAATGAGAAACCAAAATCACATATTTTCATCAGAAAACAGTACTAAAAAATAAGAAACAGATTGCAATTCATGAAAAAAGCACTTGGAAGCAATTAAGAACATTTCTAGAATCATGAGTTCTGCTGCTCATCTCAGAGTCAAAATGTTTTCAATAAGACTGTTAAAATAATAACCAGTAACCCACACCTCCTTTTTTTCTTCAGTTATGCCACTGTGAGCATGTGATGGTCATACACGTATTGCAATGTTTTCTTTGAGAATCTTTAGGATAAAGATCACTCAAACTTGCTGAAGAAAAAGTACTGTGTCCAGGATGAAAAGATGAAGAGAACTGAAGAACTACAGGAGTGCAGAATTATGCTTTCATATTAAATACTCCTGACCCTTCTAGGCTATCTGTCCTCTCTGGCTTTGATGAAATTTTATTTCACAATTCCTCCTAGCCCCCATTCTATCAACCCATACTCCATGCTCTTTATACATTTGTAATAACATCAGCCCATCTTGTCTTGGTTACCGTCTCAAGGGCATCCAACATGTTTATTATCTATCCTGCTGATGTTAAAGGGGACAATTTTTCTCTGTTAAAACCATGCTTAAAATGCTTCTTCAATCAGATGTCTACTAGTATTAGGCCATAGAATTACGAAGAGCTCTTTAATTTTGTTAATATGTCTTTTGAGGTTAATATATAGTGACACTGTTTCACGCAATGGCACAAAGCAATATCAGCAAACTCACTTAAGTACTGGGACTCCTATTGCCACGGTACTGCACGGCTCTGCCTGCGCTCACAGGGGACTGTTGGAAGGCAGGGTATATTCAGCCATACAGAGAGGCCAGCTAACATCACTGTTCTCCCTCGGACCTAGCACAGGCACAGCATACTCTACTGAAGGTCAGATATGGTGGCTCAACACCCAAAGCATAATGAGATGGAGCCTATACATGAAATCTGGTCCCAGTGGAATAAACTTGCAAATATTCCATTCGCTACAACGAAGTTACTTTGCACTATGATATTTTCTGTTTCTAAAGTACAAGGAACGTCTCAGTGGTATGCTATGATACAACATGATTCAGGATGTTTGGAGATCCAAAGCAAGCCTTACAAGATAAACAAATGAAAATGTTCATATTAATTCCGGACAGCAAAGTGTAAACTTCTCATTTCAAAGGTGGTATGTTCTCCTTGTGTCAAACACATGCAGAAAAATACCTCTCCCAGAAAAATGAGCTGATAGGTGTATATTCAGAAGTATATACCCATCCTTACCTGCATTTCTTGGCAAAAGGAAGCAGTTGGTCCGAAAAGAATCTGACACTGTTCATCTGCAGTGTATGTCATTCCTGGGAGCTTGGAGGGAATAATCACAGAATTGAGGCTCTGAGGATTGGTCTGTAGCAGACAGTTACTGGCCTTTGACCTGGCAATATGCAGAGATTCATATGCTGAGCAATCCTAAAGAGTCTGATTGTCATGTTGACTTAAGCATGCATTTGACATTAGAAAAATGTGGACTCCAGATTTTTTTATTCGTCAGCACTGGGCTGTCATTCAGAGAAATTACTCTGTATAAATTAATATAGCTTATCTGACATAAGTTAATGGTGTGTTCTGATGTTGCACATTTGCAGAAAGACAATATAATTTGTCAGCTATAAGAGGAATTTCAGGAACACACTGGATAACATATTAGTGTAAAATTTACTTAACTGATTAAGGTTTGGATAGAGACTGAAACCATTATAAAAAAGTAGACAATTTATAATGCATAGGCAGTTGTGTAGCTTAGTTTTCACATCTAGCAGGATGTCAGATTAATCACTTCAGATTATATATATATACACACACACATTTAAAAACACACACACTTCTGAGCTGGTAGCCAGAAATTTAACTTCTCTCAAAAACTGAAGAAAAAATACTTGAAAATACTTAAACCTGTTAAAGTACCAAGTCATGGTTTTGATTTCTGTCTAGATTCAGTACAAATGTGTCAGACTGACACATCTAACTTATACTAACTATTCCAGTGTCAATGAAACAGACCTTTTGAGGACTGCTTAACTGTTGCTAGTAAATTCTCAACAGATGTATTTATAAACTTAATAAAGGAAAACAGCTTTAGGGAACAGGTCCTATTTAAGAGATACACAGTGAAGCTAAATGTTTCAATCTGGTTTTAGGTATACTATTCTCTATTACATATCTCATAGCAAATTTCTATTGAAAAGTTTAATATAATGTAATTATACTGCACGGTTTGGCACAACATAGATCAGAGAATCTACATAATGTTAATAGGTCATTCACTGTCCAACATTATTCAATACATAGCATATTAATATATTTTAAACATACTCACATATATAAAATCTTTATATCAATATTTATAATTATATACATTAACACATAAAAAAGTGAAAATACAAATAATTGCTGAATAGTTAATTTTAATGTCTCTCAAATATTATATAGTTTGTGATGATTTAAATTCTTTTGGTGGATTATGCAAACATAAATCTCCCACAGAAGTAGTAAAAAATACTGAAAACTTGTTATTTCAAGATACTTATTGCAACTATTTGTAAATGACATGTGGTAAGAGTTCTTTTCTTGAATGATATACCTGAGAAATCTTTCCAGATCTTCCCTGCTGCACCGAGACCATGAAACATCTCCAAGGTTCTGTCCTTTAATCCACTCTCCAGACATGATATGGAGACCATCTGCACAGGATGGGTGGTCATTGTCGTGGTTTATCCCCATGCTGAATTTTGAAGTTATTAAAAATAAACCAAAGTATAACAAAATAACAAATTGTTTTTAGAATGTTTGTAAGTTAAAACTCTTCCAAGAGGCTACAAAAAACTCATGTATACTACATGTAGGAAATCTCTTGATTTTTCTCCATGACACTTTTCACAGAAGTACAAGGAACCATGTGTGGAGGGACAATCCTATACTGAAAGGTGCGAGTGAAGCTTCATTCATTTGACGAGAAATATGACATTCTATTCAGCTGTTCAATATATACATTGGACAACTTTCTGAATGTTCAGAACTGCACAACTACTGCAAGTTTAATGAACCGTACTTCTCTCGCTAATGGGCAACAAAAATACTGGAAATTTACTTTCTGAGATCAGTGAATTGTTTGACATTTTGGCAGTGATGCAATTTTAATTCCATGTGGAACTGCTTTGTTGAGATTTTACAGAATAGTACAGTGCTTACTAGTTTAACATACAATTATTGTATCTAAATAAAAATGTATTTTCAGTGTCTACTGTTAGAAATAACATTGATGAAGCAGTTAAAATGATTTTGATTTTAAAGACTCGGCATCCATATGCATCCCAGTGAGTTCTCACACAGGGCACTGCAATGAAAAATTCTACCAAAAATCTGCTCGAAGCTGCTACTTTATCTGCAGTGAGGACTCACTGTCACTCTCATTCACAACCAGTAAACAGAGAGGAAGAGGATCGACTTAAATAAAGTTTTCAGTATTAGCTAAGTGAATACATGCTTGACTGGCATTAAGAGAAATATATGAAATTATCTCAGCCATTTTTCAATATTTGTAAATGAGCATGGGACTACTCTCAAGAGCATTGGATTCAAAGGGGTGCTGGAATTTTGCAGCCCTAGTCTGCCCTGCAGAAAATCAAAACTTTAGAGTGACTAAGGCTTTATAACTTGTACTGATTCTTTCAGCCAAAGAGCAGTCAAATTGCTTAGAGACTGTAAAGATGGTAGAAGTTTCCCGCTTCTGTAGAAAAAATACAGTACATCGTGGTTCTCCATATTTCACCACACTGCAGTGCCGAAGGGCAAAAACAGCCTGCTACCCATAACTGAAAACATCAGCTCACTTCCCTTCTCCACTCTATCCTAAAAACCCTTCATGACCAGATCAAATATTTTATCGTTTTGCAAGCTGCACTACCTTGTATTTACTAATTAAATGAATTTAAATGCCGTGTAGGGCTTTATCTTGCCTATCGGAGTGCTCAGTCTCTTACAGTGATGTGTACACCCCAAAATCTGGAGCACTGGAACAGCTGCCTCTGCATGAATCCAGTAATTTTGTTAGTTACAAACAGTGTAACTGAGGTAAACAAATCTGCTTACTCTCATCTTAGCTTCTGTCTTTCCCTGAACTGCCTGAACGGGACAAAACAACTACACAAAAGTGCCTTTGCACCTTCCTTACATTCTCCTTACATGCCTCACACGCAGAATGTGAGATATCCTTACCTCCAGAGTTCTATCCATAAGAACTATGGAAGAATACACAGAAAATCCAATGACGCTTTACTTTGCTGACCACACAGGAAACAGATTTTGCTTACAGATCTTCAAATTATATACTTCCTTACTGCAAAAGTACTCACTTATTAGTATCATATAGATAGTATCATTTGAAATACAGCATTTACAACATCCAAGTATGCAAAATCTTGTTGATAAAATCTATTGTAGAATTGATGGCTCCCATTTATGCAGAGTGGGAATTAATGGTTTCATATGCTATTTAAAACATTTTTTTAAATTAAAAAAAAATAAATTCTGATTACTTTGCTTTCCCATCCACTCTTAAGAGCAATTCTTGAAATCAGACTTTGTCACAAAGTAGTCTTTAATATCACGCAGAACAATGTGTGCTGGGCTGAACAAAGTTCTTCACTGTTTCAAGAAACAATTCCACTGCCCACCATTACAGACAAACATCAGTGTAACCATTTTTCCCATCTACTACCACAGGAGCATTCTGTAAAGTCTATAACTACATGAATTCCAAGGACAATATTGTCTTTTAACGTAAGAAATGTTAAAACCTGTGGTATTTGTAACAACTGTGTATATCAGCAATATTAAGCACTAATAAAAAAATCTAATTCCAACCATCTTCCAATACTTCAGCTGCTATGCTGTTGTAACACTTCTCCTATTCTGCTTTCACATTCAAATGTAGTTCAAAGTGTCTGCATTAATCCAACAGGATTCATTCCTCAATATGCTTCCATCTCCAAACTAAGTACATGTAACAAAATATCCAGCAAGTAGTGAAAACCAGTATCAAAGCCTTTGACTATTAGAATCAATAGCTTCTTCAAAAGAGAAGTATAGATCATTATGTTAACATTAACTAATTAAAGCCCAAGACAATATGTGAGAAGCATGCTAAAACAGCAACAGAACCTGCTCTTAAACTTTTCCAGAAATCTTTTCCTGAATACGCACTGTTGATATCTTCTACAGCATAGTAATAACTGCATACTTTTATCTGACATAGTATCAATTACAAGACCACATAAAAGTCGATATGAAGTTGTACTGGCTTCTGATTTCATTCACCACATCACATTATGTGTGTGGATTTGCTTCTTCATTAACAATCAAGCATATAACAACATTCGATGCTCACACTGGTGGTCATGATACTTCCCAGCCTTCCTTGCTGTACAGTCTGCATGAAAGAGAAAACTACGTCCTTTCACTAAAACAAAAGCACTGCAGAAACTGTGTCTGTGTAAGGTGCTCTTCTGTACTCTTCCTATAGAATTTATTATGCTAGCATTGGGCACACTGCCCTCTGTGCATAGTCTCCTCTCTCCCACAGCTGTGATCATTCAACCTCATGCAAGAGTAAAGCAACACCACGTGCATGTGGGAGGAAGACAAGGGAGTTTGGGTAAGAGGAAAACTTTATAACAGTCTGAAAAAATATAATTAACAAAGACAGTGCTGTACTTTAACAAGCAGTAAATCATACCTATATGGAAATAAATCAAATTCTGTTGTAAGAAGAGAAGAGCTCTTTTTATTCACTGGTACATAAAAATGCTCCATGCATTCTGGTTAAAGACTATATACGGCAGATAGAAATGAAAGTAGGAAGCATCCTATGGAATAGTTTCCTAACTGAAATATTAGCAATATTTCAACTCACACTATGCAACTAAACTGTATTTTGATAATCTCAGTTTAAAAGTATTTTGACAAAGAGCCTTGGTCAAATAAACTCCTCTAACATTATATATCGTTGTCAAGTCAACTGAAAAAATATTTTTATCTAATAAAACCCCTAGAACTTGTTCAAAAAACACTGCCAGATTTTTTTTTTTGCGCTATCACAGAGAAAGTTGGAAGAATCTCTGCTAAATTTTGAAGATGATCCCTGTTGATGTTTAATGTGCAGTAGGACTAGTGCAAAGAGAAATGCTTAATTTCTCTGTGCTTAGAAGTCAGAATTAACAACTCAGGCCACCAAAAACAGGAGACAAATATTAGTTCTATTTTTTCAGTTAAAAAATAATTCCTTTATAACTTATTACTGCTGTAATTATATGAGCACAGCTGGATTCGAAATAGACAACAGCATCTCTCCTACCATCAAGGGAATAGCTGATAGTCTTGCAGGCACAAAATGCAGTCCAGTGTCAACCCACATACTGAAAAAGTACCAAGTACCACACTTTGATTTAATTTGATTATAGCTGAGTATTAAGAAATGACAGCTCTTTTAACTCTCAACAAAGGGTCCTCAGTCATTATGCTATATGGAAATAAGTCAAATAAGGCTACGGACAAATCTTCTGGAAAGAATTAGGTCTCCATTGTAAAGCGCCCTTTTATATTTCTTCTCACCATAGGACTCCAAAATTCTCCTACATGTGCTACATTCATGGCATCACTAATTTGCTCAGTGACCCCACACTCTTCCAGGTGGAAAGCTTTTTATTATTTATTCATTATTTCCATTGTGCTTTGCAAATGGCAGATGATGACACATTTATCACCATCACATTCCATTTAAATGCATGGTAGTGCAGCTGAACAAGAATGATGCTATTAAACTAGACACAGGCAATGCAGGCACAAAGACTAAGTAGTATGAAAAACTTCATATAGGAGCAATTAATTGAGAGAGTTCAGACAGATGTGGAGAATTACTTTAGGTCTATCTGTAGACAAAAAAAAAGCTGAAATTATAAAGATTAAAGAGAACTACTACTGTTCAGAGTTTTACAGTGACTAACAGGAGACAGGTTAGGAAATAAGAGATGGATTAGGAAAACCGCAAGAGACAGTACCCAAGCAACTAGGGGTAGGTTGCTGAATATTCAGGGTAACAGATAAGATTCCCAAACCCTAAAAGATAACAGTTCAGCCCAAGAGACATAAGCAGCAGCGGAATGATGAGTGTAAACTGCAAATCCACGATAATAGTACTAGTTTAATCTCATGACAGAACGAAAATTACTGAAAAAAATTTCCCTTTGTGAAGGAGATAGTAAATCTGAGTGTTGCTTTCAGTTTATACTTGTAATGTGTGATGGGAACAGGGTGCCCTTTGCTTTCTTTCAAAATTCGTATTTTTGTAAATGATTGCTACATAACATTTGTAAATTTACTGCAGTTATGATCCTACAGATTTCTTTCCATTCCAGCAAATACATCACAAACATATAATGGATTGTATGGCTTCAAAAAATAAAAATAAGAATTGTTTAAATACCATTATTAGTTACAAAGTGTTATCCTATTATTTCCACTGTTTTCTTTTTTGATACCGTTACATGCAATACTATGTTAGAATGATTAAAACTTCTTAAACTATGGACTTGGAAATGACAAGGTTTAAAAGCTTACATGGCATTTAACAATACAATGATTATCCCAACAATTTGTCTAATCTGAAATTTTGCCTATCACAGTATCAGAAGGATGTATTTGATAAGTGAAAATAACACCACTCATTTGACTATCATCACAGACAGGGAGAAAGAAGCTGCAGTACTTTGTTCGTACTTGTAGTTTCAACAAAAAAAGTTTTATCACACTGCTATCTTTAAAGAGAAAATTATGTAAACAAACAGACTAATAGTAGGTTTCTATATGCTATTTTATATAAAGCAAAAAAGTATGTATTACTATATGCTGTTTTTTCTTATAATCCTCTTTAGTGAAATAATGTCTCGTATGAATTTTCAACAAATGTTTTAAAACATATGAGGGCTTCACAAATCATTGCATAAATAGGATAAGACACATGGTTCTACTTGTAAATAACTTGTTTATCTTGAAGTGAATGCAAGTAACCCAGCTACAGGAAAACCATAGAAGACGATTTCTTTTGGATAAACTTTGAAAGGAAGAATCTACTGGACAAAGAAGCCTCAAACTTCTTATTAATAATTCAATGATAAAAAGAAAAAAGTCAAAAGAAACACATTTGCCAATAATATTTCACTTCTGTGAATCATTGCTCATTCTCTAGAGTGTTGGAAACTTCAGACTTAAAACAATTGGGTAAAAAATACAACCTGTATATTAATAGACAGCAACATATAACGCATGCTACTGTCCAGCTTGAGTTGGTAACTTTTGCTAAACAGCTGCTTTCTTCTCTATTGCTCTATCATTTCTACCACCATGCTTCAAGAAACTGCATCTAGACATAGCACAGTGACATGGGCTTTTAACTTAAGTACATAAATAATTTAAAGCTTTGATGTGACAGATGTATTTAGCATCATAACATGAAGATACATATCCCCCCTTGCTGAAGTTTTTTGCATAGAGTATGTAATACAGGAGAAGTATTCACTTCTGGCAAATACGATACCCATGCCACTTCCTGCAAACTGCAGTATTTCAAGATAAACAATGATGTCTATGGTTTATGACTTTAATCTTATGCCAAGGAAAAACACTGACATATAACATTTCTTTAAATTGAAGAAAATATGTAATCGGGAAAAAGACTTAGAGCTATCATGCATGCAGTGAACTGAACAAAAAAAAAAAGGTTTCCTTATTAACAAAAAACATTGACACTATTATGATCTTTTGTCAACTTTTTCACAGCTATTTTAAATGCATCAGACTATCAGTTAAGCCTCTGTATCCTGTAGGCTGTTACTCAGTTACTAACTGTTCAGTTTACAAATGCTATTCTATGGAAAATGAACAACTAATACATCCTGGAACACTATAGTCTGGCAGAAATGTAAGTCTTCATATCTTGCTCGAGAAAGAGTTGACTAATCTTCTAAATTTCAAGTACAAAATTAACATATCTTTTTAACTTACTAAAAATTCTGATGCAGTGCTACTTCACTGTCTCAGTGCTTCATCTCATCCTGAGCTGTTCTGTTCTTCAGCTGTTTAGCTACCAGGAAAAAGCTAGCGAGGCTTGATTTCTGCTAGGCATTGTTGTGATGTCTTTGCATAAAGTAAGATCTTCCTTGAGCCTGTTTCTATTCTTAGAATTGCACTAAGCAAAACTACTTTCTTCATGGTTTTGAAATCACCATATAAATCTTGAGACTAAAAGTAAATGAAAATGCAAAGTATGTAATGAACTGCATCCTTTTCTGTCATCTCTAATGGCAAGCGTATTTTGCTGGATGACTTCCAGACCACTGGGAAGTTTGGCATGATATACGCATCTGCCCAGTAAAATCCCAGGCAGATTTAAATCAGCATGGCTTCATGACTGTGGAACACAGATGCCTATGCATGCAGGAAGACCAGAGACTATAGATTTTTAAAGAACTTACCTACCAAAGCTTAAAAACCAAATGACAAAATCTAAGGCGATCTCAAGAATCTCAATGCTATTTTTTGCCATTACTTTCTATTTACTGTCATTGGTGGGTATTAAATGTCCTGGTTGTATGGTTGAACATCTAATAGATACTTTGATGTTCATTAAAACAACTTAAAAAAAAAAGAACAAAAGAGAGAGAGAAATTTTTTTAAAAGGCTTTAAAGATCAGCCAGTGCATGGGGGGGAGGGGGGTATTGAAATAGTTTTGAACAGTTTTCTTACGGATTCTTTTCCTAATCTAACAGAAAAAAAGGCAGTATTTGTGATGAAATTACTGCAGTGATTCTCATATAAATCATGCTTGAAATAAAATATATGCAACGCTGAAATGCAATACAAAGTGAAAACCCCTATTCTTTTTCATCAAAACAATAAACTAAGCAACAAAGAAAAGCAGAAATATTGTATCTTTCTGGTTAAGAGTAAATATAATAGAAGTAGTTTGTTATTAAACAAGTACTATGCTTTATAGATGAAATTTCCTGTAAAGTGAACATTTTTGAACAGGACAGAAAATGTTACCACAGATAGTAAAGAATACCAAAAATATTATAAAAGTATGTCCAGATTTTATGCAGCTACCCACAAACTGCAAAGCAGAATAGACATTTCCCTGTAAATCTGTCAATAACACAAACACGTGTATAGGAGAGATAATGACTTACAGTTTGTTGTGTATGTATTTTTAAAGTGATTATAAAGCTCAGTTTTGCAAACTGCAGCTATACTTTTCAAATCGTATTGCTCAAAGACCGGTCTTTGTGTCTATGATTCAGCTGACATTCAACATTAGCCTTACTGTGAACAAAAAACTCAGTAATGACAAAAATCAGACAAAACAGTTATGACTCAATATGTCTGACAGTAAGGCTGCTTCTGTATCAAACTACCTGAATCTATGGATATTTCTATATCTACAGATAGATTAATATCTGCATCTAAGTCAAATCTAAACTTGGACTAAGAAAGCCAGTTTTGGACTGTCAGCCAAAAAGGACAGAAAAAGAGGCAATGGGGGGAAAATGAGAAAGTCTGCGCATTTGGGAAGAGGCCACAATGACAGGTACTTTCCCTGCACATTCTGTTCACTGCCCCTGTAGCCCATGGGATCAGGGATTTATGGGAAAGAGAAGGAAGCAATTAGATTATTTGGGCATAGGTTACCAGCATGGTCCCCAGTGACACAACAGTTCTGCAGTAGCTTCTTTCTTACTCAGTAGTCACTGCCATGGGAACACCCAACATTGTAAGATCCTAAGATATCCTGAGTCAGGATGCTGGGAAGCAAGAGCTCTGAAAGAAAGAGACCCCAGAGTGCTATTAAGGCCATTATTGAATAAAGGCTAAGCTTAACGATCAGTAAATGGAGTAACTATCCTAACATGTGAGCTCAATATACCCTTGGTTAAACAACTTCCACTTTGGCAATACCTTTTCAGTAAATAATTTATCAACAAATCAGAGCTGGTTAAATAGATGACATCACAGCATGTCTGTCATACAGCTTTACTTTAAGAGAAATGCTATGCACAGCACACAAATGATAGGTCTATTCTGATATTCGTCTACACCTGCTAGAAATTCATTCACTTATTGTTTACGCTTTCTCACATTTCAATGTTCCAGTGCTTGGAATGACAGGGCTCCAAAATTCTGCTAGCCTGTCTTCTTCATGCTAGTATACAAATTATACAAAAAAACAACAAAAAACATCCAGGGTGTATTTGAATTAGAAGGCATATGTCTTTTTATATAGGAATTACAGACAGAAATAGAGGAATGGTTTCCCATCAAGGAAAGCGGAGATAGAAAAGCATAACCTAAAATAAAAAGGTCCCAACCAACAGTAAAGTTGGTATTTTAAAGCCAAAATAAAAAAAAAAAAAACCTTTTTGGGTGCCAAGAAATTAATTTCTCAGCCTCTTAGATCAGCAAGTTTAGAGATCCTATTGGCTCTTAACTTACTAATTATAAAGAAATAATTTATAAGTCAGCAGTAAAGAAAAAAATACAAAAAAATGAAAGCAGAGGTTTAAAAGATCTACTATTTTAAAAGACAAGGCCTGAAGCTGGGGAAAAAAAAAAGATCATTCAAAACAGTAATAAAATAAAATATAGTCACATTGAACCTAGTAATTTCATATTTTCACTCTTTCACTCAGATCAAAAGCCTGAGTAATGGGTTGCAGGGCAAACATCAAAAACTGTGTACTGAAGAAGGCAGTTGCAAAGGAACTGTACTTGTACTGAAACATTTCTGCAACTGAGAAACCTCAAAAGACCACCTCCTACAGCATGAACTCATTAGTACTTTCATGAGTTTTTGTTTCAAAACTATTCTTCCACTTACCACACCTGCAATTATTTCTGCAGGAAACAGGTTTTCAACTTCCACAATTTCTTGCCTTGTAATTTCATACTGTGGTCCACTGCCCTGGGATCATATATTATTTCATTTATGGTTCATTTCTTAATCAACTAAAATGCCCTGAGCATTCAGAAAAATAAATTTGGCTGCCTTCTCAGAGCAAAACATTGCACTACAGATAGAAAGTAGTTTTCCTCCTTTGTGGTAAAATGGCCTTAAAGTGCCATTTTTTTACTTTGTAATTTATTCTAAAAAAAATACTTAACCCACATTCTGGAATGTGAAATAAATGTAATTAAATAATTCTCCACATCAGAGCAGTACATTCTGTTGCATGGCTAGAAGTCAACTATCTCATGTAAGAAGAGGAAGGTCATGTGCAAGCAGTTAATTTGTATTGACAATTACAGTCCTAATATAGATACATTTCCCCGTTTAGGGAAACAAAAGACAGCTATGCTTATTTTGAGTTAGCAGGAATTACAAACTCTGCCTTTGTAGTCTGTCTCAGAAAAGGGCAAGGTACATGTAAGGGGAGCGACTCTTTCATCGTCCATGAGAAAGGTTACTAACAGGTAGGAAACACAAAATTCTTGGTATACCCCACAGGTAGTTATTTTGGAAAGAGAATAACAGTGCCACTACCCTGTAAAACCTCTCTATGCTTCTTTCTCAAGATAGAAAAGTCATTAAAATGTAAACAATCGGTGGTCTGTATGCACATCCACCCAGTTATCAAGTAAGGCTTCATTCTTTCTCTCTCAGCTGAACAATAAGACATCAAAATAAATGCTAAACAAATATTTGACTTTACATCTGAGACAAAATACCACATGTCAAATGTCTTAATTTAGTGAACTTTACTTCTATGAATCCTACCGTGCACAGTTTTATCAGTGGAAGCGACCAATACTGCTCCTGAAGTTTCTCACGGTTTTCAAGATACAAGGAGGACTTCTATCAAACCTCATTAATACCTTTGCTTCCCATGTGCTAATCTCATTCCTTGTTAAACACAAATTCAATTGTAAAATTCTACTTTAGCCTTACAAATATCAAGATATATCTTTTTGTAGTTACTTTAATGAGATTCTCTACTCCACATCAGTAACTCCTTCACAAAAATTGGTAGACAGTTGCTTTTATTATTCGTGTTGATTTTATTGTGTTCTGTTATCATATTTTGGACTGTAATAACAAAAATGCACAGAGTAACTGACACTCGGTTAGCATTTCTCCCATTTAAAACTCTGTTCAAGTTCCACTGGATTTCATACGATTGTTTAATATCATCACAAAAAATGTACGGTGTTTTCTTATGAGTTATTAAGTAGGTGAAATCGGGATTAGGATTGAGAAATTCCACAGACTTCCTGTTTGGAACTACGAAAGACCTGGTAGAATATCCTGAAATTAAAAATAGGTACATTTCTTATGTCACAAAACGCTTACCAGAAAAAGAATGCAGGTGTGTACAAAACTGATTCTGATAAATTCCACCAGTATCTCTTTCAACTATTTAAAACAACTTGTAAAGTACTCTTAGAGTACATAATGATTGTTACTTAAAGATACTGCAGTTTATATCTATCTGTTATTTCTCCATACATAAGGAGTCATCACAGAACTCTGATTACAGACTGGCTCCTAATATTTCAAGATGGAGCTCAAAAATTAATAGTTAACTCACAACATTAATTCTCAACGTCATTAAAAGATCATCTGCTTTCAGATATACATGGCTAAAACAAAGACACTTCATACTGCAAAGAAAGGTTTAGCTTTCCATTGTATTTAATTGAGCATATTTCTGTTTTAACCAGAGAAACTAGGAAAACCACAACACAACACTAAATAAACATCCATGTATAAGAATTATTCAATATAATTAACTGTAATTCTTCACCTGTGTTCCTGTGCAAGCAAACCTAGATTTCAGTGCAGGGGGTATACTCCATCCCCCTCAAAGTCCCATAAACCTGTAATTACGCAGTCGATGGCAGAGACATTAGAGGTCTGCCAAATTGTTCTGAGCTTGCAAATGATCATGAGATTTTTACCAGAGACAAATGAATTTCAAATGTATAGATAACAGCATGGAGGTTGGTCTGTAAAAACAAACCTTCCAAAAGCAGTTATCTTCTTAAAAGGTACTTTCATACTCATCAAACCAACGGCAATTGTGAATGTGTTTGTTTATGTTCTCAAGTTGATGAATGAAAATCAACCCTCTATACTGCATACATTTTGAGTCTATTTGAATGATAATTTATGGGCAAGTATATTATACAGAAGACAGAAAAATTGAGTTTTTTCTTCGTACTTTGAAAGGCAAAGTCTTTCAGGAAATTTTTCTTCTCCTATGCTACTGAACAGGGATCTCTTCACAACAACAAGAGCAACTAGAATGGTTAAATATATTTGGCAAAAAAGGAAGGTAATAGTCAAGTGACCCTGAGATCCTGAAAGAGTTCGTGAAAATTTTCTAGAAAACATGATGTGTTGAAAGAATGGGAGATTTATGACTGGTCTAGATGGTGATCGTTTAATCTCCATTTCTGAGACAGTTGCGAACAAGCAAGACAAATCTCTGTGATAAATACTCTAGTTCCATTTGAGTGTCTCAAGATCCTTTTCAATGGGACCTAGCTTCAGATGTTTGTCTTCAAATATTTTTATATTGTCTCTCCACAAAGGGTTAACTACTCCTAGTGTGCTTCTTTGAAACAGACAGGGCTAGGCTGGCAGACAGAGACAGCCATGCAGAGAAAACAAATATCTCTGAAATACCACCTTACTCTCTCTGGGGCAAGACCACTCTATTTTAGATTACAACAGTTAAGGACTTTGGCTCCATAATGAAGCAAGGATCAAGTTGAATGTCTCCACATGTTTCGCAGTGAAGGCTGCCTCTTATTTTATATTTTTTTGTGGCAGCTGTTCATTTGTCCCTGGCTACCTATTCTTTTTCTTTTGTGTTAGTCTTCCTCATTTCTAGGTGGCTTCTTAATAGCCTTCATGATGTTGAATTTCTTGAAAAAATGAGTAGCCTAAATAACATCCCAACCTTTACTATGAAAGCAGGTTTGGTTTATCCTTTATCTCCGTTGTTTTCAAATGTCTATTACAGTACCTGCAGAGAACTGTGAGAATGTCTTAAAGGACATCCAAATGTCATTATTACCATGAGAATATGATGGCTCAAATCATGATGATTTGTTTTTCCAAATTTATTTGAATTGATATGGAGGGATTTGAAAGTTCTGGAATTTCACAGTGCAGCCTTTAACATTTTTTTCCCAGGATTCATATATCAGCAATTTAGTTTTTATGTCTCTGTAGGAAGATCATGCTAAACCCTTTCTCTTCCTCACTCCCACAGCAATTCAAAGCCATGAAAATATTTCAAGCTGAGGACTCAACGCAATAAGGGTTACAGAGCCTGGCCTGCACAGCAGATTTGGAAGAACTGCTAGGCAGCAACAGTGAACTTCCCTGTCTAACCTGTTTCGGATATTGTTTGGCATCCAGCAGCCTTTAGAGTGTCAAAGGTAGGTCTGACTTGTCTACTGCAACACAAAAACTTCTTTATAAGATCAGTATCTCACATTCTCAAATTTACTAGTGTTGAATCAACACATCATCCATAACTTTGCAAAAATTTTATATCTGCTTCCCGTTTTCCGCATCTAGGGTTTTGTACATAACCATTTCTCAGGAAGCATAAGGTGTTACATTTCTTGTTGATCAACACGCCTATTTTTTCAAATCCAGTAATTTTGCTGCCAAACTTTTTATTCTCTAAACATATTTTTGTTGTTCAGGGCATAAAGCAGTACTTACATTTCTCTAAATTATCTATTATTAACCCACCCACTTCAAAAAACTTTCTAATTTACTCCATCAGTGAATTTATCTGCAGATCATATTCAGTTATTCTTTCTTTCCCCTTACACTTCGTTTAGTGTCATAAAAATAAGTGCACAGAAAATAAGCCTTCCTCTACCCACCCCCCTTCCAGTA